>Ga0308390_1001938_pt1 | contig 12940 bp, 8 predicted proteins | sample Hotspr2Sample149_FD_202358 | JGI IMG/M metagenome (GOLD analysis project Ga0308390, IMG submission 202358) | Hot spring phototrophic mat microbial communities from Mushroom Spring, Yellowstone National Park, Wyoming, United States - 20040719_149 ...
AGTGAATCTGCCATTTTTACCTGAAGGAGAAACACTGCTGGGAGCTTTCAGCACTGGGCTTTTCGTAGTCATGTGGAACTATATGGGATGGGAACTACCTGCGGTTGCTGGTGATGAGATTGTCAATCCAAAGAAAACCTACCCACGCGCGATGGCACTGACATTAATTGCTGCAATTGCCACTTATGCGCTGCCAGTTACTGCCGGATTGTTTGGCGGCGCTGGCGCAGAAGGACGCTGGCAACTTTGGGGCATCGAGACCAGTAATGAAAAGTTTGGTATTGTCACTGAGTTCATAGATGAGGAAACATTTCAGACAGCCATTGAGGAAACAGCCCAAACAAAAGGCATTCCAGTTGAACAGGTTACCCTTGACGATCTAACACACCCCGATGTGCTGGTTGTCAAATCTCAATTGGAAAACTGGGGAGTTGACCCCGCGTCAGGCACTGGTTGGGAATTTCCACAAATTGCCCACATCGTGGGACAAGCTTTAGGCAGCGAGAGACTAGCACGTTTATTAGGTACATTAGTGACCATTGCCGCGGTATTAAGCATGGTAGGACTTTTTGTGGGCAATAGTCTGGGCGGTAGCCGTGTACCATTTGCTCTTGCAGAAGATGGAATGTTCCCCCGTTTTCTGGTAAAAGTTCACAATCAATACGGCACTCCTTGGGTAGCTATTGTTGTTGTTGGGATCATTTTCACTATCTTCTCATGGCAGGCATTTGCCTTCCTGGTTGTCGCAGATGTCTTCCTGCAAACCTTGGTTATTCTGGCTGAATTTGCCGCTTTATGGAAATTGCGCTTTGCTGATCCACACCGGCCACGGCAGAAAGTGCCAGGTGGTATCCCCGGTCTAATACTGATCACATTGGGTCCAGTTATCATCATCTCACTGGCAATCTATAGCCAATATATTGAAGAGGGCTTTAAGTCCATTGGCTGGGCGCTGGCACTTATGGCATTGGGGGCTGTTCTCTATCTGCCCATCCGCCGCTACGTCAAACCTGGTGTCCCGGATGTTGATCCATACCGGCTTGAAGGAGATGGCGAGTAAAATCGCAGGCGCATTCGGCTTTTGAGCCGGAAATCGCTGGAAGGTTTTCAACTCTTTCTTTTTATTCTCCGTAAGTTGGCAACTGCTTTTGCCAGCCGACGAACACCCTGATCAATCTCATCAGGTGTAACTTGAGAAAAGGTCAAACGCATAAAAGACGATTTTTCCTTGCTTGTTAAAAATGCTGACCCAACGGCAAAGGTTACCCCCTCTTGCCACGCAAATGGATACAAGTCTTCAGCAAAAACACCCTCTGGTAATTGGGCCCAAAGAAAGATACCGCCTTGCGGTAATTCAAACCGGACTTCCGGCAGATAACTGTGCAGGGCTTCCGCCAGCGCGTCCCGGGGACGGCGATACGCCTGACAGGCACGGCGAAGATGCGCTTGATAACGCCCGACTGTTATATAGGCTTCCAGTGCTCGTTGGATTAATGTGGAACTGGCAAGATCACTGATCTTCTTGAAAAACACTAGCCGCTCAAAAACCGGGCCATGTGCCAGCACATAACCCACCCTCAAACCCGGCATCAACATCTTTGAAAAAGTTCCGATTAGCAAAACATTTCCGTCCACATCTAACGCCTTCAGTGCAGGTTGAGCACGTCCATCATAACGCAAATCCCCGACAAAGTCATCTTCGAGAATTGGGATGTTATAACGCGCTGACAGCAATACCAGTAAACGCCGCCGCTGCCCGCTCAGGCAAACACCAGTTGGATTTTGGAAATTGGGTATTGTATAAATCATCCGCGGATGATAAATGCGGATAATCTCTTCTAACTGCTCAACAGCCATCCCACGACTGTCCACCGGCATACCAATCACTTTAAGCCCATAGGTGCTAAAGAAATCTAGCGCACTGGCATATGTTGGGTCTTCAACGATCACCACATCACCCGGGCGAGTCAAAACCTGGGTTACCAATGCAATACCCTGCTGTGAACCCGAAGTAATCAGCAGATTCTCGGGACGCGCTGGGATCCCCTGACCACTTAAAATTTGGGCAATAGTCTGACGCAATGGAAGATAACCCGCGCCGTCACCATATTCAAAAGCCTGGATACCGTCTCGCCGCAAGATGGATCGGAAAACCTTACGGAAATCCTCCACCGGAAACAATCGGCTGTCTGGCAGCCCGCCAGCCAAAGAAATCAAATCTTTCCGATTGGTCCCGACTTCTACAGGTTGCTCGTGCATATCTTGCCTAGGGAGAAGTTCGTATTGCCAGAGCGGCCACTCAGCCGGCGTGCTTGTTTTACCGGATAATTTATCCGGTATGGACAACGATGGCGAGACATATGTGCCACTCCCGCGCTGGCTATACACTAATCCATCAGCTTCCAGTTCATCATAAGCCGTCTCAACCGTTATTCGGTTGACGCCCAAATCACGCGCCAATTGACGGCTGGAAGGCAAACGAGTATCTGGCAGCAAAGTACCTGAGATGATATTTTTCTTTTAGGAAGTCTTCTATTTGCTGATATAACGGAACAGGACTTTCGCGGTCAAGAGGGATACGCATAAGACTTACTCCATATTCTATATACTGGTATGCTCAATATACCATATTATTGCTTTCATCAATAATGCCATTTTGTGCATAAAATAAATACTGACTGGTCAGGTGGACTGTGCGCAGATAACAAAAAGTGGTTCTTATAGTACAGCCAAACAAAGGAGTTTCTTATATTTGACTGGCAGGTATATTGGCTCATTCATCAGGAAAAACATGAAAAGATGGTGCGTGAAGCGCAGCGTTGGCATCAATGCAAGGATACTATCAATGCCATTCCTGAGAATTCGCATTTACACTCTCGCAGGAGCTGTACTGGTTGGGAACTCAACTTATCAAGTTGGGAACATTGCTCATCCAATGGCAACAACAGACGCATCGCTTTATCACAGAACATTATGAACTCACCATCCCATCAAAAACATCAGTGACTGTTTCAAGACTGGTAAACTTAACTGACAACCGCCATATCTGGCGATCAGGAACACTTGCTATGCCCCAAATCTGGCGGTTTCAACGCATATCTACCAAATTTGGAACAATCACAACCTCTTAACAATCATTTCTGTGCTATGATTAATATATCATCCAGCATAGACCAGCAACAACGAGGAAAAATCTCGTTTTTCAAAGTCGCGTTTTTTGCAGGATCATTGCAGAATGCATAAACGAAAAATTATGATTACCTCCTCTCTCAAAATGCCGCCCTTCATTGCTGCGGTTCTCCTTTTGTCCCCACTGTTGTTTTCGTTTTCCCAACCTTTTCCTGCAATCAAAAATCTTTCTAGTCATCCTGAAGATGTCCGCATGACGGCTACCCGCGTTGCAGATATTCTGCCTGGCGCAGCAGGGTCCTATCCTGGTGATTTTGCTTCGATCGGTGATATTTTGTTCTTCCGTGCCAATGACGGTACGCATGGGTATGAGCTATGGAAAACAACCCCACCTTATGATGCAGTACACACCAGACTGGTAGCAGATATTCGGCCAGGCAGTGATAGCTCTTTTCCGGAAGAATTAACCGTTATTGACGATGTGCTATTCTTCCGTGCCGATAACGGCATCAGCGGTCAAGAGCTTTGGAAATGTGAACCACCTTATGACCATACTTATCAAGTTGCTGACATAAACCCTGGTGCCAACGATTCGTCACCAACAGAGTTTTTCAAAATCGGTAATACGTTGTTCTTCCAGGCAGATGGTGGAAATGGAGCTGAACTTTGGAAAAGTTTCCCCCCCTATAACACTGCCATACAGGTAGCTGACATCTGGCAAGGCTCAGCTGGCTCTGCACCACGCCATTTGACTTCAATCGGCTGGATTCTGTTTTTCAGTGCAGATGACAGTTCTGGTCGTGAACTCTGGAAAAGCGAACCCCCGTATGATACAACCTCAACTGTGCAAGTAAGAGATATCTTTCCAGGCGGCTCAGCTGATCCCGATGAACTCCTGCGTGTCGGTACAACCCTGTTTTTCACTGCTTACGACGAGGCTGGAAAACGAGAAATCTGGCGTACCACCCCACCTTATGATCAATACAGCACGGAGCGGGCAAATGAAATTAAGACGATGTATCCCACACTTGCCACTGATCTGGCGGCAATAGGAGAAACCGTATTTTTCACTGGCACGCTTAGCCTGAGTGGCTTTGAGTTATGTAAGATTGTTCCACCATACACCAGCACACAAATCAGCGGCGTGATGGATATCTACAAGGGCTTTACCGGACCTTTCCCCAACAGTTCCTACCCTGCTGACAAAACACCTGTAGGTTCTACTCTGTTCTTTACAGCTAATGACGGCTCACACGGCATTGAGCTGTGGGGCAGCATTTCACCTTACACCAGTGCTTTTCTGGCAAAGGATATTAATCCCGGTCCAGCAAGCTCTGCCCCGCGTGAGCTAACCCCAATTGGTACATCATTGTATTTCACCGCAGCCGATTCAAACGGACGCCAAATCTGGCGTATTTCCCCGCCTTATGATGAAAACAGCATGGTGCGTATTACGGACTTTAATCTTCCATCTACCAGCTCAGAACCAAACCGCCTATTTGCCTTGGGACGTACCCTATTCTTTACCGTCAGTGACGAATATGGTAATGAGTTGTGGAAGATGGAAGCAGATATGCCAGGATTGCCCGCCACTGGCTTTGCTCCAGGAAAAGCCACTCACCTGGCCCCGCTACCCCGCGAAGATATGTACACCCCTATGTCGAATATGCAACTTGCCATTCCAGTTCTGGATGTTCGAGTTCCATTGGTTGGCGTACCGGTCAGCGATACAGGTTGGGATGTGGCATGGCTGGGACAACAGGCAGGCTACCTCACAAACACAGCATTTCCCACTCTGCCGGGCAATACAGTTGTTGCTGCACACGCCTATCTGCCAGACGGTACTCGCGGCCCTTTTGCCGACCTTCAACGCTTAAAATGGGGAGATCAGATCAACATCTATGCTTGGGGTCAAACCTACACTTATGAAGTCCGTGAATCAAGACGTGTTGCACCGGAAGATAGTAGTGTGATGAAGCACGAAGAATATTCCTGGCTAACGCTGATCACCTGCCAGGGATTTGACGAGGAAACAGAAAGCTATCGCTGGCGGTATGTGGTGAGAGCAGTGTTGACCCGGATAACCAATTGAAGTCCCGAATTTACAAATTTATTTCTCGCTTGAGATAAGGTATACTCTCCTACTATAAAACGCCGATACAGGAGCTTAATCCACAAACAAATGGGTGAATTTGCTGCACTTCTAACCGCCTTCTGCTGGGCAGGTAGCTCTTTATTATTTACAGCCTCCAGTCGTGTTCTGGGTGCGTTGAATACCAACCGTGTTCGCTTGGTTTTTGCTGTACTATTTTTAACCGCCGCGCATTTTCTTTCTAAAGGTTCACTGTTACCCTTTGAAGCCGGAGTAGAACGCTGGCTTTGGTTGGGTTTATCGGGAATCATCGGATTAACTTTGGGTGATGCGTTTCTTTTTCATTCGTTTGTCCTGCTTGGAACCAGAATCGCAACCTTAATTATGACTGGCGTCCCAGTAATCAGCACTTTAATCGCCTGGATTTTTCTGGGAGAAGTCTTGAGTATCACAAAAATTATGGGGATTGGCATTACAGTTGCAGGTATTGCATTGGTTATTCTGGAACAATCATCGAATGGGAAGAACAAGATCAAGGAGCGAAAAAGCTTCCTTCTTGGTATTTCGACTGGAGTCGGCGGCGCTATATGTCAGGCGGTTGGGCTGGTGCTAGCAAAACGAGGAATGGCAGGTAATTATCCAGCACTCTCAGCAGTGGTCATTCGAATGATTATAGGTATGACTGTTTTATGGATGATAACCCTCTTTACCGGACAGCTTCGAAAAGTGCTACAACAAATTTACCAGAATCGCCAAGCACTGAAATTTGTCGCCGGCGGCAGCATTATTGGACCAGTCATTGGGGTATGGCTTTCCCTGGTATCCATTCAGGCAACATTTGTAGGAATTGCCTCTACCTTAATGGCACTCACCCCGGTCATTTTGCTCCCCGTCGCCAAATGGGGCTACAAGGAAAACCTAAGTAGCCGCGCTGTACTGGGCACCTTGATTTCAATTGTCGGCGTTACCACGATTTTTATTGCTCCGCCCGTATAGTGTTGAAAAAGTCATACTTGGCGTACATCTATAAAGGCTTTATTTTACCGCCAGAGTATATTTTGTTTTTCAACACTCTCAAAAATTCATCTCAATCCTGGATATTTACGAAGCTCTCAATACAGGTATAAACTTATCTTCAGAATCCATTATTCTCGAGTGGAGGGAACCATGCAATTCAGAGCGGGTGTTCAGATCAGTCGAAAGGCTTTTTTTCAATCTTTCTTCATCCTCCTTGCATTAATGATCATCGCTGGCATCCTGACGCTGGTGCTGCCCTCCGGCAGGTATATACGTGTTGAACAAAACGGACGCCAACTGATTGACCCAACATTGTTCCAGTTCGTTAAAAAACCCGATTATCCATTCTGGCGTTGGTTCACAGCCTCATTTGAAGTGCTGGCAGGTGATGATGCAATCATTATTGATACGATTATCATTTTTATCCTTATGGTTGGCGCCTCGTTTGCCGTATTAGACAAGAGCGGAATTCTAGGAGCCGCTATTATGCAGCTGATCAAAACCTTTGGAGGGCGTAAATATCTGCTCTTACTGATAATGAGTTTGTTCTTCATGCTACTTGGCGCGTTTTTTGGTTTATTTGAAGAAATTGTTCCTCTTGTCCCTATGATGATTGCTCTAGCATACTATCTCGGCTGGGATGCTTTGGTTGGAATGGGAATGAGCATTCTGGCAACCAATTTAGGTTTCTCAGCCGCAATGACCAATCCCTTTACAATTGGTGTAGCGCAAAGATTGGCTGACCTGCCACTCTTTTCGGGAATTTTATTCCGCATTCCAATTTTTATTACCATTTACGTCCTATTAGCAGTTTTTCTATTCCGTTATGCCCATTCAATCGACCGACACCCTGAAGCATCCTTGGTTTTTGATGAACACAAGATGGAACGCGAACGATACAAAACTCTATCCCTAGACTCCATTCTTAGAGAAGACATCAAACTGGGCAAAGCCACTCTTTTCTTTTTGGTATTTCTGGCACTGATTGTCCTTGCTTTGCTGCTTGGACCCTTGATTCCCGGCCTTTCCGATATTAGCCTGCCACTGGTTGGATTATTGTTCCTCATGGGTGGTTTGGGAGCCGGACTGATTTCCGGCGCAGGACAAAGAACTGTCTGGCGTGCAGCATGGGAAGGAATTAGTGGCATTGCACCAGGTATCCCGCTGATTATGATGGCAGCCAGCATCAAGCACATTGTCACCAGTGGCAGCGTCATGGATACTATCCTCAATTCAGCTTCCCAATGGCTCTCGGACGCCAACGAGGTCAGCGGAGTGCTGATTATTTACGCACTCGCTCTTCTGATAGAATTCTTTATTGGCTCAGCGGGAGCAAAAGCAGTGCTGATGATGCCTGTTCTGTTGCCCCTTACTGATCTGATAGGCATAACACGTCAGATCACGGTAACAGCATATTGCTTCGGAGATGGCTTTTCAAACCTGGCTTATCCAACTAATCCGGTCTTGTTGATTGCATTAGGACTGGCAAATGTCAGTTATTCTCGCTGGATGCGCTGGACCCTCAAGCTTTGGCTGGCAATCCTTCCCGTCACCCTTTTCTTTCTGTGGCTGGGTGTAAAAATACATCTAGGACCCTTTTAATCTTCAGTCCCGATTCTTGTATTGATACACTGTCCCAATAATACCTACAACTGCCCAGACAAAAAACAAGAAAACAACATTTCGCAACAAAGGCGTTGAAGGTCCAAACAAGGCAACAAGCCCCCAGCCTAAAAGTGCTGCCCCAACGTAAGAAGTTGAAAGCATTGTCATGAATTCCTGATAGGCAGCAGAAAGGAGCCCAAAAACAACAGCAGTGATAACCATGATAATAGACTGGACACTTGTGATCGAGCCAATCGAAAAAACGCCTTCCAGTAATCGGTATGAGTCCCCAGAATGACTAATCACAAAACCAATCACAAAACCAATCATTGCCCCTAGAAGCGTTCCACTCAAGACCACTATTCCCATATACAACGGCGCAGCCAGCAATGTTCCCAAAATCCCACCCAGAACAAAGAAGCCTAAAGGACCGAGGATCACCCATATATCCGTAAAATTCTGGGTTGAATAAGCAAGATAAGCCACAATCCAACCACCCAGTAAAAATCCACTCAGGCGAGGTGCTGAACGAAGCATCATGCTTCCAAACATGCAAAGAGCAAAACCAACCACAATATGCAGGATGTTCATCACGGAAAGGAACGACATTTTTCTACTCCTTCCAACTCACCACGTAACAAATTTACGGGATTGCAAGTCGTATTGTACCCAGACAATAACCCTCCTCGCCTGACAGTGGAAAAACTCGTAAACGGTCGTACCCCAAAGAAATCGCCCGCGCAGGAACGTTCAGCTCACGTTGCATTAAACCACCCGGTTCAGGAAGATATGCTGGTGAAATATTCTGTATTGCGACTTCCTGCTTGCCCAAAAGATAGTGCAGTTGATAGCGATCATTGTGGTCCAGGCTGATACTTATGTGGGAGGCATGAGAAATAGTCGGTAACCGCACTTCAACACCGCTATCCTGAAGCTGAATCACCCCAATCGCTTTACAGGACGTTCCATTTTCCAGTTTTTTAGGGAGCGAGTCTAAATCAATGTGCTGCATCCCAGGATAGCGGTAGTAATCTCTATCAATTAGATAATCATATTGCCCAGTATTCATCTTCCAGATCTCAACCAAACGGTGCAGGTCAAAAAGGCTACCCTTAACAATCAAAGAGAGCTTGTCATAGTATAACGCAAGATTGGGATCGGCAATGACATTCCGTCCTAGATGTAGAGTTTGCAAATATCCTTCTGGCATTATCCGTTCATAATGACCAACACGCCAATTTACCTTACGCATAGCGGGCAAACGCGCCAACAGCGGATCTGCTAAAGCAAGCTTATCCAGAACATAAACCTGTGGACCGGCATAAAAGCCAAAGAAACCAATTCCGTAATTATCTGCCACTTTGCGCCCGCTATTCTTAGCCTGAGCGCCGTACATTCCCCAGTAAAATGTGGGCATTTCGACATCTCGTTGAGCATTCAATAGCCCGGAACCCCCATAGTACAACAGCCGCTCATCCAGGATGCCGTTATTCCAGAGGTGGATCGGACCGGAATCAATCGGGCCCAAATCATTGACACGCACAGTCGGATTGACAACATTCAAACCAAAAACCAAAGCCACTACAAATAGGAGCACTCCAAGGGTTGATGGCAGGGTACTCAAATCATGACGCACAATAAGAATTAATGCACATAACAGTGGAACGGTCAGGAAACGCCCGCTCATAAAATCGCCCCCAACCTGAACGATATACAGAAGATAAAACAAAATGCCAATTACAAGAGGTAATGTTTTGTGATTCGCCAGAATTAAACCTGCAAGCACTCCAGCAGCGATCATCAGTGGGGTTATCATGTCAAATTGAACCGCATTCAACAAATAGAGCAAACCCTGACGTGTCATCTCTATCTGTGGGATTCCAGTATTCAATTTAGCATAGGCGGTATTTGGAAATGGAAAACCATAGTAAAAAATAGAAAAGACCTCCCAGGCAATCAGAGGAAACTGACCTACCACCATCATCCAGAACGCCTTTTTGGTCGGGCGGTGGAGAAACGTGATGACTAAAGGCACAAAGAAAATCAATCCCAAATCCAGGCGGTTAACCATTCCCAAAGAGGCAACCAAAGACAGCCAACCCACATGGCGATTATTTTCAACAGTAGAATAAAAGTATAGGATACAAAAAACGACAACCAGCAAATGGCTGAGAGGATTTTCAAGACCCGAAGTGGAAAAATCAACAAAACCCTTTGACAGCGTCAGCACAAAAACCCCAAAAATGGCTGAGACCAAGGAAACTGCCAGATGACGCGCCATCAAATAGACAGCAAGTAAAGAAACCCCAATGGATATTACAAGACTGGTAAAATAAATCTCTCGGGTAAAAAAATAAAACAGACTGAGTACTAGCATCCATAATGGGTGGGTATAAGCCTGCACCCGTTCAGTAATATTCCAGGTCAGACGGTAACCGTTAACAAAATTATCCACAGTCCGAAAGGTAATATACGCATCATCACAAATCCAGGCACGGCGAATCACTACCAATGCAAACATACCCAAAATCAACGCTAATGACCATGCCATTGCCTTTCTGAAAGTGACTTCTGAACCACTCTGCATGAACACACTCGTTATCATTTCGTCATCATATTTGCCCGGAGTAAAAGTTGTTAGTGAATTATAATATAACAACCAAAACACCAAGCTTTGTCAGCCCGATGATTTTTGTGGCAGTCTATCTATGAGACAGTTGGTGCGCGTACCGGTCATGCGTATTCCATCTCCCGCTCAAATTCGCGGTGTTATTAGCCGGGCAGGAGCCTGGCTAAGCGATAAATTACACTTGATCATCAGCATTTTTCGAGAAGCCTGGTTCACCTTTCACCATACTCATGCTACAGAAGGCGCTGCTAGCATTGCTTATTATTCGTTGTTTTCTCTATTTCCGCTCCTGCTCGTTCTTATTGTTGCCGGCAGTTACATGTTGCAACAAACAAATGTCCAACAAGTCCTACTGGAGTGGGTTGTCGAGTCAATACCCGGCTCACGTGAACTGATTCTGCAAAACATCCAACAAGTGCTTGCACTGCGAGGAACCTTTGGGCTGGTAGCTTTGATCAGCCTGGTCTGGTCTGCTTCGGGTGTCTTTAACACAATGGCAGCCAATATTAATCGCGCCTTCCCCGAAGCTCAAACACGAAACTTTTTCACCAACCGCATTGTTGCTCTAGCAATGATTGGCGGCTTAGTCGTTATTATTTTTCTACTCCTATTTTTCAATACGATTTTCAGGCTTATTCCACATATAGATATCCCCATTCTTGGAACTGGACATCAAACAAGAGTCTGGCAGATTTTTTCGCTTACTTTTCCAATCTTGTTGAATTTTCTTGTTTTTTATCTGCTTTACTGGTGGGTTCCCAACACAAATGTCAGCCGCCGGGCTTCCTTCATCGGCGCACTTTTCACAACAGTTATCTCACGGCTATTTACTCTACTGTTTAGCCTGTATCTCAGTAGTGGGTTTGATCGTTATGAAATCGTTTATGGTTCTCTTGGCACAATTGTTGCCCTAATGTTTTTCATCTACTTTACTGGCTGGATTGTACTCTTTGGGGCCCATTTAACTGCCTCAATCTCAAGACGAATCAAAGGCATTCCGCCACTTTTCTAAAAAACCAGTAAAAAGAAGGGAAATCATTAATAAAACGTTGGGTTATCGTCAAGCAGAAGAATTCTGCTCATGATAAGATACTGTTGCGGCTGAACACACAACTTTCATCTCCTCCTTGTTGTTGGGGAGCCAGGACGTCGGTCGGTCCTGGCTCTCTCAATTAACAATCCAGAAGTAACGAGAAGAAAGCAAAAGCTGCCACTACTTTTCTGCCAAGGGCACTCTGAACTTCGTTATCTATGACACGCCTTATATTGGAAAATATCTTTGGGCGAACTTGATCCTGTAATCCTATCAGCTCATCAGTGATAATACCCGGCAACACGTCCCAATCTGGCTGAAAGAAACAACCCTATCTTCATCGTCCATCCTACCCATTTCAACCGCTAAAGAGCGAAAACAAAGAGAAATCCTGCGCAACTACTCGCTATAGCGGTAACGGACGATTGATCTCAATCCCAATTTGGGTAATATTACGTGCCATCAGATAAGGGCAATAAGTTCTCGTCCAAAAAACCACACAATACGATGATAGCGGTTTTGACGCATAGTAGATTGATTATGTTTAAATCACCACTCGTCTAGGTAAGAGGTTCTTCAGACGTTGTAACGTAACTTTACCCAACCCCAAAAATCGGCTGTGCGCATCATGCATTAGAACAATCCTGCCAGATGGATAATCTTCTTGGCAGAAGTTGCGCAAATCTTCACCGCGTAGCCAGGCATCCCTATACTCATCCGGCAACTGATAGTGTCCTCGAGTAAACTTTGGGTAAAAACGCGTTACCCATTCATGTGAAGGAACGAATCCTTGAGGTGTCTCTTGACCTAATACCATCCCTAATGCGTGAACAGGCAAATTGCTGAATTCTCTGAGATACCGATTAGGAAAAACATATATGATCTCTCGACGATGCCAAAGCGACAGATCATATTCAGCCAGCAGAGAATCCAGATCAAAACCATAGTTGTCCTCAAAATCGCTTGTCAGTGAAATTATCTTTCGTTTCTCCAATGGCAAAAACCCGACCCGCTGCAACGAAAAAGATGGCCCAAGCTCCATCCTTTTACCACCATTGATCGGCGAGACCTTAGTCAAAAGCGCCGAAAAAAATCCTGCAGTATGATACAGATGTGGCCAAAGACGTACTCCTCTTTCTACTTGCGGATCATAGCGTTTATGCTCATCACTGGTTAAACCCGGCGCAGGTACAGGCAACCAACGATTAACATCCTCAATTCGGGCAGCATTTCCAAATCGCTTAAGAATGGAATCCAGTACACCTTCGTTCTCTTCAGGAGTTAGTGTACAAGTCGCATACACCACCTGTCCACCTACTCTGACCGTCCGTAAAGCGCTTTCCAACAGACGCGTCTGCCGTTGTACCAGCATATTCTGTTCGCGATCGCTAATCGGACGCATTGGGTGCGTTTCGCTACTACGTAACCCTTGCAT
>Ga0308390_1001941_pt1 | contig 12938 bp, 10 predicted proteins | sample Hotspr2Sample149_FD_202358 | JGI IMG/M metagenome (GOLD analysis project Ga0308390, IMG submission 202358) | Hot spring phototrophic mat microbial communities from Mushroom Spring, Yellowstone National Park, Wyoming, United States - 20040719_149 ...
ATTAACAGGATTTCCACCAAGTGTAATATTTGTTATTGATTTCACAATTAACATATCAGGAGTGCCAACAGAAGGTATATATTCTCTTGCTCCCATATCAATTCTACCATTTTGAGTCCAATTATCCCAATCTGCTGGGTCACCTTTGTCTATACAAGGACTACTTGAAGACAATTTAACAAAATCCGGTGAAGAAGGATTCCGTGTAACAAATCTTGGGTCATTCGTTATTGTTCCAACTCCAGGTGAAACTGGTATGTTATAGTTTCCAGCAGTATTGTTACTTACAACATCATTATATGATAAAACAGTAGGCGGATTTACACTTGGTCCGTTTATTCCTTCTCTATTAAATGCTATAATACAATTTTTAATTGTAGTTCCATAAGCATCAGCTGCCAAGCATACCCCCCTTGCAGTTCCACCTGTATTACTTACAAGTGTGCAATTAATAATTTTTGTATAGTAACTATTTCCTGAAACAAATATTGCCCACCTATTTGCTCCAAGCGTTCTATCTACTATTACTCTTCTCAAAACTACATTTGAACAATATAAAACCCTTATAGCTTCGCTATTACCTCTTGTGCATCTTATATTTTCAATTACAAAATAACTTACCCTTTGACCATCAGGGGCAAATACTATACAATTTCTTGTTCCCTCGCCATCTATTATAACGCCATTTGTGTAGCCTCTAATATAATTAGTTGCTCCTGGTCTGCCACGATTAGTTCTATATATATTAATTGTCTCTTTGTATGTTCCTGCTGCGACTAATATTATAGCATTACTTTTATAATTTGCTAAATCATTCATAGCAGGACCACTTATTTGAGTATATGCAGTTGCCCAAGATTTTCCATCCCAAGAACCGGTTTTTTGAGATTTATCTACATATATAATTTTTTGAGTAGGTGGCGGAACTCCTTTATCTGGAATTTCATCACCATTATTATCAGGGTCAACAGTTACCCAATTATTTGAGCCGGAAGAATTTTCAGGGCAGAAATCAGTTAAACCATTTATATATGCAGAAAATGAAATTCTATTTGGAACACCTCCGAAAGTTGACCAAGCAATCCTTACTTCTAAATACTGAGTATTATTATCATTTCTGTCAGCAGCTGGAATGGCTGTTCCGCTATTCCAAGCATTATTTGTAAATTTATACAAAGTAAAAGTATCCCAATCAGCATTAGGCGGAGCACCATTATCATGGTCAAAATACAAAAGATATTCAGGTTTGCGATAATTATAATAAGTTCTTGCTTGTAAACCCGTAGGATTTCCTGATGCTCCTTGATTATCCCTTGTAACATCAACTGCTATATAGTCATACCAGTCATTTCCACTTGCAACTGCCTTTGCAATAGCAATATATAAATAATTTGAATCCCAAGTAACCCATAATTGTTTTGTTTCACCTGCTGCACTATCTGAAGAATCATTTGCTACCCTTTCACTTAATGAATTATTATATGTCACATTATTATTAGTATTCCAGTCAGATAAATTTCCATCCAAAGTAATAGTATGATAAGTATGCACTGTTTGGCTCCCAACTCCTGTTCTAAAATACCAAGTATAAATGGAATCCAAATTCTGGTTATAAATATCTTTTAAATTTGTTGAAATAACCACTGTATAAAATTCATTAGGCTTTAAATTTGTTGAAGGTGTAAAAATTATTTTATTGTAAATTGTATTATATGAACCAGCGACAAGATTCCAATCGCTATCATAAATTTTAAATGAATTATTATTAACTGTGTTTGTTTTTATGCTATTATTAAAAGTAGCAGTAATTTTGGAAGTTAGTGGGATATTATTTGCGTAATTAGTAGGATAAGTATATAGAATTTGAAGCGGTGGATTTAAATATATTCTAAAATCATTTGAAATTAACTTCTCAATTATCTTACCGTTATTTGATTTTATAGTAATTAATACATTATAAGTACTTGAAGTTGTAACATTGTTTATTCCGTAAACTATAACATTTTCAATTCTGCCGCCTTGATAGGATGTCCCATTATTTTGCCGAGTAATAGTTAAAGTTTGTGAGCTTATATTATATGCAAATGTTCCATCAAGCGAGGTACTACTAACACTATATACACCACTTATATTTATTCCGCTTGGGAAGACAGCTTCAATAATTCCGTTTTTAGGTATTCCAGAAGTTGTGTAGGAAGTCATAAATGAAAGAGTATATGTTGTATTATTAACAATCCAATTTTTATCTATACGGACTCTGCCTGTATGAATTCCCATAGCACATCTTGTGCCATTTCCAACTTTACCATTTTGAGCCGGTGAATTATATTTTAAGTGCATATCATTAACAGGATTTTTAAATAGAGGATTACCTTTAGAACAAGTATTATCAAGATTTACTGTTCCAACCGAACCATTTTCATAAGAAGAGCCATCATAACAATTATTATAACTAACTGTTATGCTATAACCTGTATCAATTCCTATACCTGAATTAGCTGGTCCATTAGCAGAATGGCCATAAGTTATATTATTTTCTATTACTGGATTAGCGGAGGTTCCGGCAATATATATTCCCCAACCAGTTCCAGGACCACCAGAATTTGTATAAATTGTATTTCCAATTACAGTAGTATTATCTGCATCATTCAAGAAAATTACCATTCCAAAATTTTTATATACAAAATTATGAGCAACAATATTACCATTTGGAGATGTTGGATATCCTACAATTCCTTTTTTATTGCTATAAACAGTATTTCTTGAAATTAAATTATAATCAGAGCCATTAAGAAATCTTATTCCAAACCCATCCGCACTTGTATAACGGTTATCAAAAATAAAGTTACCAATTATTTTATTGTTATCACTATTATTATCTATATCAATTCCAGCAACATTCCAGCCGGCTGATGTTGTGCATCTTTTAATTTCATTTGAAATTATCCAGTTATTATTAGCGTTATTAATATCTAATCCTCGCAAATTTGATATAAAAGTATTTTTTTCTATTCTATTAAATGAAGCACCATTTGCAAGATGAATGCCACCATAATATGCTCTTTGAAATGTTATACCAGTTACTTTTATCCAGCTTGCATTACTTATATCAAAGCACCAACCTCTGCTCTGATTATTTATAAACTCGCCATCAAAAATTGTTGTTCCGCCTGCTACTCCTGCCCCCATAATTGTAAGATATTTATCTGGTGAACCCTGGTCTGAAGATTTAAAAACAGGCTTATATTTATGCGTTCCAACATCAATGTAAACTATGTCATTTGATTTAAGTGTATAAACTCTAATTAAATTAGTAAGAGTTCTTTTAGGAGTTGAAGGTGAAAGGCCGTCATTTGCATCATTACCTGCTGCAGTGCACCAAACCTCAGTTCCATCCATTCCATCATTTATGAAATAACCTGTTCCAGGAGGTGATATAAATTTTAAAAATTGCGGTGGAATATCATTATCAAAATGACCAGAATTATCTTTACATTCAGGGTCAATTGATTCCGCTGTATTATCAATTATTCTTAATGTAACAACTCCCTTGTCTGCTGATACAAAAGTATACCTTGCTTTTCCAGCACCAAGTGGAACAAAAACGCCATTATTACCTGTATTATTATTTGTCCATTTTATAGTTCCAGTTGAGCCTGGAGCAATATATAATGTAACTGTTCCTGTCCAGTTGGTCATAACTGTATTCCAGTTATTTATTGCTTTAATAACAACTTTTTCAAAAAGATTAACAGTTGCAAAACCATCGTGAACTATTTCAAAATGGTCTAATGTCTCCACACAAGAATTTAATGTTCTTGAAGTTACAGTTGAATATGGTGGAACAGTTAACACTCCAATACATCCTGATGAGTTCATAAAATATACCGCTTTAGTGCTTCCAGTTGGATTATATGCAACATAAGCATTTGTTCCATTTTTATTAAAAACTTGATACGAAGGCCAGTTATATGCCCAAACATTAGTTACAGGTTTTCCTAAAGAAGCCATATTATGTAAAAACCAATAACAATCTGCCCAACTACCATCCTGCATATTGGGGGTCATTATTTGGTGAACCTTTATTTAATGCATTAAATTTAGTTATAGCTGCTGATGGATTAAACAAAGATTGAAATTTCCAAATTACATCATACCAGGTTGATTCATTTTCGTTTCCTCCATTCTCAGTAGTCATTGCATTATATAAATTTTGAGCAAGAGTTTGATTATAACCTAAATACATATGAGATGGAGTTAAAGGTATCCATTGAATTCCAAAAATGCATTCAGGCTCAGCTGAAAACCAAGTAGCGTGAGAATATTTTCCCCCAAAAAGAATTCCAACAGATTTTTTTGTCCAACTTGGATGCCAATTATCTCCATCAACATTAAAATAATATTGTAAAATTGCAGTGCTTTCAACAGTATATCCCCATATACCTAAATCACGCCAAGTATTATTTCCTGTAACAAGTCCCCATAAATATATTCCAATCCAAGCATTCATTGATTCAGAAGTGGATTCTTGATTATTTCCATCCCAAGTATCACCAAAACCATCAGCCCAACAATGACCTTCATAAGGGTCAAAAAATCTTAAAAATGGATACATTGAATCATTTCTGTCAGGTGAATTTATATCACGAATAAGATGTTCTACCATTCCACCATAGTCATTTTTAAATTGAGAATCATACATAGATAAAATAGCTGAAGCATATATAAAATAACCATAATGAAAATGATGGTCATTTAAGTTATAAGTTTCATAAGAAGACTGATAACCTATCATAGTGCCCCAATTATTTGTAGCACCTGCATTGTTATTAAAGTATGCAAAATAATTTGTTCCTTCGGGTGGAGTATATTCATACCATTCTACTAACGCAATTCTTAATCTATTACTAAAAAAACTCTTTAAACTATTTGCACCAATTCTATCTGCTATGACCAATGCACGTGCAATTGCACTTAATCTTTTCCCCTGCCAATATGTATCATCTAATAAATAATTGTTTGCAATAGCATTGGAATAACTTCTTAAATAGTTAATTTGAGTTGCCTGAGAATAACTACTATCCCATAAAGGCTGAGTAAAATAAGGAATTATGCCATTGTATTTATTTTCAACGGAAAAGGAATTCCCTTCATAAATATAAATTTTCCCTCTTTGAGTATCATAATATTGAGAACCTTTAGAAGCAGATGAATATTTCCACTGATGAGGAAATAATCCCAAAATAGGATTTGAGGAGAAACCTCCTCTTTTTAAATTAACTAAAGCACTGAAAGTTGTAGTTACTTTTTGAGATGTAGGGTCATAAGAGTATGAAACCCTCGTATTAGTTATAAAAGCATAAGAATGTTGATAATAATAGTTTAAATCACTTGTAGAAGTGATAACAGCTACAGACATATAATTCTGACCGCTTCCGAGACTAATTTGCAGATAATTACCATTAACACGAGTAAATACAGTATTAGGTGGACAAAAGATTGCAAAATATTTACCACTTACAAATTGAATACCTATATGGTCATTTGTATATCTTGCACCATCATAGGTTAATAAAGTGTTATTACTATCATCAAAGAATCTACTAACAGCAAAGTTAAAATACATTTCAGGTGAAGATGGAGAAGAAAATTCGTAATAAGAGAATGGTGACCCTTTAACAAGAGTTGCTTTAATTTTGAAAGTATTATCATCACTTAAGACTACTGAAACTGACCAATCTCCATAGTGGCATACTTTTGCTGTCATATTACCTCTTACAATATTATTTGCTTTTACCCAAATATCAGGGTCATCTGAGGTGCATACATCGCTATTACCGGCTCCACATAAGAAACCAATTCCTTTATATTGCATTGCAAGTCCCCATTGATTATCATTTAAATTTTTAACTTCATATCCTAATGGAAAAGCCATAGCTAAATAGCTGAGTCTATCAATTAAAAATGATGTCCACCAATCATTTGAAGGTATTGGTGCTGTTATGTTAGTTTTATATTTAGGTGAGATTGGTCTTGGACTTGCAAGTCCATCAGTTCTATAACTTCCTGCTGAAAACCCCCGGTTAATTAAACCTAATAAAATAAATATCAAAATAAATCTTTTCATTTTCAATCGTTTGATGATAACATTAATCTAAAAATTTTCTTCTCTATAAATAATTATAATACATTTTTTTAAAAAGTCAACATAATTTTAATTTTTTCTAAAAAATTTATGTTAGCGTTAAAAAATTAAAAGAAGTAATTAATAAAAAAATTAATTTAAATTTCCCTTTGGCTCTGGGGGATTTGAATTGTTGCTGTATTCGTAAGCTGATTGAATATAAAAATTGATAATTTTTTCAAGCCGTTGGACCGCTTTTTCAGAACTACGCGCATAACTATAAATATTTAATTCCTTGCACTTTGCAACATATTCATTCTTCTCTTTAAAAACTTCTATTGTTAATAACATTATTTATTACCCTTTAAATAAAGTTTTACAAAATTATTATCGTAATCAGGAAAGCCATTCTTTAATTAAGTTAGGAAAGATAAAAAATAAATTTTAATCAGGAATTCTCAATTTCCCCTTGCATAGTTTTTTTACGATATAAGGATAAATTTTGTGTTCAACCTTTAATACTCTTTTTTGCAATGTTTCAGGAGTATCATTTTTTTTAACTTTTACTTTTTTTTGAATTATAATTGGACCTCTATCATATTCCTCATCAACAAAATGAATTGTTACACCTGTAAATTTTTCACCTGCTTCTAAAACTGCCTTATGAACATTTATGCCGAACATTCCCTTTCCACCATATTTAGGAAGAAGCGCAGGATGAATATTTAAAATTCTAAACTTATATTTCTTAACTATTTCAGCAGGAACTTTCTTTAAATAACCTGCAAGTAAAATATAATCAATTTTATAATCTTCCAATACTTTTTCAAGTTTTAAAACATAATCATTATAATTTTTAAAATCTTTTTCATTGATTATAACATAATCAATTTTATATTTTTTTGCCCTCTCAATTGCATAAGCATTTGGATTACTTGAAACTAAAAGAACAATTTTACCAGGTATTTTACCTTTCATTATTTCCTTTTGAATAGCCTCAAAATTTGAGCCAGAACCTGATACAAAAACTGCCAATCTTTTAATTTCCATTTGAATTAAATTTATAAAAATATTTTTAAATTTCAAATTTTTAATTGAAAAATATAATAAATTTTTTAAATTTAGAATATGCACGAATTGGCAATTGCACAAAATATAATTGATACAGTAAATGAATTAAAAAAAGAATATTCAAACATAAAAAAAGTTACTGTTGTATACGGCAAATTACAACAGATTGTTCCTGACTCTCTTATTTTTTATCTTGATATTATAAAAAAAGAGAGAGGTTTTGAAAATACTGAATTTATTATAAAAGAGAATAAATTAAAAATTAAATGTAAAAATTGTAATAAAATTTCAATGTTAGACGAAATTACTTTTATTTGTCCTGCTTGCAATTCAAATGAAATTGAAATTTTAAATGGTAATGAATTATATATTGAAAAAATAGAAATAACCTGAAGGAGGGAAATTTATGGAAATAAAATTTTATGAAAACATAATGAAGGCAAATGACAACATAGCAAATAATATAAGAAAGCTTCTTGATAGCAAAGGTATATTTGCAGTAAATTTTATAAGTTCACCTGGCTCAGGTAAAACAACTTTTTTAGAAGCTCTTATTCCAATTTTAATTTCAAAAAACATTAAAGTAGGAGTAATTGAAGGAGACCTTGCAACAACTAATGATGCCTTGAGAATAAGTAAATTTAATATTCCTGTAATTCAGATTAATACAGGTTCAGGTTGCCATCTTGATGCTAATATGATTTCAAAACCTGTTGAAGATATTATAAAAAACGAGATAAATATTTTAATAATAGAAAATGTTGGAAATCTCGTCTGTCCCACAGGATTCTATCTCGGTGAAAATATTAAAATAGGTATGATAAGCGTTCCTGAAGGTGATGATAAACCTATTAAATATCCTTTAATTTTTAATGTAGCAAAGGCTATAATTTTAAATAAAATTGATTTAATTCAATATACAAATTTTGATATTAAAAAATTTTATGATTATTGCAGAAAACTTTCACCTTCAATTAAAATATTTGAGGTCTCGGCAACAAAGAATATTGGTGTTGACGAATTTGCGGAATGGCTTTTAGAAATTTATGCAAGGGCAAGATAATTTACTGCTTCCTCATTTGTTGGAAAAATTTTGATAAATGTTCCAAGTTTAATCAGATTAAAAATATTCATTATATCTGAAGTTACTCTTGAAATAGAAATTTCGCCGCCTATTTTACGGATTATTTTCGTAACATTTATAATCTTTCCGATTGCAGAACTATCAATATATTTTAACTCATTTAAATCAAGCAAAAACTTTTTAATTCCGCTTTTGTGAAGCAAAAGAATTAAATTTTCAAGGTTTGGCGAATTATTCTGGTCCAGTTTATTTACAACCACAATTTTTAATACACTCTCACCCTGTTTTAAGCCATTCCCGCTTAAAAATTGAAGTTCGCATCTCATACCAGTAATATAATATTTTATTTATACTTTTCAAGTTTTTTTTCAAGTTTCTTTTCTTGCTCTTCAAATTTTTTCTCAATCTTTTTTAATTTCAATTCGTATTCTCTATCAAGTTTTTTAAACTTCTCATCTATCTCTTTATTCATTCTCTCAATTTTTGAATATAAAGAACTCACTTCAATAAATTCATTTTTAACAGATTCATTATTAGGGGCGGAAGATACAACATTGTTTGCTGCATTAAAAAGTCCTTCTGATTTAGCGCAATTAAAACGGAATTCCTCAATATTAGTTTTAGCTGAATTTTCATCAACTACTTCTTTTGAAATTTTCTCCTGAGATTCTACTGTTTCACCAAGTCTGTTTTTTATATTTTTAATCTTTTCAACAGGTGCAGTTTTCAACTCAGAATTTTTATTTTTCTTCCATTCCCGCATATTTTTTGGATTATTCTCCTGCATAATATTTTTTGAATCAACCGGAGATTCACAACTTTGATTTTTATTTAATTCTATTTCTTTTTCTTCATTTTTTACATTAACAATTCCATCAGAAACATTTATAGCAGTTGAACCATCATCAGCAATTTGAATTTCATAATCAGTTCCACGAACTCCTACAACAGCAGTTGGTGTAAAAACATTAAGCTTTTCATCTTTTACTAATTTTGAAACTTTAAATTTTGCTGAACCTTTTGTCAAAGAAAGATGTGTTTGTAGTTTTTGCAGATAAGGCTTATCAAGTTTTAAAATTGAATTTTCCTCTAATTCTACTTTTCCTATCTCTCTTACAAGTAAAACAGCTTTTGAATTTTTCTTAGTTTCAATAACAGAATTTACAGGTAAAATCTCTTTTAATTTTAAATCTCTTTTTTCACCACTTTCAAAAGTAACAAAAACTTTGCCTTTAATAAGTTCAACTTTAGCAACCCCATCTTCTGAATACAAGTTAAATACTAAAATTGAAAATATTGTTACAAGTAAAATGTAATTTTTCAATCTCTTAATCATAAAGTTTTACCTCCTACTTTTAAATTTTTTAATTATATAAATAATTATACCTCATATTTTTAAAATGTCAACTTTTTTTAAAAATTTTTAATTAATATTTGAAAATGGAATTCAAAAGAATAAATTTTATATTAAAGTAAATTAATGGAGGTTGAAAATTATGAAAGTTGGTTTAATAGGTGCTGGTTATTGGGGTAAAAATTTATTAAGAAATTTTTATGAGCTTGGGGTTTTAGAAATCGTATGTGAAACAAATGAAGAAATTATAAAAGAAAGGAAAAAGGATTATCCAGAATTAAAATTTACAAGTGATATAAATGAAATATTAAAAGATGAAGAAATAAATGCTGTAGTAATAGCCACGCCCGCTGTAACACACTACGAAATTGCTAAACTATGCCTGAAATCAAAAAAAGATGTTTTCGTAGAAAAACCTCTCGCATTAAAAGTTGAAGAAGGCGAAGAACTTGTTAAAATCTCTGAAAATGAAAAAAGAATACTTTTTGTAGGTCATATCCTCCAATATCATCCAGCTGTTATAAAATTAAAAGAACTTATTGATAAAGGTGAATTGGGAAAAATAAATTATATATATTCTAATCGTTTAAACATCGGAAAATTAAGAAGTGAAGAGAATATCCTTTGGAGCTTTGCACCACATGATATATCAGTTATTCTAATGTTAGTAAATGATTTTCCTGAAGAGATTTCAGCTGTTGGAAAAGCATATTTACAACAAAATATATATGATGTTACATTAACAAGTTTTAATTTTAAAAATGGGGTAAGTGGTCATATATTTGTAAGTTGGCTTCATCCAATTAAAGAACAAAAACTCGTTGTAGTCGGAAGTAAAAAAATGGCTGTTTTTGATGAAACAAATGAAAAAAAACTTTTGTTATATCCTCATCGTATAGAATGGCAGAAACAGATTCCTGTGGCAATAAAAGCAGAACCTGAAATAGTTGAAATTGAAAAAATAGAACCATTAAAAAATGAATGCTTAAATTTTATTGAGTGTGTAAAAACTCGTAAAATTCCAAAAACAGATGGTTATGAAGCTTTAAGAGTTTTAAAATTTTTAAAAATAGCAGAAGATTCAATAAAAAGTAATGGAATTTTTATAAATGCAAAAAAGAGCGATTACTATGCTCATCCAACAGCAGTAATAGATGAAGGAGCTGAAATAGGGAAAGGAACAAAAATATGGCATTTTTCACATATAATGAAAAGCGCTAAAATTGGAGAAAATTGCATAATCGGACAAAATGTTTATATTGACAAAAAAGCAGTTGTTGGAAATAGAGTAAAAATTCAAAATAATGTTTCAGTTTATGATAATGTTATACTTGAAGATGAAGTTTTCTGCGGTCCTTCCTGCGTTTTCACAAATGTAATAAATCCAAGAAGTCATATTGAACGAAAAAGTGAATATAAAACAACATTAGTGAAAAGAAGGGCAACTATAGGAGCTAATGCAACAATTGTTTGTGGACATACAATTGGAGAAGGAGCATTTATTGGAGCAGGAGCGGTTGTAACAAAAGATATACCAGATTATGCACTCGCAGTTGGAAATCCAGCAAGAATTGTTGGTTATATGTGTGAATGCGGAATTAAATTAGAATTTAAAGATAATAAGGCAACTTGTAAAGCTTGCGGCTTAAAATATGTTATGAAATATGGAAAAGTTATAAAAGTAAATTAACAAAACTACTTAAATTTCACTTTTTTGCTCTTTTAAAATACTTAAAATTATTCTGAAAACTTAAATAAATTAACTACTTTTGTTCGTTATGAATTATATTATTCATTATTTCAATACTTTTTAGTAAGTATCTCGGAATATGAAAGAAAGTTTTCCACTTTCCTCCTTTGGAATAATTAGTTACTTTTCCTCTTCTATTTAAATAACCAAACCACTCGGGATATTTTTTATCTTTAAAATGCTTAAAACTATATTTATCAATCTTTTTAAACCATTTAAAAAATTTTTCTTCTTTTGTTAAATAATATGCATAAATAGTTGCAATTGCTGCTTCATTATGAACCCACCATAATTTCATATCCCATTGAAGCTCAATATGAGGTTTGCCTAAAACATCCATAAAATAAAATATTCCATCATATTTTTTATCCCATCCAAACTCTAATATTTTTTCAATTATTTCAGTGGCTTTAGTAATTATTTCATTTTTATTATTTTTAACAGCGTAGTCAATAAGAAACCACATAGCTTCAAGTCCGTGACCTGGATTTATATGCCTTCCAGTACAACTCTCTAAATCAATTGAATAATCTTTTTTTATATTCTCAAAAATTACACCATATTTTGGTTGCCAAAAATATTTAAATATAATTGAAATTGAATTCTCTATATCTTTATCAAATTCAGATGAACCTAAATATTCTTTTACTATATTACCAATATTAACAAGCATCATATAATGACCAAATTCAAGATAGCTTGTTTTACCTTTCATTGCTTTGTTCCATTTCCCCTTAGGATTTGGTAATCTTTTTAAATAATTTCTAATTGCGCTTTCTGCTTCTTTTTTATATTTTTTTTCACCTGTTGCTTTATAAAGTGAAGCTGCTCCCATCGCTGCAAAACAATTAGAATAAATATTATAAGGAGCAACAGCAGGAACACCTTTCCTGTTTAATGCAAAATAATATATCCCACTTTTATCTTTACCATATTTTGTTAAAAAATTATAACCCTGAACAGCAATATCAAGCCACCTATCTTGCCTGTATTTGCTTAAATAAAGCTCCGTAAACATATAAACAATTCTCCATTGCATCCACATATATTTAGTAGTATCATATACACTACCATCTCTATCTAAAAATGTAAAATATCCTCCATATTCTTTATCTATGCAATTTTTCTCCCAAAAAGGAACAATAGATTCAAGTAACTCATTTTCATATTTTAATATATATTTTTTAATCTCCTTCATTAAAAACCTCCTGTTTTGAAATTCTTTTTTGTAAATATAATATATATTAAAAATCTTTCAAGTTAAAAAAATTATTGATATAATGAAAGGGATGGCTCATAATATTTGCCGTGAGAATTTTATATTTATATCTTTTTAAAAAATTTTTGTAAAAGAGGTAAATGTTATGAGCAACCCTGAAAAAGTTTATTTTGTTGGTTTAGATGTTCACAAAGATTATTCTACTTATGCCATAATGGATAAGGAAGGTAATCTATTTAAAGGAGTCAACTATGAATAATTTTGAGAAAAGGGTCTGTTATGAATAATCATAGAATAGATATGGTGAACGAGTTTATTACCAACGGCAATTACAGC
>Ga0308390_1001949_pt1 | contig 12925 bp, 6 predicted proteins | sample Hotspr2Sample149_FD_202358 | JGI IMG/M metagenome (GOLD analysis project Ga0308390, IMG submission 202358) | Hot spring phototrophic mat microbial communities from Mushroom Spring, Yellowstone National Park, Wyoming, United States - 20040719_149 ...
TTGCGGCCGGAGGCCAGCACGTGGTCCACACCACCATAGCCGATATCGTAAGCCCACCCGTCACCGCCGAGGATCCACACCGATTTCCTCACGAGGAAATCCGCCACGCCTGCCAGCAGTTTGGCTTCAGGGGCATCGAGCGTTTCAAGTTTCTGGCGCAGTTCGGCCACCTGGGTGCGCTGGGCCTCGATACCGGCTTCGGTGGACTGATCCGCGTTAAGTATGGCATCCACCAGGGCTTCCCCCACTTGCGACGCCAGTTTACACAGCAGATCCGCCGCGAACTCCCGCTGTTTATCAATGGTTACCCGCATACCCAGACCGAATTCTGCGTTGTCTTCGAACAGCGAATTGCACCAAGCGGGCCCACGGCCCTCAGCGTTTACCGCCCACGGCGTGGTCGGCAGATTACCGCCATAAATCGAAGAACAGCCTGTGGCATTGGCCACATAGATCCGGTCGCCAAACAACTGGGACAGCAGTTTCACGTACGGCGTTTCACCGCACCCCGCGCACGCGCCGCTGAATTCGAACAGCGGGCGCAACAACTGAACATCCTTGACGAGGTGATGCTTCACCTGATGCCGGTCAAAATCCGGCAAGGACAGGAAGAAATCCCAGCACGCCCGTTCCCGCTCGCGAATCGGAGCCTGCGGAACCATGTTGATCGCCTTAAGGCGGGGTTCTGTCTTGTTCTTGGCTGGACACGCCTGAACACAAAGCGTGCAGCCGGTGCAGTCTTCCGGCGCGATCTGCAGAATGAAACACTTGTCAGCGAATTCCTTCCATTTTGCCGGCGCGCTCTTGAATCCTTCCGGAGCGTTGGCCAGAGCATCCGGTTCAACAATTTTGCCGCGGATCACGGCATGAGGGCAGACCAGTGAACATTTGCCACACTGAATGCAGGTATCCGGATCCCATGAAGGGATTTCCAGCGCAATGTTCCGTTTTTCCCATTGTGTGGTCGCTGTGGGAAACGTTCCATCCGCCGGCATCTTGCTCACCGGCAGGCTGTTTCCTTCATCCCGGATGATGGCCGCCGTGAACTCATGCAGAAACGCGGGAGCGTGATCGGGCACAGCCGGCGCCAGATCGAACGTACTGGTGACTTCGGAAGGCACCTGTACCTCGTGCAGGTTGGCCAGGGCCATATCCACGGCGGCCCAGTTTTTCTGGACCACCGCCTCCCCGCGTTTGCCGTAGGTTTTCTTGATGGCTGTCTTGATCGCCTCAATCGCCTGTTCCCGGGGCAGAATGTTGCTGATGGCAAAGAAACACACCTGCATCACCGTGTTGATACGGTTGCCCATGCCGGCGTCCGCGGCCACCTTGTAGGCGTTGATCACGTAGAACTTCAGTTTCTTCTCGATAATGTGCCGCTGGACCGTCCGGCTGAGATGGTTCCAAACCTCATCGGGACCGTAAATACTGTTGAGCAGGAATACCGCCCCCTCCTGGGCACAGCGGAGAATATCGATCTTCTCCATCAGGGTGAACTGATGGCAGGCGACGAAATTCGCCCGGGTAATCAGGTAGGTGGAACGGATGGGCTTGGGGCCAAAACGCAGATGCGAGGTGGTCATGGAGCCGGATTTCTTCGAGTCGTACACGAAAAAGCCCTGGGCGTACAGACCCGCATCCTCGCCGATAATCTTGATGGAGTTTTTGTTCGCGCCCACCGTACCGTCCGAACCCAGTCCGTAAAACACCGCTCGCACCGTCGAGGGATCTTCCGTGTTGAATGATGGATCGTATTCCAGACTCGTGTGGGTCACGTCATCCAGAATGCCCACAGTGAAGTGGTTTTTCGGATTGTCCTTCTTCAGTTCGTCGAAAATCCCCTTGATCATGGCTGGAGTGAATTCTTTGGAGGACAGACCATAGCGCCCGCCCACCACGCGCGGAATTTGGGAGAAGGGCGCCTCACCCGCCGTGAACATCTCCACCAAAGCGGTCACCACATCCTGATAAAGCGGCTCACCGGCCGCGCCCGGTTCCTTGGTACGGTCCAGCACCGCGATTTTCTTCACCGTGGCGGGAAGCGCCCTCACGAAATCCCGTCCCGAGAACGGCCGGAACAGCCGAACCTTCAGCACACCGACCTTTTCTCCCAGGTTTGCGTTTATAAATTCCACAGTTTCGTGGGCGGCTTCAGCCCCGGAACCCATAATCACAATCACCCGGTCTGCATCTGGCGCGCCGACATAGTCGAAAAGATGGTACCGGCGTCCCGTGATTTCAGCGAAGCGGTCCATGGTTTTGGCCACGACTTCCGGGCACGCCAGATAGAATGGGTTGCACCGTTCACGCGCCTGGAAAAAAACGTCCGGATTCTGCGCGGTACCGCGAATCACCGGACGATCGGGCGACAAAGCCCGAGCGCGATGCGCCAGCACCAGGTCCTCACTGATCATCGCCCGCATGTCTTCAGGGCTCAGCATTTCGACCTTGGCCACTTCGTGGGAGGTCCGAAACCCATCGAAAAAATGGAGGAAGGGCACCCGCGCCTCCAGCGTGGCCGCGTGAGCAATCATCGCCAGATCCTGAGCTTCCTGAGGAGAGCAGGACGAAAGCAAAGCAAAACCTGTGTTGCGCACGCTCATCACGTCACTGTGATCGCCAAAGATGGACAAAGCATGGGTTGCGATCGTCCGCGCCGTAACGTGAAACACCGTTGGAGTCAACTCGCCTGCGATCTTGAACATGTTAGGGATCATCAGCAGCAGACCCTGGGAGGCGGTAAAGGTGGTGGTCAGCGATCCGGCCTGCAGCGCGCCATGCACAGCGCCAGCCGCGCCAGCTTCACTTTGCATCTCCACCACCATGGGAACAGTTCCCCAGATGTTTTTGCGGCCCTGGGTCGCCCACTCATCCGCCCATTCTCCCATTGGTGAAGAAGGCGTGATGGGGTAAATGGCCGCCACTTCGCTGACCTGATAGGCTACGTTGGCAACCGCCTCGTTGCCGTCAAGGGTGCGCATTACCTTGGACATGATGGTGATTCTCCACGTTGATCCGCGGAAAATGAGAAAAAACGGCGATTCCCGCGGCGTTCATGCGTTTTGCTGTCCGGCAACCTGACCGCTACAGGACGGAACTGAGAAATCCCGGACGCCTGATCTCAGTCAGGGTTATTATGTGCTTCTGGATCGGAACCAGTCAAACAGGGGGGAAAACCGGAGTAAAGTTGTGGATAACAGAAGTTCACATAACTATTCTGATTGCAAAGCAGGTAACTCCCCAAAGGCTTCTTTGCAGTCCGCATCCGAATCAACGGATACCTGGATGCGACCTACCAGCGGTATGATCTTGCTCTGCTGTAACAGATCTCCTTCCACCAGTTTGATGTGCGTGGCATCCGCGGGAACCTGATTGAAGGTGGGGTCCATGGCTACCCACTCACCCACCCAGACTTCCACCCACTGATGGAAATAAAAACCTGCGTCACGGCCGGGAATATAAATCAGGCCGGCATTCTCCCGAGCGGGAATACCGGCCGCCCGGGCCAGGGCGGTCATCAGCACGCTGTGCTCTGTACAGTCACCTTCCATATGCTCCAGCACTTCCAGTGCATTGGACATCCGGGCGGAATACGTAGTGCGCATGTTCTCATACACCCATCGGCAGATGGTCCGTGCCACGGAAAGGCTGTTTTTTTCGGTACCCTTCAGCGCGCGCGCCTTTTCCCGAATGGACGGGTGGTCGGACTGAATGAAGGTGGAAGGCTGCAGCCACGGGGAAACATCATCGGGAACCTTTTCCAGCGGTAAAGCCGGTGGTTGAATGGTATTGAGATTTACAATCCGGCCCCGGAAGGCAAATCTGTTCTCGCCGACCTGACGGACCCGCTGACGCTGATCGTTGAACAGCACTCCCTCCGTGAGCGGACCGGTCAGGACCAGTGCCAGGCAAAGGCGGCTTCTCGGGTTTTCGATAGGGCGGTCTACTCTTGCGGCATTGGCCATGATTACGTCATGCTGGTAAGAAACATCTTTGGCCATGGCCTCCGGCTCCAGGCGAAGGGTCATGTTGCCGGACAAGGTCTCCTCTAGGATCAGGCCGTCGGCAGTCACACGGGCCGTACTGTCCATCTCCACCACGTCGATCCGGTTACGGATGGTATATATCCTGGTCGGTACGCCACCCAGGAGTCGCTCTTCAATCGCCGTAATCTGTGCCTGACCGCTCAATTCACGCTCATATAGGGGCTCAAAAATCCGGAACTCCCGAACGCTGCCGATCTCCGGGGCGGACAATACCCACAGCGATTGCCGCAGGCTGTCCCATACGGTTTCAGCAGGCAACGGAAGCTGTTTTTCCTTACGGTTATTCCCGATGATGGACACAACATGAAGCGCATCCCCTGATACTTCAGCAAAAAATTCAGATTTCTGGGAAGGATCGGTAATGGATGCGTGAATCCGTGACAACCGGCCGCTGCTCATGGTGTAGGCCCGTTCCGTGAACAGCCGCATGTCCTGTTTGACACCGGACATGGTCACCAGAAAGTGGGCGTCTTCTGTCAGGATGATTTCCTGTTTGTCATCCAGGATCTGGACCCGGTTAAGGGAATACCCTACCTTGCCGCCGTTCATGTACACGCCGTACCAGTTCTCCCCCGCCATCTGTCGAATCCGGTCCAGCGGCACGTCGTCCGTAGCGGTCAGGAGAAAAATTCCACCAAGCATAAACAATAACTTCACCACGCGGTCACGATTCCTTTAAAGGGGATGATCTGGGGCCTATTGTAACAAAGCCCAACCAGTCCCATGTCCAGCAGCGGAGAGTTGTCCCGAAAATCACCAGGGGTAGAGAAAAATACGCGGCAGGAGGTTACTTCGCCCCTACTTCTCCAAAGCCAGAAAAATGGGTGTATCCTGTAAAATAATCTTTTAATCTTTCTGGCGTCAACCATTTGGGGCCCTATGAAAAAATCCCCGGAACGCATATTGATCATCCGTCTGGGTGCGATCGGCGATGTGATCCGCGTGCTCCCAGCACTCCATGCCCTGCGGGAACGGTATCCCAACGCCCGGATCGACTGGGCGGTGGAAGCCCGAAGTGCAGAGATTTTGGAAGACCACCCCGCCCTGAACAGCTTGGTGGTATTCCACCGGACCGGCCAGTTCCGTCAGGACCTTCGGGGATTTATGGCTTTCGCGAGGCGCGTCCGTCAGGGCGGATACGATCTCGTGCTGGATTTCCACGGTATTTTCAAGAGCGGCATCCTGGCCGTGGCATCTGGAGCCGGACGCCGGGTAGGGTTCGCCCGGCCGCGGGCTCAGGAGGGCAGTTGGCTGTTTCTGACCGAGCGGGTCCGGCTGCCGTCGTCCCGGCTGAACCGGATTGAGGAAAACCTGGAACTGGTCCGGGCCGTGGATGCGCGACGGGGGGTGCTGGATGTCATCATTGCCGTACCGCAGGAAATACAGATAGAGGTGGAGTCATGGTTCGAGGAAAAGTTTGATTCCGGCAAACTGTTGGTGGCGGTGCACGCTCCGGTAGATCGTCCGGAAAAACAATGGCCCCTCGAGTATTTTGCGGAATTGTGCGATCTGTTGCTCTCGGACGGGCGTTTTGACGTGTTTCTGACGTGGGGACCCGGTCAGCGTGAAGTGGCTGCTCAGGTCGCGGCATCATCCCGACGAAGTCCTGTCATCGCTCCGGAAACCCCGACCCTCAAACACCTGGCCTGGCTTTTGCACCAAGCCGATCTGTTCATCGGCGGGGATACAGGGCCGATGCATCTCGCTTCGGCCATGGGCACGCCGGTGGTGGCGCTGTTTGGCGGAACCGATCCGGCCAAGCACCATCCCCTTCGGGAACCCTGCGTACTCCTGGACGGCGGTCCCGCTAACGATCCCCGCCGAAAAAATGTCGACCGGCAGAACGGAGCCGCATGGATGCGACAGATATCTCCACGGGCGGTATACGAAGCCACGGTGCGGTTGGTCACTGGAGGCAGTTCCCGGACTTCACAGCCACCAGCGGCGAGCGACTGAAAATGCCAGTTGGTTCCGTAAATGTCATCAGGAATGTATTCAGGATAATATGAGGCAATTGGGACAAAACTGATATTATTTCCTCGGTTCTGTGCCGTTATAAATACTCCTGCGACATCATAGAGGGTAGCAAGAAGGTTATTTTCATGAAAATCGACCGATACAGAGTATGGTTTTCACTGCTGCTGACGGGTGTGCTCGCGGCGGTCGTCTCCTGTGCTCCCCCTCCCCCTCCCCCACCCCCGCCTGAAGCGGCCGGTCCGAAAAGCGCGGAGGAGGTATATGCCCTGGTCAGCCCGACCATCCAGCCGTTGCGCGCCGCCGCATCGAATAAACAGACGGTCATCAGTCCCGCTGACCGGGATCTGATGATTAACCAGTTGGGACAGGCTGTCGCGCAGTACGGCAACACGGATTTCGGCCGGCAGGCACTCGCCCGGCTGGGGCAGGAAATCTCGGATCTGGCCTTGGAGTTCAGTAAACAGGAACGGTATCGGGCCACTCTTGTCTGCCTAGACGCGTATAACGTGCTCAATATGTCCAGCGCCCTGCTGAACCGTCTCGGCGAACGGGCGGAAAAAATGCTTGCCCAGCCGGCCGTCCGCGCCCGGGGATTTCTTGAAGACAAGCAAAACGGCGACCTCTATGCCTTTCTGGAACTGCTGGACCGCAAGACGGGCAAGATCAAAACCATACAACTCCGGGAAGGGGAGGAAAGCGACAGGATCCGGCTCCTGCGTATTATCGGTAAAAACCGGGCAGTGCGGATTGAATACCTGGAAATTCCGGGACTGATCGTGGATATCGATTTTGAACGTTCCGGAGTGTAAATCTCGGATGCCCTCAACCATGGAAAAAACGGCCGGACCTATTCCAGGTCCGGCCAATCTTCTCTCCGGGCAGGGTGATCAGTGGAAAACCGCGCCGGTGTTCGCGCTGGTCACCAGTTGCTGGTAGCGGCGCAGCCAGCCCGTGAGGTGCCGGTCGGGCGGCGGTCCCAGTTCTCCACGCCGCCGGTCGAGTTCAGATTCAGGCACCTTGAGTTCCAGTTTACGGCCGGGAATGTCAATTGAAATGATGTCGCCTGACCGCACCAGCGCGATGGGTCCGCCGGCAGCCGCTTCGGGACTAACATGGCCGATACAGGCCCCCCGGGTCCCCCCGGAAAATCGTCCGTCCGTGATCAGACTCACTGATTTTCCCAGACCTGCACCCATAACCGCCGAAGTGGGCGCCAGCATTTCGCGCATGCCGGGACCACCTTTGGGCCCTTCATAGCGAATCACAATGACATTTCCGGGCTTGACCTGACCTTCCAGGATACCCTTCATGGCATCCTCTTCACTCTCGAAAACAATGGCCGGACCTTCGTGGCGCAGCATCACGGGATCCACGCCCGCCTGCTTGACCACCGCGCCGTCCGGCGCAAGGTTGCCGAACAGAATGGCCAGTCCACCCGTCTGGCTGTAGGCGTTCTCCAGCACGCGGATGACTTCCGGGTCTTTGGAACGGCATCCGCCGATATTTTCGCCGATGGTCTTTCCCGTCACGGTCATGCAATCCAGGTGAAGAATTCCTTCGCGCTGAGCCAATTCTCCAAGAATGGCGTGAATACCCCCCGCTCGGTCCACGTCCGCCATATGCCAGCGCGAGGATGGAGACACTTTGCAGATATTGGGTACCCGGGCGCTGATTTCATTCAGACGGGTCAGGGGGTAATGAATACCGGCTTCATGGGCAATGGCCATTGTATGCAGGACGGTATTGGTGGATCCGCCCATGGCCATGTCCAGCGCGAAGGCGTTGTCAATGGATTTTTCAGTAACGATGTCCAGCGGTTTCAGATCCAGCCGGATCAGTTCCAGTATCTGCCGCGCAGCCTGACGGACCAGTTCTTTCCTCCGGGGATCCGTCGCCACGATCGAGCCGTTTCCGGGCAGGGCCATGCCCAGCGCCTCACACAGGCAGTTCATCGAGTTGGCCGTAAACATGCCTGAGCAGGATCCGGGAGACGGACAGGCGGAACACTCCAGTTCTTCAAGTTGCGCGTCGCTGATTTCCCCTTTTTTGTACGCGCCGACCGCCTCGAATACACTGATGAGGTCGGTGTCCTTGCCGCCCACAGACCGGCCGGTCTCCATGGGACCGCCGGAAACGAAGATGGTGGGAATATTGCAGCGCATTGCCGCCATAAGCATGCCGGGCACAATCTTGTCGCAGTTCGGGATGCAGATCAGGCCGTCGAACCGATGGGCCTTGATCATGGTTTCCACGCAGTCGGCAATCAGTTCGCGGGAGGGCAGGCTGTACTTCATCCCCTCATGGCCCATGGCGATACCGTCACAGATGCCGATGGTATTGAACTCGAAAGCAATCCCGCCGGCCTCCTCAACCGCCTGCTTGGCGATGCGCCCCAGTTCATCCAGGTGAACATGACCCGGAATAATTTCCACGAAACTGTTACAGATTCCGATAAAAGGTTTGTCAAAATCCGCCTTGGACTTGACCTTGCCGGTGGCATAGAACAGGGACCGGTGAGGGGCCCGCTCAAAACCGCGTTTCACGCTGTCGCTGCGCATATCCATGCTCCTTATCCTTTGGCGGGAATTCGTATACGGTGAAAATCCCGAGACGGTCGAAAGTATACGCCCGGCCTGTGACCATGCACAAACCGAGCGCTGACCAGGGAGAAAACTCAGATTCTCACAATAAGTGCAACGCCCGCTCAGTTTTGGCGTGAATGAGGTGGGCGATCAACGCGCGGGATTTCCGGATGCGCGCCATGGGGTGCATCCATCCGGGGAGCCAGCGCGCTGGCTCCCCTGAGAAACGCGCCTCATAGCGCCTATCCGGGAGTCTCGCGCGGTGACTGCCAACCTGATTCATCCCCAAACTGACCTCTTGTTGCGCTTACTGTCAGAATCTGGAAAAATACTCGGCTTCCGCACACCTCTCGAGGTTTTCCTGCAAAATGTTACACTTAGAATTTGAATCCGGCCTATAGGAAAAAGTTGTGGAGAGGGAAGGATGTCCTGTCCGGATCATGAAATCTGCTGGCTGTTTCGGGATCGGGCGGAGTATTTTGGCCGTCCCCTGCAGGTCATCACGGCCTCAGCCCTGGATGAAGTGATTCCGGCGCTCAAAGCAGTGGAATCCGCCGCGGATGCCGGTTACGTGGCCGTGGGTTTTCTGTTGTACGAAGCGGCTGCCGCTTTTGATCCGGCCTTGCGGACGTATCCCGCTTCCGCAAATCTCCCGTTTCTGTGGTTCGCTGTCCATGATCCACAGGCGGCGGAAACGGGTAAGACCTCATCTTGCGGAAAAGTCCTGGAAAAAACGGAATGGATCTCTTCCCTTTCACAACAGGCCTATGAGGAAAGGTTCACCCGGGCCCGGGAATATATCGGACAGGGGGACATCTATCAGGTTAACCTGACATTCCCTTATTACACATCCATGACACCGGAGGCATTCCGGGACCTTTTCTTCGCGGCGGCGGAACAGCAGGTTTCCAATTACCGCTGTTATCTGCGCACCCCATTTCTGCATATTGCGTGTCTGTCTCCGGAACTGTTTTTCTCCTGGGATAACGGCCGGGTAATATGCCGTCCCATGAAGGGAACGGCTCCCCGCGGCCGCTGGCCGGATGAAGATCGTCAGTTGGCGGATCAGTTGCGCCGCTCCCCCAAGGAGCAGGCGGAAAACCTGATGATTGTCGATCTGATCCGGAATGATCTGGGTCGGGTGGCGCTGACCGGCACGGTGAAGGTGCCACATCTGTTTACCGTGGAACGGTACCGGACGCTCTGGCAGATGACGAGTACAGTCACAGCCGAGACGGGCGAAACGCCACTTTGGCGGCTTTTTCAGGCGCTTTTTCCCTGTGGTTCCGTGACAGGCGCGCCCAAAGTCCGTGCCATGGAAATTATCCGTGAACTCGAAATCGGCCCCCGCGGGGTGTACTGTGGAGCCATCGGACGGGTGGGTCCGGGACGCCGCGCATTGTTCAGCGTACCCATTCGGACCCTCACGCTCGATCCCGATTCAGGCAGGGCCACCTACCACACGGGAAGCGGCGTCACCTGGGATGCCGCTCCTCGGGGGGAATACGACGAATGCCGTCTGAAGATCCAGGTTCTTTTCACGCCGTCTGAGATGTTTGAACTGCTGGAGACGATGCGCTGGAACGGCCGGTATTTCCCATTCCTGTCCGCGCATCTGCGGCGGCTGAGTGAATCAGCAGAGTATTTCGGTTTTGTCCTGCCGGATCTGGGCGTGCTTGCGGCACAGCTGGAAACCGCCCTGCGGGACTGCGGGCCGTCCAGGGTCCGCCTTACCTGTTCTGCCGATGGCCGCGTCTGCTGGGATATTACCGAATTGCCGCGCTGGCCGGAACCCGTGGTGCTCGTACCGGCGTCTTCGCCAGTGAATGAACGCGATCCCATGCTGTTTCACAAAACCACCTGCCGGATGGTTTATCGCTGCGCTCTGGAACAGGCTCCCTCTGGAGCGGACGACGTGGTGCTCTGGAATTCCCGCGGACGGGTCACTGAAACCACTACAGCCAACCTGGCAGTCCGACTGGGAACACAGTGGTATACTCCGCCCCTTGAAGATGGCCTGCTGCCCGGAGTCATGCGCCGCCGTCTGCTGGAAACCGGATTCCTGTATGAACGCGGCATTCCCTTGGACGTATTACAGACAGCGGATGAGATTTTGGTCTTTAACAGTGTCCGGGGGCTCGGACGGGCAGTCATTCGGGGTGTCCGCGGTCCGGCGGGTTGACTGGCTCTGGCTGGTTGTCCCATGCTGATTACCGTGGCCGCGGGCCGCGATAATCCAGAAAAGCACAGAGCCGATCGGGAGAGAATCCATGCTTACGACTTTAATGATAACCCTGACTCTTGCCGGGGCGGATTGCGCCGACCTGACGAATTTCCAGACAACTTCCGGCTGGCGCCCGGAGATTGATATCGCTTCGGACATGGTCATGGTGTACGGGACACAGAAAAATTTCTCGGAACGCGCTGAATCCTGGCGGAAACAGGGGTATTCGGTCAGCATGATGACCGGAATTTCCTGGGGCGGCTATGATGAGTATTACCAAACGCCGGACGGCCTCAAAAAAGAGGAGATACAGACCGTCAAATCCGGCAAACTGCTGATGCATGGCAATAGCACCACGGTCGGATACAACGTGCCGACACCGGCGTATGTCGATTTCATCAAAAAAGTAGTGGATCCAGCCATTGATGCCGGAGTATGCGGGATCTACCTGGAGGAACCCGAATTCTGGGCCCGGGCCGGCTGGAGCGAAGGGTTCAAACGTTGCTGGCAGGATTTCTACGGGGAACCATGGCAGGAACCGGATTCCTCGGTGGACGCCCAGTACCGGGCCAGCAAACTCAAGTACGATCTGTATTTTCGGGCCCTTCGGGATGTGTTCCGTCATATCAAGACCCGGGCCGCCGAAAAGGGCACCACTATTGAGTGTCATGTCCCGACGCACAGTCTGATCAACTACGCGCACTGGGGTATCGTGAGTCCGGAGTCTCATCTGCTGGACCTGGAAGAAGCGGACGGATACATCGCCCAGGTATGGACTGGCACGGCCCGGACCCCCAATGTGTACCGGAACGTGAAAAAGGAACGTACCTTTGAAGCGGGACTGCTGGAATACGCGCAGATGCTTTCCATGGCTCGGCCCGCGGGCCGGAAGGTGTGGCTTCTGGCCGATCCTGTCGAGGACAACCCCGATCGCACCTGGGCCGACTACAAGGTTAATTATGAGTGCACGGTAGTAGCCTCTCTGTTGCATCCCGAGGCCGTTCGGTTTGAAGTCATGCCGTGGCCGGACCGGATTTTCGAAGGCAAATATCCGGCCTCCCTGGAGCCTGACGCACCTCGGGTAGGCATTTCGCCGGAGTATGCCACCCAGTTGCTGGCGGTCATTGACACGTTAAATCGTATGGGTGAAGAAGAGCCGAGGACGGACCTGGGTGAACCGGGTATCGCTGTGGTGGTATCGGACACGATGATGTTTCAGCGTGCCGCGCCACATCCCAGTGATCCGGACCTCAGTTCCTTTTTCGGTTTGGCTATGCCACTGATTAAACAGGGTGTGCTGCCCGATATGCTCCAGCTGGAAAACCTCGATCGGACGGGTGTGCCTGCCGGAACCCGGCTGATCATCCTGAGTTATGAGGGTCAGAAGCCGCTGAAAGAATCCTATCACCGGATTCTCGCTGAATGGGTGCGTCAGGGCGGATGTCTGCTGATCGTGGATGACGTCAGTGACCCCTACCATCACGTGCGCGAGTGGTGGAATGATCAGGGCGCCAGCCAGCGGACACCGCTCGATCATCTGGTGGAGACCCTGGGTCTCGGGGTAACCGCCCGTAATGAACCCCAGGCCGTGGGACAGGGCTGGGTGCGTTGGTGGGAGGAACGTCCCCGCCGCCTGGCCCGGTTCGTTGCCGGGGCGGATGCCCTCATGCGTGAGATCAATCAACTGCTGGAAAAACGGGGTGACCCGCCGATTTCCGGGAAAAATTACTTTGAGATCCGACGGGGGCCTTGGATTGTCACAGCAGTCATGGATGAATCTGTCAGCGAGGTGCCGCGGGTGTTGAAAGGTCATTTTGTGGATGTGTTTGATCCTGCCCTGCCGGTGATTACCGAGAAAACCGTCGCGCCTAACCAGCGATCCCTGCTCTATGACCTTGACTGGCCTGTTCAGAAAGGGTTGCGGGCCGCGGTAACGGTCTCGGCAGGACGGACCCGCAATATCCGGGTATCGGATCATGACATCTCCTTTACCACGCGGGGGCCGGTGAATACGACAGGTCGGACCCTGGTATGGCTGCCCGCTCCGCCCGAACTGGTGGAGTGCGGTGTGGAATGTGTCCGGACGTGGCATGGAG
>Ga0308390_1001953_pt1 | contig 12896 bp, 11 predicted proteins | sample Hotspr2Sample149_FD_202358 | JGI IMG/M metagenome (GOLD analysis project Ga0308390, IMG submission 202358) | Hot spring phototrophic mat microbial communities from Mushroom Spring, Yellowstone National Park, Wyoming, United States - 20040719_149 ...
CCTTCGACCAAATAGGTGTCCGTTTTGCCTTGGGAAACTTCATAGATGCCCCCGTGATACCACAAGCCACCGTGGGCATCCAAGGCGCCGCTTCAGCAGCGCTTGGCTTTGGGTGCTTCATCCACCATCTCTTGGATCACTTCTTGGGTTCGCTGCCAGACCACTTTGAAGCCCAGATAGCAGCGGGTCAAGCGGTCTACGATGGTGATAACGTAGATTGGGTTTTTTTCTCCCCAATGAAGGTGAACAGCTCGTCCATCTCCGCTTCTTTGACTTGGCTGGGGACGGGCGGGTCGGGCAGTTGGTCTGCGTGTGCTTGTATCCACAGGGAGACCGTGCGATGATGTACCCCAAGATGGCGGGCGATACGCCGCAAGTTCATCCTACCCATGTACAGTTGGATGGCTTTCTGGCGCACCTCTTCGGGATAAGCCCAGGGTTTGGGGTCTGTCATGTACTTGATTGAACAGAACATGCAGCGATAGCGTTGGCTGCCATTCCCCGTCTTTCCATCGCAGTTTTGATATTCTGTGCGAAGACATTTTGGCCATTCGTTCATACCTCAATATAGCCCAATTTTTAGCCACTCCCTTGACCTTGCCGCTCATCCCTTGTACCATTTGGCGGGACAATTTCGAGCGAACGGGTCGTACCACGCGCTTCCAGCTGACCGCTTCGTTCGCTGCGCTCGCTTCGCGGCGGCTGAATCTCGTGCCGTTATACGGAATTGCTTGCGGGTCCACCAATGTAGAATTCTGGCGAGCCGGAGTCCATGAGCACAAGAAAAAGGGGGTTGTGGACTATAATCCTGGTGGTTGAGTTGCTTATGGTCTAAATCGCCGGTAGGCCAATTTAGACCAAGCAGTGCGGGCCAAGGCTCCTCGGCAGTAAACCAGAATTGCTGCGTCAGCTTGCTGCTCGCGATGATCCAAGCCTGGTTGAGGTACTGGACCACAGTGTTGACTATATAGCGGCTGGCGAGTTCCTAATGGGCAGTGACACTGGCCGTGATGACGAGCGTCCGCAGCGGTTGGTTTATCTGGATGCATTCGAGATCGATCGCTATGAAGTCACGAATGTGCAGTATTGGCGTTTTCTGTAGGCCACGGAGCGGAGGGCACCATTTTACTGGGCAGGAGACAAATATCCTCCTGAGCAGGCTGACTATCCTGTGGTCGGAGTGAGTTGGGACAATGCCGATGCCTACTGCCATTGGACAGGGAAGCGGCTGCCAACCGAGGCGGAATGGGAGAAAGCATGCCATGGCACCGATGGACGTATCTACCCTTGGGGCAACGCGTGGGATCTGCAACGAGCCAACGTTGATGTCTCTGCCCCCACCTTGTCACTGGCGACTCGGGTTGGGTCTGAAATAGCTTGGGATGTTGCCTGGCAGTTCTTGCAGACAACTCCCACAGGACTTGGGAAGCCATGGCTACGGACAGTTGGATCATACCCTGATGGCGAAAGCTCCTATGGTGTCATGGACTTGGTCGGCAACGCCTCGGAATGGGTATCCGATTGGTATAATTGGAGTGACTATTCGAACATGCCAACGCGCAATCCGCGCGGCTTAGGACCATCCTGGAATCACAGTCTGCGTGGTAGCCCGTGGCACGATCCGGTTGGAACAGCAACTTGGATACAAAGCATGAGCCGGTGTCTGGCGCGTAACTCTTCCCATGGGAGCCAGGACCCTCGTCTTGGATTTCGTTGTGCGCGGTCCGTTTCGAGAGGGGCATCGTGACACAATCGCCCCTCGATACCTGTTAGTGCTTGGGTTTTCGACACTGCTCTTAGCCCGAGGGATAAGGTCGGGACAAGGGAGTAATCGTAGCCCGGATCGCAATTCCGTATAATAACAGGCCGCATGCAGGCATTGCAAACCAATCTTGCATCAATGCAGGCTTTTGCTTTCACGGCATAAATTACCGATAGTTTTTTGCGATTGGGCCCCTGATTGCACAAAACTTACGCTAAATTTTCACGATACCCGTTCGAATAGCATAAATCGTTGCCTGAGTTCGATCATACAAGTGCAACTTCGAGCGAATATTATTGATGTGGTTCTTGACCGTCTTCTCGCTGATGAGTAGGCGTGCAGCGATTTCTTTATTACTCATCCCCTCCGCGATCAACTTTAGCACTTCCGTTTCCCTTGGTGTGAGTTGAGCTACTACACTGGATGGTGTCTTTTCTATTCCTGCAAACCGGTGCATGACCTTGAGTGCAATGGTCGGTCCCAGCAGCGATTCGCCGTTGGACACAGCCCGGATGGCACGTAGCATCGTCTCTGGATCAGCGTCTTTAAGAATATAACCTCGCCCACCTGCCTGAATACCCCGAAATACATACTCATCGTTCTCATACATGGTAACAAAAACAATACCCACATGCGGCATTTCGCTATGCATGATGCGAGTCGCTTCAATTCCATCCATATCAGGCATTTGAATGTCCATCAACACCACATCGGGCATTTGTTCTCGGGTAATTTGCAGCGCTTCGCGTCCGGTTGAAGCTTCACCCACAACCTGCATATCTTCTTCCGCTTCGAGCATTTTACGGACTCCTCGGCGAAAGAGTGTATGATCATCAACGATCAAGACACTGATTTTCTCCATTTGGAATGCCCTCCTGACCTGTTTCTTCCAGCGGAATCTGGACGCTGACCTGCGTTCCATAGCCTAGCACACTCTGCAACCTCAGGCACCCCCCCAAGATTCTCGACCCGTCTTTGCATGCTCCACAACCCAATATGATTTCCAGAAATCGGCGCCTGCAGATTGAAACCTTGCCCGTTGTCTTGAACAATCAGCGAGATTCCAGCACGTGTTCGCTCCAGCGAAATGATAACCTCGTTTGCATGAGCATGCTTGGCAATGTTTGCCAGCGCTTCCTGAATAACGCGGAATAAGGTGATTTCTGTTGCAGGTGAAGGACAGACTAAATCTTCTGGACAGATCAGCTGGACAGCAATTCCTTGATCTCTCTGAAAATGGGCGGTATATTCCTGAAGTGCTGGTACCAGTCCAATCTCATCCAGAGCAGTTGGGCGTAGATCGTAAATCAACCGACGAATATCCTGAATGTTAGCCTGCACCTGTTGGGCCAGCTCTTCTACTTCACCCACTGCCGGGTGTCTCTCGCGCTCCAACTGTTTACGCATTGTTTGCAGGCGGATATTCAAGCTAGCCAGCGATGGAGCCACCCCGTCGTGTAACTCACGGACAATCCTGCACCGTTCTTCTTCTTGAATTTCGACATTCTGGAGAAATTGCTGGTGTAGGAGGTCAATATGTTCCTCGTACAGGCGGGCATTCTCAAGAGCAAGGGCGGTGCTGTGTGCCAGCATAGACAGTAGGTCTTTATCTTCCTGGCTAAATGGCTCGCCCGACTGCCGGCTTGCAAGTGTCAGAATTCCAACGAGTTTCTCGCCAAAAAAGAGCGGCACGGCAAGCTCTGCCCCAATCCGGCGCAGCTCGTCGGAAGCCGAGCCTTCTTCATCAGGATAAGGGGAAAACAAACTGCGCGCTTTGGATAAGTGGTAGACCAATTCCCCTGACGACAGAAGCATGACCGAAGGCCCTCGGTTTTCATCTGCTGGCTCGAAATCACCGTTTTTTGGCAACCAAAGAATGGTATCCCTTGCACCCAGTGTTTCGGTGATCGTCTTTTTCACAAGGCGGATCACCTCGGAATGCCGGCGTAACATGGTAAGTCCCTGGCTGAAACGAGTGAGCGTCTGATAGACTTCGTACTCGCGGCGGAAGAAGGCCTTGTCCACAAGTGCCTGAATCCGCTGACGAATGGGGTGGAAGAAAAAGGCCAACGACAGGGCTGGTATCACCATAGCCAGCAGAGATTGCCGGCCGACGAATAGATGGAACAGGAATCCAACTAAGAGCGCCATCAAAACAAAGGCCGCAGTGAGTACAGTGGTCAGCAGTGAATAGACTAAACCTTTGCGCATGACCACACGAATGTTGAGCAACTGGTAGCGCAGGATAGCATATCCAATCGATAGTGGATATACAGCCGGAATCAACCCCGCAAGCTGCGTAGAGACAACTGGGCGAAGGTGAATTGCAGCGGGAGCCCACAGGAACAGATGCCAGGCTGTTAAACCTGTCATCAGACCCGCCAACATCACTGTTGCCTGAGACCGCAGCAGGCGATTACCCTTTCTTGCAATGATCACGATTAGTGGGGTGCCTTTTATTACAAACGAGCACAGTCCAAAAACCACATAGTAGGGCCAGCTCATCAGGAAAGTTAAAGCCTTCCACAGGAAAGGATGATCAAACAGGTTTGCCAGTACCTGAAGTGTCAACATCCACAGGATTATTCCCACCCCTAGAAACACGAATATCTTGATCACCGACCAGCGTTTTAAAAAACTGACACGCGCGCGGTCAGCAGGGAAGCTCCAAAAGAAAATCCAGCCTGCTACTGGGGCCGCTATAGCGTATGGTATCAACAGGTATCCCATCCACTTGTTTTGGCTCAGAAAACACTCCCAGATAATGGCCCCGCCAATTGACCAGATTAAGAGATAGGCCAGCAGATAGCGGTTTATTGCGGCTGATGGGTTTTTCAGATAGACGAAAATCCCGATGAGGAGGAATACCAGCGATGAAACAAAGTAGCCGGGTAAAAAGCGGAAAAGAATTTCCTTGGTGAATAGCATTGTCTGAACGGGGATGTCCAGACGTTGTCCGTCACGCTCAATAGTATAGATCAAGGTGTTCCCAATCCCCGCCTCTTTTACGAGACGGGACATTTCTCTCCAGTGCTGACCATTGACCGCTACGATAACATCCCACGGGCGAAGGCCGGCTTGCCAGCCAGTGAACTCCAGTGGCGTGAAACTGGAAAAAACGCGCATGGGGTTGTAAAAAAATCCAGGGAAGGGTTTGCCCACCTGAACGGCAATAGAAATCCACGCTATACTCCAGATGGAAACCATAACAACAATTGTTAGCGTGATACCCCTGCCTGGGTGCTTGATGAAATCCTTGAGGAAACCCACAAAAGAAACCCTGAGAGGAGAAGCTTTCAAAAGAACCTCCAGATTACTCTCCTTATAGTATAGCACCCGCCAGAAGGAACCGTATGGGTCAACAGTCCCACACCGCCATAGGCCTTTTTCCCTGCATTCTTCTCCAACACAGGCTTCTTATATGCCCGCACTGCCCGGTGTAATGTTTAGGTAGAACTATTATCAACCATTTTACGCCGGCAGATTGCTGGCGGCAATAAGAAAGGGAGGACTCCATGATTTGGGAAGGATGGAATATTGGGGCGGTGACAGTTCGAAGGGTGCGTGTGGATGAAAACAGGGTAGTCTCAGTTCATCTACAGAGACATGGTGGCGACCCTCGCAGTGTTATCCGCGCCATGATTGAGGAAGAAGAGGGTTTGCCGAACATCCACAAGGTGCAATGATCACAGGCCCGCTGGCAACGAGCATTCTGAATTTACCGTATTTGCCAGAACCGGTCAGTATTGAGAAAGCCTTACAAGAACTGCAAATTTCACCCGATATTGTTCTCTCACTTGGGGGTGAGAGTTTCGTGGTCTATTGCATTCGCAACCAGAAAGTTCGCAACATGACTTCCAGCAACCGTTGTGCCGCAGGAAGTGGTGAATTTATTCTCCAACAGTTTGGACGCATGGGGTTGAGTCTGGAACAAGGACTCGATCTTGCCCGAAATGGCAAACATATTCATCTGGCTTCGCGCTGCTCGGTGCATATCAAGTCGGATGCTACACACAAATTAAATAAGGGGGAATGCTCTCCAGCAGACATTGCTTACACCCTGTGCACTGACCTTGCAGCCAAAATCTACACCCTAATCGAGGCCACTGCCTGGTCTAAGAACCACATTTTGGTAAGCGGTGGGATGGCACAGAACGAGGTGTTCCTTACGGAATTGCGCAGACTGCTCCCTGCCAGCAAGATTGAAACGCTACCGGAAAGCCCGTATTTGGAAGCACTGGGGGCAGCGGTAGTTGCGCGCGCTAATGGACGGCTCGCCAAACCCTTGAATGAGTTTCTGGTAACCGGTCAGCACCAGCAATTCAAGATTCTTCCGCCTCTGTCAGAAGGGATTGAGCAGGTAACCCGCATCGAAACACAACTGCCACCAATTCCATATGATGGGATGAAAGTCCTGCTTGGCATAGATGCAGGATCAACCACTACCAAAGCAGCGCTGATTGAGATGGAAAGTGGTAGGGCTGTGGCATGCTGTTATTTACGCACGCATGGCAACCCGGTCACGGCGGCTGGAAATTGCCTTGATCGGATCAAAGGACAGATGCATGGATACTCATTAGAAATTGCTCAGGTAGCAGTTACCGGCTCCGGCCGCGAACTGGTTTCGGTTGCAATGGGTAATTGCTTAAGCTTTAATGAAATCCTCGCACATGCGCGGGCGGCAAGCGAAGCACACCCAGACGTGGACACGATTTTTGAAATTGGCGGGCAGGATGCCAAGTTCATTTCCCTCCTAGATGGTATTCCGGTGGATTATGCCATGAATGATGGTTGTTCGGCCGGGACTGGCAGCTTTTTGGAAGAAGCAGCCTCATCTGACTTGAAATGCCCGGTAGACCAAATTGGCCATTCCGCGCTGCAGGCGGATGCCCCTCTCGCGTTTGGAGAACGCTGCGCAGCTTTCATCAACTCCGAGATTCGCACGGCACTTCAGAGCGGAGAAGATCCAAAGAACATTCTTGCCGGGCTGGTGTACTCCATCGCAAAAAATTACCTTTCGCGGGTCGTAGGCGCGCGCCAAATTGGCAGCACAGTCTTGCTTCAGGGTGGCGTTGCGCTTAACCTGGCAGTTGCACCCGCAATGGCTTTATTGAGTGGACGAAAGATCATTGTCCCCAGCCAACCAGAACTGATGGGCTGTTTTGGGGCAGCATTGATGGCTCGTGATTTGATTATGGAAGGGAAAATTGCCGAGCAGCACCTCTTGCTTGATCAGGTAGAACGTCAGCCGATGGATTTGAGGGGGACTTTCCGCTGTAGCTCGTGTGCAAATCACTGCGAAATCCAACGGATTATGATCGGCCAGAACACCTATCCTTTTGGAGGTCTGTGCTCACGTTGGGAGATGCAACGCCGACCGAAAATCCTGCAATATTCGGAAGGTAAAAATCTGGTTGAGCTACGCACAAAACTGATGTTTGAAAAATTTGCAGCCCCCAATCCTGAACATCCGCGCGGAAGAGCAGGCCTTCCGCTTGCACTTACAACCTTCGAGCTATTCCCTTTCTATAACAAGCTTCTGACCGAATTGGGCTACGAGGTTGTCCTTTCGCGCCCTGGTCGAGGGCGCAAAAATACACACTCCGCCTTCTGTTACCCGGCGGAATTGCTGCATGCCGCAGTGGATGACTTGATGCAGCAGGGTGTAGATTGGGTTTTCCTACCACAGGTGCGAGAATTTGCAATTGCCAGGCAGCATGTGCACGCCTATTCTTGCTCGTTCAGTCAAGATAGCGGCGGGGTGATTCAAACCTTTTTCTCGGACCAGAAAGTGAAGATTTATACCCCCGAGATTGGCTTTTCCGCCCACCTCCTGAACGCCAGCCGGCAAAAAATTGTCAGCATGGCAGAACGTTTGGGTATTTCGAAAGAAACGGCGAATCGCGCCTTCCAATCAGCACTGGACTATCAGACCAGTTTTGAGCAGGCATACCACACCGAAGGACAGGCTATGCTCAATATGTTGCAGGGCCCAGTTGTCATTATGGTCGGCCGGCCATACGCCGCCTATAATAGCGTGGTGAATCTGTCTGTGCCGCGAAAGATCGCCAGCCGTGGTTTCCATGTCATCCCTGCCGATTTGCTTCCGCTTAATCCCCCACCAGTTGAACGCAACGTGTGGCATTTTACACAGGTGGCTGCTTCTGCAATCCAATATGCGCGGGAGCGGGAAGATACTTACATCTGCTTCCTGTCCTGCTTTTCCTGCAATCCAGATGCAATGTTCTACCACCATGCACGGCAGGAGCTGGGAGGTCAGCCATTTTGCTTCCTCGAAATCGATTCTCACACCGCAGACGCCGGCATTGATACTCGCATCGGAGCCTTTATGGATATCATCGAAGAACGCCGGCAGATGGCTGAGGAGATAACCAAAACTCTGCCAGCCCGCCAGTTCTATGGCCGGATTGACTACTCGGGCAAGCATCCCAAAATTATTACAAACCAAGGCGAAGCCCTTGGCTTTGATGACCCGCGCGTCAAGCATGTGCTTCTGGCGGATACTCCGCTGATCACCTCAAGACTGTTTGCTTCACTTTACAGCCGGATGGGCTGGCGCTGCGTCACTACTCCATACATGGACGAAAGTGTTCTCCAAGCAGCTCGCAAAGTCTGTTCCGGGCGTGAGTGCCTGCCATTTTTGGCAATGCTTGGCAAGATTGTGCTCTACCTCGAAAATCGCCTTCCTGATGAAGTGACACTCTTTCATTTCCTTGAACAGGAAGGTCCATGTCAGATTGGCAACTGGTTTGACGCGGCGGAAGTCATCTTTCGCCGATTGGGCGCGTCGAATGCCTTTACCGTCTGGCCCAGAATGGATAATAACTATTTGGGTGGTGGCGAAATGGTAGCAATCTCTGCGGCTACGGCTGGCGTATTGGGAGACTTGATGTGCGAAGTCCGCTCTTCACTCAGTTGTCTAGCGCAGAACCCTGCTCAGGCGCTTTCTGAGCTGGATGCACTTGAAAATAGACTAGTCAACGCCGCGGCGCGTGGCTTGCCTGCACTGGAAATTGAACTCAGACGGGTGACTCGCGCATTGAAGCAGATTCCACTCACAAGCACCGTTAAAGATCACCCCAAAGTTCTGCTGTTCAGCGGTATTAACCGCATCTTCGTGGATAAGCTCGTGCGGTCATTTTTCGAGCAACGAGGTATCTTGACGAAGACAGGGGATATCGGCGAATTCCTATGCTTTTACGAAACAGAACCGATTGTGCGGCGCGGATTTGCCATGGGATACCTGACGCTCGCTCAGCATTTTGCACTTTGGACACTTCTAGTCGGTCTGTTGCATAACCCTACCAACCAACCACGTTTCCGTGCAGTGCGAGCCAGACTGCACGTGAAGGCAATTGAGCTCCTTGACCATCACTGGCGACGGCTGATGAAAGATTGTGGCCTGACATTCGCGCCGGATATCAACTATGGTAAGGTACTTCAGATTGGCCATCAACGGGTTTCCATCAATGGCTGGACAGAGGCGCCGTGTACAGCTGGTCGTTATTTGATTTCGTTTGAGGAGGGCGTGTTCGACGGGTTTGTAAATGTCGGGGCGTTCAATTGCTTACCGGCGAGCAATGCCACAGCCGTCACCCATGATGTAGCTGTCATCAGCGACAAGCCTTATACAGTCATCGAAGCAGATGGGGCAAACATCACTGCCAGTCAGTTGCGGCAGTTAGAGGCAGTCGCCTCGCAATGTTGGGAGAAAAAGAAACGGGAATAACAAACCATGAATCACACCCTGCCCCAAAATAGGTTGAATCGAGAGTACGGGTACAAATTCCGAATTATGCAACCCTTTTTCCACAAAGGCACTCTCAGAAGTGTCTTTTATTGATGGGAATGTAAAATCGGGGGAACTTCAGTATGATTGAACCCATCAATTTGTTGGGAAAATGTAGCCCGTTGTTTGGCATCGCTGCTCAATGTGGCAATGAAGAAAATGCACGGTTTATCGTTACAAGAAATTCTGTCTTACCAACTGAGGTCGTCCTGGAAATCGTTGGCGATATCCTCTGACCGCCAACGCCGTTCAAAATCCCAGCTTGCGGTAATCGTTCTTCCATTCACCAGGCTCATCGCCGTAAGCGAACTGCACCATGGACAGCGTTATCCTGTCACCCCCGAAAATACTTTTTTGAGCCTATGACGTTGCACAAGAAAATTTGTGCGACACGCAAACTGCGGAAAGAACTCCAAGTTGCTGAACAGCAAATGTCGGATCTCGCAACTAATGAAAGTGCCTCAAAATTGTTGAGAGTAGCCTCCAAGATAATGAGACTCGAGGAATACGCCTGCTCGATTCCCACCGTATTTATAGACGAGGAGGCTACTCTTCTGTTATGCGCCAGCTCGACTGGCTACAGTTCCATCCACCTGGTTAATCTGCAAGATAGGCGAAAGCTGGGATTGACCAGGTTGGGTGCCTCAGCGCGCCTGGTGCATAAAATGATAGTCAGCGTTCTCCTAAGTCCAGGTTTATGCGTTTGTCCGCAGCGATCAGAAGCAATCCTTTGGCCGAGAACTTGGCGCAGTGTGGGACGGCGATATTGACGCCGAATCCCCGAAAAAACTGGACAACATCATCGATACCGCTACTGTCTGGAAGCTCGTGGTCGGAGCCATGTGTAACCCGGGGCCGGTTGGCAGGCTGGTAATCAATGTCATCCGCAAGGTGGACATTGACAAGGAAAGCCTGTTAAAGCTGGATTATCCCAGCCGCCGTGGATGGAAAAAGAAATCAAAAATGCAACCAATGTCACCCAGTCAGATGTAATTGAGTTCCTGCAGCTTGCTTTCGAAATCCCTTTCGCCCAGAAGTGGAATTTTTCCCGCTGAAAGACACCAACTAGCCCCTGGTCAAACTTAAATAGCGCAAAATCCACGGGACGAAAGTATTAATAGTTGATCAATAAAGAAGGAAATCTCAGGAAATCCAGCTTTTGATGGTCGCCAGGGTATCTTCTAGGCGGCCAAATTCCTCCAATTCAGGATAAGCGATGAACGGGATCTCAATTCCGCGTTCCTTTAACATTTGCTGCAAAATCTCACTGAATACACCACTTTCCAGAACATGATGGGATTCAGGAGAATACCACACCATCCCACCCCACAATGTGTCACCTATAGGTCGCGGAGTATAATGCAGTCCGCACACCGGACTGCCATCCACCATCACAAAACCCAACACGTGATAACCGCAGCGCTGGTAATCCTGTATTTGGTCCATGACCACCTCAGTCAGCCTTTCGCAATGCTTGCGGAACATCGGGTTGTCGTATTGATCTTTTACATAACCCCAGCGCATATTACCCAGGCAAGTCGATTCAGGGCAAGGCATCTGGTAGATTCCAATTCCCTGGTCCAAGAGGAACCCGATCAACGGCTCAACCACTCCCCGATACTGCGCCAATCCCCGCACAACGGTTCCACGCCTTCCGCCCTGCGGACCCACGAAACGTTGCATTTTCCGCCTTGAAGGCGGGTATAGTAGGCTCCACCCACCTTGCCGGTGACCGTTTCCGCCGCCGCACCATCCATCCCGGTAACCGAAGACCATGTGAAACGGGTGCCGCTCTGCTGGTTCACCTCCTGACGGTAGGAATCCGAGAAAGCAAGCGGCTGGTCATCCTGCGTCCCGCTGAAGGTGATGACCAGGGAGGCCGTGTAGTTCTGCAGGCCCTCCAGGCCGGCCATAGGGTCAGCCAGGAAATAGCCGGAGGTGTCCGTCCCGTCTTCGCCCGCCTCTGCTGCGGGTTCAATACTATGAAATAACCGCAATTCCGTATGAATGGATTTTATAATCATATATCGTTTTTGGGGAAAATCAACTGTCAGGTGAAATGTAAACAATTTTTCGGACAATATGCTTTGCATCCCATTCCTATGTTCGCGCTATGATGTCCGTCGGAGGAGGTATCACACCGCTTGGAGGTTCGCATGAATTGGAGAACCTAACTGAATGCCCACCCGCTGCCCTTGCTGCTGGAGGAGAGTGAGCCGGGGGTGCGGTATCTGGTGCTGCGCGGCTTGCTGGACAGGCCAGTGACGCCGAGCTGGAAAGTGCCAAAGAGGCGCCCGCCGGCAAGGGAAGATTGCTGTCGTGCTGGCAGCAGTAAACGAGGAGGGCTTTTGGGTGAAGCCCGGGACGGGTACTGGAGAGTGTTGAAAAACAAGTAAGTCTTGATCGAGAGAAAAGAGTTTAATACAATCCAGTCATATTGATCGAAGAGAAGAGCGAAATGGAACAGCCGCGCTGTATTGAAACCGGCAAAGAGTCATTCTTTGGCGGCTATATCTATGATCAGGTCATACCAGCCGACCATTTTCTGCGCAAACTGAATCAAGTGATTGCCTGGGAACACTATACCGGCAAGTTGATTGGGCTGTATGAGGGAAAAGGGATAGTGGGCCGACCACCGTTTGGCCCAACGATGCTGTTGAAGATGGAGCTGCTGGCATACTTGCACAATCTGAGCGAGTGGCAGGTGGAAAACTACCTAAACGAGAACCTGCCTGCGAAATACTTTGTGGGCTTGGCAGTAGATAAGCGAGTCCCCGACCACTCGACTTTGACGGTGTTTCGCGAGCGATTAGTCCAGCGAGGGAAGTGGAAATTGGGTAGTGCAGCCATGATCAAATTCCGCCCTCAAAACATTACCCAACAAATTGCTCGCTGCAAAAAGCAATTTCCAGTGACCCATGCAGGACTCGAACCTGCAACACGCTGATTAAGAGTCAGCTGCTCTACCACTTGAGCTAATGGGCCAGTAACGATTATTATATCGCGTTTAAGGGGGGTGTCAATAAAACGAAAACGATTGAGTCTTATTTGGTTGGGTATAAATTGGGTAAAGTGTGATATAATTTTATCGTCTTTATCTGATTTTAATCTTTAGAGTGCCATGATGGATAAAAACTATCGCTACATCTGAACAATATCATTGGGCGCAGGCTTGCGTCCGGTGGTTGGGCTGCGCACGTTTTGGCGTGGCGTGGTAACGCTTTTGTATTGAGTGGTTGTTACCTGTTGCCTCCTGTTTCGCCGCTGACGTGTTGCAGCGGCGATATTTTTATTGATTATTGGCTCAGATCAGAGCAAGGATGA
>Ga0308390_1001956_pt1 | contig 12889 bp, 9 predicted proteins | sample Hotspr2Sample149_FD_202358 | JGI IMG/M metagenome (GOLD analysis project Ga0308390, IMG submission 202358) | Hot spring phototrophic mat microbial communities from Mushroom Spring, Yellowstone National Park, Wyoming, United States - 20040719_149 ...
TCCGAACCTGGGCGGACAGATCAGACTCGTCAGCCGGATCATAGGCCACGCCATACATCATCCGGGCAGCCGGCGCCCTCCCCCACTCTTCCAGTGAGCCGTCTATTGTGACAGGCCCTTCCGCCCGGGGAGCGATCAGTTCAGGGATGTAGGGCAATTGCCGGGCGAGGGACAGGGGACGTCCGGATACAGGATCCGTAATCCTGCCAGTCAGTACCGGTGCCGGGAAAAACCTGGGTCCGCTGCTGGAGACACTTATGGTGTGTTCGGCGGTTTCTCCGGGCGCAACGTGGAAGGTGAGCGTGTTCTCGGAGACTTGCCAGTCTGGCGGGCAGGTCCAGGTCAGGGTGGCGGCCAGAGGTGTTTCAAAAGGGTTGCGCAGCGAGACGCTGCACGAGGCATTCACCGGACTTCCCCAGGGACCGCGGACTTCCGCCAGCTGCAGGATGTTTTTCAGGGAAGCCGCGCGGTCCACCGTGGCCTGAGTCACCACGTCGGCGGGCAGGATGGATCCCGGACGGACCACCGCCCAGGTCCATGCGTCGCCGCGGACCCGGACTGCCAGCCAGCAGAAGAAACCGCCGTCTTCTTCTGGGGTGCCGCGGGTACTGCCGCCCGCGCTTCCCGCCACGATATAAGCCACACCGTCGCGGGTATCCCAGAGGCGGTAATAATGTTCATGTCCCGCGAACACGGCCCGCACGGGGTAGGACCGGATGATGTCCGCTATGGGCTGCCAGTCCCTGGCCCAGTTGTAAGCGAAAATCGGAACGTGCAGGAACAGGAAGATATGACGCGCGGGGGTTGCGGCCAGCGTGTCGGCCAGCCACTGCCGCTGTTCCGGGGACAATCCGTTGTGGTCGCCCCGCTCTTCCGTGTTGAGTACCACGCAGGCGACGGGTCCCCGGCGGATGACATAATTGAATGGCCCCACCCGATCCTGGTAGACGCGCAACACTTCGGGGTCATCGCCCACGTCGTGGTTTCCCGGGACGGGGAAGAAAGGCGCCTCAATGTGTTCCACGTGTCCCAGAAATTCATCCCACATGGGTCCCAACTGATCCGGTGGGCCGCCCATGATCATATCCCCCGCGCAGACGATGAAATCCGGGCACCAGGCGTTCCAGTCGCCGATCATGTCCAGAAAAGCCTTGGGAGTACCCAGCAGTCCCCCCGGCTGGGGGTCCGCGCATACCGCGAAATCGACCGCGTCCGGCACCGCCATCGGTACGGATTCCAGTTTCCGCAGGGAGCGTTCGGCCAGACTTTCAGTCCATGCGATACCGCACAAGAGGGATAAGAGGCATACCTGGGCGACTTGGGCCGAAGTACAGCCGGATCTTTTCAGGCTTTGTATGTTTGATAGTGTAAATGTTCTCACGGTTTTATCCTCCGAGTAATCGGGAAAAAAGTCTCCCGGCGTGGTTCAGCGTCAGGGGTTATCTGATATAGGTATCAGCCAGGTTTCAGCCAGGCGGGACTGCTGCCTCCAGTTCAGATGTTCTTCATTAGGCACCGGGTCGAAGGTGACGGTCAGCGAACTGTCCAGGACCAGTTCGGGGGGTATAAGGAATTCTTTAATTCCGCCGATTTCCCGGTCATACCGCCTGGGTTGCAACGACATACCATCCGCCCGCGGCAGGACTTCGCCGTAGCCGGTGCACCGGAAAACCCATTTTACGGCGGGATCAAGGCCATTGTATACCAGGGCCCGAGGCCAGTCCATGGTGCACTGCCATGAGAGTCGGCGCCGGCTGAAGCCATTGTCCCACCACCACTGGGTCTGAATCGGTTCTTCAGGCAGATATCGGTCTCCCAGGGGGCGGGCTCCCAGAAGAACTCGCGGACATCGTTCCACATGGCCAATGTCATCATAGAGGGTGCCGGGGGCGGGAGATTCCCAGTTCCGGATTTCGCGGATGTTCTCCCATTTTTCCACGGGATCGGTCCGTTTCCGGATTTCCGCGAACCGGTCCTCAATCCACCAGCGGTTGTTGAGCGGGTACATCAGGAAATCCAGGGAACAGCCGCGTTCGAAACCGCTCGCGCCGTAACGGTCCACACTGGACTGAAGGCCAATCTGCCGATAGAGACGATCGAACAGGGAGATGATCCGGTCCCGCTGTTCCGGATCCGGGGGACCCGTTTCAGCCTGTTGCAGGATATTCAGGGCGTGGTCCATGGCGGTATCGGGGTTCTGGGACACTTCGGGATCCAGAACCGACATGGCCCGTGTTTCGAGAGTCCGTTCGTAGAGCAGGCGTTTCCGGGTCCATTCGTCATACTCCGCGCGGAGCAGCAGGCAGTTCCACCGCCAGTTCTCACTCAGCGCCGGAAACCGCCTGTTTAATTCCCGCCAGTGTGCCGCTGTCGCGGTCACACCGCCGTTTTCCGAAAGCGGTCCCTCCCAGTTGCGTTCCAGAGCGAGGATACCATCCGCCGCGGCGTCGGCTGTTTCAGGTCCGAAGAATAACCGGGCGTACTGACGCAGGATTTCCCGGGGGGATAACGCCGGATTCCAGGCCAGCGCGCTGTATATCGCTTTGTTCACGTCGTCGTGGATGCCGTCGGAATAAGCGATAAACCCGTCGGTGAACCGGGCGGTCTGATGGTGAACATCCGCGTAGAACAGCGGGCGGGGGTTAATCGGTTCCCGGCCGAGGGTTGAGGCGAAAGCCGGATCCCACCAGGGCACGGGATACTGGCACCGAACCGTATGGGTGATGTCAGGGTAGTCCCGCAAGCGGTAAACTTTAGGAAGCCGGGCACGCAGGTCTTCCAGAGGCGGGCTGGACGGACCGCCCACCAGGCCGCCCAGCCAAACCGGATGCTCCCGATCGATCCAGGCGAACACTGTGTCCACCCATGCCTTCCCGTAACCCTGTAAGGAGAGCCATATCCGCGCTTCCGGGTGATGTCGGACCAGCCATTCCGCCAGATCCTCAAGAAAAGGAATCACCAGTTCCGGCGGATTGTCTCCCGGGTCGCCGCCCGGAAAGAACACGCCGGCCAAGGTAGGGGAGTCGGCATACAGGGCTTCATGACGATCCAGTGCCTCGGCCCGTTTTGCCGCATCGTCCAGCGGGAAATCGGCGGGAGTCCATATCCAGTAGTCCAAATCATATTGCCGGCAGATTTCGCTGATTCTGCGGTTCATGACCTGCCGGGGCAGAGGCATCAGCGGGGCCGGCTTGTTGTCCTGAAAAGGAATATTTTCGATGGCGTTGGCTCCGAACAGAGCCAGGTCCAGAATATATCGCTCGTAGCGGGTATCGTCCCATGCGTCGTAACTGTTCGCCGTGGCGCGATAGCCCAACTGGTGACCCCGGATGGGCCATGCGGGGGCGAAACACCCCTGAATTTCAGGCGGGAGCAGCAGCGCTGAGTTATCCCGCTCCGCGTGGCGCAAAATCCACCCCGCCGCGTAGAGCAGTGCCCGGGGCCGTCCTCCCTCGAGGATCAGACGCACCGAATGATCCGGACAGGTTTCCGCATGGATGGAAAAGGCTTCGTCGGACTTGCCGGCTTCTGGCGGCTGAAGCCGGCAGGTGATGGCGGCGTCAGCCGTATCTGGTCTTGCAGGCCATGTGCCTGGTCCCCACCCGCTCAGGGTTTCCGACAACAGACGGACAACGAATTCCAGCCTTGGATCCCGCGTGCTCACCGAACCGGGCAGCACCCGAAGAAAGGATGATCCCGGGATACGGAATGAGGGCTCGCCGGCCGAAACAGCCATGGCAGCCATAACCACAAGGAGACAGACAAAGACAGACCCCGAATTGCAGCGACGGAGCAGGCGTATCATGGCGGATCTCCTTTCTCTATCGGACTGCGGCCGGTTACACAGCGTTTCCTACAGGCGGGCAGCAGGGAGGGTCACAAAATGGTCACCCGGACTGTAAAGCCATGTTTTCGGTATGCGCAACACTTCTGTCAACGCGAGTCCCTGTCCGTGTTGCTGATTTCCCGCGCAGCACCCCAGCAGTACCCAGTCATCCACTGCATGGACAGCGGTATAGCAGTACCATCCATCTGGGTTGTTTTCAAGATTTTTTACATGATCCCAGGATATTCCGCCATCCCGGGAGATCCCAATGGCAAGAGGCGTGCGGAAGCGCCGGCGGTCCGGAGGGACGTGACGATGATCGTTCCAGACCAGCAGCAGGTCTCCATTGGAGCCGATCGGTGCTATGGATGCGGGTGAAAGGGGAGACACGATACCGGTGGGCCGGGGAACGCTCCAGGTTTTGCCCTGATCGGAACTCCACGACGCAAACTGGCATCCGCCGGATGTGCGGCAGAGCATGAGCAGATGACCGTCGGGCAACAGGGCGACACCGGGTTCCTGAAGCCCTGAATCCCCGGTTTCGGGCGGGGGAGACAGGACAGGACCGGCTGTCCAGGTTCCGCCCTCGTCATCAGACCGCCATACTTGAACTTCCGCCGGTGTGTGGCGGCCGCCGCACCAGTCGTGACATGCCGCGGGGATCAGCAGACGTCCCGATGGAAGCCGTATCATCCGGTCATTGTTAACCACGTAATACCGAATCGGTTCGGTAATAATTTCCGAGGGTTCTGACCAGGTGTTTCCTTCGTTCGTGGAATACCGGACCACGGGACGGCAGTCTGTCACACTGTTTTTGCGCAGGTAGAACAGGGCGATCCGCTCCGACGGCAGCCGCAGCAGGGACACGGACATGACGTTCATAGCGCCTTCACCGGAGACGATCGTTCGGTCTTCGGTAGTCCAGGTACGGCCTTTGTTCCGCGATTCCCGACAGACCAGTTCCGCCCGGTCATGGTCCCCGCCGCCTCCAGTGAAACGGGTATACACGAAAAGGATCCGGCCATCTCGAAGGGTGATGAAATCCCCTTCCGAGTTGCGGAGATTGCCGGGTTGGGGAGCCAGAACAAGGACCCGTTCGCACCCGTCTGGAAGCGGATCGGGAGGCATGGCCCATCCTCCAGTGAGTGTCAGAACACACATTACAGCCCAAACGGCGGGGATACCAGGTTGCTTCCGTGTCATGTCGCTTTCCCTTTATCCCGACAGATGCGTAACATCATGCGATGATTCCAGATAACCATGCAATTTCGGCAAAAAAGTAAGACGCTGTTGACGCGGACAGAAACGCCAGGTTTTCCAAGGGGAATAAAACTATATATAATAGAGGTCAATGAATGAGAAAAGGAGGGGGAGAATCAGAAGGAGCCTCTCATGGCGGAAAATATCTATCAGAAAATCTGGAAAGCCCATGAAGTGTATACACCGGAAGGGCAGGATACGATCCTGTATATTGACCGGCATTACCTGCACGAGGTGACTTCACCCCAGGCCTTTGAGGGACTGCGGCTGGCGGGGCGTCGAGTCCGCCGACCTGAACTTACCTTTGCCACCATGGACCATAACATTCCCACCACGGACCGGTCGAAGCCCATTACAGACCTGCTTTCCCGGACCCAGGTGGAGACCCTGCGCCGGAACTGCGCCGAATTCGGGATTACCTGCTTCGACATGACCGACGACCGGAACGGTGTGGTGCATATTGTGGGACCGGAACTCGGTCTGACCCTGCCCGGCATGACCGTGGTCTGTGGGGATTCCCATACTTCTACCCATGGGGCGCTGGGCGCGCTGGCTTTCGGCATCGGCACAAGTGAAGTGGAACACGTGCTGGCCACCCAGACCCTGCTGCAGAAACCTTCGAAAACTATGGAGATTCGGGTAAACGGCCGGCTGCCGGAGGGGGTTACCGCCAAGGACCTGATTCTGGCCATTATCGGTCGCATCGGTACGGCAGGCGGTACGGGGTATGTGATCGAATACACCGGAGAGGTCATTCGAAGCCTGTCCATGGAAGGAAGGATGACGGTATGTAACATGTCCATCGAGGCTGGGGCCCGGGCGGGGCTGGTATCGCCGGACGAGGTTACCTTGGCCTATCTCAAAGGTCGTCCTTACCTTCCGGACCGGCCCTGGGAAGAAGTGTGCGGGGAATGGCTGACCTGGGCATCCGATCCGGGATGCGCTTACGACCGGCTTGTGGAACTGAACGCCTCGGAAGTGGAACCCCAGGTGACCTGGGGAACCTCTCCGGGTATGGTGACCGGGATTTCGGGCAGAACGCCGGTGCTTTCCGAAATCGCCGATGATAATGAACGGCTTGCCGCGCGGAAAGCCCTGGAATACATGGGGCTGGGTGAAGGGGTCCCCATGACTTCCATCGAAGTGGATAAAGTGTTCATCGGATCCTGCACCAACGGCCGGATCGAAGACCTCCGGGAGGCGGCCAGGGTTGTCCGGGGACACCACAAGTCAGATCGGGTAAAACAGGTGCTCGTGGTCCCTGGTTCGATGCGGGTGCGCCGCCAGGCTGAAGCGGAAGGGCTGGACCGGATTTTTATCGAGGCGGGTTTCGAATGGCGGGCCCCCGGCTGTTCGATGTGTCTGGCCATGAATGATGACCGGCTGGAACCCGGGGAACGCTGTGCCGCGACCTCGAACCGGAATTTTGAAGGGCGCCAGGGCAAAGGCGGACGGACTCATCTGGTCAGTCCGGCCATGGCGGCGGCGGCGGCTATTGCCGGCCATTTCGTGGACGTGCGGAACTGGAACTACAAAGATTGAAGGGCGACACGCCCCGGAGGCTGAACCATGGAACCCCTGCGGAAACATACAGGCATTGTGGCCCCCCTCGAAGCCCTGAACGTGGATACGGATCAGATCATCCCCAAACAGTTCCTCAAGCGGATCGAACGCACGGGATACGGGGATGTGCTGTTTTATGACTGGCGGTACCTGGAAGACGGAAAAACGCCAAACCCTGATTTTGAAATGAACGCTCCCCGGTACAAAGGAGCGTCCATTTTGCTCACCAAGGACAATTTCGGGTGCGGCTCCTCCCGGGAACACGCGCCATGGGCCCTGCATGATTACGGAATCCGGGTGATCCTGGCACCTTCTTTCGCGGACATTTTCTACAACAACTGTTTCAACAACGGCATTCTTCCGGTAAAACTGCCGGGCGAGATCATTGAGCAATTGTTCCGGGAAGTACGCGCCCAGGAGGGATATTCCCTTACCGTGGACGTGGAAAATCTTACTATTACCAAACCCAACGGGGCGGTCATCCCCTTCGAACTGCATCCCTTCCTGCGGGAACGTCTGCTGAACGGCTGGGACCAGATCGGCCTTACCCTCCGGTACGAGGACAAAATCGCTGCATACGAACGAAGTCGCGGCCTTGTCTGAACCGGTATGGACCGGGTATGAGGTCACCGGTCGTGCTTGCGGTGTTCATCGTGCTGGGTCTACTGGCCGCCAGCACAGCCGGCCTGTTCATGTGGCGTGTCAACACATGGCGCGTCATGAGCGGGGATCTCGTCTGTGAATTGGAAGCCCGAAAGCAGTGTCCGTTTCCCTTGGTATACGATCCCGCGGAAACGAGCGGTTTACCGGCACCGGTACGCCGGTATTTTGAAACAGTGCTGCGTCCAGGCCAGCCCCTGATTGCGGCGGTAGCCCTGGAACACGAAGGGGAGATCAATCTGGGTGGGGAACGGCCGAACTGGAAGCCTTTCACATCCCTGCAGCGGGTAACGACCTGTCCGCCGGGTTTCGACTGGTTTGGCCCGTGTGCCGTTGATGTCCGGAATAGCTTCCGGAATTGCTGCCGAGGTTCACGACGCGTTTGTTGGCGGCAGGGGTATACTCTGGGTGCGGGTTGCGGGGGCGGTGTCCCTGGTGGATCTGACGGGAACAGCGGATATCAACAAGGGCGAGTTGATGCGTTATCTGGCGGAAGGGGCGTGGTATCCGACAGCGCTGCTGCCTTCTCAGGGGGTAGTATGGGAAGCAGTAGATGCGACGTCTGCCAGGGCCACGCTGGAAGTGGATGGCACTCAGGTCAGCATGCTGTTCCGGTTCGCAGCGTCAGGCTTAATCGAGTCGGTTTGGGCAAAGGACCGGCCAATGATGGAAAAGCAGGGTGTCCGGTCTATGCCCTGGGAAGGCCGCTGGACCGGTGTCATCGAGGTGAACGGGATGCGCGTGCCGCGGGAAGGGGAAGTTGCCTGGCTTCTTCCGACAGGTCGACGGCCCTACTGGCGGGGACGGGTAACCCAGGTCCGTTACGCGTTTTCGGACGACTGGCTTCCCTCGACCGGTGAATCTGAGAGTTCGGGATAGACTTCTTTCTGGCATTCACTGCACAGGCAGTGTGACAGCATCAGGTCTGTATGTTGCTGCAGGTATTCTTCGAGATTCTGCCAGTAACCGTCGTCTGACCGCACCTTGTGGCATTTGACACAGATGGGCAGCAGTTTCTGCAGTGTTCGGATCTCGTCCAACTGTTTGCGCAGGGCTTCGTTCTGATGGCGGATCTGCTCCAGTTGTCGGAGAATCAGCCAGCGGCTGCGATACAGATCTACGAACACAGTTAATTTTCCGCGCAGCACGGGCGCGCTGACCGGCTTGAAAATGAAATCCACCGCTCCGGCGGCATACCCTTCGTACTGAATGGCGTCTGTCCGGTCGATAGCGGTGACAAAGATAATAGGTGTATGTTCACGGCCGACGATCCTGCGAAGACGGCGGGCGGTTTCGAAACCATCCATGCCAGGCATTTACACGTCCAGAAGGACCACCGCGTAGTCGCAGGCCTCAGCCAGTTTCAGCGCTTCGGTGCCGGATCCGGCCTGGTGCACCACCCGGCCCGGAGCGAGCGACATCCGTTCCAGGATCAGGCGGTTCGTGTCGCTGTCGTCTACCACCAGAATAGGCACCGGGTCGTCGGAATCGACTGAAACCTCTCGGGAGACCTCATCTATCCCGGCGTGCAACCCTCTGGAAAAACAGGCTGCCATTGCTGCCGCCTCCTGTCCCTTCAATCAATGGTCCGGCCGGACAGCGGATGGCAACCCGAAGGCCCCTTCCGCGCTCGCCTTCTTTCCGGCTTCGGACCCGAACCAGGGAATATAGTACAACTTTGCGGCCCGCGCGATCATTCGCTGATGGGTGGCCGCGTTGGGGTGTACTCCGTCGCCGGGGAACGTTTGACCGCCGAATTCAATGGGGTCGAAGCAGTTGTCAGGCATGGGCATTGCAGGATCACCGCCGGGGAAGGGAGAGAAATCCGGCGGATCGCCGGGGGCGGGCGCCCCTTCCGGCTGGTTGAAATGGTGCTGATTCAGGCCGAGATTGTGCACATATTCGACGCCATCTATTTCCCGGGCCAGTTCCATTTTCAGGCGCTCGACCTCGATGAAACACTGATTGACCTGGACCTGGGTCATGCCGCCAAAGTCCCAGTTTTTCCCCTGATCCACCAGTGGGAGAATCCGACGGATGGTGTCCACGTTCAGGTAATCATAACCGGCGATCACCACATGCCGAATACCCGGACAGGCCAGCAGAAACCGGCAGATCTCCCGGATGTCCGCAGCGATGGCCTGCCATTCTTCCATCCGTTTTTCCTCGGTCCAGGCCGTGAACACGTTGGTTTCGCGGATACGACTCAGGACATCGTTTCCTCCGATGATCAGGTGAATGGTGTCGACCTTTGGGTTTCTGCTCAATTCGTTTAGGATTTTGTCTCGGTACTCGGGCCTGACGAAATCGGAGGCTTTTCGGCCGCCGATGCTGGTAGTTTCCCCGGCCCAGTGGATATTTTCCAGGCCTGCTTCCCGGAAAGGCTGCTCCCAGGCTCGGGTGACCCAGATTCCCTGGGCCCAACTGTCGCCGATCAGGAGGATTCTCGCGTCTGAGGGTTCACCGCACCAGCCGCACCCCGAAGGCAGCAGTGCGGCGATGAGGATCACGAAGGTAAGCAACCGGAAGAGTCTGGCGGGATGCTGCGGCATCGTTCATCTCCATCCCAGTAATTGTAACAATTGTATTTTAACCATAACAGTCATATTTCAATTGGTATGTTTCGATCTGGTTTGACGGGGGTCAGGCCGAATCGTTCGGTAATGCGGGTGGTCAGGGTGTCCCTGGGCACCGGTTCACCGTGAACCACCGCCACCCGCGGTGAGGCCGGAGCCAGAACGCCAATCCATTCCAGCAAGTCCTTTTGTCCCGCGTGAGCGCTGAAACCGCCCAGCGTGTGAATTTGGGCGCGCACCATGATCTGTTCGCCCAGCAGACGGACCACCCTGGCGCCGTCCACCAATTGTCTGCCCAGCGTGCCCGCCGCCTGATACCCTACGAAGATGACGTGCGTTTCCGGACGCCACAGGTTGTGCTTAAGGTGATGAAGGATGCGACCTCCCGTGCACATGCCGGATCCGGCGATGACCAGGCAGGGGCCCTTCACTTCATTGATTTGCCGGGATTCGTCCACGGTTCGAGTTATGTGGAAAGTGCGAAGATCCTCTTCGATAGAGCCATCATGGAGGAATGCGGTCATGTCGTCGTCAAACAGTTCCGGATGGGACATGGTGATTCGGGATGCTTCAATGGCCATGGGACTGTCCAGATATACCGGGAAACGGGGAACCTCTCCATTGCGGAACATGGCTGCCAGCAGCATGGTCATTACCTGGGCCCGACCGACGGAGAAGGTGGGCATGAACATCTTGCCGCCGTCGCGAACGGTTTTCTGCACGATATACCTGAACTCGTCCACGGTTTCGACGAAGGGACGGTGGTCGCGGTCTCCATAGGTGGACTCGATGAATACCCAGTCCGCGTGATGAAACGGATCGTAATCCTTGAGAATGGGCGCCCCCTTTGGTCCAAGGTCTCCAGAAAAGACCAACTGCCGCGAGGTCTGCCCTTCGCGCACGGTCAGCCGGATACTTGCGGAACCGAGCAGGTGTCCAGCCTCAGTGAAATCAGCCTCTATGCCCTCGGCGATTTCCACGGGCTTTCGGTAAGGGACAGGCCGGAATGCGGCGACAGCCGCCTCCACGTCATCGGGGGTGTAAAGCGGTTCAATGAGTGGTTTTCCTGTGCGCTGGCGGCGGCGGTTATGCCGCGCGGTGTCCTGTTCCATCAGATGCGCGGCATCCCGAAGAATCAGAGCGGCCAGTTCCGCCGTGGCCGGGGTGGCATAACAGGGTACCCGGATTTTTTCCCGGAACAGCAGCGGAATCCGACCCACATGGTCCAGGTGGGCGTGGGTGACCACGATGGCGTTCAACCGCGCTCCATATGGCAGCAGCGTGCGGTTTTTCTGTTCAATCGCCCGTCCACCCTGAAACATGCCGCAATCCACCAGCACGGCGGCCGACCGCGTTTCAACCAGAAAAGCCGAGCCGGTTACTTCCCCGCCCGCGGCGCCCAAAGGAATGACTCGCATAGCAACACTCCAAGCCCCACGGTCCGACCCGTGGCACCGCCTAACCTGTTGATCTTTGACCCTGTATCAGAACCTAACACCCGTCGTCTCGTGTGTGCTTCCCGGCATTTGAATCGATAGTTACTGTTTTACAGAAGCGGTTTGCCGCCTTTCGGGGTTACCTTGACAGACCACGCGTGCTGACAGGGCATGTTGCCGGGGTTCACATCCGGCATGGTGATGTCGATCCGGTCGTCAGCGATGCTTACCCCCAGTTCTCCGTCCATACCCAGCATGACAGCCGTGGCTTCCTTCGCGCTGAGGGTGTTGGGGATCGACAGGATCTTGCCCGGCCACTGCAGGCAGATGGCGTAGAAACTGTCGCCCTTGCGCGTGAACTTGACCTGATCCATCCTGGGGGCGTCCGCCCACCGCTCTGTGGCGTAAATGGCATCGCCATTCACCTGAAGCCACTTGCCCATTTCCAGCAGGCGTTCCTGCATGATATCCGGAATGCGTCCGTCCGCGCTGGGACCGATGTCCAGCAGCAGGTTACCGCCACGGGCCACGGTTCCGATGAGCAGATGGAGCAATTCCGTGGCGGTGCGGTATTCATCCGGGGTTTCGTTCCGGTTGTATCCAAAAGAGCGACCCATCCCCTGGCATTCTTCGAAGAGACCTTTGCCGGTGAGCAGGCCGTTTTTCTCGCGGAATTCGTATTCGGGGGTAGCGAAGCCGCCGTGCCGGTCGCGGCAGTCCTTGCCCCATCGGTCGTTGACGGCAATATCTTTCGGTGCAGGCGATTCATTGAAAAGCCATGCCAGAAATTCGGTGCTGCGCCACACTTTGCTGGGATGTTCCCATTCCCCGTCCGGCCAGAAGATGTCGGGCTTGTAGCGGGTGACCAGGTCTTTCATCTGCGGGAGCATGTACTGGTCCACATACCGCTGGACGTCGCTTCGGTAAAGCGGATTAAACCATTCGTAGAAGGAGTAATAGAAGCCCATGCGCAGTCCGCGCGCCCGTACGGCTTCGGTCAGTTCGCCCAGCAGATCCCGGTGAGGGCCGATATCCATGGCATTCCAGTTCCAGTTATTGGGATCCGGCCACATGGAAAACCCTTCATGGTGTTTGGATGTGCATACGACGTATTTCGCTCCGGATCGGACGAAAATATCCGCCCACTGGTTGGGATCATACAATTCCGCCTTGAACAAAGGGGCAAAATCCTGATATTTGAATTTTTCCCCGTACGTCTTCATGTGAAACTTCCATGTTTCGCCGTTTGGATCCTGCATATCATGCCAGTACCACTCAGCGTATTTGCCTTTGGGCCCCCAGGCAGGCACGGAATATACCCCCCAATGAATGAAGATACCGAACTTGGCGTCTTCGAACCACTGCGGATTGGGGCGTTTGTCCAGGGATTCCCAGGTGGGCTTGTAGGGCTGGGCGAGTATGGCCGCGGCCAGTGCCAGGGTCATGGTAAACGTCATGGCGGGTCCTCCTCTGAGTTAGCGGCAGTTTCCCGACACAGTGAAACGCCGTACGTTGTTTTACCGGAAAAGGCTGCGCAGCATCCAACCCGCCAGAGAACCGGCTAGGAA
>Ga0308390_1001962_pt1 | contig 12865 bp, 15 predicted proteins | sample Hotspr2Sample149_FD_202358 | JGI IMG/M metagenome (GOLD analysis project Ga0308390, IMG submission 202358) | Hot spring phototrophic mat microbial communities from Mushroom Spring, Yellowstone National Park, Wyoming, United States - 20040719_149 ...
GGCGGGGATGTCAGAGAACCAAACGCCCAAATAGCCGCGTCGGTAAGCGCCCTTCTCGATGAGTTGCTGCACGACGGTCTTCACGCGGTTGATGGGAATGGCGAAGCCGATGCCGACATTGCCGCCTATGAATCCGCCCGCGACGATGGCAGTGTTGATTCCAATCACCTCGCCGCGCGCGTTGACCAGCGGTCCGCCCGAGTTGCCCGAGTTGATGGCAGCGTCAGTCTGAATCAGGTCGGGATAGGCGCGAATGCGCCGTGCGCTTGGGATAACCTCGCGCCGACCGACTGCGCTAATCACGCCCATCGTGAGCGTGTTCTCCAGCCCGAACGGGCTGCCAATCGCGAAGGCAAGCTGTCCTGGTTTGACCGTTGAGGAGTCGCCCAGCACGGCGGCGGGCAGATTCTTGCGGTCTACCTTGATGACGGCGATGTCCGCGCTGGGCGCGCGCAACACCTCGCCCTTCGCTTTCGTGCCGTCGTGGAAGGTTACCTCCACATCGGTCGCGCCGTCCACCACATGGTCATTCGTGACGATGTAGCCGTCGCTGCGGATAATCACCCCAGAGCCTTGCGCCTCTACACGGCGCATCGCGCGGATATGCACGACGGTCGGCTGCACGGTCTCCGCCACGCGTGTGAGCGCGGATTCCAGATTGGTCAGCGTCGCGCGCTCTTGCGGGGTGAAGGCGACCACGGCGCGCTCTTGCGCGACCGCGCCCCCCTGCAGCGCGACATAGGTAATCGCTGCGCCAATCAGCACACCCAAACCCAGAATCAGTTGCCAGCGCTTCACCATCGTCTCCACCTCCTATCGCGGCGTCTCGATGAATTTCGGTTGCGAGGGGATGCTGTTCCACTCGCTTACGGGCTGGTAGCCCAGCATGGGATCCATCGGATACGAGACACTGGGCAAAAGGGAAGGTTCGGTCATCGGGTAAGCGGTGCGTCTAAACAGGTTGGGAGCGTAGGGTCGGTACACAGCGGAGAGTTCGGGAGCAACAGTGGGAAGGAGCGAGTTGGAGGCAGGGGTGAAATAACTTGTTGTGGGACTGGCGGTGGTCATCGGCGATGTCTCGGTGTCTGCGGAGCGTCCCCAAAAGAGGATTGCCGCCGCCAGCGCGAATCCGCCTGCGTACTGCCACGCGCGCGGCGGATGCCACCGAATGCCCCACGCAGGACGCGGCGTAGCCGGTTGCGCTTGACGCACGCGCAACAACACCTGCTCGGGACCTGTGCGGGGCTTGACGATGGGCATTTGCCTGAGTAATTGTTTGGTTCTGCGTAGACTTTCAAACTCGCATGAACATTCGATGCACTCCTCCAAGTGGCTCCTAATTAACTGTTGCTCGTCGCCTGACAGTTCAAAATCCAGGTACGCCGAAAGGCGAGACTGCACATAGCGGCAATTCATTTCAGGTCACCTCGCTCGAAAAGATTGGGATGGCGTTTTTTGATTTGGTCGCGCAGTTGTTTGCGCCCGCGATGGATGCGCGAGCGCACCGTGCCGATGGAGGTCTTGGTGATTTCGGCGATTTCCTCGTAAGAGTAGCCCTCCAAGTCGGCTAAGATAACGGCGATGCGGAACTCTGGCGAGAGGTACTGGAGCCCCTCGTGGATGGCGTGGATGTATTCGTTGCTGAGGGCGAGCTCCAGCGGGTTGGGCGCGGTGTCGGGCAGATCCATCGTCGTGCCCTCCTCGCCGTCCTCGCCGCTGTAGACCTCGTCGATGGAGACGGTGCGCAGCCGCCCGCGCCGACGGTACTCGTCGATATACAGGTTCGTCAGGATGCGGCTGAACCAGTTCATAAACGGCATGCTGCGGTCGTAGCGTTCGAAGAAGCGGTAGGCGCGCAGGAACGCCTCCTGTACCAGGTCTTCCGCGTCGGCGGCGTTGCCCGTCAGGCGGTACGCAAGGTTGTATGCCTGCTGGTAGTGGCGATACACCAGCTCGTCAAACTCGCGCTGTAAGCGATCGTCCATACTCTGTGCGACTGCCGTGTGGGTCATCGCCGTCTCCATTACTGAGGTTTACGCAGTAGCGACGGAGAAAGTTCCCCCACGGTATCCCGTCCCTCCTTGTTGTCTTAGACGCCTGAAGATTTTACCATGTTCCTACACCCACCACGGTTTCGTGTGGGGTGCGGCGCGCGCGTAGAGTTCCGCGCTGAGCCACCAGAAGTGCAGGCTATTGTTGCCCAGCATGGCAATCGGCAGCGTTGGGTCGGGCGTCCCTGCGAACAGTTGCTCGATGACCTGCGCTTTGGATTCGCCCGCCACGAGGAACCAGATGGGGTTCGCCTGCAGCACGGGCAGGGTGAGGGTCAGTCGTTGGCGCGGTTCGGCGGGCGCGCGGCTGGGCGCAACCCAGCGCTCGGTCTCCTCCAGCGCAGGGTCGCCAGGGAACAGCGAGGCGATGTGCCCGTCGTCGCCCAGCCCCAGCAGCACCAAGTCGAACGCGGGGTACGGTTTCGTGTCGCCGAAGTGCGCGCGCAGGGTCGCTTCGTAGGCGCGCGCGGCGTCGTCGGGGTCGGCGTAGTGGGTCGGCATCGGGTGGATATTCTCGCGCGGGATGGGCGCGTCGCGCAGCCACGCGGCGTATGCCTGCCCGAAGTTGCTGCGCGGGTCGTCGTGCGGCACATACCGCTCGTCGCCCCAGAACAGATGCACCTTGTGCCAGTTCACTGTGGGGCGGATGCAGCGCCCTGCCAAGATGCGGTACAGCGTCAGCGGCGTGCTGCCCCCCGACAGCGCGAGGTTGCACACCCCGCGCAGCCGTATCGCCGCCGCGCACAACTCCAGCAGGTAGTCCGCCACGCGCGGATAGTTCAGAAACAGCACCGTGCCCCAGCGGTGCATGCGCCCGTACAGGAACCGCAGGCGAAACAGCAGTTTCTGGTCGGGACGCTCGTTGAGCCATTCGAGCATCAGCTGCACCTGCTCTTCCACGCTCGACGCCTGCGCCAACCGCTCCGAAAGGCTTTTATGCTGCTGCGCCATCGCTTCAATTGTACCTGCGAGCCACAAACTCACAGAGCGGGTGTTAATCAGAATGGCTTAATGCAGTTTTAAGACGAGGATGGGTACACTTCCATCTGGAGGCTATCTATGCACAGACGAGGCTTTACGCTTATCGAGTTGCTGGTGGTCATCGCGATTATCGCGATTCTGGCGGCAGTGCTGTTCCCTGTGTTTGCTCAGGCGCGCGCTAAAGCGCGTCAGACCTCGTGCTTGTCCAACATGCGACAACTCGGCACTTCGATGCGCATGTACGCCCAAGACTTCGACGAACACCATGTTTACATGTGGTGGGAGTGGCATATCCCGCTCTACCCCTACATCAAGAACTGGGACATCTTCGTGTGCCCGCAGTCGAACGCGCCGAAGCCGCGCTTGGTGGAGTATACTGCCGCCGACGGCTGCCGCGCGAGCGACGACAGCCCTGGCTCGCTGCTGATTGGTACCTTCCCGACGAACGCGCCTGCGAGCGTCACGGCGCGCGGCTGCTCCAAAGTCGCCCCGCGCATCTACGGACACTATGCCAAAAACGAGGAGTTCATCGCCAACTACGGCTACTATCGCACGACCTACAGCGGGCGCGAGCATAACGAAGCTGCGTGGGACACCACCGCCGATGTGATTTTGGTGACCGAGTCGCGCGCGGCGGGCGAGCCTGTGCCCGAGCGACTGCGCAGCGTCTACGGCGGCGTCACGACCGTGCCGTTCGACCTTGCGCCCTACATCGAGCCGGGCAGCACCAACTGGAACGAGGTGTTCCTGATGATTTCCGAGCGGCACAGCGGCGGCGTGAACGCGATTTTCGGCGACGGACATGCGAAGTGGGTGCGCCACGAGTGGTTCTACACCCCGCAAGGGCGCTTCGCCATCTCGCCGCCGATTGCCCGCCTGAACCTGCCCGACAACCAGAACTGGCCGTAAAGGAGCGACCGATGAAACGCTGGATGCTAATGAGCCTGACGCTGCTGACGCTGGCGCTGAACCTGATGGCGTGCGGCAATCAAGGCGGCGGTGAGGGCGAGGCAGCGAACCCGCCGCCCAGCACGAACCCGCTGGGCGGGCAGCCCGCCGCGCCCGACACGCCCGGCGCCGCCGCCGAAGAGCGCAAAGCGGGCGGCAACTAAACCCCCTGAGTTATGGGAGCGGGGCAGACGCTGCGGTCTGCCCCTGTACGCTCTTAGACGCCCCGCACCGTCGTTCACTTGCACCCCTTGAGAATGTCGCGGGGTATAATCCCACCATGAACCACTGGAGCGAGATTGCCGAGCAGCTGCGCCAACAAGTCGAAGCGCGCCACCACGCGCGTGAGCAGGGGCTCCAAGCCTGCCGTAAAGCGACCCAGCTGTGTGCCCGCGCCATCCGCAGCCTGCACCGCCACGAGTTCGACGCCTGCCGCGAGCTGCTGACGCAGGCATACCGCGAGATCAGCCACGCCCGCGAACAACTGCGCCCGTTCCCCCAAATCTACTACGCGGGCTTCCTGCAGGACGCCGAGAAGGAACTCGTGGAGGGCGAGACGCTGTACGCCATCGTGCTGGGCGACGCGCTGCCCGAACCCGACGAGCTGGGCGTCGATGTCGGCGCGTACCTCAACGGCGTCGCCGAAGCCGCCTCCGAATGCCGACGCTATGTGCTGGACCTGCTGCGCGCAGGCGAACTCGCGCACGCCGAAACGCTGCTGGGCATGATGGACGAGATTTACGACGAGCTGGTGACCTTCGATTACCCCGACGCGGTCACGAGCGGCTTACGACGCACCTGCGACGCGCTGCGCGCCGTGCTGGAGCGCACCCGCGCCGACCTGACCCTCACCGTCGCCCAAAAAGAGCTGGAAAACACCCTCGCCAGCGTCTACCAAGCCCTGCTGGAACGGCAAAAGTGATGCCGCGTTCGGCGGTGGTGGAGATTGCCGTGTCCGTGCCGCGCGTGCGCCCGCCCGCGCACGATGTGGCGACCATACGCGCCCTGTCGCTACGCGACGGCGGCACGCTGGCGGTCGGAACGGTGCGCACAGTGCTGCGCTGAGCAGGGCATTTTACAGACCGCCGCTCAGCGATACTCCGCTGCCAGATTGCGGGCGCGCTCGTCAAAAAGCGGCTGGTCGCGCTCATAGGGCGTCCACCGCTGACGAGGCACGCAGGTCGCCGCCACCTTCAGCCACTTCGCTGAACCGTCGCAAAAGACCCAGTTCACGCCCCCACGATGGCTCTGCAACAGCCCCTTGCCCGACACCACACCCGAACGCAGCGTCAACTCCTGCGTCAGCGTCCAGCCCCCCAAATCGGGGTAGTTCACGCGCGTCTCAGTCAGCAAAATCAGCCAACTCGGCTCAGGTATCTCCGCCAGGTAGCGCGCCCGCTGATACCGCTCGCCCAGCACACGGATGGGAATGCCTTCGTGGAAAAACGAGCCGTTGTAGGCATACGAGATGGGCAGCTTGAGCGTCCATGCCCAGTTGCTCTCGTCGCCGCCCTCGCCCCCGAAGTTCTCCAGAAAGTCCGCGCTCCACAAGTAGGCGTTGGAAGGGCACTCCCACACTTGAGTGCTTTTGAGGTAGGGCAGCACGGCGCGTTTCCAGTTGTAGCTGCTGCCTTGTAGTGCGCCCCACTCGCTGCTGAGCGGGCGTTGGGCGTCGGGGAAGCGGTTCATCGGGAAGGTGTCGTTGTAGTCGCCCAAGTAGAGCTGAAGCGCGAGTGCGATTTGACGCAGGTTGGACAGGCAGCGTGTTTTACGCGCCGACTCGCGCGCGTTGCTGAACACGGGGAACAGCAACGCGGCGATAATGGCGAGGATTGTGATGACCACCAGCAGTTCAATCAGCGTGAACGCGCGTTGTCGCATCAGGCTTCACCTCCATCGCGCTTACCATGCCCCAAAAACCGCCCCACAATGCCGAAGCTAAGGAGTCCCACCAGGGATTCATAAACACTAAGCAAACTGCGGTGGCAATCACGCCAAGCCCCCAAATGCCCGCCTGTGAACCCTGTTGACCGCACCGCCAAACATATTGCACCAGCCGCCCCACGAGCCAAAGCGTTAGCACAAACGGAAGCACACCGCGCTGAACTCCCATATCCAAGTAAAAGTTGACCACTGAGCTAAACCTTGTGTTTTGGTCTACTCTATCTGCGGGTTCTTCTCTTACGCCAAAAGGATAGCGAATCAGCTGAGCAGGAAATTCCGACCATGATTCCAAGCGATTCAGTACCGACCTATCGCCCTGAGCTGCGTATACTCCACGCTGCCATCCTGTAGGTATTCCCACAGAACACAAGGCAAAAGTTACCACAGTGACCAGAAGCGGTTTCCAGAGGGCTGGGTAATGCCGCGTCCACAGCAACCCAACCAGTATCGCAATTCCAAGCCCCAGCCACGCACTACGTGAGAAGGTAAGATAAACGGTAGCAGTACTCACCCCCGTCAGAAACAGTCCTACCACTTGCTTCCCGTTCTTTTTCGTACTCCAGCCAAGCCCCCACGCCCACCCCAGCAGTCCCACTATGCCTGCTTCAAGGGGGGACAATAAAATGCCGTGAGGGCGATGATATCCTTGGAACGAATAAACCTGTACATACTCAATAAACCTGATTCCTGCTGCGTGGAGGAGCGTCGTAAATAGCGCAACGAGGATTGAAACACCGCCGATTACTCCATAGAGTCGCCTGGTACTGCAAGTCAGGGAATAGGCGAGGTATGTTGCCCAAAGCGCAATAATCCAAGTCCATTCGTAGAGCGCGTTATATGCCTCCCATACCCATAAAGGAGGGTACCGAAGTATCGTCGCGATTATCATGCTAAAAGCAGTAATCGGAGCTACGAGCGCCAGAAAGAGAGTCGGTCCCAAGGCAAGGATGAATGCCTCAGCGGTGGCGGGCTTTAGCCGCCCACTGACCAATAAAATCGTGAACCATAAAGCCCCAGTCATCAGCAGCGATTCTGCCATGCTGACCCCTAATCGCCACTTTAGCTATTTCCTGCGCTTAATTAGCCATAAACCAAGCAATATTATCAGAATAGGCGGAACATAGGCAAGCGCCTTCCAAAATGCGCTTGATCCCCTCTCCTCAGGTTCTGGGAACTGCTTCTGAAAAAGCGCTTTCAATTCGTCTTCGTTGAGCAACCGACGGTATTCGCTCCAACGGTATGCCACGGCGCGATCGAGCGTCCCGAAAACGGGATCCTTCCCGCTCAAGCTGAAATCTGCCACGAGTACATAATCGGGAAGATCAATTTTTCCAATCTGGCACTTGCCCACCTTCTTTAGTCTATAGTCAATTCGCTTTTTTCCATCATAAACCAACTTGTCATTGACCAATCGCCCTTTAATATAGTAGGTATAGCTGAACTCAGCTATACGGTACACACCGTTCACCTGTACATACCGACTAACCTGCCATACCTCTCTCGCCACAGACCTGTAGTCTGGTAAAAGCCCAGGAGCATCGAGATATTTCTCTACGCGATATGGAAGAAAGCCGTGCTGCTTGTCAAGCCATACACGAACTCGCAACGGATATTCGGATTGCAAGCAGGGTATGGTACCTTGCTTCTCTACTACCATGTATCGCTCATCCTCCTTAGCAACAACCCAGCCAGAAGAATCTGCCCAAAACATCATAAGAGGGTTTAGCCCGGATAACATTACTAAGTCTGGGGGTTGCAAGTCACGCCCCTCCGGAGTAGGCGTGAGGTAATAAGCCGCGTGACGAGTGTACCGAATCACACTGGCAATATTTACCGAACCACCAGCTTTCTCTGCGGAATCAACCATAGGTAGGTATATTCCTAATCCTTTCCCGAAGTAGGCAATACCCTTTGTGTCTACGGTTTTACCGACTTCAGTCACTACTATTTTGTGATTGTAGGCTACTCTAATGATGTCGTTGTTCCTACAGACTTCACACTCTCCAGAATGTTTAACAGTATTAGGCGCCGTTTTTATTGCTGTGTCTGTTGACGCCTGTGAACCCACGCCTTCCGTCTGAGAATAGGTTGTAGATATTGATTCTTTGTATTTCTTAGTTGTAGCTGCCATTTACTCAAGGAATTCATCGGTATATTCTTCTTGAATTCGAACTTCCCACAAAGTTTTCTCGTTCTTCAATTCTTTCTCCCGCTGCTGCATCGCCTGATGGAGCCGTGAAGACACTGCAGGCTGTGCCCACAGTGTCTCCATCAGAAGTAACGCCACTATGAGACCAAAAGAGTGCCGAATTGCCATCCTAACACCCTGGAAGATGGAGGAATGTTCCTGCATTACCTGGCGGGACGGTATGATCACATTTACACATGTTAAAGGAGCAACACGCCGTTTCCAAAATGGCTGTCGATAGTAACGCTCGAAGGCTTGTCCACTCGCCATCATAAGACCTCCATGACATAAAACGCTCCGCCCTCGGGATTAGGGACAAGTGGTTAGGTAAATCATCCCCCCCCCGCTGCTTCTCGCCCACTGCTGCATCTTTTTGATGGCGCGCTGGCTTATCTTCTTGGCGCGTTCCACAGGAATACCAAGTGTGGCAGCAATCGTTTCAAAGGTCTGCTCCTCCAAGTGGTGCATCTCTACAATCGCCCGCTCCAACGGGCGCAACTGCCCCAACGCCTGCTCCAAAAACGCTCGATCTTCTGCCTGTTGAAACCCCGACTCGGCGACGGCAACGCAACAGCAGGCGTCCAGCGACTGGCAGTTCGGCTCGCGGGCGCACTGGCGGAGATGGTCGTACAGCACGCTCTGACAGACGCGGTGCAGATAGGCGCGTGTGAGGGGCTGCCCCCGCTGCTGACCTCGCAGTAGCCGCAGAAGCGCCTCTTGGGTCAGGTCTTCTGCCAAGTTCGCCTCGCCCCCACGAGCAAGGAACCACCGCCGCGCCGCCTCGCGCCACCCCAACTCGTCTGCTGTAGACCAGTCGCTGCGCGTCATAACACTCACCTGCGCATAAATACAACAGGCGGGTGGGGGATTCCTGCTGGTTTGTGGGCGGATTTGCGCCTGTGCAGCGTCGCTGCCAAGCAGCACGCTGGCGGTCGGAACAGTGCGCACTGTGCTGCGCTGAGCGGGGTATCATGCGGGGCGATGAAACGGCTACGCCCAATCTCGTTCGCGCAAGTGGCAATTGACGACGCCTTCTGGACGCCGCGCCAGCAGACCAACCGCACGGCGACCTTGCCCCACCTGTTCGCGGAGCTGGAACGCGCGGGCAACATCCCGAACCTGCGCCTCGCCGCCGACGGCAAACGCGAGGGCTATCAGGGACCCGTCTACATGGACTCTGACCTCTACAAGGCGTTGGAGGCAGCGGCATATGTGCTGCAGCAGCACCCCGACGACCCCATCCGCGCCACTGTGGACGAGGTGATTGGCGTTCTGGAGCGGGCGCAGCAGCCCGACGGCTACCTCAACAGCTACTTCCAAGTGGTCGCCCACGACAAACGCTGGAGCAACCTGCGCGACTGGCACGAACTGTATTGCGCAGGGCATCTGATTGAGGCGGCAGTCGCCCACTACCATGCCACAGGCAGCGAGCGGTTGCTGACCGTCGCGCGACGCTTCGCCGACCACATCGACTCGGTCTTCGGCGACGCGCCAGGCAAGCGACTGGGCTACTGCGGGCATCCCGAAATCGAACTCGCGCTGTTTCGGCTGTACCGCGCGACGGGCGAGACGCGCTACAAGCGACTTGCCGAGTTTTTCCTGCTAAATCGCGGCAAAAAGATTTTCGCGCAGGAGCATAACATTCCGCTGGAGGAGTACGACGGCGCGATTTGGCAGGACAACCTGCCGTTGCTGGAACATCGGGAGATTGTCGGGCACGCGGTGCGCGCGGCGTACCTGTTTGCGGGGGCGACCGACCTCGCCGCCGCGACCGACGACCCCGCCCTGCGCGAGCAACTGCTGCAGATGCTGCTGCGCGTGTGGGACAACATGATTCAGCGGCGCGTCTACATCACGGGCGGCATCGGCAACGAGCCGAAGCACGAGGGCTTCACCGCCGACTACGAACTGCCCAACCGCACGGCGTATCAGGAGACCTGCGCGTCGATTGCGCTTATCTTCTGGGCGCATCGGCTGGGGCTGCTGCTGGGCGAAGCGCGGTTTTACGACGCGCTGGAGCGCGCGCTGTATAACGGCGCGCTGGCAGGCGTCTCGCTGGACGGCAAGCGGTTTTTCTATGTGAACCCGCTGGAGAGCGACGGGACGCACCATCGCAAGGCATGGTACGGCTGCGCCTGTTGCCCGCCGAACATCGCGCGGCTGATTGCCGCGCTGGGTGACTATATCTACGCGCAGGGCGACGACGCGCTCTATGTGAACCTGTATATCGGCAGCCGCGTGCGCACGACGCTGGGCGGCGCGCCGCTAACGCTGGAGCTGCGCACGGGCTACCCGTGGCAGGAGACGGCGACCATCCGCCTCGTGGAGGGCGCGCCGCGACGCCTGCGCCTGATGCTGCGCCTTCCCGCGTGGTGCGACGCGCCCGAACTGCGCATCAACGGTAGCCCGATCCCGCTGCAGCGCGAGAGCGGCTACGCCGTCGTTGAGCGCGACTGGACGCCCGACGATGTGCTGGAGCTGCGCCTGCCGATGACGCCTGTGCTGATGGAGGCGCACCCGCGCGTGGCAGCCGACCGCTGGCAGGTCGCCCTGCAGCGCGGACCCATCGTCTACTGCCTCGAGGAGTGCGACCAGCCCGCCCCGCTGGAGCGCATGGCAATTCGGCGCGACCAGGCGATTCAGAGCGTGTGGGAACCCGAACTGCTGGGCGGCATCGTCGCGCTGGAGGGCATAGCGGAGGTGTTGGACGGCGACGAGGCGTGGGGCAGTGCGCTGTACCGTCCGTTGCGCGAGCGCGCCCGAATGCCCTTCCGCGCGATTCCGTACTATGCGTGGGATCACCGTCGCCCGTGCCCGATGCGCGTGTGGCTGCCCGTTGTGTGAACGGAAAAGCCCGCGAGGCTACTGCTCTTCACGGTTTCTCTCCAGCGCTGGAGTCGCGCGAAAGCGCAATCGGTAGGGGCATGCGCAGGCAAGATACACCACTGGCGCCCCCGGCGGGACTCGAACCCACAACCAACGGCTTAGAAGGCCGCTGCTCTGTCCATTGAGCTACGGGGGCGCGGGATACCGTACCTTGAGTACCTCGCTCACGCGAGATACTACCGACGGTACACTTGCCCGAATCGCCCGAATTTCCCGCCGTCGAGGCCACTGCTCTCGATTGCACGCTTTCGGCTCCAGCCTTGCCTGTTGGAGGGTCAGGCTCCCGATTTTCGCGGGCTGAATCGTGAGGGCAATCAGCAGGAATCCGAAGGCGCGAGGCGTATACTCTATCTCGCTTCTGCAGCTGCTACCTGCTGAAGCCACGCCCGCCCGTTCAGCCCAACGGGGCGGGCACTTCCTCTGTTCGCGCCCCTGTGGAAGATTCCTGCTGCTCGGCGGTAGAATCGAGGCGTGATTCACAGCGAATCGCCCGATTGGTGGCAGCTGGTTCAGCTCGCGCTTGTGCGCTCGGCTCTGGAGCAGCTCAGCCCAGAAGAGGAACGCGCCCTGTGGCTCTATGCCGAAGGCGCAACGCTCACCCCCAAGCAGCGCACGCTCGCCGAAACCGCGCTCCAGAAGATACGGCGCATGCTGGGACTGGAGTAGCTCGCGAAAATTCCGCAACGGTTGCGCCATTTTCTGGCAACGGCGCGAGGGTGTGCATTCTGTGCAATTTCACGCTCACAGCGCACGGCGCAAGTAGCGGGTATCAGAAGCCATGCAGCCACTTAGACGCGCCCCAGAAGCCCAATACGCGCGAAATTCACCCCGTTTCCAACGCCTCGCGAAGCAGCTGCTCGAGGCTCACTTCGGGCGCGTCCACCACTTCGAGTACGACGCGATAATCCTGCGCTTCGGGCGTGAGCGGTTGGGCAGGGCGCACAGGGCGATATTCGGGCGCGAGGCGTTCCAGCAGCCACATAGCCGCGCGTGTGTCGCCATGCTCAATCGCGCGTTGCAGCGTGCGCTCAGCAGCCGCGATTAGGCGCGTGTGCGCACGGTCTACCGCCGACGCGAAGTCGGCGTCGTTCTGGAGCCACACATAGAAAGTGCGCCTGCCAATCCCGACGGCAGCGCACGCTTGGGATATGCTGCAGCCCTCGCTGAGCAGCTCCAGCAGCCGTTTTCGCGCTCGGCGCGATTTCTGAGTCAGGCGCATAGCACTCGATATACACTCTCACCTGCGCTGCAGCGCGTCTATAATCGCCTCCCAGTCGTCGGGCGTCCACAAGTAGCACTCCACCCCAGCGCACGCTTGCAACGCCTCCAGCCACCCGCGTTGCGCTGGTGTCGGCTTGCCCCCAACGCGCTTCAGCTCGGCAAGGATTAGGCGAGGTGGTCGGCACAGCACGAGGTCGGGGAACCCCGCGTCGCCTTGAATGGGCGTGAGCCACCTGCCCCGCTGGGTGAGGGCTGGGCGGGTGTGGTGTACCCGCCAGCCCGTGAGTCGCGCGAGGTCTATCACTGCCCGCTGGAAGTCCCGCTCGCGCTCGCGCCTCATAGCTCGAACCGTTGCTGCCCGCCAACGGGCGCGTTGGTGTGCCAGTGTTTCAGCCCCAGCGCATACTGCTTGCCGTAGCCCCGCTCTATCTCGAACCGACGCCTGTCAAAGTAGCCCGCCGCCACGCGGTACACAATCCCCGTGTCGGCGTCCGTGATCTCTATCTCGTCAAAGTAGGGGCGGTAGCGGTCATACATGCGGGCGTCCAGCGCGATTGCAGGGGGCTTGCGCAACAGGTGAATGCGCCCGCATATCTCCTTGCGTAGCACGCGGTTTTCAATCACCCCGCGCACCTTGCCCTGTGCG
>Ga0308390_1001963_pt1 | contig 12859 bp, 8 predicted proteins | sample Hotspr2Sample149_FD_202358 | JGI IMG/M metagenome (GOLD analysis project Ga0308390, IMG submission 202358) | Hot spring phototrophic mat microbial communities from Mushroom Spring, Yellowstone National Park, Wyoming, United States - 20040719_149 ...
CGACCACTGGCTCGTGGAGAGGCTCAGGTTTCAATCCCCGCGGCAGGCCCGTCAGAGGCTGCTTGCCCTTGAGGCTGCTGCATGATGATAATCAAAAAAACTGTCCAAGAGATCGGGTGCGGTACATTGGCTATAACGTAATCACCGTCGCCGCCATGAACACGCAGGGCACGATTGACCGTAGCGACGATGAAATCGCGATTTTCAGCAGCCGTGGTCCGACCGTCGGAGGCCGCAAGAAGCCGGACATTGCGGCGCCAGGGGGCTTGCGGGACGACTGGCGCCTTTCCGGATGGCAGCCTGTTCCTGGGATCTGGTCGGCAGACTATCAGTCGGACGGCTTCAGGAAGGGTTCGGGCACCAGCATGGCAGCGCCGCACATCGCCGGCGCAGCGGCTTTGCTGCTCCAAGCTGGCGTGCGGGATCCGCTCGCTATTAAGGCCTTGTTGCTGAATACCACCGATCCCATCAAGCACCTGCTGCTGACCACGCTGGATTGGGACAATAGTGAAGGGTGGGGCTACGCCAACCTTGCTCGCGCCTTCAGCCAGCGTGATAATGTGCTCGCTTCCACCCTTTCCTCGGGTCGGGTGCGGCTCTACAAGGGCGTGGCGAACGGGCTTTTTTATTCAACTCTCACCTGGAATCGGTCTGTCTATCAAGGATTGACCGGGGGCTGCCTCTCCAATCTGGATCTTTTCCTTTACGACGGCTCGTCTGGAGCACGGCTTAGCTCCTCAACCTCTACGATTGATAACGTGGAGAAAGCCTACGCGACGCTCCACGGTCCGCTGGTGGTGAATGTCGCCCACCACTCAGACGGCTCTTGCCGGTCTCCGGAAAACTTCGGGCTGGCTTTTTCCGGAGCAGGGTTTCAGCCCGCCACGGGGCCGGTGTTTACCCTATCCTGCAACGCACCAACCACCGTTGCTCCCGGCGCCCAGTTCTCTATGGCGTGCACTATCGCCAACCGTGGCGACCTGCCCGCGCTGTCCGTCCAGGGAGCACTGGGATTCGCCGGAAGTACGAGCAGTTCGTCGCAGGACTTCGGAACGATCCAGCCAGGTGGGTCGTCCACAAAGACGTGGTTGGTTACCGCTCCGGGCTCGATTGGGACGTTCACGTTGCAGCTTGCCGCCCAGAGCAACTCTTTCGGGGCACTCTTTTCAGGGTCGGCCCGCATCACGTTCTCAACGACGAGCGGGGTTTGCACCGTTGCGGTATCGCCGACCGCTCTGAGCTTTCCAGCGGCCGGCGGAAGCGGGACTGTCAGCGTCTGGGCGCCGGCTGGCTGTTCCTGGCAGGCACTGAGCAACGCACCGTGGATCACTGTGACGGGAGGCGCTCAAGGGAGCGGGAATGGAACCGTTGCATTCACGGTAGCCGCTAACACCGGTTCGAGCGCTCGGACAGGCACCATCGCCGTGGGAGGTCAGGCTGTCGCAATCTCCCAAGCTGGCGCATCGAGCGCGCCCGTGGTGACCTCGGTCGTGAATGGTGCCAGCTTCCAGCCGGGCATCGCGGCAGGAGCGTGGATCTCGATCTTCGGCACGAACCTCAGCACGACCACCCGTATCTGGCGTAGCGACGAGATCGTCGGTGGAATCCTTCCGACCCAGTTGGACGGGGTCCGCGTGACGGTCAACGGTAGGATGGCGGCGGTTTATTACATCAGCCCCACGCAGCTCAATGTGCAAGTGCCCTCGGACGAAGCGGTGGGCCCCGTGCAGGTCCAGGTCACAACTCCCCATGGGACCGCCACGACAACAGCCCAAATGCAGGCGTTTGCGCCGGGTTTGTTCTTGTTCGATAGGGAGAACCGCCGCTACGTCGCGGCGCAGCACGCTTCGGACTATGGGTTGGTCGGCAAGGTGGGCCTTTACCCGGCATCCATGCCGGCCAAGCCGGGTGAGATTGTGATCCTCTACGGGACAGGATTCGGGCCCACTAACCCGCCGCTTCCCACAGGTCGGGTGATCACCGAGCCAGCTCGCTTGGCCAATCCGGTGCAGGTGAGGATCGGCGGTCTGCCGGCCGATGTGCTCTGGGCAGGCCTTAGCGCGCCTGGCCTTTACCAGTTCAATGTGAAGATTCCGGAGGCACTTCCGGATGGTGACCACGCAGTGCTCGTGGTGGTCGCCGGATGGCCGACGCAGAGCAACGTGTTCATCACCGTGCAGCGCTAGCCACCTCTTCTCAGTTTCCCCTTCGACGCTCAATAAGTACATCGACAAGCACCCCGCTTTAGGAGCGTTGACGTGACCCAAAGCCGCGACATGGCCAAACTCGTGAGAAGCCACGTTTTCGACGTCGAACTCGCTGGTCTCCCGCAGCACGATTTCGTTGGACACTGATTTGCGATAGAAGGGGCGAGGTATGTGGAACCTAAAGGTTTCGGTTTCCGGGTCCGCCGCAGCGAGCGGGAGGGCGAGCGGCGCGGGCCTGGAAAGCGGCGGCGGCAAGGGCCGCTGGTCTGCCAAGCGCAAAACGGGTGTTGTATTGGAGCTGCTTCGAGGCGCCGGTCTGGAGTCCACAAGCCGCAAGGATGGCGTAACTGCCGCTACCCTCACTGAGTGGCGCGATGCCTTCCTGGCGAGTGGCGCTGAGGCACTCAAAGTCCGGCAGGAAGACCTGGTCCGCGGGCAGGGCCGGCGCATGAAGCATGGCATCGCCGAGCTGGCCATGGAGAACGAGTAACTGTGCGAGCGCATCGGGCGCATCGAGGATGAGAGGGCTTGTCTGCGGTGGAGGGCGAGATGAGCGGCGCCCGCTCGACGTCCCCAGGGCGGCTTTACGGGCAGGGTCGAGTGCTGGAAGCACGGGCCTGCCGCGGTCGACCTCCTACGAGCGGAGCCGGCGGGTCCTCTGGCTGCGGCGCTTGAGGCACTCCGCCAGCGTTACAAGGACCACTGGCTGCTGGAAACGCTCAGCTTTCAATCCCCGCCGCAGGCCCGTCACAAGCTCATCGCCTTGGGGGCTGCTGCATGACGATCATCAAAACTGTTCAGGAAATCGGGTGCGGTTACACGTGGGTGATCCCTTTTCCCACCACCGTTCCTCGGCCAGCCGTCCTCACTTGGGAGATTGAGTAAGAGGATTGCGAAGTCGCACTCCACGAGTGCCCGTATTCTCCCGCCAAATGACAACGCCAACGTCTTCAGCATCGCGGTATCGTCGGTAGACGGTCCACAGATCCGCTCGGGTTCGCACTGGGATGGCTCCGATCTGAATTATGATGTCCCCCGGCCGGACCCGGTCGCCCACGAGGGCTCGAACCGCAGAATCGAGTTCGGCGGGCCAACTCACGCGCAATCCTCTCCCCGGCACCGGCGCGATCTCAACTTGCGAAGCCAGCCTCCCGAGTTCCGGGCGTTCCGCCAGCATCATGGCGGCGCCAGTCCAACCTATCATCGCTGGGGCGACTATGGGTTCTGCGGGTATGTCGGTGAACTGCCCGTCCGAGACTCTTGTCAGCTTGAAGAAGCCGATCATGGGGGCACCATCACTACTTGCCTTTACCCAGGCAGTTCCGGAGGGCAGGCTCCCGAAGAGTGATCTGAGCGAACCGAAGGCGTATCCTTTGGGGGAAAGGACAACCTTTGCCTGCGCCAGCCTGTTCCCGTTTGAGTCGAACGCCTGGAACGTGACCTGAGATCGAACCCCGGACGTGTTGAGTATACCTAAGCTGGTTTCCCAGCTTGAGGTGGCAATCGCGTGCGAGTACGCCAACTCCGTCCCCGCAGCAGACAGCGCCGGCAGCCCACCGAGCAGCGGCGGCGCTGACCGGCCAACGAGCTCGAAGCCCACAATTTCCACGTCTGAGGCAACTTCGAGATACTTCACGCCGCTTGGCCAGTTATCAAAGAAGCTGTCGACCGTCCCGACCGCCCGCTCGCCCGCTGCCAGACTGATGCTTCGGGAACTCACTAGGGCGTTGCCATCCTCGCCGTAAGCGGTGATGCGCAAAGTACCAGCCCGGGTATCGACGTTGAGCATGGCGATGCCCGTCCACCAGCCGTCAGTTGTAGCAACATGAGGGAAGTAGAACTTCTTCGAACCCTTCGTCAGGGCGGGCACTGCCGCCATCATCTTGAAATCGCGCGTGCCAAACAATTCGAACCCGGTGATAGGGCTGTCCGAGCGGACACTGGCCCACTGGATCTCGGCGGGGAAGTCCCAGCCAAAATAGTTGCTGATGACATCCACCGTCTTCTCACCCGGCCCCAGATACTTCGGCCACCCGGCTTCTGCGAGCAGCCTCCCCGTACCGTCTCGGGCTTCCAGATGGAACTCGCTCAAACGGGTTCCGGCGGATACGAAACTCACTCCTGTCCACCACTGGTTGTCCTGCGCCACATGCGGCAGGTAGAGCTGGCTGGAATCGGCGGTGGGGAATGGGAAGCCCGCCAACGTTCCCTGGTCGCTGCCAAAGACCTCGAAGCCCGTCAGCGGAACGCTGCTGGTGAACTTGTACCACGCCGCCTTGGAGATGATTTCGGACGCGAAGTAGTCTGAGGGCGAACCCGACAGCTGCTGATTGATTTTCAGGCGCGGAATCTTGGCGCTGGAACCCAAATAATTCCCGTCTGCGTCAAAGGCGGCCATGGTCAGGTCGCCCGAGGTGATGCCCGGGTTCACCACGTTAAAGAAGGTCCACCAGACGCCACCCTCGGCAGTGTGCGGGAGATAGTACTCGTAGACACGTCCGCCAACCGGCGTGAGTGCCACAACCACCTTGACCACAGAAGCGGACGCCGGTACGGAAACCTTGAGCGAAGAGCCGAGGTATCCAGGACTGGACGCCTTTAAGGTATACTCGCCGCCTGCCAACTTCAGGAATCGGAAGCCGCCATCTTGATCGGAGGCGACAGCCTGCCCAGTCTCGACCAGCTCCACGCGCGCCCCAGGTATCGGAATCGGGAATGGGCGTGCCCGTACAACCGTGCCCTCCACATCGGCAGCTTGTAGGGCCGCCACCAGCGCGAGCGCTAGTATGGCCAAGCGCGCACGGTTCGACGCCCTGCGCATGGCGAAGACAAAACCGGCTACCGCCAGAGCGGCTACGAAGATGCCGAGCCACAAGCCGGCCCGCAGCGCCACAGCCGCAAAAGCCACCAGCGGCCAGAGAACGATCCTGGCGGCCTTTCGGAAAGCCGCATACGGCCGGATCGCTGCCGCCGCTCGCGGACCAATCCTCCGATAGACGCGGATGATTCCCCGGCCCCAACCAGACGGCAGCAGATACCGGTCCCGGAATGTCCGCAACAATCCGACCGAGCCTGCCATCGGTGATCCGTAGGCAGCCGTAGCGATGAAACACTCGCCCTCAGGGGTAGGCGTCTCCAGTCGGAACTGGGTCTGCGCCGAGTTGCCGACCGGCGTGTTCTTCCCTGGCTCGGAAAAATAAGCCGTCATCGTGTAGTCCCCCGACGGCGTGTCGTCTTCGATGACGATCGCCGGCATGTTTCCGGAGGGAATTTGAAAGTTGCCGTCCTGCGGGACGCCGGTCCACATCGGGCGGGGCGTCTGATGGATCCAGCGGTTGGTGTCGGTCCTGTCGTCGTAGAAGTAGTAATCTTTTCCGCTGGCCTTTGACGTGATGCGGAGCATCAGATCATAGTTGCCGGTTGCGCCGCCTCGCAGTGTGGAGTAGTAAATCACCATGGTGTCGCCGACGCGGTACAGGTTAAGTGATGTCCTTATTGACGTCACTGACGGTTGCGGCCCCCGCTCCAACAGGATTCGGTAGCTAACCGGGGTGGATCGGGCGACCAGAGTGGCGTCGGACATGGAGTCGCTCGTGTACATGGCTGCATTCCAGGTGTAGGTCCCAGCCACGGAGGACGGAGACACGCTCATGGAGAGCAGCTCCCAGGTGTAGTCTATCGGGACGATGGGTTTCCAAACTGGGCTTGGCGTAGCTGTCTCAACCAGTCTACCCTGACTCTCGGTAAGGAATCGGCGGCCATTGGGCCCGTCCACCCAAACGAAGATCGAGACCTTCGGAGGGGCACCAGCGCCCGGGCCAGCTTGGCCCGCCGTCATCGCCATCTTCAGCCGGATCGTCTCCCCAATCCGATACTCCGGCTTGACTGGATCAGCGAGAGAAAGCGACATCGTGGGACGCACGGAAAAAATGGTCGCCGGGTCACGGGAGCGAACTTCGATATCCACGGTGTTGGTCCCGCTTTCTACCGGGACGTTCGTATTCCATTGACCGTCTGCGCTTTGATACGTGACACAAAAGCGGTATTTGCCAGGCCGGGTTAGATACATCGCGCCTTCGTACGGAACCGCCTCCCCCGCGCACAGCCTGACGTTCAACTTGGGAGGAAAATCCACGACTTGCTGGGCTGCATCTCGCCCCCCGACGGTCAGCGTCCGCAAAACCGGGCAACCAGCACCTGTGTTTTTGATGGAGAAGCTCGCCCTAACTTTCTCGCCGACGAAAGGCTCGCGTGGCGTGATCACCAATCCCTGGGTGATCCTAGGAAGAAGCAGCGCAGATTGGGGCCCCCCGGAATCCCACAGATATACACCCTGGGCCGTGAGCAAGTAGACTCTGCCTGCCGAAGCGTATACCTGTTCAACGGACGCGACACCGGAAGGCATATTTAGAGGCTCCCAGTTGGCGCCGCCATTGCGCGACAAGAAAACGCCATTCCTCCCTGCTGCAGCAACAACGACTTTAGAATCGGCCGGATCAGTTTTCACGCAGTAGATCGGAAAGGCTGAAAGGTCGGTACCTCCGGCATTGTTGATCGCTGTCCAAGTATTTCCGCGGTTCGTGGATTTAAAAATACCTTTATTGTCTATAAGAAGTGGTACGGGGCCTATGAACAGCCCGGCAGCCATAGTGGAGAAATACAAAATGTCGGCGTTGGAGGGATCCACCGCGAGGTCCGTCAGGAAAACGCGCTCCGGCGTCTGGATGGTCTGCCAATCGGTACCTTCGATACTGCTCTTCAGCGGTCCCAAAGGGACGGTCCCGGAACAATCTATGCTTTCCCAGGCTGGAGGCAACACAAGACAGGGCAGATCGGCCCACGCTTGCCCCCCGCAACAAAGACGTCACGGGAGGGTCCTATGCGAACGATGTGGTAGTGATCCTTAGCCCCGGTAACGCTCCCTCGGATAACGGGCATCCAGTTCGCGCCACCATCGGTTGTCTTATACACCCCCTGGACTGAAAGGCCAACAAAAACGGTGTCAGGATTGGCGGGATCAACTGCGACCGAGAAAACCGGTCCTTGTATCTGGGGCACTCCGAAAAAGTTCCTTGGGCCCCTAGCGTCTTGCCACGTGTCTCCGCCGTCCACACTCCTGTAAAGGTAGCCGCCGAGCCCCAGAGGATCGGGCGCGCCTGCGCCAAGGTATACGATTCTGTGGTTGCTCGGGGCTACAGCAATGGACGTTACCGCCGGGTAGTGTTTGGCGAACACGCCGATTTTTTCAAGGCCTGCGTTTATCTCCGTCCAGGTCTGACCGCCGTCGCCGGACCGAAAAACACCACATCCCTTTTCGACGTGGGAACTTCCAAGAAAAATTCTGTTCGGATCGGTCGGGTCAGCTGCGATTGCGCGGAAGGTCCCATCGCATTCCTCCGGCCAAGGGCCGACGAGCTTCCGCCAGGGTGGAAGGTAAACGAAGCCGACGAACTTATACGAAGGCCCCAGGCCGTAACCGACGCGATCGGCGCCGGGCTGGAACCTCGATACCGGAATGGTGCGGGCTCCGCTGTACCGTCCCGAAAGGTCAAGATTCGCTTCCGTTATGGTCACATTTTCAGCGTCGACGGACTCCACGTAAGCCACGTGGCCCAGATTTCCGTCTGACCAGATGGCGAAGGAATTGGCCCTGGGAGCCTGGCCGCGTGCAAAATCAGCGGTAATCAATTCGTACCACTTGCCGCCGTGTCTCCCATAAGAGGTCTTGAACGTAGTCCGAACTCCAAGCTTTTCATAAGCCCGGCCCCAGGCATAGCGGGTGCACTCGTACCAGTCGGCACCGAATTGGTCAAATGGATTGAGCGGAGCATGGTATCCTGGGTTGGAAAGGTCAGGAGAGGGGGTTTGAGCGACAACGCCGCACGTGCAAACGAACCAGATAAGAGCCGCAAAGAAACTACGCCCGTCAGACCCTCTCAGTCGGTAGGGAATCATGCGGGGAATGCCACCCATCGAACCCCCTGAAGCAGGATTTCCAGACCATGACCGAACTAGTGGCGTACTAAACCGGTGCTGCGCAGCCCATCGCAACTCAGTGATGAGGGACCGACGCATCTGCTATCCCTCTGGTTGCTGTGCGGTCTCCAGCTCGCGCTGAACACCGCTGGTTCGACCTTCCGAATGGCACCACGCCCCGTGACCCGCGCCCGCTAGACAGGCAGGTCCGTTTCCCCGAGGCGCGGCCCCCCTCACTTCCCGAACTGGTAAAAGATCCCTATAGCCAAGCGTACGAATGTCTCATCGCCGGCGAATATCTTCAGCTCGGGCCGAATTCCCCAGCGGTCAGAGATATAGTATCGCAGGCCGCCGCCGAAGTTGAAGTAGAAATCCGTTGCGCTGGCTTTCATGGAAACCGTAGTTCCCATTACCGTTGTCCTGCCGGAAGCCGAGCTGTGAAGCGCCCCAACGCCTGCGGCGACGTAAGGCACCGCCTTAGGCTCTTTCAGCGGGAATTGAAAGTGGATTCCACCATTGAAGTCATACGCCCTGGCGCTCGCCTTGACGGCAAAACCCTCGCCGCTGATCTTCTCGCTGCCGCCCGGGATATAGGAGAACTCCCCCACTGCCAGAAGGCGTTCTGTGGCAGCATAAGCCAGGCCGCCCCCGACAGTCCCGTGAGTTCCGATCCCGGCGACCAGACCGCCGAAGCCGGCGACTTGAGCAGTTCCAACCTCGGTGTCCGCCGCCTTCGCGACTGGCGTTTCGCCAGGAAACAAGAATACCGACAACACGACAAGCAACGCTCGCACCTTGGTCTTCATCGACTTTCATTTCCTCCTTCAGATGTTGAGAATGTGGCAATGCCTCCCTACAGCCGCGCACCACAACTGCCACAAAACTGGCTTCCCGGCTCAATCCCCTCCCCGCATTGGCTGCAAAACTGGGCAATCCCCCGGGGCGCAACTGCCGGTCCCGGTGGCCTGGACAGAGCCGCCGCGGACGCACCCGTTGGGCTAGGGCTGGCCGGGCTCACAGCGGCTGGGAAAGCCTTTGCCGCGCCAGTCGCCTGCCGACTTGGCTGGCGCAAAACGACCGGCCCTGCGATCTTATCGTGCCAAGCCTGGCCATCGCGGTCAAAAATCGCCCAAAAGTATCCGATTCCGAGAAAGAAGCCGCTGACCAGCTTCCCGATGGTTTCTCGCACCAGCATCCGTCCCAGGCCGGGTATGGAGCCTTGCCTCTTATCGACAACGCGAACTCGCACTAACCACCTCCCAGGGGTCTTGCCCTGCGCTAGGAACCACAAGGTGAAGATCACGTAGCCTAGGAAAGCCAAGAACAAACTTCGCCGCCCTGTTGGCGGGCACAGGCTGAAGAGCCGCGTTAGGCACATGCCTACCACGACTTCAGCTCCGCGGCCAAGCTCACCGAAGATCGGCGCATCGCCCCTCGTGCAGGCCACCACCGGGTATCACCCGGAAGCCTCCCACTCCATGCCGGCTAGCGGCCTTTCGCCGGATGACGTCCCTCGGCGCCAACCCTAATAGGGTAGGCGGCCAAAGTACGCAGCGAAGACCTCGCCCACAACCTTGGCCAGATCCCTAACTGTCTCGTTCTTCTCACCCTGTACGCCGTGCGTACCCCACCAGAGTTCACGGCCGTCCTTCGCGCGAAACAGCGTCAGTTCCATTCCAACAACCGCTCTGTTCTTGCTCCAGCGCACCCCAGCAAATTCTCTAGTTTCGCTGACCACACCGAACGAGAGTATTCGCCCCATCAAAACACCATCAACTCCCGCGATGCGGCCCAAGGCTTCTAAAAATGGCATGGTCGCCACGCCGCTCGTCATGTAATTGCCCAAGAACCGCCGATAGTCCTCGCTTAGCTTATTATCCCGTATAAGCCGCTTGGCATCCTCCGGAGATATAATGGTAATGTCGGGGTGTCTCTGGCGCATCCCGGCGATGAAGATCTCCGCCAGGATCATTGCTCCATCCGGATAATCAAGCTCATTGGAAAATGGTAGAAAGATCAGCCGATTTAATGGTGTTGAGGTAAAACTCGGATCAAGCCGAGCATCAAGAATGGTCGCTCTGTCCTTTGGCCCAAGTCGGCGCTGAGTAGTGGCGATACCAGCCCACGCGAGGGGAAAAGTCCCCACTAGCAGTGACCGTCTAGTCAACATTAGTAAGGTAGCCTCCCGAAAAACCTTGCAAAGACCTCGCCAATTGTCTCAGCAGCCTGTTGCAACTTGTCGGCGTTCTGGGCTGCAATCAGATCCTTGCCATACCAGATACGCCGGCCGTCTGTGGTCCTGTAAAGGCTCATCTCCAGGCCCACAACATGCACTTTCGTCTTGATGGGCGCGCCAAGAAACCTCTTTTGCTGCGTCTCCGCACCCCACGCGGTAATCTGGCCGACAAACACTGCGTCGATCTGGAGCTGCTCGCGGAGGATCCTGAGGAAGTCCTGGCGGGCCGTACCCGAACTCAGGTAATCCCCAAGGAATATGTTATACGGGTCATCCAACTGAGACTTGCTGATGAAGTTAATCATCTCGTCAGGCGGGATGAATTGATACTCCGGGTGCAGTTGAGACAACTGAGACACCAAGTTCTTGGAGATGATAGCCGCCGCCTCCCTGTGTTGCTGGGTATTAGCGAAGGGAAGCACCGCGATCCGATTCAACTTGGTGGTCTGAAACGCAGGATCAAGTTTGGCCTGTTGTATAGATTTAGCCGTTTCAGGGCCGAGCTTTCTGCTTTGGGCCTGCGCGGGCAGCCCGAGCAGCGCCCAAGTTGCCAGGGTGGCTAACACGCATCGGAATCGTAGACTCATAAACCTTCTCCCGAGGATCGTTCCCTTAACTGGCGTGCCTGCCCGTTTTCCGGCAGTCGACCATTGCGGCCGCTGGTTTGGCCCGGGCAGTCGGTAGGCGCTCGATTCACCGCTGCTGGCCTCGGAATCTGCACCTTGCGCTCCCGGCCAACCCCTAGTCTATTCCGGGTTTTCATTTGCGCCCCCCGGAAGCGTCCAGTATAGACCCCACAGCCCCAGGTCGTCAATACCTCGAATTGGGTCATCGAAAATGTCACCGAAGGCGGGATCGTTGGGTCAGGAAAAAAGTAACCGTAGCGGACGCTCGCCTGCCCTTTTCGCCGAGGGCGATTTTGGGCAGCGCGGCCACCCGTCAAGGGTGCCCTCCGGCTCGCCGCGCTCGCCCTTGACGGGTCCTGGCCGCGCCGCCGAGGACCCTCCCGCTGATAGGCGAAAAGGGCAGGCTGGGCTGGAGGCAGGCCAGGGGCCTCACACTGAGGTCATGGATGCCGAAGCTCGCAACCAATACTTGCGGGAGCTGCGCGAGGAGTACGGCCTGGCGCGGAAAGCCCTCAAGAGCCGGCTGCTGGATGAAGCGGTCAAGCGCACCGGCCTGGCGCGCAAGGTGATCATCCGCAAGCTGGCTCGCCCGGTGACGCTGGTGCGCCGCCCCCGGGCCAAGCGCCGGCGGATTTATGACGCCGCGGTGGCCGCTGCCTTGATCGAGCTGTGGACTCTGTTTGATTACCCCTGCGGGCAGCGGCTGGCGCCCCTGTTGCGCGAGCAAGTGCCGCGGTTGCGCCAGCAAGGCTGGTGGCAGTGCCCGGAGGAGGTGGCGGCCAAGCTGGTGAGGATCTCGGCCAAAACCGCCGACCGGTTGCTGGCCCCCCAGCGGCGTCAACTGCGCCTGGACCGGCGCCGCGGCAGCTCCATGCGCCGACTGCTGTTGGAGCAGATCCCGCTGAAGGTGGCCGAGGAATGGGACCGCCGCCAAGTGGGTAACCTCCAGGTGGACTTCGTGGCCCATTGCGGCCAGTCCACCGCGGGCCGTTTCCTGTGGACGCTGTCCACGGTGGACATCGCCTCGAACTGGTGGGAAGGCGAGCCGGTGATGGATCGCACCCAACAGAGCACCCGCTGCGCTCTGGACGCCATTCGCCGCCGCTTGCCCTTCCGGCTGCGCGAGATCCATCCCGACAACGACCACTCGGTGATCAATCACCTGTTGGTGGAGTACTGTCGCGAGAACCAGATTGCCCTGTCGCGCTCGCGCCCGCTGAAGAAGAACGACAACTGCTGGGTGGAGCAGAAGAACTGGACGCATGTGCGCAAGCTGGTGGGCTACCACCGGCTGAGCGGCGGGCTGCAGTACCGTCTGCTGAAGGATCTGTACCGGGTCTGGAGTCTGTGGCGCAACTATTTCCAGCCGGTGATGCGGCTGGCGTCGAAGACCCGGAGGGGGAGCCAAGTGCATCGCCGCTATGATGTGCCGGCCACGCCGTATCAGCGCCTGCTGGCATCGGGCCAGCTCAGCCAGGCGGCGCGGGAGAGCCTGCAGCAGCGTTACGCGAGCCTGAACCCGATCCAGCTGCGCCAGCAGATCGAGCAACGTCAGAACGAGTTGCTCAGGACCCTCCGCCGGAGCGAAACCAGACCGGATTCGGTCCGCAAACTCACCCCCCGTTCGGTTACTTCTTTCGTGACCCAAGGGGCGGCCGTTCGGTTACCGGAGGAAATGACTTGACACGCCTCGCTGAACGGCGGACCGATAATCTGCGCGCCCAGCGGAAGCCCCTGCGGATCGAGACCGCAAGGCAGCGACAGGGCCGGCCAGCCGAACATGTTGATGGCGCGCACGAAGCGGGTAGCGCCCG
>Ga0308390_1001967_pt1 | contig 12852 bp, 5 predicted proteins | sample Hotspr2Sample149_FD_202358 | JGI IMG/M metagenome (GOLD analysis project Ga0308390, IMG submission 202358) | Hot spring phototrophic mat microbial communities from Mushroom Spring, Yellowstone National Park, Wyoming, United States - 20040719_149 ...
ATATTTTGTATAATTCAACATCTTTAGTAAAATATTTTCTGGCTTGATTTATAAATAAAATTATTTTATCAAAAAATTTTATTTTACCATACATATCTTCTATTTTTTTCTCTAGATATTCAGTTTTTAATTCTTTGTCTATACTTATATAATAATCTTTTTCATACATATATATGGACAGTAATATATCTTTAATTCTTAAATCATCAATCTGTTTTTCAAGCCATGACCTTACTTTTTCTTTTTCTTTTGTTATTAATTTAAAAACTGCACTCCTAATGTCTTCCCCAATATAAAGTATGTCCTTTGCTCTTAGTCCAATTGAAATATACTTGCTAAGCATTTTATTTGAATACTTATATAAAATTATCAGATAATTTATATAATCTTTTAATAAATCATAACTAATTTTTTCTATTTTATCCATATGAAAATTTATTATATTAATATGCCCTTCGTCCAATTTAAATAAATTTTTCTCTAATATATTAAGCGTTTCTTGTGCAGGTGCCCTTAACTCATTACATGACTTCAATGATAAATACAATAACATTGCTGCACCCTTCACCCCCTCTGACCAACTTGGCGCAACAAGCGCTTCCTGAATGCGCTCCTTCAAGCCACTATCACGTTCTAATTCTATAGGCTTAACTAACCCACAAATCAGATGTGTAAAGCCATGCCTTTGAATATACTGTTTTGGTAATTCCTCAGGATTTGGTACATCATCATATTCAAATGAGCCATATAAAGATGTCCTTGGCCCATACGCCCCCTTCAGCATCTCTATCAAAATCAGCCGCTCTGCCTCCACGTCGAGCTGACCCCGGTAAACCAGCCATCCCGGTGGACGGTATGTCACCTTTCCCATCAAGTCATGGGCTGGCCACAGGCTCGCCGCCAGATACGCCGCCTCCGCGCTGCCAGCCGCCAGTAACTCATCCAGCCAGCGATGATAAACCTCCTCCGGCCATGGCTGATCATTCATACACGTCCAGACTAAGACGGCATGCGGAATCAGCAAGTCCTCGATCGGGTCACCGGTGATGGCGAAGCCATCGAAGGCATCCACAGGGACGACCTCCCCGATCCCTTTCCATGCATCTACGTATTCATTGGTCTTCTCGATGAAATACATCGCGTTTTTTCCTAAGGCAGCTTCTAAGAGCCACGCGATGATCTCCTCGCCCTTGGCGCTTGGCTCGATCAGCCAGCGCTTTGCAAAATACCGCGTCAGCACCCCTGGCTTATCCAATCCCAGTTCATCAGTTGTCATGCGCGCGCCTACTCGGAGTTATTTTAGCATCAGTTCGGATTTATCTGCGCATTCTGCCAATCGGCACTTAGGTCGCTCACGCCAAAGCACAAAAGTGCGGAGATATTTGCATAGACTATAGCTTTTGCGTCAATTAGTTCCTATAAAATTATCGAAAGTAGTGCCAACTCGTACGTGGTATGCCTGCACCTGGTATGGGCGGAGAACGCAGTACTGCGATAGAAGGGGAATTTCTAGTTTCGCCTATTACATCAACCCAGGTGAAAGAACCATGTGCCACAATACCATCAGCCCGCGCAAATCATGCGTGGTATACATGACTAAATCCTCCTTCAATCACAAACACCGCCGACGCTAGCGAATTATCAGTAGCGCTGACGAGGAAGATTCACTGCCAGCACACCACGCAGCAAGGTGGACATAGTAGTATATAATATGCAATTGTGTAGAAAACACCTAGTATGATATTAGTGCTGATATGTATAATTAAAATCTTATAAAATTTTTATTTAGTAAATTATCATACTTTTTGATTTGTTGTCTATCCCCAGCAGTTCAATTAACCTTAAATCTCTCAATTCATCCTTGATTAATTCAATATTAGATAATATTACTTTTCTAGCTAACTTCAGTTTATTTTCATCTTTAAAGTATTCTGAGATGTTTTTATAATTATTTTTTATTATATTTATTAATTCTGTTATTAATTCATGTTTTATTTCTTCGTGTGGCAAGTTATTACTTACTATTTTATTTAAATATAAATCTAACTTTAATTCTATATTTTTTTCTGCATATATATGTAAATTTTTAATAATTTTATCTCTTGTGTAAAAGTATAGTTTAAGTTTATTTTTTGTATTTTTATTAGAACGCACAATAGCTCCTTCCCACTTCCTTAAAATTCCATAATATAAATATAATCCAATGTGGCTTGACGCTAAAAACATGTATTTTACAAGAATATATTTCTTATTCATATGCCAGTTATTTATAATTTTTGCGTAATCTTTTGTAAAATTAAGACTAAAATTTACTCTTGTTTCTCTTTTTAATATTTCATTTATAAAATTACATATCTTGTATAATTCAATATCTGTATTAAAATATTCTCTGGCTTGATTTATAAATAATATTATTTTATCAAAAAATTTTATTTTACTATATATATCTTCTATTTTTTTCTCTACTTCCTCAGTTTTTAACTCTTCATTTATAGTTATATAATCAATACTTTTATTCATATATATGGCCAGAAATAAATTTTTAATTCTTAAATCATCAGCCTGCTTTTCCAGCCATGATTCTACTTTTTCTTGTTCTTTTAGCATTAAGCTAAAAATTATATCCATAAATTCTTTCCCAATATAAAGTATATCCTTTGTTCTTAGTCCAATTGAAATATACTTACTAAGCATTTTATTTGAATGCTTATATAAAATTATCAGGTAATTTATATAATCTTTTACTAAATAATAATCAATTTTTTCTATTTTATCCATATGAAAATTTATTATATTAATATGCCTTTCTTCTAATTTAAATAAGTTTTGCTCTAATACATTAAGCGTTTTTTGAGCAGGTCCCAGTAAATTATTAAATGGCTTCAGCGATAAGTACAACAGCATCGCCGCCCCCTTCACTCCCTCTGGCCAACTCGGCGCAGTAAGCGCTGCCTGAATGCGATGCTGCAATTCACTATCATATTCTAAATCTGCAAAATTAACTAATCCGCAAATTGGGTGAGTAAAACCATGCCTATCAATATACTGTTTTGGCAATTGCTCAGGATTTAATACATCATCATATTCAAATGGGCCATACAAAGATGTCCTTGGCCCATAATACCCCCTCAACATCTCCGTCAAGATCAGCCGCTCCGCCTCCGCGTCAAGTTGACCCCGGTAAACCAGCCATCCTGGTGGACGGTATGCCACCTTTCCCATCAGGTCATGCGCTGGCCACAAGCTCGCCGCCAGATACGCCGCCTCCGCGCTGCCAGCCGCCAGTAACTCATCCAGCCAGCGATGATAAACCTCCTCCGGCCATGGCTGATCATTCATGCACGTCCAGACCAAGACGGCATGCGGAATCAGCAAGTCCTCGATCGGGTCACCGGTGATGGCGAAGCCATCGAAGGCGTTCTCAGGAACAATCTCCCCGCGCCCTCCCCACTGATCTACATATTCCTTGGTCCTCTCGATGAAATACATCGCATTTCGCCCTAGCGCAGCCTCCAACAGCCACGCGATGATCTCCTCGCCCTTGGCGCTTGGCTCGATCAGCCAGCGCTTTGCAAAATACCGCGTCAGCGCCCCTGGCTTATCCAATCCCAGTTTGTCAGTTGTCATGCACGTGCCCACTTATTTTAGCGTCAGTTCGGATTTACTTGGCTCAGTGATTCTCACGCGGAGAACGCAGGAGAAAGGATTTCTGGTCGCCTAGTAGGAGAACTTCTAGGAGATCGCATTTCGCCTTAATCTGGACGAGAGAACCATGTACCACGTATAAGTTTGACTAAGTGATCTTATTGCGCGCTCTCGCCTTGAAAACTTTGATATGTATAAATCTCAACATCTCCGCGCGAAATCCGAACTTATGTTGTGCTAACTATTAAAATCCAGTTCGCACAAATCATGTGTGGTAATGCATGACTAAATAGGCATATGCGTACAGTGAATTGTCAATAGCGCTGACGAGTAAGATTTACTGCCAGCACATCACACAGCAAGGTGGACATAACAGCATATAATATGCGCTTGTGATGAAAATACATAGCATGATATTAGCACTAATATATACAATTAAAATCTTAAAAAATTTTTACTTAGTAAATTATCATATTTTTTGATTTGTTATCTATACCCAATAGTTCAATTAACTTTGAATCTCTCAAGTCATCCTTTATCAAGTCAATATTAGATAATATTACCTTTCTCACCAATCTCAGCTTATTTTCATCTTTAAAATATTCTAAGGCTTTTTTATAATCATTTTTTATTATTTTTATTAATTCATTTATTAATTCATATTTTATTTCTTCGCACGGCAAGTTATTACCTTCTGTTTTATTTAAATATAAATTTAGCTTTATGTATATACTATCCATTGTTTTACTATAAAAATTTTTCATAATTTTATCTCTTGTATATGAGTATAAATTAAGCACTTTTTCATTATTTATACAATATTCAAAATTTATCCATCTCCACTCCATTAAAATTCCATAATATAAATATAATCCAATATGGTTTGAATTTGAAAACATATCTTTTTTTAAAATGTATTTCCTGCTCGGGTGCCAGTTATGTATAATTTTTTTATAATCTTCTATAAAATTACAATTAAAATTTAATCTTTCTTCTCTTTTTAATATATCCTCTATAAAATTGCATATTTTATATGAATCCATGCTTGGATTAAAATATATTTTAGTTTGATCCACAAATAACTTTATTTTATCAATATATTTTATTTTTCCGTATATATCTTCTATTTTTTCTTCTACATCTATAGTTTTTAATTCTTTGTCTATCATTATATAATAACCTCCTTTGGACATATATATGGCTAAAAATATATCCTTAATTCGTAAATCATCTGCCTGCTTTTCCAGCCATGATTTAACTTTTTCTTTTTCTTTTAATGATAATTCAAAAATTATATTCTTAAGGTCTCTGCCAATATAAAGTATATCCTTTGTTTTTAGCCCAATTGACATATACTTGCTAAACATTTTCATTGATAAATTGCTTTCATTTATTGTTTTGTTGTATAAAACCATAAGATGGTTTATATAATCTTTTATTAAATTATAATCAAATTTTTCTATTTCATACATGTGAAAATTTATTATACTAGTGTGTCTTTCGTCTAATTTAAATAAGTTTTGCTCTAATACATTAAGCGTTTCTTGTGCAGAATCCCTTAAGTTGCTAAATGCCTTTAATGATAAGTACAACAGCATTGCCGCCCCCTTCACCCCCTCTGACCAACTCGGCGCAGCAAGCGCTTCCTGAATGCGATTCTTCAAGTTACCATCCCATTCTAATTCGATCGGCTTAACTAACCCACAAATCGGGTGTGTAAAACCATGCCTCTCAATATACTTTTCTGGCAATTGCTCCGGACATGGCACATCATCATATTCAAATGAGCCATATAAAGATGTCCTTGGCCCAAATTCCCCTTTCAACATCTCCGTCAAGATCACCCGTTCTGCCTCCGCGTCGAGCTGACCCCGGTAAACCAGCCATCCCGCTGGACGGTACCTCACCTTCGCCATTAGGTCGTGCGCCGGCCACAAGCTCGCTGCCAGATACGCTGCCTCCGCGCTGCCAGCTGCTAGTAACTCGTCCAGCCAGCGATGATACACTGCCTCTGGCCACGGTCCATCATTCATGCACGTCCAGACCAAGACGGCATGCGGAATCAAGGTGTCCTCGACCGGGTCACCGGTGATCACGAAACCATTAAAGGCGTCCACAGGGACGACCTCCCCGCTCCCTTTCCACGCATCTATGTATTCTTTAGTTTTCTCGATGAAATAGAGCGCGTTTCGCCCTAGCGTAGCTTCCAGGAGCCACGTGATGAACCGCTCGCCCTTGGTGCTTCGCCTCTTAAGCCAGCGCTCTGCAAAATACCGCGTCAGCGTCCCCGGCCTATCAAATCCCAATTCGTCACTTGTCATGCTGGCGCCCACTTAGAGTTATTTTAACGTCAGTTCGGATTTACATGGCTCAGTGATTCTCACGCGGAGAACGCATGAGAAAGCATTTCTGGTAGCCTGGTAGGAGAACTTCTAGGAGATCGCATCTCGCCTAATACATCAACCTGGCTGAGAGAGCCATGTACTATGTACAAGTTGACCAAGTGATTTCATTGTGCGCTCTTGCTGCGAGAACTAAGATATGTATAAATCTCCGCGACTCCGCGCGAAATCCGAACTTATGTTGTGTTAACTATCAAAATCCAGTTAGCACAGATCATGCGAAGTAATGCATAAATAAATCCTCCTTCAAGTATGCGCGCACGGTGAATTGTCAGTAGCGCTGACGAGGAAGATTTACTGCCAGCACACCACGCAGCAAGGTGGAAATAGTAGTATATAATATGCGTTTGTTAGATAAGTACCTAGCACGATATTAATACTTATTTTATTTAGTATATAATCATATTTTTTGGTTTATTATCTACCCCCAATAAATCAATCAACCTTGAACTTATTAATTCTTTATCGAATAAACTAATATTAGATAATAATAATTTTCTCAATAATATTAGCTTGCTTTTATTTTTTGTAAAGTATTCTAAGGAGTTATTATAATTATTTTCTATAAAATTTATTAATTCTATTATTAATTTATATTTTATTTCTTCGTATGGAAAGTTATTACTTTCTATTTTACTTAAATATAAATTTAGTTTTACATCTATATTTTCTATTTTTTCTATATATAAATTTTCAATAATCTTATTTTCTGTTTCTAATAATAAATTAAGTTCTTTTTCTTCATTTATATGATATCTAAAATCTATAAATCTACACTTCTTTAAAATTTCATAGTATAAATATAATCCAATGTGTTTTGATTTTAAGAATATATGTTCACTTAACACATAGCTCCTGTTTGGATACCAGTGAAGTATAATTTTTTTGTAATCTAATCTAAAACCACTACTAAAATTTATTCCCACCTCTCTTTTTAATATATCATCTATTAAACAACATATTTTATATGAATCTCCATATGGATTAAAATATATTCTAGCTTGATCTATAAGTAACCTTATTTTATCAAAATATTTTATTTTACCGTGTATATCTTCTATTTTTTCTTCTACCTGCTCAGTTTTTAATTCATTATCTAAATTTATAAAATATTTATTTCTTTTAGTCATATATATTGCAAACAATATATCTTTAATTCTTAAATCATCAAACTGATTTTTTAGCCATGATTCTACTTTTTCTCTTTCTTTTATTATTAAATTAAAAATTATATCCTTAATATCTTTTCTAATATAAAGTATATCCTTCATTCTTAGTCCAATTGACATATACTTAGCAAAAATTTTCATTGACAAACTAATTTCATTTATTGTTTTATTATATAGAATTATCAAATAGTTTATATAATCTTTTATTAAATAATAATCAATCTTTTCTATTTTACCAATATGAAAATTTATTATATTAATATGCCTTTCATCCAATTTAAATAAGTTCTGCTCTAATGTATCAAGTAATTCTTGTAAAGGCGCTCTTAACTCGTTAAATTCCTTTAACAATAAGGAAAACCTAGTTGTCATCTCTATCGCTTCGGGTTGTTTTGTTCTACTTAACTCGTTAAATGCCTTCAACGATAAGTAGAATAGCATCGCCGCGCCCTTCACCCCCTCTGACCAACTCGGCGCAGCAAGCGCTTCCTGAATGCCCTTCTTTAAGTTATTATCCCATTGTAACCTTCTCAGATCAACTAACCCACAAATCGGATGTGTAAAACCATGTCTCTCAATATACTGTTCTGATAATTTTCCCGGATATCGCACGTCATCATATTCAAATGAGCCATATAAAGATGTCCTCGGCCCATAATCCCCCTTCAACATCTCCGTCAAAATCAGACGCTCTGCTTCAGCATCGAGCTGACCCCGGTAAACCAGCCATCCCGCCGGACGATATCTCACCTTCGCCATCAAGTCATGCGCTGGCCACAGGCTCGCTGCCAGATACGCCGCCTCCGCGCTACCAGCTGCCAGTAACTCGTCCAGCCAGCGATGATAAACCTCTTCTGGCCACGGTCGATCATTCATGCACGTCCAGACAAAGACGGCATGCGGAATCAGGGAGTCCTCGATCGGGTCACCGGTGATGGCAAAACCGTCGAAAGCATTCTCAGGAACAATCTCCCCGCGCCCTCCCCACCCATCTACGCACTCCTGGGTCTTCTCGATGAAATATAGCGCGTTTCGCCCTAGCGCAGCTTCCAATAGCCACGCGATGATCTGCTCGCCCTTGGCGCTTGGCTCAATCAGCCAGCGCTCTGCAAAATAGCGCGTCAGCGCCCCCGGCTTATCAAATTCCAGCTTGTCACTTGCCACGTACGTGCCCACTCGAAGTTATTTTAGCGTCAGTTCGGATTTACATGGCTCAGTGATTCTCACGCGGAGAACGCATGAGAAAGCATTGCTAGCCGCTTAGTAGGAGAACTTCTAGGAGATCGCATACATCAAACTGAATGAGAGAACCATGTATAGTGGAACACATATAAGCTGACTGAGTGATTTTATTGCGCCCTCTCGCTGCAAGAACTGTGATATGTAAAATCTCCGCGACTTCGCGCGAGAAGAGGAATGCTAAATTAATCTGAACTTACGTTTGATTAGACTCGCGTAAATCAAAACTAACGTTAAATTTAATTATTTTTGTAATTTAATTTTACTTGTGCGGCTCGCGCTCCCGCTTGCGGCGGGGATAAAATAAGGCATGGTCTTTGAGAGCGCGACGTTAGCTGCGGCGCAAGAGCGCGTGTACCAGCTTGGCTGTGGGAGCTTGAGGCAGCTGCGGGCTGCGACGGCTGAGCTCTGCGGGGAGGCAGCGCTGATTGCGATGGTCTCGAAGATGGAGTCGCGGCCTGTCTTCAGCCAGCAGGACGTATATGCCTATCGTCCGACGGGCACGCTGGATTACATTCGTCTCGAAGTCATTCGACAAAACATGGGCCGTGTATTGTTAATTAATGCAATTTTATTGGGTATTTCTGATGAAATTGACATTAATTGGATAATTTATCCAATTATTCGGATCAATCGTGGCTGGTTTGCGCCGCTTGCGCAGGTGACCTGTCGGCATGGGCTCGGTTATCAACAGTCGTGGTTGCTGTGGCCGCCGCAGGGGGACAGCGTCAGGATGTTCGGCAGCTGCAATATCCTGTCACCGTTGATAAGGCAGGGGCATCAGCTTATTTTCTTTTACGATGAACAAACAAAAGAACAAATAAACAGAATATCAGGAAAAGTTTTTAAAAAATATAAAAATAAAAGCATTGTACATATGCTGCCTGCGCCAAAGGCAGTTGCGGATGCGTCAAATCTCATCGAGGCGCTGGGGGTGATCCTGCAGCGCGGTCCACTGCGCAGCGCAGCAGCGCGTCCTCACCGTCCACCGCGCTGTTTTCCAGAGGAGCTGGATCGCAGCGATGGCTTGAGCGAGAAGGAGCGCAGGGTGTTAGAATTTTCAGCCTCCTTGTATCCGCTGTTTTGCGACCTAGTGAAAAATGATTATAAAAATGAATTAGAATCCCTGGTAAATTTAGGTTTTTTAAAAATAAAAAACATCGATGGCCACGAGTATGCTTTGCCGAGCGCGCACTGGATCGCAGGATGGGGGTTGGCCAACGGCTGGCACACCCGCGTCTTGTGGGGGCGTTTGCGCATGGCGCTGGTTGAGGCGAAGCTACGGCCCGGCCACACGCGGGCGATCCAGAGGATCCTGCTCAGGCTGAGCGAGGACATGCTGAAATATCAACGGATCTACGGCGAAGAAAAGTACAAGGTGGTGCTGTGCTACGCCGAACACCTCGCCCAAGGCATCTATGCCCGCAGGTTGAAGCGGATGCACCACAATCCGGATGGTTTGTTCAGCCTCGTCTTCCACGGAATCCCGCGGACGTTTTTCCTCGAGGTGGACGGGTGGTTCGATGAAGCAGGGGGGGCGAGGGCGCGCTCGACGGCGCAGATCTGGGGACAGAAGGTTGCGCGCTACATGAGCTACTACCGTTCCCAAGCATGGGCAGAGCGGTTTGCCCGATTTCCGGATCTCCTGATCGTCGCCAGCCCTGCGGAGCGGAGTTACGGGCTGCTGGCGCAGGCCTTGGCAGGGTTCTCGCCCTTGCCGTTTAACATATACTTGGCAGACGGGGAAGAGGTAATGCGCAACGGGATATTGGCGAGCGGCTGGATCGATGTAAACGATGCTCCTTGCCGGATCCTCGGCAAAGCGGTGTTGGAGGCATTGCCATGAACGTGCATCCTCTCATTCGTCGAACTCAGCGCGCCTATCACGAAGGTTTCAAGTTTGACCAGGCTGCCTTTTTGCGCCAGATCAAGGAGCACGCACATCTGAAAGAGGCGCGCCGAGCGCTGTCTAAGATGATGACCCAATCAAAGCGAATAGTCATATTTGGCGACTATGATGTTGATGGGATATTTTCTTCTTATATGATGTATAAAACAATAAGGAATATGAACAGCGATGCGGATGTGCATGTCATCCTGCCGGAGCGGAGTTGGGGGTATGGGCTGAGCACGACGGCTCAAAACCTCATCACGATGCACCATCCGAACGTTATCGTGTTGATCGACAACGGGATAAAGTCGCGGGCCGAGGTTGAATTAATTAAAAATAAAATAAAAACAGAGGTGATTGTTATTGACCACCATCATTATACGAGGGAAGATCTCCCGGACAGTGAGTTAATTGTGCATCCGAATCTGTTTCCGGGGATAGAACAGGCTTGCGCGTCTGGGATCGTGTGGGCGCTATGCCGCCCGCTGTTGCGCGAGGGTCAGGACGAGTATGACCAGCTGGCGGCGATCGGCACGATTGCCGATTCCGTTCCGCTGAAGGGATTCAATTTCTATCTTGCTCGCCATGGCCTGCTTGCTGCGGAGCAGGGAAACATCGAGAGCGTGCGCCTGTTGCTTGAGGAGACGACCAGAGCGCAGGTTTCGTATGGGGCAATCGAGGATGAGTGGCGTTATCACGTCATACCGTGTTTCAATGCCTGTGGGAGGGTGCATGATCCACAAGTGAGTTTTGCGCATCTGGTTGAGCCGACGCAGGAGAGCGCCAAGCTGCTGTTGCGGATCAACCGGGAACGCAAAGACCTCACCCATCGCCTCTCCCTTCACGTTGCCGAGTCGCTTGCTGATCGCCGGGCACCCTATCCGCACCCTGGTGTGCTGACGTATTATTTGCCGAGCGCGAACGTGAGCGCCTCGGCGACGAAGGTCGCCGGCGTCATCGGGCTGATCGCGCAGCGCCTGAGCATGTGGTACCACGCGCCGGCGATTGTCCTCACGGATAGTCCGAAGGACGATGGGGTACTGGTTGGTTCGATGCGCGTGCCGGAGACTTGGCAGGGCGCGAGCGCCTTGGAGATATTGGATCGGGCGAGCGGGCTATTAACCCGCTACGGCGGCCATCACTATGCGGCTGGGCTGGGGTTGCGCTTGTGCGACCTCGATGAGTTCGCTCAATGCGTTGGTCAGGTTGAAGCCAAGTCGCTGAAGATGCGATACGACGTCGAGGCGCTGCTTGGGATGATGAGCCTGATTTACACGGACAGCGAGCTGCAGCGCCAGTTGAACATGCTGAGGCCGTTCGGCCATGGCAATCCGGAGCTGCGCTTATGCATGCCGGATGCCTACGCCACGTTCATCAGTGAAACGGAGAACAGGTTAATCTTTCAAGTTTTCTCAAACGACAGGCGTTGTCAAAACATCAGGGTAAGCGCGAACTGGTGGATAAACGAACACTGTTTCCCGCCGTCGATTGCGCCGACTGCGTTGAGCGTGCTGGCGACGCACCAAGTCGGGCTGATCTTCACGCCTGAGTTCTCCCGCGATCCGAACAGCCTCTATGCGTGCAATGCCCTGCGCATTGTCGGTGTGCGGGATCCGGGTGCTTTCGCCGCGTTGGTGCTGGAGGAGACGACCTCGCGCCTCGCGGTCATGAACAAGGTGCAATGAGCATGATGAGATGTCGTGCTGATGTCTTGGCTATTTAATTAACATCATTTCGGATTAGGCGGCTAGATTGCGCGACAAATTCCTTGATCTACGCAATACAATACGTTGACCATAAATTTGACAATGGCGCGAGCGCTCAATCTGTGAGGAACTGGTTAACGGACGATTACCCGCCTCTTGTCCAGCAGCGGCAGCATGATGTGAGCGCGAATGCCAGTGATGGGATGACCGCGCTGCGCCGTTTCTCCTCCCGCTGCGGGCGGCTCGATCCTCAACCAGCACCTGAACCAGCACCTGGCCGGTGCGCGCGCCTACCGGCGGATCGCCGGCTACTTCCGCAGCTCGATCTTCGAGCTGGTCGGCGAGGCGATCGCGGACATCCCAACGGTGCAGGTGGTCTGCAACAGCGACCTGCGGGCCGCCCAGAGCGCCAGGGAAAGCGCGCTCAAGGCGCGCTGGAACGAGGAACCGCCTGAGGTGGAAGCGCTCCTGCACCGCGGGCGCTGCCAACGCGCTGCTGCGCAGTCGAGGTGCGCGCCGTGCCGAAGGATCAGGTCTTCATCCACGGCAAGGCCGGCGTGGTCGAGCTGGCCGACAGGACGAAGACCTGCTTCAGCGGCTCCTCCAAATCCGCCTTTGCGCACAATTACGAGATCGTTTGGGAGGACCCCTCGCCGGAGGGGGTGGCGTGGGTGCGTGGGTGCGTGGGTGGAGGAGGAATTCGCCGCGCGGTGGGACGCCGCTTACCCGTTGCCCGACGCCATCGTCGAGGAGATCGGGCGGATCACCAGGCGGGTTGAGGTGCGCGTCGGCGAGGTCGC
>Ga0308390_1001968_pt1 | contig 12848 bp, 7 predicted proteins | sample Hotspr2Sample149_FD_202358 | JGI IMG/M metagenome (GOLD analysis project Ga0308390, IMG submission 202358) | Hot spring phototrophic mat microbial communities from Mushroom Spring, Yellowstone National Park, Wyoming, United States - 20040719_149 ...
GCATTCTGGACAAGTACGGCGTGCGGCTGCTGGGCACGCCCCTAACGGCAATCCAAGCGGCGGAAGACCGCGAGAAGTTCCGCGACCTGATGCGCCAAATCGGCGAGCCTGTGCCCGAATCGTGGATAGTGGAGAGCATCGGCGAGTTGCGGCGCGTGGCAGAGATCGCGCCCTACCCGTGCATCGTGCGCCCCGCCTACACGCTGGGCGGCACAGGCGGCGGAATTGCACACACCCCCGACGAGCTGCTCGAAATCGGCGCGCGGGGGCTGGAACTCTCGATGCGCTCGCAGATCTTGGTGGAACGCTCACTACTGGGCTGGAAGGAGATCGAGTACGAGGTGATGCGCGACGGCGCGGACAACGCCATCGTGGTGTGCAACATGGAGAACTTAGACCCGATGGGCGTCCACACGGGCGACTCGATGGTCGTTGCGCCGTCGCAGACGCTGAGCGACTTCGAGTATCAGCTGCTTCGCACAGCGTCGCTGCGCATTATCCGCGCGCTGGGCATTCAGGGCGGGTGCAATGTGCAGCTCGCGCTAAACCCCAACGGCAGCGACTACTATGTGATTGAGGTCAACCCGCGCGTGAGCCGTTCCAGCGCGCTGGCGTCCAAAGCGACGGGCTACCCGATTGCGCGAATCGCCGCCAAAATCGCCATCGGGCTGCGCTTGGACGAGATTCGCAACCCCATCACGGGCACTTCGGCGGCGTTCGAGCCTGCGCTGGACTACTGCGTGGTCAAGATCCCGCGCTTCCCGTTCGATAAGTTCCCCACAGGCGACCGCACGCTGGGCACGCAGATGAAGGCGACGGGCGAAGTGATGGCGATTGACCGAACCTTTGAGGGCGCGCTGATGAAGGCGGTGCGCGGGCTGGAGGTCGGCGTGAGCGACCTGCGCTACCCGCCCGCCGCAAGGCTCAGCCCGATGGAGCTGGAGACCCTCATCGCCACGCCCAACGACATGCGCCTATTCTACATCGCCGAAGCGTTCCGACGCGGCTGGCTCGTGGACGAGGTGTACGGATTGTGCAAGGTAGACCCGTGGTTCCTGCATCGCATTCGCCGACTGGTGGAGATGGAGCAGGAGCTGATTGCGCGGAGTGAGGAGGTACGGGAGGTGTTGTCCCCTTTGCCCCCCTCCTTAAGGTTCCCCCCGCTACGCGAGGGGAACCAACTCCCTACGGTTCCCCCTGCTGGCAGGGGGAACCTGAAGGAGGGGGTAGCGAATCTTCTCCGCCGCGCCAAGGAGTGGCAGTTTGGCGACAGGTTTCTGGCGCAGATCACGGGGCTAAGCGAGGCGCAAGTGCGGGAAGGGCGCAAGGCGCTCGGCATCCTGCCCGCCTTCAAGATGGTGGACACCTGCGCAGGCGAATTCGAGGCGCACACGCCCTACTTCTACAGCACCTATCACGGCGTCTCTGACCGCCCTGCGCCGAAACATCCCCGCAAAGCGCTCGTGTTGGGGTCGGGACCCATCCGTATCGGGCAGGGCATCGAGTTCGACTACTCCGCCGTACACGCGGTGCGCACCCTGCGCGAGATGGGCTACTACGCCATGATCCTCAACAACAACCCCGAAACGGTCTCCACCGACTTCGACATCTCCGACGCGCTGTACTTTGACCCCATCACGACGGAGGATGTGCTGAACCTGCTGGAGTACGAGGCGGGCGACGCGGGCGAGCCAATCCCCGTGCTGGTACAGTTCGGCGGGCAGACGGCGATCAACTTGGTCAAGTCGCTGCAGGCGTTCAGCGCGCCGATTCTGGGCACGCCGCCCGAATCGATTGAGCTGGCGGAAGACCGTCGACAGTTCGATGCGTTGTTGGAGCGGCTGGGCGTCCCGCGTCCGTCAGGGCGCGCTGTGCTGACTTTGGAGGAGGCGCGCGAAACGGCGCAGGCGGTCGGCTACCCTGTGCTGGTGCGACCGTCGTATGTGCTTGGGGGGCGCGCGATGGAGATTGTGCGCACGGACGCCGAGCTGGAGACCTACTGGCGCTCGGCGGTGCTGGCGTTCCCCGACGCGCCCGTGCTGGTGGACAAATACATCGAGGGCAAAGAGGCGGAGGTTGACCTCATCGGCGACGGCGAGCGGTTCCTCATCCCCGCGATTATGGAGCATATCGAGCGGGCGGGCGTGCATTCAGGCGACAGTATGACCGTTGTGCCGCCGCAGACGCTTGCAGAGGCGGAGCAGGCGCAGATTCGCGACTACAGCCTGCGCTTGGCGCGTGCGCTGCAGGCGTGCGGGCTGCTCAACATCCAGTTCGTGGTGCAGGATGGGCAGGTCTATGTGATCGAGGTGAACCCGCGCGCCAGCCGTACCGTGCCGTACCTGTCCAAGATCACCGACATCCCGATGGTGCGCTGGGCGGTCGCGGCGCAGTTAGGGCAGCCCTTGCCGCTCATGGAGACGCCCCCCGACCCCACACGCGGGCGCATTGCGGTCAAGGCGCCTGTGTTCTCGCATCTGAAGCTGCGGCAGGTGGAGGTCGCGCTGGGACCTGAGATGCGCTCCACAGGCGAGGTGATGGGCATCGACTGTACCTACGAAGCCGCACTCTACAAGGCGATGGTCGCCGCAGGCATCAAAATCCCGCGCACAGGCGCAGTGCTGCTGACGCTTGCCGACAAAGACAAGGCGGAAGGCGTGCTGTTGGCGCGGGCGTTTCTGGCGAAGGGGTTCCAGCTGCTGGCGACGCGCGGTACGGCGGCTGCGCTTCAGGCGGCGGGATTGCCCGTGCAGGTCGTGTCCAAAATCGGCGAGGGCAGCCCGAACCTGCTGGATTACATCAAGGGCAAGCGCGTGCAACTGCTGGTCAACACGCCCAGCCCTGAGCGGCGCGCCGAGCAGCAGGGGCTGCTCATCCGTCGCGCTGCCGTCGAGTCGGGCGTGCCGTGCCTAACCGCGCTGGACACCGCGTGGGCGCTGTTGCGCGCGTTGGACGCTGCCGACTGGCAGGTGCATCCGATTGGGCGGGTCGGCTACGCCGCTGTGTCGCCTACGGCTGCCCCTGCAGTACCGCAATGAACGGCAGGTTGCGATACCGCTCGGCGTAGTCTAGCCCGTAGCCGACGACGAACCTGTCGGGGATCTCAAAGCCGCAGTAGGCAATGTCTAACTCCACCTGGCGACGAGTGGGCTTGGACAGCAGCGTGCAGACGCGCAGGCTCGCAGGCTCGCGCTGGCGCAGCAGCCCCAACAGGTAGCTCAGCGTCAGCCCTGTGTCGTAAATGTCCTCCACCACCAGCACATGGCGACCGTGAATGGGCGAATCGAGGTCTTTGATGAGGCGCACCTGCCCTGTGGTCTGCGTCTCTGCGCCGTAGCTGGAGATTGCCACGAAGTCGTAGGACACGGGCAGCGGAATCGCCCGCATCAGGTCTGCCAGGAACACCAGCGAGCCTTTCAGCACGCCCACCAGCAGGGGCGGGTGTGCGCTGTAGTCGCGCGTAATCTGCTCCCCCAGCTCGCGTACCCGCGCTTGGAGCGACGAGCTGTCGATGAGGATCTCCAGCTCGGGGAAGCGTTTCAGCCACGCGGCGTCGGTTGCATGCATGCCAGTCCTCCCCAGAGGATGGTTAAGGATACCTGATGGGGAGACGACGCTTCAGTGTTCTGCGACGCCTCTTTTACCAACTGCGCAGCCAGAGTTCACAATTGCCCCCCTCCTTCAGGTTCCCCCCGCTTCGCGAGGGGAACCGCGTGGGGCGCATGGGTTCCCCCCGCTTCGCGAGGGGAACCGCGTGGGGCGCATGGGTTCCCCCGCTTCGCGAGGGGAACCGCGTGGGGCGCATGGGTTCCCCCGCTTCGCGAGGGGAACCGCGTGGGGCGCATGGGTTCCCCCGCTTCGCGAGGGGAACGCGCAGGGGTTCGGTTCCCCCTGCGAGCAGGGGGAACCTTAAGGAGGGGGTCGTCAACTGTCGTGTTTTGTGAACTCTGGCTCGGCGATTGGTATTTGACCTCCCACTGGGCAGGAATCCCCCCACCCGTGTCGTATACTCTTAGCAGAGGCGATACCGATGAGCAATCTCGCAACGGGCGCAACGGAACTGATGCTGGCGATGCAGACGCCGACGCCGAAAGGCTACTGGGGCGTGCCTGTGTTGGTGTGGGGAACGCCAGGTACGGGCAAGTCCACCTTTATCGAGAGCCTGCAGCGCGACGGCTTCCCCGTCTACACGATGATTGCCAGCCTGCACGACCCGACCGACTTCAACGGGCTGCCCGTGCTGCACAACGGGCGGATGCGTTTCGCCCCGCCCGAATGGGTCTACCTGTTCGAGGAACACGGGCAGGGCATCTTGTTTCTGGACGAGTTGACCACCGCGCCGCCGACGGTGCAAGCGGCGCTGCTGCGCTTGGTGCTGGAGCGCAAGGTCGGCGCACATAGCCTGCCCGCAGGGGTGCGCATCGTCGCTGCTGCCAACCCGCCCGACATCGCCGCCAGCGGCTGGGAACTCTCGCCCCCGCTCGCCAACCGTTTCGTGCATCTGAACTGGCAGTTGGACGGCGACACCTACCGCCGCGCGCTGGAAGAGGGCTTCGCGCCCCCACCCGCGCTGACCACCGACCCCGAACGGCACGCCGCACGCGCCCTGTTCTGGAAGCAGCTCGTGGCGGGGTTCCTGAAACGCAACGCGGGCATGGCGTTCACCCAGCCCGCCGAAGACGAGTACGCCTTCGCCACCCCGCGCAGCTGGGACTTCGCGATTGCACTGATGGCGACCTGCGACCTGCACGGCTACGCGCCCCGCCCTGGACAGCAGTCGCCCCCCAACACCCAGCCGTTTGTGAACCTTGTCAAAGGCGCGGTCGGCTCGGGCGCGGCGACCAGCTTCCTGCAGTACCTGCGCCAACTGCGCATTCCCGACCCCGAAGCGGTGCTGGACGGCGCGGCGCAGGTAGACCCCACCCTGCGCGAGGACGAGCTTCAGGTGCTGTTCGACACGATGGCGCGCCTGCTGCAGGCGATGTCGGCAGACCGAACGGACGAATCGCGTCTGAAGTCGCGCACGCGCCGCTTCTTGGAAGCCGCGCAGGTCGTCACCCGCGGTCGCAAGGCGGATAGTATCTACACCGTCCTGCGCAAGCTGGTCACAACGGGCTGGATGCAGCAGCGGCTCACCCAAGACGCGGGACTGCAGCCGATTCTGCGCGACCTCAGCCAGCACTACGAAGAGCTGACGGGCATCCTGGAGCGTCTGCAGCCGAAGGGGTAGGGGTACACTATGCACAGCGAAAACATTCGCAAAAGAGGGCATAATTGCAACCCCCTCCTTAAGGTTCCCCCTGCACGCAGGGGGAACCGAGGAGGCGCGCCTTTCGCGGTTCCCCTCGCGAAGCGGGGGGAGAACCTGCATGCCCACTCGGTTCCCCTCGCGAAGCGGGGGGAACCTAAAGGAGGGGGGCAATTGATGAACTTCGGACGCGCGATTGGTATCAGACCTGCAGGAGGGGGGCGATGAATTCTGAATGCGCGATTGAGATTAGTCGTTGAAGCGAGGAGTGAGGTTATGGAAGCACGCGATTACGCCAACCGAACCTACCTGTCGGCAATCGAGGCGGCGCGGTTTTTGGGCGTCTCCGTCCGCATGGTGCATCGCCTAACCGCCGAGGGACTATCGTTGGCGTCGCCCCCCACGCGCAACAGACGAATCTACCGCATCGAGACGCGCTTGCCGTTCGGGGGCAAGCCTGCAGTCGCTTTGAACCTGCGCCTGTTGCAAGGAGAGTTTCATCCGTTCAAAGATTTCCCCAAAGGACTGCCGTTCGTTGCCGAGTGAGGCGGACGGTAAACACGCTTCGGGATGGAGGTAACACACGATGGCATGGCAAGGCGTAGAGATTGAGATCCAAGTCCCCTGCGCGGAGGGGCAGACGCACCCCGTGCGCCTGCGCTGCACAGGCTGGGGCGAGTTCGAGGTCGCCTACAACCCCTGTGAGGAGCTGCTCGGTCCCGTGTTCGCGCGTATGGCAGCCTGCACCCACTACCTGCACGAAGCGTTCCCCAAAGCGTTCCGCAACGACACCGACTTGAAGTGGCGTCTTGTGGAGGCGTTTGGTGCGGCGGGCGCGCCTGCCGTGCCCGCGCTCATCCAAGCGCTGGGGGATAGCAATTGGGATGTTCGCCGTGCGGCAGCGGAGGCGTTGGTGAAGATAGGCACTCCTGCCGTGCCCGCGCTCATCCAAGCACTGGGGGATAGCGACAGTGCTGTTCACTTTGCGGCAGCGGAGGCGTTGGGCAAACTCGGCGACCCCCAAGCCATCCCCGCGCTCATCCAAGCACTGGGGGATAGCGACAGTGCTGTTCACTTTGCGGCAGCGGAGGCGTTGGGCAAACTCGGCGACCCCCAAGCCATCCCCGCGCTCATAAAAGCACTGCAGGATGATTGGTACGATGTTCGCCGTGCGGCAGCGGAGGCGTTGGGCAAACTCGGCGACCCCCAAGCCATCCCCGCGCTCATAAAGGCACTGGGGGATAGCGATTGGGATGTTTGCTGTGCGGCAGCGGAGGCGTTGGTGAAGATAGGCACTCCTGCCGTGCCCGCGCTCATCCAAGCACTGGGGGATGATTGGGATGCTGTTCACTTTGCGGCAGCGGAGGCGTTGGGCAAACTCGGCGACCCCCAAGCCATCCCCGCGCTCATAAAAGCACTGCAGGATGATTGGTACGATGTTCGCCGTGCGGCAGCGGAGGCGTTGGGCAAACTCGGCGACCCCCAAGCCATCCCCGCGCTCATCCAAGCACTGGGGGATAGCGACAGTGAGGTTCGCGCTGTGTCAGCGGAGGCGTTGGGCGCAATCGGCGACCCACGAGCCGTGCCCGCGTTCATAAAAGCACTGGGGGATGATTGGGATGCTGTTCGCCGTGCGGCAGCGGAGGCGTTGGGCAAACTCGGCGACCCCCAAGCCATCCCCGCGCTCATCCAAGCACTGGGGGATAGCGATTGGAATGTTCGCCGTACGGCAGCGGAGGCGTTGGGCAAACTCGGCGACCCCCAAGCCATCCCCGCGCTCATCCAAGCACTGGGGGGTCGGAGTGAGAATGTCCGCGCTGCAGCAGCGGAGGCGTTGGGCGCAATCGGCGACCCCCAAGCCGTGCCCCCGCTCATCCAAGCACTGGGGGATGATTGGGGTGATGTTCGCCGTGCGGCAGCGGAAGCGTTGGGCAAACTCGGCGACCCCCAAGCCGTGCCCGCGCTCATCCAAGCACTGGGGGATAGCGACCGTGCTGTTCGCCGTGCGGCAGCGAAGGCGTTGGGCAAACTCGGCGACCCCCAAGCCATCCCCGCGCTCATCCAAGCACTGGGGGATAGCGATTGGGATGTTCGCCGTGCGGCAGCGTGGGCGTTGGGCAAACTCGGCGACCCCCAAGCTGTGCCCCCGCTCATCCAAGCACTGGGGGATGGTTGGGATAATGTTCGCCGTGCGGCAGCGGAAGCGTTGGGCAAACTCGGCGACCCCCAAGCCGTGCCCGCGCTCATCCAAGCACTGGGGGATGATTGGGGTGATGTTCGCCGTGCGGCAGCGGAGGCGTTGGTGAAGATAGGCACTCCTGCCGTGCCCGCGCTCATCCAAGCACTGGGGGATCGGAGTGAGAATGTTCGCGCTGCAGCAGCGGAGGCGTTGGGCAAACTCAGCGACCCCCAAGCCGTGCCCGCGCTCATCCAAGCGCTGGGGGATCGGAGTGAGGATGTTCGCCGTGCGGCAGCGGAGGCGTTGGTGAAGATAGGCACTCCTGCCGTGCCCGCGCTCATCCAAGCACTGGGGGATGACGAGTTCCGGGTTCGCCGTGCGGCAGCGTGGGTGTTGGGCGATCTCGGCGACCCCCAAGCCGTGCCCGCGCTCATCCAAGCACTGGGGGATAATTGGTACGATGTTCGCCGTGCGGCAGCGGAGGCGTTGGTGAAGATAGGCACTCCTGCCGTGCCCGCGCTCATCCAAGCACTGGGGGATGACGAGTTCCGGGTTCGCCGTGCGGCAGCGTGGGCGTTGGGCGATCTCGGCGACCCCCAAGCCGTGCCCGCGCTCATCCAAGCACTGGGGGATAATTGGTACGATGTTCGCCGTGCGGCAGCGGAGGCGTTGGGCAAACTCGGCGACCCACAAGCCGTGCCCGCGCTCATAAAAGCACTGGGGGATAGCGATTGGGTTGTTCGCTGTAAGGCAGCGGAGGCGTTGGGCGCAATCGGCGACCCCCAAGCCGTGCCCGCGCTTATCCAAGCGCTGGGGGATAGCGACCGTGATGTTCGCCGTGCGGCAGCGGAAGCGTTGGGCAAACTCGGTGCCCCCCAAGCCGTGCCCGCGCTTATCCAAGCACTGGGGGATAGCGACCGTGATGTTCGCCGTGCGGTAGCGGAAGCGTTGGGCGATCTCGGCGACCCCCAAGCCGTGCCCGCGCTCATCCAAGCACTGGGGGATAGCGACCGTGATGTTCGCCGTGCGGCAGCGGAAGCGTTGGGCGATCTCGGCGACCCCCAAGCCGTGCCCGCGCTCATCCAAGCGCTGGGGGATGATTGGGATGCTGTTCGCCGTGCGGCAGCGGAGGCGTTGGGCAAACTCGGCGACCCCCAAGCCATCCCCGCGCTCATCCAAGCACTGGGGGATGATTGGTACGATGTTCGCGCTGCGGCAGCGTGGGCGTTGGGCAAACTCGGCGACCCCCAAGCCGTGCCCCCGCTCAGCGTGTGGGCGCACGCAGGCGAAGACGCCGCACGCGACGCGCTGCAGACGCTCGGACACTCTATGCTTGATTTGCCACAAGCGGTTGCGCAGGTTGCCGCGCAAGGCGCGTGGAGCGTACTAATCCGTGCACTGACCTGCACACAGGTGCGCGAGGTCGTGGTGGAGTTGGGCGCACCCGCCGTGCCCGCACTCATCCAAGCACTGGGGGATAGCGGTTGGGATGTTCGCCGTGCGGCAGCGGAGGCGTTGGGCAAACTCGGCGACCTCCAAGCCGTGCCCCCGCTCATCCAAGCACTGGGGGATAGCGACCGTGCTGTTCGCCGTGCGGCAGCGAAGGCGTTGGGCAAACTCGGCGACCCCCAAGCCGTGCCCGCGCTCATCCAAGCACTGGGGGATGATTGGTACGATGTTCGCGCTGCGGCAGCGTGGGCGTTGGGCAAACTCGGCGACCCCCAAGCCGTGCCCCCGCTCAGCGTGTGGGCGCACGCAGGCGAATACGCCGCACGCGACGCACTGCAGACGCTCGGACACCCTATGCTTGATTTGCCACAAGCGGTTGCGCAGGTTGCCACGCAAGGCGCGTGGGGCGTACTAATCCGTGCACTGACCCGCACACAGGTGCGCGAGGTCGTGGTGGGGTTGGGCGCACCCGCCGTGCCCGCACTCATCCAAGCACTGGGGGATAGCGGTTGGGATGTTCGCCGTGCGGCAGCGGAAGCGTTGGTGAAGATAGGTACTCCTGCCGTGCCCGCGCTCATCCAAGCGCTGGGGGATAGCGACAGTGCTGTTCGTGCTGCGGCAGCGTGGGCGTTGGGCGCAATCGGCGACCCACAAGCCGTGCCCCCGCTCATCCAAGCACTGCGGGATGATTGGGATGCTGTTCGCCGTGCGGCAGCGGAGGCGTTGGGCGCAATCGGCGACCCCCAAGCCGTGCCCGCGCTCATCCAAGCACTGGGGGATGGTTGGGATAATGTTCGCCGTGCGGCAGCGGAGGCGTTGGGCAAACTCGGCGACCCACAAGCCGTGCCCGCGCTCATAAAAGCACTGGGGGATAGCGATTGGGTTGTTCGCTGTAAGGCAGCGGAGGCGTTGGGCGCAATCGGCGACCCCCAAGCCGTGCCCGCGCTCATCCAAGCACTGGGGGATCTGAGTGAGAATGTTCGCCGTGCGGCACAACAAGCCATTCAGCAAATCCAAACGAAGCAGTCTCAAACAAAACGACCTTAGTTTTAGCGGAGGGCGCCCTATGAAGTACGAAGACGCTTTGCCGATTGAGGAGTGGGTGCGGGCGGCGCGGGTGCACGCAGCGGAGTGCGTCGGGTGGTTCGCGCCTGCGCTGTACGCTGCGCCGTTGCACCTAAGCGACGCGCTGCCCGCCCCTGCCGCGATTGACCGCTACGGGCGCGTCTACTTCAACCCGCAGTGGGTCGCCCGCTTGTACGAGGCGTGCGGGCACGACCGCCACGCGCTGGTGCGTCAGTTGGCGCAGGTGTGGTATCACGAGGTGGCGCACTGGCTGCGGGAACACGAGGCGCGTGCGAACGCGCTCCACGCCGATGCGCGTTTGTGGAACCTTGCGGCGGACATGGAGATCAACGACTACCTGCCTGATGAGATGGCGTACCCATCGCTGGGGGGCGAGCCGCTCGCTGTGCTGCCGCGTCGGTACAATCTACCCGACGGCGAGATTGCGGAGTGGTACTATCAGCGTCTGGTGGAGCGGGCGCGAGAGCAAGCCCAGGCAGGGGGTCAGCAACAGTCGCAGGCAGGCGGGCAGCAGCAAGCGCAATCAAACTCCTCTGCAAGCGGGGGAGGAGGCGCAACTCCCTCCCCGCCCGCGGGGAGGGTTGGGGTGGGGGTAGAAGTAGACACAGCCCCCCACCTAACCTCCCCCGTGGACGGGGGAGGAGGCGCAACTCCCTCCCCGCCCGCGGGGAGGGTTGGGGTGGGGGTAGAAGTAGACACAGCCCCCCACCTAACCTCCCCCGTGGACGGGGGAGGAGCCGCGCCTCCCTCCCCGCCCGCGGGGAGGGTTGGGGTGGGGGTAGAAGTAGACACAGCCCCCCACCTAACCTCCCCCGTGGACGGGGGAGGAGGCGCAACTCCCTCCCCGCATGCGGGGACGGCTGAGAAGGGGTGGGACGAGGGCAGCGGGGTGCATGGGCAGGCGCGCCCGTGGGAACTGCACGCCGACGACCCCAGCACGAACGCCCTCAGCGACTTCGACCGCCAAGCCCTGCAAGAGGAAGTGGCGCGGAAAATCGTGGAACACCAGAAAGAACAGGGCACGCTGCCTGCAGGCTGGCTGCGCTGGGCAGAGGCGATTCTCAAGCCGAAGGTGAACTGGCGCGAGCAGCTCAAACGCATCGTGCGCGGGGTCATCAGCGAAGGGCTGGGACACCGACTGGACTACAGCTACCGTCGCCCGCACCGCCGCAGCGCGGTGTATCACCCGATTTACCTGCCCGCGCTGCAGGGCGAATACAAGCCGCGCGTGGCGTGCGTGGTGGACACTTCGGGGTCAATCAGCGACCGCGAGCTTATGCAATCGCTCGCGGAAGTGCGCGCCGTGCTGGAGGCGTTGCGCATCCCCGTCATGATTATCCCCTGCGACGCCGTGCCGTATGAGGCGATTCGCGTCTTTCACGGCTCCGACTGGCTCAAGGTGCGTCAGGGTCTGCGCGGGGGCGGGGGCACGGATATGGTGGCGGGGCTGAACGCCGCGCTGGCGCTGAAGCCGAAGCCTGAAGCGGTGATTGTGCTGACCGACGGGCGCACGCCGTTCCCCAGCACGCGCCCGAAGGACACGGCGGTCATCTGGGCGATATGGCAGTACGGCGACAGGGAGCCGCCCAAGCCGCCGATGCCCCCGTGGCGCGCGCGGGATGTGGTGATTGTGCCGATTAGCTAACGCCCAACAGTCGCGCGGGGCGGGTACAATCGTTATATGCCAAAAAGCGCGTCGCTTGTGGCGGTGCAGATGCAGTACCGCTTGGAGGACTACCGCAGCACGGAGGCGTTCCGCGAGCGCGTTCTGGGGGTGATGCGCGCGGTGCGTCAGCGCGCGCCGAAGGGCGACTTGGTGGTCGTGTTCCCCGAAGATGTGGGGCTGGGGCTGATTTTCACGCAAGATTTCGAGCGGGTGCAGACCGCCAAGACGATGGTGGAAGCGGGGCTGCGCCTGATGGAGCGGTATCAAATCAACGCCTTCGCAACCGAGGGCGGCTTCGCGGGGGCGACGCGCACGCTGCTGCGCACGCTTAGCCCCTTCGTGGAGCGGGTGTACCACGAGGTCTTCTCGGAGGCGGCGCGGGTCGGCGGGGCGTGGGTCGTGGCGGGCAGCGCGCCGATTGCGCAAGGCGAGTGTGTCCACAATGTCAGCTACACCTACAACCCGAAGGGCGAGCGCGTGCTGGTGCAGCGCAAAATCAACCTCGTGCCACTGGAGCAGGAGGCAGGCTTGAACCTATGCCCTGCGCCGCGCGAACTGCCGACCGTGAACACCCCTGTGGGCAAGCTGGGCGTGCTAATCTGCTTGGACGGCTTCTACCACGAGTTGATTGACCAACATGCGAAGCGGGGCGTGCGCGTGATTGCGATGCCCTCCTACAATCCGCTGCCGTGGACGAAAGAGGAGGCGCAAGGCTGGGAGAGCGGGCTGTTGGCGGGCGTGCAGAAGCATCCCGATATGATTGGCGTCAACCCGATGGGTGTGGGCGGCTTCTTCGATGTGCGGGCGGAGGGGCAATCGTCGATTGTCGCACCGCGCAGTCGCACGCCCGACGGCAGCGGCTACCTCGCCCGCGCGAAAAGCAAGGATCAGGAAGAGATTCTGATTTACCCTGCCCCTTGACGCGCCCGATAGGGATGGGGTATACTTTGCCCGCCATACCGCAGACAGCAGGCGTCCCAGTGGGGACATAATCCGCGCAGCGGTCCGCCTGCCGAGGAACGGCGCACGGGACAGTTGGCGAATTTCGCGACGGAGAGCGCGTGTTGGCGCGCTCGCGTCGCGCAGAACCGTCGCGAGCCTGCTGCGGCATGGCTCGCGTTTTTGGTTTAAAGGCGCGAACCCAAGCAAGGAGGTGTACCGAATGGCGACAACCGAACAGGCGACGCATGCCAGCCCTGTGCGCTCGTGGGAGCGCACGC
>Ga0308390_1001973_pt1 | contig 12837 bp, 10 predicted proteins | sample Hotspr2Sample149_FD_202358 | JGI IMG/M metagenome (GOLD analysis project Ga0308390, IMG submission 202358) | Hot spring phototrophic mat microbial communities from Mushroom Spring, Yellowstone National Park, Wyoming, United States - 20040719_149 ...
TCGGCGGTGGAAGCGGCAAAACAACCACCAAAGAAATGATTGCCGCTGTCTTGCGCACAAGCTACAACACACTGGCAACCGAAGGCAATTTGAACAACCATATTGGCTTGCCGCTGACACTCTTTGGGTTGCGTGAGGCAACAGAAATCGCCGTGCTCGAGATGGGCATGAATCACAAAGGCGAAATGCTGGAGCTCTGCGAAATCGCTGAACCGACGCATGGACTGATTACCAACATCGGCAAAGCACACATTGAGTTCTTCGGCACGCTGGAAGCGATTGCTGAAGCTGAAGGCGAGCTATTTGAGTGGTTGGGAAAGAGTGGAGGCACAGCCTTTGTCAATGCCGACGATGCATGGGTCATGCAGGTTGCCGACAAAGTGATGCAAAAGATGCTTTACGGCATTGTAACTCCAGCCCATCCGAATCGGCGAGAAGTCTTAGACCTCTATGCCGAAGAAATCGGACTGGATGAACGAGGGCAACCAACATTCAAACTGGCGACTCAAGAAGCAGAAGAAGTGCTCAAGCTGCGCATGTCAGGACGGCACAATATCACCAATGCCTTGGCGGCAGCATCGGTGGGACTGAACTTCGGCGTATCGCTGGCACAAGTGAAAGCGGCACTCGAGAATTTTGAAATCAATCCCGCTTTGAAGCGCATGGCGGTCTATGAGCGGCAAGGCATCATCATCATCAACGATACTTACAACGCAAATCCTGAATCCATGCGCTGTAGCTTGCAAACTCTGAAGACTATGCAACACGGTGGAAAGAAAATTGCCGTGCTTGGCGATATGCTGGAATTAGGCGCACTCTCCGAAAGCGAGCATGCGTTGCTCGGTGAGTTTATTTCGCAGCTCGAGTTGGATGTACTCTTTGTCCACGGCGAAGCCATGAAAGCAACTCTCGATGCGGCAAAAGTGCGCATGAAACAACACTTTGAAAGCAAAGTGCAGTTGGCTGATAGATTGAAAGAACTTCTGCAGCCCGGCGATGCGGTGCTCTTCAAAGGTTCAAGGTCAATGAAAATGGAAGAGGTCATAGAAATGATGCAAGTTCATTGCTAAAAAAGCATACAGGCATAAAAAACCAGCTATGAAAGGCGCAAAAACATGCTGTATTACCTACTCAAATACCTAAATGACATGTATGATATACCCGGACTTGGCGTCATCAATTACATCACATTCCGAGCAGGTGCAGCTGCAGTCACAGCGTTCCTTATCTCGATGATGCTGGGTCCGAAATTGATTGCATACTTAAAAACGAAAGTGATTGAACCAATTAAGTTAGAAGCGCCGGATGCGCACCGCAAAAAAGTAGGTATTCCAACGATGGGTGGCACGCTAATGATTGTGTCTATTGTCGTCTCAGGATTGCTGTGGACGAAGGTAACAGATTCCTTCAGCTGGTTGATTTTGCTCTCGGTAGTGTGGATGGGCGCAGTCGGATTCTATGACGACTATCTCAAGGTGGTAAAGAAAGTTAAAGGTGGTTTGGCAGAGCGCTACAAGCTGGCAGGGCAAATTATGTTGGGGATATTTGTGGCTATCTATACTTACATCGTGCCAAAGTTTAATGTATTGTTATCGCAGACAGAGATACCGTTCTTCAAAAACTGGGTGATTGATTACAACGGGTTCTACATCCCGGTGTGCATTTTCATCATTGCGGCGGTATCGAATGCGGTCAATCTCACAGATGGACTCGATGGATTGGCGGCAGGGTGTGCGGCGATTGTGGTCTTGACGCTGGCGGGGTTTGCGTATCTGACCGGCAATGTCAAGTTTGCCACCTATCTCAACATCACCTACATCGATGGTGCGGGCGAAGTAACGGTGTTGGCACTGGCAATTGCGGCGGCGTGCATTGGGTTTTTGTGGTTTAATTCGCATCCAGCAGAAGTCTTCATGGGCGATACAGGTTCTCTGGCGCTGGGCGGAGCGATTGCCGTCATTGCACTGCTCATAAAAAAGGAGTTGCTTTTGCCTGTGTTGGCAGGAATTTTCTTTATCGAGACCGTCTCGGTCATCATTCAGCGGGCATGGTTCAAATACACAAAGAAAAAATATGGTGAAGGGCGGCGGGTCTTTAAGATGGCACCATTGCATCATCATTTTCAGCTCTTGGGCTGGCCAGAAGAAAAAGTCGTGATTCGGTTCTGGATTGTAACGATTCTTCTGGCGCTAACAAGTTTAATTACGCTCAAACTGCGATGAAGGCAAGTGAAGTTAAGGGCAAACGAGTCGTGATTATCGGCGGGAAGCGAAGCGGATTGGCGGCGGCAAGACTACTCAAAAAGCATGGGGCAAAGGTGTTTTTATCGGAGCGAGAGGTCTTGCTGGATAAAGCCTTAGAGGAGGAATTGCGGAGCGCAAAAATCAAATATGAGTTCGGTGGGCACACTGAAAAAATTTTTGAAGCCGATTTCGCCGTGATTAGTCCGGGCGTGCCATCAAACGCTCCTGTGGTGCAGCAGTTACAGCGAGCAAAGATTCGAGTCTATAGCGAAATTGAAGTGGCAAGCTGGTTTTGCCGAGCAAAAATTGTCGCCATAACGGGCACAAACGGGAAGACGACGACCACACTACTGACAAAAGCCATCTTCGAGCGGGATGGTAAAGAAAAAGGCTACAACGCTTTTGCAGTGGGCAATATCGGGCAGCCGTTTTCAGACTATGTGGATGAAATGACAGAAAAAGATGTGGCAGTGGTAGAAACAAGCAGTTTTCAATTGGAGCACTGCTTTAGCTACAAACCAAAGGTCGCCATCATTACAAACATTACGCCGAACCATTTGGACAGATATGCCACGTTTGAAGACTATGCGGCGGCAAAGTATCGCATCTATCAGCGGCAGACAAAGAGCGATGTGTTGATAGCAAACTTAGATAACGACACACTGGCACATCACTTTGGTAAAGCAGAGGTGCAAAAGAAATTAAAGATGCGCTTCATTCCGATAAGTCTCGAGCGCGATTTAAGCCGACGCTACGCCGAGTGCGGCTATCTCAAAGAGGGTTGCCTTGTACTAAAAGTCAATGGGCAAAAAGAAATCCTAATGAAAGAGGAGGAAATTTTGAACAACATCAATTTTCGTGGCAGGCACAATGTCTATAACTCGCTGGCGTCAGCGATAGCGGCACGTGCCATGGAAGTGCGAAAAGAAACGATTCGCGAAAGCATCATGGGCTTTCAGGGCGTAGAGCATCGCATTGAGTTTGTGAGGGAATTAGATGGCATACACTTCATTAACGACTCAAAATCAACTAGTGTCAATGCCTTGTGGTATGCGCTCGATACCATTCATGCGCCGATTGTGCTCATCATCGGCGGACGCGATAAGGGCAACGATTACTCGAAGGTTGTGCCACTCATTACTCAAAAAGTAAAAAGCATCATCGCCATCGGTGAATCCAAAGACAAAATCTACGATACCTTCGCCAGCAAAGTCAAAGTCATCAAAGCCGAGACGATGGATGCGGCGGTCAAAGCGGCTTACAGTGAAGCAAAACTCGGCGATACAGTGCTGCTTTCGCCTGCCTGTGCCAGCTTCGATATGTTCAGCGGCTTTGAAGAGCGTGGTGAAGTCTTCAAAAGATTAGTCGGAAGTTTGTAGTTCTGTTCTTTGATAGCCTTCAAATTGTGATGCAACTTCAGTCGAGAGCGGTCTCCACAGGGAGACTGCTCTGCGGCTGAAGGTTGAGGGCAAAACACGAGTGTAATCAAAATAAGGTATGAGATGTCAATTATTGTCGACCACATTCCATCCCTATCGGGAAAGGAAAAAGGTGCGCCAGAAGAAGAGCGTGCGCAAAGCCAGCTAAGGCAAATGATGAGTGGTAGCATTGTGCCTGAAAAGACTTTTGAGAGCTTGGCAGGCAAATTGCTACTTCTGTTAGTTGTGATTTTGATGTGCATTGGGGTCTTGGCAGTCTACAGCAGCGGTGCAGGCTGGGGTGCCAAAAAGTTCGATAGCGATGCCTACTTTCTTTGGCGACAAGCGGCATATGCTGTGCTTGGATTGCTGGTCATTTTCATTGTGGGCGGAGTGGATTACAAAGTGCTCAAATCCTTTAGCAAGATGATTTTGGTCATAAGTCTGGTGCTTTTGGCGATGCTACTGGTGCTAAAAAGTCTGGGTATCATCAGTGGGGCGGCGCGCTGGATTGGCTACGGGCGAGTCAAGTTTCAGGCTTCTGACTTAGCCAAATATGCACTCATCATTCATCTGGCAACCATGCTGACCGAGAAACAGCGCTACATCAAAGATTTAGAGCGAGCATACTATCCAATGCTCATGGTGATTTTAGCGGTGAGCTCCCTTGTTGCACTTGAACCAAATTTCAGCACTGCGGCAGTGCTTATGGTGATGGGCTTTGCAATGCTCTTTATTGGTGGAGCAAGTCTTAAGCACCTTGGGCTGACGCTACTGCCGATGGTGCTGCTGGCGGCGGTCTTTGCCATGTCGGCGGACTATCGCCGAGAACGCCTTTTGACATTCATGGGCGTAGGGAGTCAGAAAGCCAGCTATCAAGTCGAGCAGGCGCTGATTGGATTGGGCAATGGCGGACTGACGGGATTGGGAATTGGTGCAAGCAAACAGCGCGAGCTTTTTCTGCCCGCTTCCTACAACGATTTCATCTTTGCCATTTTCGGTGAAGAGTATGGCTTTATCGGTGCGGTCACATTGCTTTTGCTCTTTTGTGGAATCATGGTCTGTGGTCTCTTGATTGCGCAAAATGCGCTGGATGATTTTGGCAAGTTTTTAGGGTATGGCATCACTATGGCGCTGTGCCTATATGCATTTGTCAATGCAGGCGTGGCGTGTCAGCTTTTGCCGACCACAGGCTTGCCCATGCCATTTGTAAGCTACGGCGGCAGTGCGATGCTCTTCAACGCCTTTGGTGTGGGCGTGCTCATTAGTATCTCTCGGGAGAAGAAGCGACTGTCGAGAGGCAAAGAATCTGGAGAGGGCGTTCAAGCAGAAAGGTGAAGATGCATGCATGAACAGCATAACTGCAATGACGAACGATGAGAATCATTTTTGCAGGCGGTGGCACAGGCGGACATCTTTATCCAGCCGTGGCGATTGCAGAGCAAGTGTTGAAGTTAGAGCCCAATGCCATGATTTCATTTGTAGGAACAGAAAAAGGCATTGAGAGCACCGAGATACCGAAGTTAGGCTATACGCTTCACATCATTTCAGCTGTGAGCCTAAAGCGTGGCTTTTCACCGAAGACGCTCTTTGAAAATTTGAAATTTCCATTTCGGTTCTATGAAAGCCTCAACGAGTGCAAGCGACTGCTCTTTCAAGAAGAGCCAGATGTCGTGGTCGGCACAGGTGGGTTTGTCAGTGCGCCGGTCGTCTGGCAAGCCCAAATGTGGGATATTCCAACGCTGATTCAGGAGCAGAATGCAAAACCGGGACTTGCAACGCGCTGGCTGGCACGCCGAGCCGATGAAGTGCATCTGTCCTTTCTGGAATCGCTGGATTACTTTGACCGCGATGAGGTATTTGTGACAGGCAATCCAACACGTGAATTGAAAGTGTATCCAAAGACTGAGGCATGCGACTTCTTCGGCATAAATGCCATGCGCAAAACGCTACTGGTCTTCGGCGGGAGCTTAGGGGCACGCTCAATCAACCGTGCTATGCAACAGTGGCTCGAAGAGGCATTAGAAAAATTTAACGTGATTTGGCAAACGGGAAAACTGGATTTTGAAAGCATCGCCGAGCGCATGGGCAAAAAGAAAAATCTCTGGCTGGGCGCATTCATTGACCGAATGGACTATGCGTATTCGGCAGCAGACTTGGTGCTCTGCCGTGCTGGCGCATCAACGCTGGCAGAATTGTGCAATTTAGGCATGGCGGCGGTATTAGTGCCGTATCCGTTTGCTGCCGCAAATCATCAAGTTCACAATGCGTCTGCACTGGCAGAACAGGGCGCCGCAGAAATGATTTTGGATAAGGATATCAGCAGCACAAGCGCAAAGCAGAAAATTTTTGACCTGATGGAAAACGATGAACGACGCTTGATGATGAGAGCAAATGCAAAGAAACATGCGCGACCCAATGCGGCACTAAAAATTGCAAAGCGAGTTATTCGATTGGCAAAAGACTATCAAATGCAAGAAAGTGAAGACTAACGCTATCAAATACAGCTCATTAGGGCGCACGAAACGCGTGCATCTGGTGGGCATTGGCGGCTCAGGCATGAGCGCTATTGCAGAGCTCTTGCTCAAACGTGGCTTCGAGGTGAGCGGCTCCGACCAACAGCGCAGTGAAATTACCGAGCGACTCAAAACGCTGGGAGCGACAATTTGCATCGGGCATAACAAAGACATCATCGATGGAGCAGATGTGGTTGCGCATTCATCAGCGGTCAATCCTGAAACCAATTCCGAAACGGTTGAAGCAAAGCTGCGTGGCATTCCCGTCATCAAGCGAGATGAACTGCTGGGTGAACTCATGCGGCACAAAATCGGCATTTGTGTCGCAGGCACGCATGGCAAGACAACCACGACCGCTATGATTGGTGTGCTCTTGCAAGAGTGTGGCTTAAATCCAACTGTGCTCATCGGGGGCATTTCAGATTATTTCCAAAACCTGACGCAGATGCAAGGCAGTGCTATTGTAGGCGATAGCGAGTTCATGGTGGTAGAAGCGGATGAATACGACCGCACATTTTTGAAACTCACACCGACCATTGCCGTCATCACCACGCTGGAAGCCGAGCACTTGGATACTTACAAAGACATCAACGATGTGCGAGCCGCATTTGTAGAGTTTGCCAACAAAACACCGTTTTATGGCGCCGTCATCTGCTGCGGCGATGAGTTCCATATCATGGAAATTGCGCATCTCTTTGAGCAGAAAGTCATCACATACGGCACAGGCGAGAATTGTGATTATGTGGCATACGACATCGCATCGCATCAGCTAACAACCACGTTCAAGGTTCGCTATCGTGAAGAGCCATTGGGCATGCTAGAACTGCATGCTGTGGGTGTGCACAATGTCAAAAATGCGCTGGCAGCAGTGGCGGTGGCGCGTGAAATTGGCTTGGAGTTTGAAGACATTCGTAGAGCGTTGTTAAAGTTTTGTCCAGTGCGGCGGCGCTTTCAACTCAAGTTACCTGAAAGCAGTCGCATTATCGTCGTCGATGATTATGCACATCATCCAACTGAGGTGCGTGCCACACTCGAGGCAGCACGAGGGGGTTGGAAAGAGCGCCGATTGGTAGCCGTCTTTCAGCCGCATCTTTATTCGCGCACGAAAGATTTTGCCAAAGACTTTGCGCGTGCGCTGATGCAAGCCGATGAAGTTTTTATCGCCGAAGTGTACGCCTCACGTGAAAAAAAGGAAGATTTTCCAAATGTGTCAGGCGCCATGATTGAGCAACAGATGCACGAGCAGGGGTACGCAAATGCCTATTTCATTGCCGACAGAAACCTGTTGCTGGCTGGCGTCCTGAGTGCGGTACGTGAAGGTGATATGGTGGTCGTGATGGGCGCAGGCGACATTACAAGGTTTGCCGATAAACTGGCAGAAGAACTTAGAAAACATAATTAAGCCGCCAATGGCGATTCAATTTCAACTGGCGTCAAAAGAGTTGCCACTCATTTTGGTCAAAGCGGAGCTTAGAGGGAAAAATAAGTCGCGACTGGTTACGGCGATTGTGGATACAGGTGCAACAGGCTGCGTGATTACGGAAGATGTAGCAAAGGAGATGGAATTTGCGCATCTCGAGGTGCCAAGTGAAGAAAAAAGTGCGCATGGCATTGGCGGCGCCATCTCAATTGAGTTTGTGCGAGCCGATGAAATTCGGCTGGATAAAGCCATCGCAAAACGCTTGCGTGTGGCAGTCATGGATATGTCAATGATTCACAACCAGTTCAATTTGGTCGGCATCTCACAAAAGCGAAAAGTAGAAATGATTCTGGGGTTTCCATTTTTCAAGGGGCGCAAACTCACAATTGACTATTCAACACGAACACTGAGTTTGAAATGATTACGCTCGAAGAATTAAGAAAAGCGGTGCGCGGTGAGATTTTACTGAACGAAAATCTTGCCAAATACTCCAGCTTCAAAATCGGAGGCAACGCTGATTTCTTCATCAAGCCCTGTGATAAAGACGATGTATTAAGTGCAGTAGAATTCTTTCACAGCCATAATGTGCCTTGGATGGTCTTAGGACGCGGGAGCAACGTGCTCATCAGTGATGAAGGTGTGCGGGGCGCAGTGATTTCACTGCGAGAAAATTTGGAAAAGGTCTGCATCGAAGGGGAGCGTGTCTATGCTGAAGCGGGTGCCGATTTGCCTGCACTGGCTGTGCAGACACTTCGGCAAGGTTTGGGCGGGTTAGAAAATCTCTCGGGCATTCCGGGCAGTTTAGGCGGTGCGATTCTAATGAATGCAGGAGCATATGGTAAAGAAATTTTTGAACTCATCGAGTGGGTCGAAGTGGTGCGATGCGGGAAAATTGTGCGCCTCAAAAAATCGGAGATTCGCCATGAATACCGTGGCACGGATTTACAAAATGATGTGATTCTGGCAACTGAAATGCGCTTGAAAAAGCTCTCGCCTATTGAGCAGGAAACAGCCATGCAACGCCGCAAGGAGTGGATGGAAAAACGCCGCGCCACACAGCCGCTGAACTTGCCCAATGCGGGGAGCATCTTCAAAAATCCGCCGCCCGATGAACATGGAAAGCCTCGCTATGCAGGCGCACTCATTGAGGCTTGCCGGCTGAAAGGCGTGCGCCATGGCGAGGCACAGATTTCGGAAAAGCACGCCAACTTCATTATCAATCTGGGCGATTCCAAAGCGACCGATGTGTTAGCCCTGATTGAGTTGGCAAGGCAGGAGGTCAAAAAAAAGTTCGGCATCATGCTGGAGTTAGAAATCAAGCTCATTGGTTTTGAAAACGCTGTAAAATGTGCCGCACCATGAGTGAGTCAAAAAATAAAGTCGAGAACAGTTTCGTAGAGCTTGGGCACGAGCCAAAAATAAGCCCTACGCCGGCAGTCAGCGAGTATGCCGAAAAATTTGCGCAAGACACATCTGCCCAGCAAAGCAGAGGTATTGAGCATGAGAAAAATGCAGATGGCCTTGAAGAGAATGGTGAAAAGGAATGGACAGAAACAGCGCAAAAAAATGTGCCGACTCGCTCAAGTCTGCTTGCTCTGATGGGCGTGGTAGGCGCTTTGCTAACCGTAGGTATTCTGGCAAGCTGGTGGCTGCAGCACGTCTCGCTGAGTGAATTCATCATCACAGGCAATCGCTGGGTGCGGGCTGATGTGATAGCCGAGCGCATCAATTTCATGTTGGGCAGGGCTATGCAAGAGGTTCATTTGGCAGAAATTGAAGACACGCTTTGCTCGACGGTCTGGATTAAGAAAGCCATTGCCACAAAGGAATTTCCGAGCACCATTCGCATCCAAGTTGTAGAGCGCCGATTTGTAGCATTTACATCTATTGCAGGGCGCTTGAAGGTTGTCGGTGATGATGGGGTCTTAGTCGATGCCGAGCCAGAATTTTTGGGCAAGGTGCGACTGCCTTGGCTATCGGGTGTAGAAACCGTGCGGCGTAATCGGCAGGGGCTATGGGCGTTGGATTCAGCGGAGGTGGCGCAGGCTTTGCAATTGCTGGCCGCATTGCAGCAGCGTGAAACATCCCAAGCCATGCTGTCTGAAGTGCAAGTGTCCGCAAAGCAAGTGGTCGCCTTTTCAACCGGAGCAAATACGCGCTTCATCTTTGGCAATGATGGCTACTACGAACGCAAACTCGACAATTTGGAGACCTTCTGGAAGCAAGTGGTGGTTAAAAAAGGCTTGCAGCAGTTTGAGTATGTGGACTTGCGATACGACAAATGCGTCTTTGCAAAGTCTATTCAGCATTGAAATCCAAAACTTGAAAACAAGCGGCAGTGATGCCAAACGAGCAAAGGACGGTGCATGATGGCAAAAGAAAAAATTGTGGTCGGCTTGGACATTGGCACCACAAAAGTGTGTGCAGTCGTCGCCCAAAAAGATGAGTTCGGCAAAATTAATGTGTTAGGCATTGGGCGAGCGCATTCCGAAGGGCTGTCTCGTGCAGCCGTCGTCAACATCAATAAAACGGTCGATGCCATTCGGCAGGCTATCAAAGAAGCGGAGCATACTTCTTCCATTCGCATCAAGGGAGTCAATGTGGGCATTTCGGGTGAGCACGTGCAGTGCATTAAATCTCATGCAGAAGTGAGCATCAATCAGAGTGGTATCGTCAATTACACCGATGTCATGCGCTTTGTCGAAAAAGCCAAGGCGAACTTAAAACATCTGGATGTAGAACGCGAAATCATTCATGCCATTCCGCAGGAGTTTATTGTCGATGACCAAGAGGGTGTCTTAGACCCAATTGGCATTATTGGCACAACCATGAAAGGCTCGGTGTATGTGGTGCTGGGCATGAAGACAAAGATTCGCAACATTCAGCAGTGTGTGGAAAAAGCAGGACTCACGATTAACGGCATGACCTTCGAGCCGATTGCGTCAGGCATGGCAGTAATGAAAGATTCAGAACGCAAGTCTGGCGTTGCCATCATCGATATTGGCGGAGGCACGACCGATGTGGCAATTTACACAAAGGGGGTGATTCGCCATTCGGAAGTCATTAAGTGGGCGGCAATTGATGTGACCAATGACATTGCCATCGGGCTTCGGACGCTGCATGAGGTGGCTGAAGATTTGAAGATTCGTCATGGTTGTGCCTACTCACGCGACCTGATTAAAGACGAGGAAATTTTGGTGCAAGGTATTGAAGGGCGAGCGCCAAAGACCTTCATGCGCAGCACACTGACAAACATTATTGAAGCACGCATGACTGAAATTTTTGAGTATGTGCGCGCCGCACTCAAACGCTCAGGCTACTACAACTACCTCAATGCCGGAGCCATCATCACCGGAGGAGGGAGTCTGATAAATGGCAATCAAGCTTTAGCACAAGAAGTGTTAGGACTGGATGTACGAATTGGGCAACCCGAAGGCATCACGGGAGGCATGGTCGGAGAGCTACACTCGCCGATTTATGCCACTGCGGTAGGCTTGGTCTTGCGAGCTATCAAAGATTTGGAGCAGCAAGAGCAATTTGCCGCATCCATGCAGCAGACACTACCAAAGGAAGAAAACCCAATTAGCGAGTCGGTTCCTGAACCTGAATCCGATACCGACAAACAAGGTCGTCAGAATCTTTTGGGCAGGCTTAGACACTGGTTTGACCAAATTTGAAACGAGCATTCCGCTTCATCAACCATGAAAAGGACACGGGTGTACATTCAATGGTGCCTGGCGCACAACTTGCGCAAGAGTGGCAATTTGAAAGTTAATAGACGCACAAAGGAGGGTAACTATTATGCCATTTGAGTTCGATAGGTCTCAATCGCTGGTCGGTGCAAACATTAAAATCATTGGGGTAGGCGGCTGTGGCGGTAATGCCGTCAATAATATGATTGAGCGAGGCATCACTGGCGTTGAGTTCATTGCGTTTAACACAGACCAACAAGCTTTGAACAGCTCACTGGCGCAGCGGTTCCAAATTGGTAAATCTATCACCAAGGGACTGGGCGCAGGCTTCAATCCTGAAATTGGCAAAAAAGCCGCCGAAGAAGACCGAGAGCAAATTTCTGAACTCCTGCGTGGCACCGACATGCTCTTCATCACGGCAGGCATGGGCAAAGGCACGGGCACAGGAGCGGCGCCTGTCATTGCAGGTATTGCCAAAAATCTTGGCATTCTCACCATCGGCATCGTCACCAAACCCTTCGAGTATGAAGGCAGGCGCACCATGGAAACCGCCGAGCGCGGCATTGAAGAACTGCGCAAGCAGGTCGATACGCTCATCGTGGTGCAGAACGAAAAAATCCTCAGCTTTGCCAACGGTGACCTTGGCATCAAGGAAGCCTACAATCTGGCTAACGACGTGCTCTATCGTGCGGCAAAAGGCATTTCAGAAATTATCACCAAGCATGGGCATGTCAATGTCGATTTTGCCGATGTGCGCAACATCATGACCGATGCCGGCGATGCCGTGATGGGTTCAGCAACTGCTTCAGGTGAAAACCGTGCCCTCAAAGCCGCAATGGAAGCCATTTCCAGTCCGCTATTGGATGGCGTCTCAATTAAGGGTTCTTCGCGTGTGTTGGTCAATCTGACGGGTGACATCAAAATCCGAGATGCGCAAGAAGCCATGAACTACATCTACGAACAGGCGGGCAGCGATGCCACCATCATTCACGGTATCGTCGAAGATAATGCCGTGCCGGGCGAAATTAACGTAACCGTCATCGCCACAGGCTTCAACAAAAAGAAGCTCATGAGTGCCGCCGAACAACTGCGTGTGGTGCGCCGAGAAGATTTGGCAAAGTCGCTCAACCCAAGCGTGGAGAGCAAACTCAATCGCATGAGCAACGAAATGTATGAAAAACAAGAAAAGCGTGACGATACGCCCACATTCATTCGCTTGGGCATGACCCCGCCCGAACCGCTCGAGAATGCAAAACCAAACGAAACCGAACAACACCCTGAAAAACCCAAACTGGCACCCGAACAGGAACGGATTCGGAAAACCAACTCGGACACCCCGGCCTTCCTTAGGAAGATAATGGACTAATTTTTTGCCCTCTTTTGCACTGAAAAGGAAAGCCAAAGAAGTTTCAAAGAAAAGCCTATAAACCCTTATTTTAAGCCGCTTTACAGGCGGTTTTTTCATTTCTTGCTTTGCCGTTCCTCATTGCTTGTTTTCCCTTTTCTTGTCTCTTTATTGGCTCTTAGATGCCAGAAACAAAAAAAAGC
>Ga0308390_1001974_pt1 | contig 12834 bp, 14 predicted proteins | sample Hotspr2Sample149_FD_202358 | JGI IMG/M metagenome (GOLD analysis project Ga0308390, IMG submission 202358) | Hot spring phototrophic mat microbial communities from Mushroom Spring, Yellowstone National Park, Wyoming, United States - 20040719_149 ...
CAAGGCATCTGCATAGGTTTTGATTGTATTGGGACTATAACGTTTAAATTTTAGCCATTTTTCGAATTTTTCTTTTTCGTGTTTTATATCATCTATCGATACTGTTTCTATCGGTGTTGAATTTTTTGTTGTAGTGGTTGATATGCTTTTAATATCAACTTCAGCAATATTTTTAAATATTTCAAGTGTTTGATTCAAATTAAATTTAGAATACGGTATATACCACATTTTCTTTGAAGAACTCCATCGTGCATTTAATTTTTTTTAAGTATATTTATGAGTTCGAAATCAATTTCAAACCTAAAACAGACAACTTTCTCGTTACGATATTGTTCAATATGTAGCACAATGGTTTTCAACGATGACGATTGGAAGATTAATTTGGGTTTAATTTTTTGTAAACGTTTTTGTTCTTTTACCTTTTTATGCAGTTCCGCCCTTTCACTTACAGGTTTGTAAGCTAAAAAAGGCTTGAAATAGGCATCTGAAAAGTGTTTCAGATATTATCCTACAAATATAAAACAAAGATTAACAAAAATCGAGAGATGAAGAAAATTTTTTTTAAATTTTACATGAAACAAAATAATTAAATGCTATCCGCTTTAAAGCCTCTCCAAATATCAGAAATTTTAAATGGAAAAAACGTAAAGCGAAGCGTATTGCTCTCTATCGTGTTGGCTGCTTGGATTTGGCTGGCATTTACTTGTAAGCTGTGTAAAACTGTTGAAAGTTTTTATTTGTTATAATAAGTGCTGTTATTGGCTAATTTTCATTTATTTTCCAAAATATTTCGCTATTTGTTCTTTTGCTTTTCTTTGTTCTAATTCATTTTGAACTGCTTTGGGAACACAAATTTTATTTACAGGATTAAAATATGTCCCTAAAGACTTCGCTAAAACTAAAGCAACAGGAATACCAATAATTGTAACGAAAAGTGCAGCAATTTGAAAAATTGTCACAATTGCAAGCAATAGCCCAAATGGGAAATAAAAAATCCTAATGATAAAGCTAAATATTCGCCATAATTTGTTCTGCTTAACATTTAAAATCCTTTTTTACTTATCATTGCAAATGAAAAAGGTGCCAATAAAAATTTCGAAAATTGAATAAGTCCTAACCCAATAGGTGCTCCTATTACAGGAATTACTAACAAACCGCCAAATAGAAATGTTACTAATGCAGTTAAGAAACCTAAAAATGGGACATGCCAAAGAATATTACCTAATGTACGCATAAAATTTCTCCTTTATTTAATTCCCCTACTCGTTTGGCTTTTCGGTATCCGCCACGTTTTTTAAAGTGGTTGCTGGTCTCCACTTTTTTTCACGGTCTTAAATATCCGTTAAGAACTGTCAATTTGTATTGTCGGCGGTGGTCACACTGTCCCATTGTGTGTCGTCATAAACATCACTTCTCTGAAGCACTTTTAATCATATCTTCATATTCTCCAAAATCTACACGCCACTCATGTTGCGAACGCTCCTCCCATTCGTCTTGTGCCCTTATGATATGCTCTGCAAAAATTTTGTAATCACAGTTGTTCACTTTCATAAAATGTTTAACGACTTCTTCAAAATCTAATTTTCCTTTTGATGCTAGATCTCCAGCAAGTCCCATATGCTTCACATGGTGACACATATTGCAGAGTGCAATAAAACCCTTCAATTTCTGAATATGATTTTTATCATCATATTCCCATATTTCATGGCAATTCAACCTTCCTTCGGCTCCACAAATACCACATCTATACCCATATTCAGCATAGGTTCTCTTCCGTATTTTGTCCCAGTCTTTCCTACTTACATATTTCCTTAAATTGTTATACCACGATTTGCGAGGAACTAATTCAATGGTTAGTTTTAATTCATCAATTTTCGATTTCATGATTTTACTTTCTAAATGCGTTGGCAAATATAAATAATTTTTTTATCGTGCCAAGAGTTTAGCCCCCAAAATTTGTAAAAAATTTTAAAAAATTTGATACTCTGCAATTTAGTGCGGTAAAATGAATTTTTCCATAAGCTCATTCATTTTTTTAGGAAATGTTTAATAACGTGTACCATGGTGTGCCCCCTCAAAGGTATTTCCCGAAAAACTTCATGGGCAAAAGGAAACCATCTTTGGTTACCATAAAAGCCACTCATTTTTTGATTTAATTCCCATCAAATTTATAAACCTATCTTTCCTTCCATTTTATGAGCAATAAAAATATCTTGCAAAACATTGAAAAATTTCTGCTCTTTTGTCAAATAAATATCCTTTTTATGCAGGAAGTAAACCTACTATTTTTTCAATATTTCCACAAAATAAGCTTAAATTCCTGTCTCTTTAGGTGGATAATCCAAATTATAATGTAGCCCAATACTTTCGTGGCGGCGTTGAGCTTGGGTAATGATAAGGTAGGCCGTGTCGATCATATTACGTAGTTCGCAAATCTCTTTGTTCACCACACTTCGGCGATAGAGTTCTTCGGTTTCTTCGTAAAGAATTTTAAGACGCCGTAAAGCACGTTCCAGCCTCAAATTTGAACGAACTATGCCTACATAATTGCTCATGATTTGCTGAAGTTCTTTTTTAGACTGAGTGATGAGGATTTTTTCTTCACTTTTGATGGTTCCTTCAGCGTTCCAATCGGGAATATCAGGGATGGCATGTTTTCCCTGCAAGAAAAGTTCTTTAGAACTTAGAGCTGCCCTGTGCGAAAAAACAAGAGCTTCAAGAAGAGAATTAGAAGCTAAACGATTGGCTCCGTGAAGCCCCGTGCAAGCAACCTCGCCAGCGGCAAAAAGGTAATTAATGGATGTCTGAGCCCATTCATCGGTTTTTATTCCTCCTACCTGATAATGTGCAGCAGGAGCAACGGGTATGAGATCTCGCGTCATGTCAATACCTTTACTTAAGCAAAAAGCATAAATATTTGGAAAATGGTCAAGCAACTTTTTCCGAGAAATGTGCCGAGCATCCAAATAAACATGATCGGTTCCCTTGAGCTTCATTTCATGGTCGATGGCTCTGGCAACAACATCACGAGGGGCAAGTGAGCCACGGGGATGATACCGTTGCATAAAGTCTTCGCCATCATGATTACGAAGGATAGCTCCTGCTCCTCGCAATGCTTCGGTAATGAGAAACGATGGACGCTCACGTGGGTCATAAAAAGCTGTCGGATGAAACTGGATAAACTCCATGTTGGTAATCTGGGCACAAGCACGCTTTGCCATGGCCACTCCGTCGCCTGTAGCCACCGGAGGATTGGTCGTAGTTTGATAAATGGCTCCGCATCCACCTGTTGCAAGAAGAGTCATTTGAGCTAAAATCTTGAATATCTCATTGGTTTGCGTGTTTAGTACATAAGCACCGTAAGCTTCGATATTTGGGGTTTCTCGTGTAACATATACTCCCAAATGATGCTGAGTTATGACGTCTATGGCCAAATGATTTTCAAGGATGGTAATGTTTTTTTTCGCACGAACATGCTGAAGGAGGGTTTGCATAACAGCTTCGCCAGTGTTGTCTTTGTGATGGAAAATGCGAAATTCGCTATGCCCACCTTCACGAGCTAGATTATAAGTTCCATCAGGATTTTTGTCAAAATCCACCCCAAGCTCAATCAGTTCTTTTATGCGTTCAGCGCCTTCGTAAACTGTTATGCGAACGATTTTCTCATCGTTCAGACCAGCCCCAGCTACAAGCGTGTCTTGAATATGTTTTTCGTACGTATCAGGAGAATACATAACAGCAGCAATTCCACCTTGAGCATATGAAGAAGCTGCTTCCTCCAACGTAGATTTTGAAATAAGGACCACTTCGCCTATTTCTGATACTTTCAAAGCATACAGTAAACCCGTTATGCCACTCCCAATGACCAAAAAATCAGTTTTAATCTCCATGCTAGCAATTATTTGTGAGGCATACGAGACTTAATTTCATCTTCCTTGATGGCTTTATTTGCAATCACAAGGGAAATTAAGCTTACGAGCGGCAACAAAAAACCAGTAGTTTTGATGTTCGCTACACCATCGGCTAACTGTGCAAGTCGATCAGGCAGGAAAAACATTCCTACAATAAACAAAGATAGAAAAAGAAATACAAAAGCATTAAAACGCATCTGAAAAATTCGGTTCTTATAAAGAAAAGGGGAGATGAAAAAACCAAGCATGGTCAATCCTCCACTTATCTGCCAGAGATAATACCAAAAGTTTACTTTTTCGAGCGTCCAATGAAAAAGATAACTCACTTGAGCAGTTTCGCCTAGCCATCTCACTTCAAACGAAGGTATAAAAGCCAACAATACCATCGATACAAACCCTAAGAATAAAAAAAATGTTTGCGGACGTAAAAACATATGCTTCTTTTTTGTTGAAACAAAAGTACATAAAAAGTTCCTTTATACAGAAATTGGGTAAAAAAACATTGAAGTTTTATAGGAAAAAAGGAAAGAAATTATTATTACAATTATCTTAAATACAAGCACTAAGCCATAAGGCTACAAATCCTAGATCTTATTTACTGCAAAGACTTTTCACATGCTCCGAAGCCTTATCGAGTAAGCCAATTTTCATAAGCAAGTTTTCAAAATTTTTAACCGTAATTTTACGCAGCATCAAGTCTTCAGATAATGGAAATATATGGGTGGAATAAAAAACTTGGATGGAATCGAGCTGTTCTTGCTCTTTAAGGCTAAGCATAGACTTATTTTGCTCGCATATTTTCTTAAATTCAAGAAAATTATTTTGCCATTCCTTGTGTGTACTTTGCATTGAAGCAAAAGAAGAATCAGACACAACGTAAACAGTATCCAAACGTAAAGTTTTTTCAGCCAATTGAATTTGTTGTTTTAAGATTAATTTCCATTTTTTTTCGGACAAAAGCATTTTACGAAAACCAGAAATTATTTCAGAAGGCAAATCCCGATGCTCATTCGAGCATAAAAAAAAGACGAAAAAACCCAACAATAAAAAAAATTTCTTCATAGGAACTTATTTTACCACGAAGGACGCAAAAATCTTTACTCCTGCCGACTGCTGAAAACCCACTCTATTATACCCTTCTAGGTTAATAGAACTTATCATGCCTCTGTAAAATAAGTCTACCGCATAATTACGACTTGGCTTCCAACGAAGTCCCACCGAAGCATCGATACCCACCGATGTTCCACCCTGATGAATATTCATCGCCATAAGACCCGCATTCGGAACATATGGCACACCATAAACATCTTGCAAGGTATAAGGCCTATCAAAAACATACAACATATGTGAAAGAACACGCACCGAAGTTAACATAGCTCCTAACTCGGAAAACCAGCGAAAAGATGTCTTCGATGGAAAAAAGTAAGTAAAATTAAATGAAAAAACGCTTCGCCGCTCTACCCCTTCAACAGGTAAATAAACATACGAATGCACATCTCCTGGAAAAGGTGGATAAACTTCAAAAGTTGCCATTCCCTGAGGCTTTAGCTTTGCTACCAAAGAATGAACGCTTATGTAAAAATCATCGTTCCACCGATACTGCACGGTAAACGAAGGAGCAAAACCAACGCCATATCGAACCGTAGGATATTCAACCAATTGAAACGAATCTCTTTGAACATGCTCATCAAAAAGAGTTTTAATTTCAGCGTACCAGTAGCTATTGGACAAAACATAGTTCAGGTTGTTTACATTTTCAGGATAACCAGCGTAAAAGTCTGACTGCAAGCTCGAAGGAATATAAACCTCACCTCCTAGCCCTAAAAACCACGATGGAACATCTTCCTCTTCTTGCCCAAACAATGTAATTGCCATCAAAAAAACAAAAAGAAAAAAAATCTTATGCATGTTTGGGCTGATGCATGGGCTTTAACAAATCAAAAACTTCCTTCACAGGATTAAAAGTAGTAGAAGGTACCTCAACAAAAACCGTAATCCAGTCGGCCATGGAACCATTCCAAAGACCCGGTAATTCCAATACTTTGATAGGTTTACCTTTATATGTTTTTTCGGTTATTATCCCCGCACGCGGATCTACAAACTGTTCTAAGTCAAACTTGTTTCCTTCAAAATCTCGCACGTAGCAAACAATATCAACTGGATTAAAATGTGTGCTGTTTTCAAAAATTTTACGTTGCTCTGGATCGTTCATGTTAATCTGGCTTTGCTCTACAATCTGAAGCACAGGTAAACCCTCCTCATTTTCACAGAAAAATGGACCTCCTCCAGGTTGCCCCTCGTTCTTTACAACTCCACACACTCGAATCGGTCGGTTAAATAAATTATACAGATAATCAACTTTTTCCATGTATTCAGCATGGAAAAACCACTCAGGAAAAGTTATGAAAAGTTTCTTTTGAGCAAAATCAACCATTTCAGCCAGATCTTCTTCAAGCAAATTTCCGTCATCGAGCATAACAAGGTTTGCATGAATGTCCTCGACAAGACTCATCAAATATCCTCCAAGCACCTTTTTGTACAGAACAATTTCTTCAAGATACCACTCCGGCACGACATTATCAATGTTTTTGATGAAAATTAGGTCTGCATCGATGGAATTGAGATTTCGAAGAAGGGCTCCATGCCCGCCCGGGCGAAAAATGATCCTCCCCATTTCATCTCTTACGATGTCTCCATTTTCGTAAATAGCCACCGTATCCGTAGCAGGATGTTGAATCGAAAAATCTACTTTAACTTTCTGCGTTATACCGAACTTTTCAGCTGTAACCTTCAAGAGCGTTTCAAAAGCAGACCTGTGCTCCGGACTTACTGTAAAATGGAACCATACAGGGTCTTCGTCTCTCCATAAGTAAGATAGACCCTCAAACAAATGTTCTTCAAAAGCCGTGCGACTAAAAGTACCATAATCATGAAATGGGATCAAACCCTTCGGTTTATTTCCAAAATGCAAACCTTTTTCGAAAAGTAAAAATTCCAAAATAGGAAGATATTCTTTGCGATCTAAAGCTTCATCAAGAGAAGGATTTGTCATGACAGATTTTAAATCACGATAAAATGCAAACTTGGACAAGTGGATAAAAAACTGCTCTATTTTTTCAGGCAATGGTTTTTGCTCTTGCAACAGCTCAATAGCAGCATACAAATCTTTAAACATTCGGGTAGCAGCTCCTGAAGCTGGAACAAATTTTATAGCCTGATAATAAGAAATCTGCTCTTCAAAGAGATTTTTATAGTGATCTATGGCATCGGAAGTAAGCTTTAAAATACCTCGCTCCAGGGTTGCAGGTGCCACAATCCGTTGAAATAATGTACCTTCCTTTAAAAGCTGAACTTGTTTCAAAATTTGCTCCTCGGTAATTCCTCTTTCTTGGAACAACCGATAATCTTCCTGTAAAAACATATAAGTAAATTTATACAATAAACATCTATCTATTATAAGCCAACCACTGTAATGTTCAATTCTCGAGGATTAATAGCCATCACAGGAATCATGTCATCATTTAAAAGAATTTGTTCATCCCACGGGTTGATGATAAAGTTTGGTACCAAACTAGGTTCAGTACTTGTCATAATCATAATTAAATCAGCATTCACCTTTCTAGCAAAATCAAGTGTTTGCTTTACAAAATTTCCAGATTCAGGAACAAATTCAGCTTCATATCGAACATTGTTCTTTTCGAGAACTTCCACCACTTTGTTAAGAATAGCTCCTAATTTTGCTTTATATAGCTCATCCTTAATGTACAGTCCTTTTACATAAACTGTTAGGTCGAGCATTTGAGCAATAAAAATAGTCCATTTAATTTTCTGACGCGATTCAAGGGTATCATCTATAGGTACCACAACACATTTATAACCTTCTCCAAACCACCTTTTTTGAACTGTAATAAATGGCACGCGAGATGAGGTAATCACCTTGTGTGCATAACTCCCAAAAAGATGTTGCAAACCTGATTTTCCATGGGTTCCCATGATCGCAAACTTAGCTTGAACATCTTCAGCTGCTTTTGCAATATCAGTAAATATACTACCTTCACGAGCTTCAAAGCTTATGGGAACTTGATACTTATTGCTGTACTCTTCAGCCCTTTCTCTTAATTTTTCATTTACAATTTCATCGGTGACTTTATATACATTCAAGAGCTCACGCGTATCCTTATTAATTATATGAACCAAATGGACTTTCCAACCTAATTTTTTAGCTAAACCTGCAGCATGATCTACAGCATAATTGGCTATTTCCGTAAAATCAAACGGTACGAGAATGATATCTTGTCTATTTTCCATAATTTTTTTGCAAACTTAATCAAAAATTTTTTAAAAATAAAAAGTGCTAAAAAAAATCACGATTTCTGAAAAGCTATTAAAATCCTGTAAAAAAACCAGGCACTAAAAATTCCAACCAGTATGCCTACAACCACATCAGAGGGATAATGTTGTCCAAGATAAATGCGACTATAACCTATGAGAAAAACATAACTCAGAAAAAATATGCCTAGCCATCTTTTATATGAAAACTTGTTTCGCAACAGGAGCCACACAAACATAGCTAAAGCTGAAGCATTTGTCGCATGCGACGAAATGAATCCATACATCCCACCACATTTCCCTTTGTAAAGATGTACAAAAGTTCTTATCGTCTCGTCATGGCAAGGTCGCAAACGCTGAAAAACATTTTTAAACAAATGTACAGATAATTGATCGGTAAAAATAATCAGCAAAACAGCTGTTAATATGTAAATCCAAGCACTTTTTTTGTATACTTTTATGAAAAAACAAAAAATCAACAAGTAAAAAGGAATCCACACATATTTGTTGCTAACATACCAGAAGAATACATCAAGCCACAAAGCATGGTGATGATTAATCCAAAAAAACAATTGTACATCGATATTTTTAAGAAAAGACATCATGCTTCATTTAAGAGTTTCCAAATGGCATCTTTTAGTTGCATAAGACCTTCTCCCGTATGACTGGAAATGAAAATCGGTTGCAAGTCTTGCAGTTTTTCATTCCATGTTTCCCTTTTCTCTGCATCCATTATGTCTACTTTGGACACAGCAACTAATCTTTTTTTGTTTAGCAAAAAAGGATTGTACATTTCTAATTCACGGAAAAGGATTTGGTAATATTTCCGCGGATCTTCTGCATCAGCTGGAATGAGAAAAAGCAAAATGCTATTTCGCTCAATATGCCTTAAAAAACGAAGTCCTAACCCCCTCCCTTCATGAGCCCCCTCTATAATACCTGGTATGTCAGCCATAACAAATGATCGAAAGTCGCGATAAGGCACAACGCCAAGCTGAGGAACCAACGTCGTAAAGGGATAATCTGCAATTTTAGGTCGAGCTGCCGAGAGCACAGAAAGTAAAGTAGATTTCCCAGCATTGGGAAAACCCACCAACCCTACATCTGCTAACAATTTTAATTCAAAAATGAACCATCCCTGCTGACCTGGTTCACCGGGTTGAGCAAAACGAGGAGTACGTCGTAGTGGCCCTTTAAAAAAATCATTACCTTTCCCACCCCTACCACCTGGAAGTAAAATAAATTCCTCGCCATCTTGATTGATCTCGCCTACCACCTCACCCGTAGCTTCGTCGCGCACAATGGTACCCACGGGAACTTCTATAATTTTATCTTCCCCATCAGCTCCTGTTTTCCTTGCACCAGCACCACTTTCGCCATCGCCTGCTATGACATGCTTCGTATACCGAAGATGCAAAAGAGTCCACAGCTGGGCATTGCCACGAACGATAATATGCCCCCCGCGCCCTCCGTCACCTCCATCGGGGCCACCACGTGGATTTTTTCTAGTCCTTATAAAATGCACGGCTCCTGGCCCACCTTTCCCACTCTTACAGAAAATTCGAATGTAGTCAATGAAATTGCTCTCGCTCATACTTGTCTAACGCCTCATCTATTGCTTTGCAAATGTCGCTAAAAACCTCGTCAATGGATCGATTGCCTTCAATTTCTTTTAATACATTTTTCTTTTTGTAATAGTCAATCACTGGCTGCGTCTGACTATAATACACCAGCAAACGATTTTTAAAAACTCCTTCATTATCATCCACTCGTCCTTCTTGCTGAGCACGATACTTGATTCGATGTAAAAGGACTTCTTCTGGAACATAAATAGCCAATACCAACGATATGGAATAATTTTTCTTAGCAAACAATTTATCAAGCATCATAGCCTGATAAAGCGTGCGTGGAAATCCATCGAATATGATCCCCTTGTCTTTTTCATGTTTTAAAGCATAGTTCCAGACTTGCTTCAAAATAATATCATCAGGCACAAGAAGCCCCTGACTCACGAAGGTTTGCAGTTTTTTCCCAAGCTTAGTTTCCTTCTGAATTTCTTCACGAATTAAATTACCGGTAGATAAATGTAAAAAGCCATATTTTTCAACTATTCGTTGAGCTTGTGTACCCTTGCCACAACCCGGTGGACCTAAAAGAACAAGGTTAAACATCAACGCAAATTTTTAAATGTTTTATTGATCATGACTTTCAAATCATTGAAAATTTCCTCTTCAGTTCGACTGGAGTCTATGGTTTTCAAAAGCCCCCGTTTTGCATAGTATTCACGCAAAACCGCTGTTCTTTCCTCAAATTCTTCAAGTCGATGGATAATGGTTTCAGGATTCATGTCATAGACCCTAGCATTGGGAGTTTTAGAACGAGCTGTCAGTCGTTTGATGTTCAGCAAAGTAGGCGATTGAAATTCAATAACACAGGAAACACTACTACCTAATCTTTGCAAAAAGCCATCTAATATATAAGCTTGCGAAATGGTAAGAGGAAATCCTTTGAAGATAAAGCCTTTTGCTGCAGGATGCTTTTGTATTTTTTGTTCTATGAGTCGGATAGCGTATTCGTCTGGGACAATATCACCACGTTCGATGTAAGGACGCACTGCTTTACCGATAGGGGTTTCATTTTGCATTTCTTCGCGCATAAGCTCACCGGTCGAAATGTAAACGAGATCGAATTCCTGAGCAAGTTTTTTTGCTTGCGTTCCTTTTCCAGCACCCGGAGGACCAAACAAAATGATGTTTACCCAAACATTTTCAAGAACTTTTTGAATAATATGTTCTATCCTTGAAAAAACTTCATCGATAGATCCCGTTCCGTCTACTTCGTAGAATTTGTTCATTTGCTTATAAAAATCAGCAACAGGGGTAGTTTTTCTTTCGTATTCATCAAGTCTATGCAAAATCACATCCATCTTATCATCGGCTCGGCCTTCTTTTTTAGCTCGATCTAACATACGCTCAATAAGCATCTCACGCGGTACATTGAGCGAAATCATACAATTCAACGAGGTGTTCATACGCATCAAAAGTCCTTCCAGTATGTAAGCCTGAACAACCGTTCGCGGAAAACCATCAAAGAGAAAACCTTTACCTTCAAGGTTTTTGTCGATTTTGTTTTCAAGAATTTGCACAATAATATCGTCTGGAACAAGCTCTCCTCGCTCTATAAGATGTCGCACTTTTTGACCAATAAGAGAATTGGCTTCGAGTTCTTCTCGAAGCATATCACCTGTGCTCACGTAGGTTAGATTATACTTTTCCAAAATTTTTTTGGATTGAGTGCCCTTACCAGCACCCGGAGGACCAAACAACGCAATGTTGATCATATATTTTTCAATTTATAGATGCCTGGTATATTTCTCCCTTTTTCATTGTAATCCAAACCAAAACCGATAACAAAGTCAGAAGGTATTTGAAAAGCAACATAATCCAAAGGATAGTCGTACTTGAAAGCTTCTGGTTTAAAAAGTAAAACAACCGTAGTAATAGAACGAACCTTCATTTCATTGAATCTTTGAAAAAGATAATTTACCGTATGCCCTGTATCCACAATGTCTTCCAAGATAATTACATCGCGATCTTTCAAATCTGACTGGACAAAAAGCTTTTCTTGAATTTGACTAGTAGTTTGTGTCCCTTGATAACTCGAAAGTTGAACAAATTCAATTTCACATTCACCCTCAAAACGCTTAATTATCTCAGCAGCAAATAAAAAAGCACCTTTCAGCACTACAATGAAAACGGGTCTTTTACCAGCAAAAGCCACATTAATCTGATGAGCAATTTCCTCAATTTTCTTTATCAAAGCCTCATAAGAAATGCATTCCTCAAAAGTCAACTCACCAAGCCTGATTTCCTTCATTTCGTGTGCAATTAAAAAACAAAATTAAAAAAAATCAAAATTTATTTTTCTAAAATGACAAATTCTGTGCGTCTGTTTTTAGCTCGTCCTTCTTCGGTGTCGTTACTTGCAATAGGTTTCATGAAGCCAAAACCTTTATAACGAAGCCTATGCGTTGGTATTCCTTTCGATATCAAATATTCGTACACAGATTTAGCTCTATTTTCCGAAAGTTGCAAATTAAACTCTGCTGTACCAATATTATCGGTATGCCCTTGAATCTCAATTTTTATCGTAGGATTTTCTTTTAGAAATTGAGCAAATTCATCCAAAATTTCTTTTGAATCGTCCGTCAACTCGTAAGAATTGTATTTAAAATAGATGTTATGAATGGTATAATGCATTCCTACTTCAATGGGTTTGATTTCTGCTTGGATTTCAATTTTGGGAGGCTGCGTAGTATCAGCCGTGGAAACATAAAAACTTTGCGAAACATGGTCGGGTTCTTTAACGGAAACAACAAAGTTGCTATTAATGGGTAATATAGTTACATATTTTCCTGTCTCAATATCTATGGGGATTTCCCTAATTTCTTTTGATTTCAAATTGCGAATTTCGATTTTAGTTTTAGAAAAATCTTTTTCCTCGTCGTCTTTTTTGACTTCCCCTTTAAGTAAGGCTATTTTTTGGGGACGAATCTCATCGCATAAAGGAAAATAATAAAGATCCCAGCCACCAA
>Ga0308390_1001979_pt1 | contig 12803 bp, 8 predicted proteins | sample Hotspr2Sample149_FD_202358 | JGI IMG/M metagenome (GOLD analysis project Ga0308390, IMG submission 202358) | Hot spring phototrophic mat microbial communities from Mushroom Spring, Yellowstone National Park, Wyoming, United States - 20040719_149 ...
ATGTTTGGAGTAATCGGTGGGAGGAGTATCTTGGCGGTCAGCAACGCCGATCAGAACGGATTTTGGAACTTCCTTTGAGCCAAACGGGGGTGTATCGGCTGGAAGCGGAGTTTCGTTCCTCGGCGGGCAAAGCGGAGAAGACGTTTTATTTTCTGCGGATGCCTCGGCTGGAGCGTCCTCGGCTTTTGGCCCGGCCAGCCCAATGGGCAGAGGCTAAGAAGATCATGGCCAAATATCCCCATCTATTCCAGCGATATTTTCAGTGGCTGGTCGAGCAGATGCAAACGCCTGGGTTTTTGCCTACCTCGCTCCTTCGGGCGGAATTTTTGCCCAGCCTGCCGCCAGAACAAAAGAAACTTGCCAACCAGGGGGGATGGCGGCGGTATGATTTGGCGTACCGGCTTCTGGGGGTGGAGTTGGCCTGCCACTTGCTCCCTGAACCCGACCGGAATCCCTTCCAGCAGAGCCTCTTGCAGGTGCTTCGGAGCGGTCGGAGTGATTCCTATTGCCATTTCCATCATCATGGGCCGTTCTTTCCGGGTTTTGATGCGGCTTTTTTGGATCTGGCGGCAGCCGAGCTGGGCGAACAGACCGAGCCGGTCCAAAAGCTTCGGGAATTTTTGGCCGGGAGGCTGGGGGATATGAACGTATTGGCCTGGACCTTGGCGGCCATGGGCGATCCACCTACGCCCAGGGAACGAATGCTCCTGTGGGAACTGATGACCTGGCGGGTGAATGCAGAGCGGTATTTCACGGTCCATGCAGGCAAACGGGGCGGCACATGGTGGCTGAACCACCGCACTGGATGCCATTGTCCTTTTGCGGGCTATGCGTATGGTTTTCTGTACCTTCGGCATTTCTTCGGGGAAGAGCGGTTACATGAACGAACATTTATCCGTGGATTTGTGACGCATGCTCGGCTTACTCGTCCCCGGCAGGATGTGCGAGGGATTTTCGGCCCGGAAAGCCCACCGGGTGAACCCCAACGGTGGATCACCCATGTGCTGAGCCGGCATCCGCTCACGGAAACGATCTACAATTGGCGGCCGATTCTGGATCGGCTTCAGCAACCGGAGCCACCCAGCAAAGAAGAATTGGCCCGGTGTTTCTTTTTTCCTGATAGCGCCAACAATAATTTGCCGGTGCCGTTTGTGCTCCCGTTGGGGTTGGCGTTAGGGTGGTACGATCCCCAGATGCCCCAGGTGGGATGGGAAGAAATGCCGCCTACCGTGCTTTTCGACGGCGAAGGGGAAGTGGTGATGCGCAGCGACTACTCTCCCCAGGCTACGGAAGTGTTTTTTGCCTGTGGGATTCGGGATCATGTGTATCGCCATCAGCCGACGCATCTCATGGTGATGAAAGCGGGAGAACCACTTTTGTCCACGGCTTCCTTTTGGGGCGATCATGGATGCCCCTCGTTGGCCATCTCCGAGGGGAACAGTTGGGGCAATGTGGTGGTTGTGGAACCATCGGATTGGCAGACTCGGTGGAAAAACAACTTCTTCCATCCGAGAGGGGAAGAATTAGCCCTGATCAACCGATTTACCAACGCCACATTCCGCCGCCTGGTGCGGGAACAGCGTCTGGCCGGTTACCTACCTGCCGAGAGTGGTTTCGGTGGGGGGCTGAACCTGCACGGCCATACCGAAACATTTCTCCACCGGGAGGGCCGAATCCTGGCCTTTGAGACCCATCCGGCCTTTGACTATGTCGCCGGGGATGGTACGCTCAGTTGGCTCCCCGAACAGGCCCGGCGAGTAGTTCGGCAGGTGCTCTTCGTTCGCCCTGATCTGGTGCTGGTGTATGACCGGGTTCGGTTGGGGCCGAAGGCGGAACGGGCCTATTGGCTGGCCGCCACCGGACTGAATCTCCAGACCAATGCCAATCGGTTTATCGTCCAAAGCGGGGAGGCCTTTTTGAACGGTTTGGTGCTGGCACCGGTCCAAGCCCGGTTGGTGGCCGTGGACCCGGCCAAATCGGAAAAATATCGCTCCCTTTTCGACAAGCGGGCCTTAAACCTGAAAGTGCTGGAAATTCATCCACCTAGCCTCCCCTCGGCGGAATCTTCCTCGCAGGGGGTGATCGAATTCCTGACGGCCATGCGAATCGGCCTGGGTAGCTCACCGGCGATCGCCGGTTCGCTGGAGCTAACGGACAAGCAGATGCATGTGGCCATCCAGGCAGAAGATCGAACGGTAGAAGCCGCCTTCGAGCGAGGCGATCTGTGCACCGGCCAGCTTTGGATTCGGGCCGGCAAGGTGCCGCCGGAAGCCAAAGCCCCGGCACCGACGGTCATCACCTACCGCTTTACCGAGCAAGTCCATGATGGCTATGAACTTTGGAACAAAGACCCTCGATATCCCCTCTGGTACCACGATCCCCGCTTTCGGTTTCTGGCCGTTGGCCATGAGAAACCGGAGTAAACCACCGAAGCTGGATTTCTGGTTTTCCCGCAGGAACATTAATAAATGGGAACATGGTAGCTGTATGGAGGGACGTGCTTGGCAGACCCCCCAAAAGCGGCGGTCCAACGCAGAGACCTCTCAAGACTATCGGACCCCCCAAGCAGGTCCCTCCAAGGGTTTTTTCATTTGGCTAAAATGGGACAGAAATGGTAACGCCCCTAAACTCCCCCGTTTTCAGTCCTATAGATGTCCCTTGGTTTTTGGGAGGATGAATAGGTATCCGAACCGGCAGGGCCGGGAATTTTGGGAAAGGTTGTTAATGGGAGGCCTGGGTTCGAGGCGGGGGTGGCTTTTACTGCCTGTCGGAAGCATGGGCAACGGATGGGGGACGGAGAGGCTGTCCCGAAATGGTCTTCCCGAGGCCATCGGCCGATCCTTTTACTCCATTCCCAGTTAGCAAAAGTTCCGTTTTTGTGCGGTTTTTCGGAAGGTTGCAGGGAGAAGGAGGACTTGTTCTCCCGGCTGAAACGGAATTTCGGGAGAGCCTCTGAGGAGACATAAATATTTATGCATATCATTTTGGTTCAACCCAGAGGGTTTTGTGCCGGGGTGCGGATGGCCCTGGAGACTTTAGAAGCAGCGCTCCGGCGGTTTGGCCCGCCCGTGTATGTTTATCATGAGATCGTGCATAACCGGTGGGTGGTCGAGCATTTTCGCCAGCAGGGGGCGGTGTTTGTGGAGGATCTGGCCGAGGTACCGACCGGAGCGCTGGTGATTTTCTCTGCCCATGGGGTTTCGCCGGCGGTTCGGGCCGAGGCGGCTGCCCGAGGCCTTCGGGTGATAGATGCCACTTGTCCACTGGTAACGAAAGTTCACAAAGAGGCCCGCCGCTTTGCCCAGCAAGGTTACCAGATTTTGCTCCTCGGCCATGCCGGTCATGACGAGGTGGTCGGTGTGCTAGGAGAAGCGCCGGAGGCGATTCGGCTAGTCCAGTCGGTGGAAGATGTGGATCGGCTGGAGCTGCCGTCGGACGCCAAAGTGGCCTATCTTACCCAAACGACTCTTTCCACCCAGGAGGTGGAGAAGATTGTTGCTCGGCTTCGGGAGCGATTCCCGCAGATTATCGGCCCGCCCAGAGACGACATCTGTTATGCCACCCAAAACCGGCAGGAAGCGGTTCGGCTTTTGGCCCCCGAAGTCCAAATGGTTTTGGTCGTCGGAAGTCCGAATAGTTCCAATAGCCGACGTCTGGTCGAAATCGCCCAGGCACAAGGTGTGCCCGCCTACCTAATCGACGGACCTCAGGACCTTCGCCGGGGTTGGTTCCGAGGTGATGAAACGGTGTTGCTTACTGCCGGTGCCAGTGCACCGGAACACCTGGTGGCTCAGTGCGTGGGGTGGCTCCAAGAGCATTTCCAGGCCACAGTCCAAGAGCGCACCGTTCGGGAAGAACATCTGCACTTTCTTCTACCAGCCGAACTGCGTCGGCCTGCCCAGAGCGAGGGAAAACACAACTACTCCGTCCAGTGAACGAATAAATATTCTACCGGCGGCAGCGAGGCCTTTTGTGTCATTCCCACGCAAGCGGGAATCCAGATTATACATCTGCCTTGGTAGGAGAGGTGGGCCAGGCCTTCGACGGTGCCTCCGGCTAGGATAGCCTCTCCGGCCAGGACAGACTCTCCCTTCAGAGGAGAGGGGCGTTTGGGGGAGGAGCGGCTCATAAGCCTTTTTCTGGGCGGAAAAAGTATCCCCCTTATTGGCGCCGCATCTGGCGGCGGTACTCCGCCAACGTCATGCCCATTTTCTGCTTAAACACAGCGCCCAGATATTGTCGATGGGTAAAGCCTGCTTTGTCGGAGACCACGTCGATCGGCAGATCGGAGCGGGCCAGCAGCTCGCAGACCCGTCGGAGCCGAATCCGAAGAATTTCGTCATGGACGGTTCGGCCCAGGATGGCTCGAAAGCGCCGTTGCAGGGTGCTTCGGGAGACCGGCACATGGGGGAGGATGTCTTCGGTGCTGATCCCGTCGCAGGCGTATTCCCGGATGAAGCGGAGGGCCTGGGCCACCACGGAGTCGGCCACGGCCAGCACATCGGTCGATTGTCGGGCCACGATGCCTACCGGCGGAATATAGATCGGTTCTTTCGGCGGCGGCTGGCCAGCCATCAGGCGATCCAATAATGCCGCCCCTTCGTAGCCCACACGCCGATGGTCCGGCATGACGCTGGAAAGCGACGGATTACACACTTCGCACAACGGCTCGTCGTTGTCCACGCCGATGATGGCCGCCTGTTCCGGCACCGCCACATCCACTCGTCGGCAGGCCTCCATGACCAGTTCGCCTCGGGGGTCGTTGCAAACCATGATGCCGATCGGCCGGGGCAATTCTTGCAGCCACTGGATCAACCGCTCGATCTGCTTTTCCCAACTTTCATAGCGGCGGGCGTCCGGCGGCAGGATGCAACTGTGGCACCGGAAACCGGCCCGCTGGACCGCCGCTTCAAAGGCCTGGCGTCGGCCTTCCGCCCACGGAGCGCCGGTAATCCCCACAAAGCCAAACTCTTGAAAACCCCGTTCCAGCAGATGTTCGGCGGCCAACTCCGCAATGGCCCGATCATCCACATGCACCAGCGGCAGCCCCGCTTCCGGCACAAGTCCTAGCACATCCACCACGGGCAGGCCCGTGGCCAACACCGCCTCCGCAATCTGCCGCGTTTGCACCCGGGCGATAATGCCGTCCCCACGCCATCGGGCCAGCCAGCGGGGCACATCCTCTTCCAGGCCGCGCGGCTCATGATAGACCGACCAAGGCCCATGTTCCCGAATATATTGAGCGATGCCCCGCAAAATGTCCCGGCCGGAGGCCAAGGAGGTTTCCACGATCAGGGCCACTTTGGGCCGTGCCCGGCCTAATCGGTTGGGGGCCGGAGGCCGGGACGATGGGGAAATGCTTTTTTTAGCGGCTCGGCGCATGGGAGAGGTCCTGGAGCGTGGACAATTCGTATATCTGGCCCCCGCCCAGGCTATTTTAGGGATCGGGGGCGTTCAAGGCGGCCAAATATCCATTATGCATTCTTACCCAAAATTATACCTTCTTGACCCAAAACCTGCAAACCAAATCCTTGCCATTGGGGCTGTTTTGTGGGTACACTGGAAAAAGGCGTCGGATTCTTCGGAGTTTTTCGGCCTGAATCGGACGTCAAGCAGAATGCAGCAATTCTGCACCTTACGGTTCCGGGAAGGTGCTTGGTATTTTAGGGCATTGGGGTCGTTTCCTTGGTCGGAAGGAGAGTGTGTCATGAAACGCTACCATGTGGTGTTCTTTTTGGCAGTGGGGGTTTTAGGCTGGCTAGGGGCCTCTCCGGCTCAGGCTGGCCTGGTCGGGTATTGGCAATTCGATGATTCTGCCAATTTAGGTAAAAATACGGTGCTGCCTACCGAGTCGTTGACCGTGGCCGGGGATGCCCAATACACCTCGGCCGGCAAGTTCGGCGGCGGCCTGCTCTTGGACGGCAACGGAGATTATCTTTATTTTGATCCGCTTACCTCGGCTCCTACCGGCATACCGATCGGCAATAGCTCCTACACCATCGCCGCTTGGATTAAGCCGATTGCCGTGGGCGGATTGAACCGGGAAGGTATCGTCGGCTGGGGCAACTTTGGCACGACCAGACAAGTCAATGCCTTTCGTACCGGCGACGGTGCAAGCCATCTGACCAACTATTGGTGGGGCGCCGACCTGGCTAATGTCTCCACCAGCCCCGTCAACCTCTACGACGGCAATTGGCATCATGTAGTGGCCACTTATAACGGCAAAGTGCGAAGCATCTGGGTGGATGGGGTGCTGAAAGCACAAGATACCCCTGGAACCAATAACGCCCAAGGCATAAACTTCCGTCTCGGCGCTTTCATTCATCCCTATGGTAACGAATATTTTCATGGGACCTTGGACGAGGTGGCCATTTGGAACAATGGGTTGACGGCCAATCAGATTCAGGCGTTGGCGGCGGGAGGATCCGCCAGCAGTTTACCGCTGCCCCAGCCGGTGGATCATTTTGTGGCCGATTCCCTGGCCGGTCTGGGCAATGGCCGGGTCTTGGCCAACGGCGATTGGAAAAGCCTGGGCAGCAACACCGGCGCCCAGGCCAATGTGGCAGGCGGAGATGCCACCTTACGGACCAACGCCATCGGCAACCATGCCGTGGTCAATTTCGACGGCGACGACTACCTCCGGATCATCAACGGCGCCATGACCACCACGGCTGGCGGCGATTTTACCATCGTGGCCGTCTATCGCACCAACCAAGGCGTCGGCGGCGACATTCAGGGCACGAATCAGTGGTGGCAAAACACCAGCATCGTGGATTCGGAACAAGCGGGTCTCACGAATGACTGGGGACTGGGCATCTCAAGTAACGGCAAACTGGCTGCCGGGCTAGGCGGTAGTAGTAGTGATAGTACCCTCTATTCAAGCTCCGGCGGCTATTATAAGGATGGTCGTGCCCATGTGGCCGTCTATACACGTACCGGCGGAACCATGAACCTGTATGTGGATGGCGCCTTGGTCGGCACGCTCACCGGCGCCAGCACCGCCCTGCGCAACGCCGTGGATTATTTCTTTGGCGGCAATCATACCGGCGGCAATAAGCTGATCGGCGATCTGGCCGAGGTCCGCGTCTATGACGTAACTTTGGACAGCACCCAAGTGGCCGCCCTTTCCGGCCAATTGCTGGCCACCTATGCGGGTTCCCCCTATCAGCAGGCGGTGTTGAACACTTCGGGGTTGGCGGCCTATTACCGACTGGGCGAAGGCACGACTACTGCGGCCAAGGCCTACAACGAAGTCGGGCCGGGCAATACCCACGGCACTTTCTCTGGCGGCCCCACCGTCAACCAACCCGGCCCCTTTACCATCCACGACTTCAACACGGCGGTCCGGTTCGACGGAACGGATGATTATATCCGCGTGCCGAACTTCCTAGCCGCCACCGGGGCTGCCGACTTTTCGTTGGAAGTGCTTATCAATACCACGGCCGAAAGCCTCACCGGCAGCCAAGCCTACCATGGCAACGGGATTATTTGGTCGGATGTAAGCGACGTGGCGGATGATTTTATCTTGGCCGTGTTAAATAATCGGGTGGCCTTTTTCGATGGCGATGCCAATGGCGGCGCCGGAGCAACTATTATTGGCACCACCCCCATCAACGACGGACGCTGGCACCATGTCGTGGTGACCCGTGAGGCGGGCGGCCTGATGAAGCTCTATGTGGATGGCATGTTGGAGGCTTCCGGGTTGGCCGGCTCGGCCGTGCTGGATGATAACCCCAATATCGACATCGGCGGCAACACGCTGGACAGCCGATACTTCAACGGCCTGATCGACGAAGTGGCCTTTTACACCCGGGTGCTCACTCCGCAAGAAATCCTCCAGCACTATCAGGTGGCCAACATTCCGGAGCCGTCCAGCCTGGTCCTGGCGCTACTGGGCTTTGGGGGCTTGGCGTTGTTGGCCCGATGCCGAAAGATAAAAGGATACCATGTTAGCCGAATGAAGCCACTCGCCTCTCCCTTGGCCGTCCAGAGGCCGGCTGAGAGCGGAACGAAGCCGGGTGAATGAGCCGATGGGTCCCTGGGCAAGCAGCAATCCAGTGCCCCCTCACCCTACCCTCTCCCGCCAAGGGAGAGGCGTAAATTGGGGATTCCTACTTACCCAGGAATGACATAGGGGCGAAGGAATGAAATATTGTCTCCCTCACCCGCTCAGAATGAACATCTAACCACCTTCTCCCGCCGAGGGAGGGGGTGAAAGGGCACCCTTATTCGGCTAAATCGTTACGGAGAGGATACGGAGCGTCTAACCGTTTGCTGCTGGCAAGGAGATGGCGGATGTTAAGCATTTCGTGCTTTGGGAGGAAAGCTGGGTTTTTTTGCCTAGGGTTGGTCGTTTTGGGGTTGCTGGGCTGTGGGCGGCAAGGGCCGACGGCACCGACCACCAAACTGGAAGGGACGGTTCGGGTGGATGGCCAGCCGGTGGCCGAAGGGGTCATTAGTTTCTTCCCCCAGGGCAAAAAACAGGCGCCGCCCGCTAAGGCCCAAATCCGGGATGGCCGATACTCGGCCGACAACGTGCCGATTGGCCCGGTACTGGTGATGCTTAGTGCACCGAAAAAGACCGGCAAAATTCAGAAAATTCCTGAGTCCAAAGCCGAATATGAAGAAGTCGTGGAAACCATCCCCAATAAATACCTGGGCGGCATCCCGTTGGAGATAACCGAAAACCTGAAAACCAAAGACTTTGACCTGAGTTCCAAATAAATCCGGATTAGCCGAAGGAAGCAACTCGCCTCCCCCCTCGTGGGAGAGGCCGGCGGTGCCAAAGGTACCGCCGGGGGAGGGGGGCCCCAGTGTCCTTCCTGCGCAAGCAGGAATCCAGAAAAAATAACTGGATTCCCGCTTTCGCGGGAATGACATACAAGGGGGATTTGGGTGGCAAAAGACACCTGGACTGCTGCTTGCGCAGCAGGGACACCTTGGTCCCTCCATTCGGCTAAAATGTTACCCAAATAAAACGGGCCAGGAGCCAAGGTTGAAGCTCCGTACGAAAGGAGAAGAGGAAATGGATCAGCCAGTGCAAAACGGAAGTTGGCTTGCCAAAGCGGAAGCAAAACACCGTCGAACCGATGGGAGGATATGCACGCCCTCAGCCGGACTGCTCTTCGGCGTTGCCTCCGGCCAGGCCCCCCTCTCCCGGGCTGCTGCGCAGGATGGCCTCTCCTCCCAGGGGAAAGGCCGGTTCTCGCCGGGGGAGGCCCCTCAGATGGCCTGCTACGCAGGCCGGTCTGTCCCGTCAGGGGAGAGGGAAATACTGGACTGCTGCTTCCGGAGGAATGACCCAGGGGGGCAGGCGGTGAGGCATTTTCCCCCTCACCCGGCCGAGCCGAACGGCTCGGCCGGCCTCTCCCACCAGGGGAGAGGCGTTTTGTTTCCCCCTCACCCGGCCAAGCCACTCCCTTGCGGTCGTGGCTGGGGCCGGCCTCTCCCGCAACGGGGAGAGGCGGACCGGACTGCTGCTTGTGTAGGAAGGACACGTGGGGGAGGCCGAGGGAGAGGTTCGGCGTTCACGCTGGTGGAGCTTTTGGTGGTGATTGCGATCATTGGGATTTTGATCGCCTTGCTTTTGCCGGCGGTGCAGGCGGCCCGAGAAGCAGCCCGACGGGCCCAGTGCGTCAATAACCTCAAGCAGATTGCCCTGGCCATGCATACCTACCACGATAGCCGACGGGCGCTGCCGTTCGGGGCGATCCGTGGGCCGGGAAGCGTGGATCCCTCCCGGCAGGATGTAACCACCGGCCGATGGTACGATGATTTCACCTGGCTCTCGCAGATCGGCCCGCAGATCGAACAATTGGCCTGGTATAATTTGTTCAACTTTAAAGTAACCGTCAGCCACCCGGCCAATTACGAAGCTCGGAAAACGAAGATCGAGCTGTTTGGCTGCCCTAGCGATGGTATTGCCGAGAACGAGTTTTATCCCCCAAATAACCCCCAACTTTGGGCCCGGGTGCGGACCAACTATGTGGTCAACTGGGGGAACACCGGGTACAGCCAAAAGGATCAAAACAGCACGTGGCGGTTTGGCGGGGCGCCGTTTACCTTCGCCCGGTCCATTAAATTCGATCATATTACCGATGGGCTTTCCCGGACGCTCATGCTTTCGGAAACGCTCACGCCGAAGGGCGCGGACTGGGAAGGCCCGCTGGGCGAAACCATCATTGCCACCGGAGGTCAAACGTTCGATAGCTATGTAACGCCCAACTCGGAGGTTCCGGATGCCGTCAACCGCCGCTGTCCGGTGGACATCCGATTTATGAATCGGTGCATCGTGGTGGCCGATATTACCAACGACATTCCCCTGAATCACCACTGCGCTGCCCGAAGCAACCATCCGGGCGGGGTCAATGCGGCGTTTTGCGATGGCTCGGTGACCTTCTTTTCCAATAACATCGACCTGCAGGTGTGGCGGGCACTGACCACCAGCCAGGGCGGCGAAACTATCGGCACTGGAGAATATTAATCCGGCAAGAGAGTCCTACTTTCAAAGGTACCCTACTTTTTCCTGGGAAGGTTTCTTCTCGGGGCCTTCCGAGGGAACTTTTGGGTGGACAGGAAGTTCTTTTTGGAACAGATACCGCCAGCCCCACGAGCCGTCCCAATGACGGCGGGGTTTCCCGTCGGGACCGGGGATTTGCTTTTCCAATTTCACCCGGTAGGCCAAACGCATCCGCCGGTCGGTAATCTGCACTACGAAGAATCCCTTTTCGGTCTGGCCGGTGTTGATAACATCTATATTTTTCCATTTATATACATCTGTAGCTGTATGCCCGTGGAAGATGGCAATCACCCGATAAGGGCGAATCGCCTGCCAATAGGCTTCCACCTGTTCCGGATGCCACCAGTCGGATCCCTGCAGATCGTAATGATGGAGAAGGACCACGGGGCGACCGCTTTGGCCCACCTGGCTCTTTAAATCCGCTTGGAGAAAGCGAAGACTTCCCTGGGGATCGTGATACTCCGGAGCATATCGGACCTTAGGATGGCCCTGATCGCCGGGAAAGAGATTCAACTGGACGAAATGGATGCCATCCCAATCCCAGGAGTAGTGCAGCCCGTTGTCGGAAACGTTTTGGATCCATCCTTTTTGCCGACGGACTTGATTGCGGCGGATCAATTCGGCCTGGAGGCTGAAGCCGTAGTGTTGACGTCCTACGGGCGGGCCGTCGTGGTTGCCCCAGCCTTCGAAAACCGGGTAGCGGAGCAGACCGTCGGTGCCGAGGAGACCGAAGTCGGCGAGAAAATATTTCCACTGTTGGGCGCCTTGATGTCGGCCTTGCCAGAGCCGATCGCCGTCGTCGATCAGGTCCCCGAGGACCAGGACACCTCGCGGGGCGTCGATTTTGCCGCCGCCCAGGGCTTCCGGCCAATCGACAGTCGAGATAAGATTCATTTGTTCAATGGTCTGACGATTTCGGAGATTGCGATCCTCGTTTTCCCAGGCGTCGTAGTGGCAGTCGGAAGTCACCAGGAAGGTTACGTCGGTGGCACGGGCCGGCCAAACCATCGCTTGCCCAACCCATACCGCCCATGCCACCAGGAGAACCAAACGGAATTTTCTCATGGGAAGTTCCTTTTATTCCGGAGAAGATGTCGGACGAAGCCAGAATACCCTTTTTTGTGATTTTTTTTCCTCCCTGGGAAAACTCCCGATCCAGAGTCGTCTCTCCTCTGTCGGTCCAGAGGCCGCTCAGCCTCTAGGCGAAGGGGACGGGACTGCCGTTTGGACGGCAAGTGAGAGAGCTTTCCCAACAGAGAATGGAGGGCTTTTTTCCTCCGGGGAAATGGTACCTGGTATTTTACCTGTCAATTTATGGGAAAGCCAGAAACTTTGCCAAAAGGAGAGATTTCCCATGGGTGTATTAGTTCTCCCTCTAAGGGTGGGTACGGAAACACCTTTTTTGCCCCTAACGGGGGTTTTACCGATTTTCTGGATTCTGCCAAGAAAAAGGCCGATCCTGTTATGGGAGGATCGACCCATGAAACAGCTTCTTTATTGTCTGGTAGGGGTGGGGTTGTTGGCGGGGTTGATCGGCTGCCAGAGCGGCCGATTAGCCCTTCCGGCGGGCAAATGTTCCGATGTTCCTGCCGGTTGCCAGACCTGCCGGTGTGAAGATGGACAAAATGGGCAGATTGTAGGGGATCCGGCCTGCCCCATTTGCCACGGCCGGGACCCCCGATGCCCTCGGTGCTGCCGGATGCGGGCCTATGATCCGGTCCCGCCTTCGGGCATCGTGGTATATCCCTACTACACGACCCGGGGACCCCGGGACTTTTTGGCCAAAAACCCCAGAGGCATCGGCCCCTAAACCGATTTTTGCCTAACAGGGGTTCCGGAGCTGTAGTACCTATTGAGCTCCGCAAATCGTAGAGACACGAAATGTTCTGCTTGTTGGCCACGTGGGTGTCCCCTGGTTTTGAAGACCCCTATTAGGGAGGCACCCCTTCCCCCTTATTTCCATCGGGACAAAACACCTTCTCGGACTGATCCAGCCTGATGAGGCGCATCATGGGCGGGGCGCTGGGGATAGCCAGGAAGGCCTGGGGGGCTTGGCGCCTTCCCTAACCCAACGCGCCTAACCCATTTCTCGGCCGGCTGACCGACATCGCCAAGGACGGCGGAGGGGCCGGCTTTTTTTATTTTTGGTAGCCATCCCTCCTGGACCATCCCAATGGGTTTTTCTTGGGGAAAACTCTCTATTGGGCATCCGTTGGGCCGAAGGACGGAGGCCTTGGCGGCCAATTATGGAAAAACTTTCTATTTGGGAGGGCATCCGTTGGGT
>Ga0308390_1001987_pt1 | contig 12783 bp, 12 predicted proteins | sample Hotspr2Sample149_FD_202358 | JGI IMG/M metagenome (GOLD analysis project Ga0308390, IMG submission 202358) | Hot spring phototrophic mat microbial communities from Mushroom Spring, Yellowstone National Park, Wyoming, United States - 20040719_149 ...
CTTACACGACGACAGCCGGATTACAGGCAGCAACACCCGAACCCTGGCCATCTCCAACCTGATGCTGACGGATGCCGGCACTTATACATGCGTCTACGATGATGGCACCAAGACTTCAGCCATATATTCGGTTACCATTACCGTAACCGAAGTTCCGCTGCCAGTTGGAAACGGTATGATTTGTCTCGGCGTACTGCTGCCGGTGGCTTTATATCTTCTCCGCATACCGCACCGAAATACCCCCGTTACCCGCGTACTTTGATTGAGATGACCGGTGTATAATCTTCCTGATTTTCCGGTTTTCGCTCAACCCAACATAAGGAGTGGTCTATGCGTCTCAAGGACAAAGTGGTCATTATTACCGGCGCCGGCATGGGCATGGGTCGGGAAGCGGCGGTGCTGTTCGCGGAACATGGCGCAAAGTTGGGGCTGTTCGACATCAACGAAGCCGCGGTGCGGGAAACGGCGGATCTCGTGGCGGCAAAGGGCGCCGAATCGGTGGTCGTGGTGGGAGATGTGGCCCGTGAGGCCGATGTCCAGCGGTGCGTGGAGGAAACCGAAGCCCGGTTCGGCAAAATAGACGTGCTTTACGCCAACGCGGGGGTACTGAACAAAGCCATCGACAAGTCAGTAATCGAAACGACCGAAGAAAACTGGGACCGGATCCAGGCTATCAACCTGAAAGGCGCCTTTTTCCTTACCAAGCACGGAATTCCAAGGCTGATCAAAAATGGCGGCGGTTCGGTCATTCTGGTGGGATCCATCTCGGCGCTGGCGGGCTTCACGCTGGCCCAGGATTCCTACACCTGCGCGAAAGGCGCGCTGATTTCCCTCACCAAGTCGCTGGCGGTGCAGTTCGGGCCTATGGGCATCCGGACCAACATCATCCATCCCGGTATGATCGACACACCGCTGCAGGCCCCGTACCTCAATGAGGAACGCAAAAAGGCCATCGCCGCGGAGATCCCCATGCGCCGGCTGGGCACGGCACGGGACATCGCCTACGCCGCGCTGTATCTGGCGTCCGATGAATCCACCTTCTGCAATGGCGCGGAACTGGTGGTGGACGGCGGCTTCTACGCGATGTAATGCCCGGTTTTGGAACGGCTGTCCGCGCGCGGCGGGAATTCCTGCCGCGCTTTTTTTATGTTTCCGGGAAGGGATAACGGCCGAAGGGCCGGGCGTGGTGGCCGTCATAAAAGGCCACCAGTTTGGTCACGGCTTCCGGATCCAGCCGCTGAACTTTGCCCAGCGTCAGGGCGGTGTGCAGAATGCGGGCCGTATGTTCCACCTTGTCCATTTTCATGGCCGCGTCGATGGGATCCATGCCTACCGTGACGGCTCCGTGCCGGTCCAGCAGCAGGGCGTCGTAGCGCCCGATCCAGGGCCGCACCACATCCGCGCCTTCCCGGCTTCCGGGCGTGGCGTAGCCCGCGGTGGGAATGGCCATCAGCCCCATAATAACCTCAGGAACTACCGGCGCGGTCATGTCATATCCGGCGACGGTCAGCGCGGTGGCTACCGGCGGATGGGCATGGACCACCGCGATAATATCCGGACGCTCTTCGAAGGCGGCGAGATGAGTGAAAATTTCGGAAGTGGGATTGCGGGTCCCGCTGACCTTGTTCCCCGCGGCATCCACAATCACCAGATCCCGGGGTGTCATGAATCCTTTGGAAATCCCCCCGGGCGTGCACAAAAACCGGTCAGGCGCAAGCCGGACGCTCAGGTTACCGTCGGTGGCGGCCACAAGCCCCAGGTCGTACAGCATACGTCCCGCTTCACAGATCTGTTCCCGGGCAAGCCGCTCGCTGGCATGACAGGCGATTTCAGGGCTCATGTTCCCGCTCCATTGGTGAGAACCAGGCTGAGGCTCATCAGTCAAGGGGTTCTCCGCCCCGGCTGCAGCATCAGCCACACGGCTAGCGCCACAACAAAGGCTATGCCGGCATGCATGGCCAGACTGCGCGCGTGCATCCATGACCACCCCGTGGTCAGCAGGACTCGCAGGGACTGCCAGGGGGCGTATGAAACCACAGACTCACTGACCACTTTGCCGTCCGGTCCTTCCATGACTGCTCTGACCTTGAGCAGGGGAATCCAGCAGGTGGCCAGAAGGATTACCCCCCAGTTGATCCAGAACGCCGGTCGGCACAGCACGGCGCTCACCCGTCCGCCCCAACCTGCCGCTTTACCCGGGGGCTCGGCCGGAGACGTCTGGGCGGCTGGAGAGGCAGGTTCCGGATCACTCATGGATCAGTTTCCTCAGAACACCGGGGTGCACCAGTTCCGGTAGCGGTCCACCTTCCCTTGAACCACCTGGAAGTACAGTTCCTGGAGCCGTCGGGTAACCGGACCCGGCTGCCCGTTCCCGATGATCCGCCGGTCCACCGAGCGCACCGGGGCCACCTGGGCGCCGGTACCGCAGAAGAAAATTTCGTCGCACACATATAATTCCGTGCGCGCGATATCGCGTTCGATCACTTTCAGGCCGAGAGCGTCCCGGGCCAGTTCAATGACCGTGTTCCGGGTAATGCCGACCAGAATATCGGCGTTGGGCGGGGTGGTAATCAGCGTGTCGCCGTACACGATGAAGATGTTCATCGCGCTGCCTTCGGCGACCGTGCCGTTCTCGCGCAGGAAGATGGCTTCATGGAAACCGGCCTGCTTGGCCTCAGCCGCGGCCAGCGAGGAGTTGATGTAACTGCCCGTGGATTTCACCCGGCTCGGTATGGCGTTGTCGGAAAGCCGCCGCCAGGAAGACACCGCCACATCCAGGCCATTGTCGATGTCACAGTAATCCCCAAGCCGGATGACATAACAGCAGAAACTGCTCTGCACGCCGACCACCGTGGGACCCAATGAACATTCAGACTTGTAGATGATGGGACGAATATAGACCCCTTCCCGGAAACCGCTGCGCCGTACCACCTCCAGACAGATGTTTTCAATATCCGCTGGCGTTTCAGGAATGTCCATGCACAGCAGCCGCGCGTTGCGGGTCATCCGGTCCACGTGTTCCTTGAGCCGGAAAACCAGAATGTTGTTCTTTTCCTGGCTGTAGTAGCCCCGAATGCCTTCAAACAGTCCCGTGCCATAGTTGAAAGCATGGGTCATGATGCTGATTCTGGCCTCTTCAACAGGCACATACCGCCCTTCAAAGTAGGCTTCTTTTCCGGGTTCCATTGACCTGCCCATAATGAACTCCTTTTGAAAGACGCGCCGGCCGCGCGGGATGCCTGGGACATGATCCCCGGCGAATAGTATCCTCCTTAAGACAGGGTTGACGCAACAGGGGCCGCGGCATGGCCTGAATGCTATCAGATCTCCAGCTGTGGGAACACCCCCAGCGCGGCACACAGGGCCAGCATCCGCCGATGCGCGTCGAAGGGAATTTCAGGCAGCGCATTCGGGGTGAAAAAAGCCACTTCCGAAGCGTCACTGCCCGGAACAGGCGTACCAGTCCAGCCCAGCACCGCGCATCCAAACACGATAACCGGTCCCGATAGAGCGTTGCTGCCCATAGCGGAACCGAACAGCCGAACCGTACCAGCCCGGATACCCGTTTCTTCGAACAGTTCCCGGGCGGCGCAGTCCTCGGCGGTCTCCCCCGGCTCCATGAACCCGCCCGGCAGGGTCCAGCGGCCCGCACAGGGCTCCACGGCCCGTCGTACCAGCAGAATGCGACCCTCGGCGTCCCGGACAATCACACAACTGGCCGGCGCGGGATTGTCGTAAAAAAAGCGGCGGCACCGGCTGCAGTAGGGGCGTTCCCGTTCGCCTTCCCAACACCAGGCAAGCGGGGCTCCGCAGGTTCGGCAGTAATTCCAGGCCAGCGGTTCAGGCGGCTGCCATGTCATGGGCTCGGTCCTTGACGGTTTCCTTCTACCATACATCAGTTCTCCATGGCCCGGCAACGCTCCCCTCTCCACTGCAAGCGGCCAGAAGCGTCTGAACGCAAGGCACTCCTTTCGAGCACGGATACCTCCCGGCCCGAAGCGCGGAAGATAATTCCGCGGGAAATGATTTAATGCGGGTATAATTGTTAAGGATTATTGACAAATGTTCGGGTCGGCTTGATCATAGGGAGATGCGCAACATGTTGCCTGCCGCCAAGGTCGATGAGATGATCCGACGGGTGGATCTTTTCCGCGGACTGACCCGGGAAGACGTCCAGAAGATTTTTGCGAAAGGCATGGTGATCCGAAGTCTAAAGGATGAGGTGATTTTCTACAAAGGCACCACGGGCAGTCAGATGTACATCATTCTGGGGGGGAAGGTGGGAATCTTCGATGATGACGTGCAGATCGCCACGCTGCGCACCGGCGACATGTTCGGTGAAATGGCCCTGGTGAATCAGGAACCCCGATGCGCCACCGCGAAAGCACTGGAAGATTCCTTGCTTTTCGTGCTGACGGAGACCACTTTCCAGACGCTCCTGACCAAGCGGGTTTCCGTACAACTGCTGCTGAACATCATTCATACACTCAGTGAACGGCTTAAACAGCACAATCAGGCCCTGTCCCGGGTAGCTCGCGCGCCAGAGTGCGGCTCCTCCGGTATTCTTTCCGAGTCTGACTCTTGACCCATTGGAACATTCATTTCCTGTTTGTATCCGTCTTGCCGATTGATATCCCTGGGCGGAAAACAGATGTGCGCGGTTTATTCATAGCGAGTGGAATGCTTCTCAAAAGGCATCGCGTTCTACGCCCAATACCATTCCCAGCCAGCACCCGGCCGATTGCGTTCAGCAAAAAAGTCTTGAAATAATAACATCGAGAAGGGGAGTCAGGTCTGGGATACCTGTTCTCCGCAAAACAACTCATTAATGGAGGTTTTCTTTATGCGCAAGAAGTCCGGTTTTACCCCCATGAACTGCTGGTGGTGATCGCATCATCGGTATCCTGGCGGCGATTCTGCTGCCGGCACTGGCCCGGGGCCCGGGAAGCGGCCCGCCGTTCGTCCTGTCAGAATAACCTGAAACAGTGGGGCCTCGTCTTCAAAATGTACGCCAACGAATCCCGCGGCGCTTTTCCGCCGCTTCAATGCTATCGGGATCGGAATGGCGTCATTTCAGATGCCTTTGCCACTGGCCCATCTGTATATGCTATCTATCCGGAATATCTGAATGATGTTAATATTGTTCTGTGTCCTTCCGATCCGGAATTCAAGGACCACCAGACCCGGTTATTCTTCCAGCCGGGGGCCACGGATGGACCCGAGGGCGCGCCTCGTCTGGCCTGGGATCCGTCCATGGTCGGTTGTTCCTATGCCTATCTCGGATGGGTGTTCGACCGCCCTGAGGAATGCCGTCTGGCCAGCGAATTCGCGGTGGTGGCCCTGCTTTCCGGAAGCAACCTGCAGCCGAATCAGCCGGTCCCCGCTCAAGTAGGGGCAGCCCTGGACGGGCTCTTCTTCCAGCACCAGCAGGAAGTCATTGCTCTGTTCGGTGGTGGCGGCATCAATGCCTCCAACCTGCCTACCGTACTGGCGGCCATCGATTCTGACGTGAACCTGAACTATTCGGGCAGTCAGTGGACCGCCTATGGCAATGGCGGCGGCAGCACGATCTACCGCCTGCGGGAAGGCATCGAGCGCTTCCTGATTACAGATATCAACAACCCCGCCGCCAGCAACATGGCACAAAGCACCCTCTGGATCATGCTGGATGCCCTGGGTGCCGACCCCTCCACGATCTATTTCAACCACGTGCCGGGCGGATGCAACGTGTTGTATATGGACGGCCATGTGGAATTCAGGCGGTTCGTTTCGGTGCCCGGTATCGAAACGATGGACGCGGCAACAGCCACCCAGAAAATGTACGGCTGTGAATCACCGGTGCTGCCCACCGTGGCGGCCCTGATCGGCGCGCTCTCCGGCCTGTAATCCGTCTCCCCGACTGCTTGCGTCCCAACCGCTCCCGTCTGCCGGCGGGAGCGGTTCTTTTGCCACGAAGCGATTCTTGGTTTTTGTGCCGTAAAAACAGATCTGTTATGCTTTGAAACAGACATATTTGGACAGAGAGATTTTTTATGAACAAAATGAATCGACGCGCCTTTCTGGCCGGTATGGGAAGTGTTGCCGCCGGCATGATGGCTGTGAGAAGCGGAAAGGCCCAAACTGTCGGAGCGGGCGCGGCATCGGCACCATTCAAACTCAAATACGCCCCTCACTTCGGCATGTTCGAAAATCTGGCAGGCAAGGATCTTCTGGATCAGTTGCGTTTCGCGTATGACCAGGGCTTCCGCGCGTGGGAGGACAACGGCATGCCTGGCCGTCCCGCGCAGATGCAGGAGAAAATTGGAGCCGAAATGACCCGTCTGGGCATGGAGATGGGGGTGTTCGTGGCCACCGCTGATTTCGACAATGTCACTTTCGCTTCAGACGATCCCGCCGTTCGGGAAAAACTCGTGGCGGATATGCGCAATGCCGTAGAAGTGGCCCGGCGGGTCAACGCCAAATGGTGTACCGTGGTGCCCGGTCAGTATGACCGGAAACTGCCCTGGGATTACCAGACGGCCAATGTGATCGAAAATCTCAAACATTGCGCGGCGGTTTGTGAGCCCGTGGGCCTGATCATGGTGCTGGAACCGTTGAATCCCTACACCGATCATCCCGGCCTGTTTCTGACCAAAATCTCCCAGGCCTATCAGATCTGCCGGGCCGTGAACAGTCCCTCCTGCAAGATCCTGGATGACCTCTACCACCAGCAGGTCAGCGAAGGCAACCTGATCCCCAATCTGGACCGCGCGTGGAGTGAAATCGCTTACTTCCAGGTGGGGGACAACCCCGGACGCAAAGAACCGGGTACCGGTGAGATCAACTTCCGGAACATCTTCCGGCATCTCTACAGCAAGGGATACACCGGCATCATTGGAATGGAACACGGCATTGATGGCGAAGGCAAGCATGGAGAACTGGCCCTCCTAGCGGCCTATCGCGCGGCGGATGATTTCCCGGTGTCCTGAAAAACGACGAAGTTGTGTCTGTATCGCTCAGGCGGCGGGCGGAATAATGCCGCGCTTTTCCAGCAGATCCGTAACCCGCGCGACTGCCTCGGGTACTGTCAGCGTCGCTGAATCAATAACCAGTTCCGGATTCAGGGGCGGTTCATAGGGCGCGCTGATTCCGGTGAATTCCGGGATCAGTCCCGCCCGGGCCTTCTGGTAAAGTCCCTTGGGATCCCGGCTTTCGCAGACCTCGAGAGCGCATTCCACGTAAACTTCGATGAAATCTGTACCGCTGATCGCCCGGGCCTGATCCCGGTCCGCCCGGTAGGGTGAAATAAACGCCGTGATGGCGATCAGCCCCGCGTCGGCAAACAGTTTGGCCACTTCTCCGATGCGACGGATATTCTCCTGCCGGTCTTCCGGGGAGAAACCGAGGTTTTTGTTCAAACCGTGACGGATATTATCTCCATCCAGAACGTAACACCGGATCCCCCGTTCAAACAAGGCTTCTTCCAGCGCGCGGGCGATGGTGGATTTGCCAGATCCAGAAAGACCGGTAAACCAAATCACCGCACCACGGTGTCCGTTCAGCCGTTCCCAGTCTGCCCGGGTGATGTAGCCTTCGTGCCAGGTAATATTGGTGGCTTTTTGTTCAGCGGACATGATTAATCCTCCTTTTATTGATCGTTAAACTAATATATAATACCGGAAATTCCCATCTCAACCTACCTTCTTCCTCATCCCAGAAAGGTATCATACTCCATGAGCCCGCGCAGTTGGGATTCAGTCCGATCCACTGCCAGGAATCATCCCCAGCGGATTGGGATTGCGGTCCGCCAGGTGTTCGGGATACAATTACGTGCAGAACGGAAAATAACAGGAGAACAACGGCCCACTCCATGAATGAACAAAGCCACGCGCGCGGCGCGGACGTTCCGATCGCCGAATCCGGCACAGGATACGCGCATACGCTAACGCACGAATTTGAACTGAACAGTCAGGAAGAGGCGCTCCGGTTACTGGGCTTCAATGGTGAACTGCGCCGACGCCTACAGGATCAGGCGCGGGTGCGGATCGTGGACCGGGGCACACGGGTGGTGATCATCGGGGAGGAAGCGGATGCCGCGGTGGCTGGCATCGCTTTGCAGGGTATGCTGGACGCAGTCCGCATGGGCCACACGCCGACCATTGACGACGTGGATATTGCCCTGGCGGTAGCCCGGGACCGGGAACAGCGGGCCCTGGGCCGGATGCTGGCCGAACGTCCCGCGGCCATCCGCGCGGATGTGAACATCCGCCCTCGCACCCGCGGTCAGCACCGGTACCTCGAAGCGATTCACCGGCATGACATCACGCTTGCGGTCGGTCCCGCGGGTACCGGCAAAACGTTCCTGGCCATGGCGGCGGCAGTGTCCGCTCTGCTCAACCGCGAAGTCAAGCGGCTGGTGCTGACCCGTCCGGCGGTAGAAGCAGGTGAACGGCTGGGCTTTCTCCCCGGCGACCTGGAACAGAAAGTCAATCCCTACCTGCGTCCGCTGTACGACGCATTGTTTGTGCTGCTGGACATGGAACGGGCGCGCCGCCTGATGGAACAGCAGTCCATCGAAGTGGCCCCGCTGGCTTTCATGCGCGGGCGGACGCTGGATCACGCGTTCATCATTCTCGACGAGGCCCAGAATACGACCATAGACCAGATGCTGATGTTTCTTACCCGGCTGGGGGCCGGATCCCGCGCGGTAGTGGCCGGAGATATCACTCAGGTGGATCTTCCAAAAGGGGTGGAATCGGGCCTGGGCCACGCGCTTGGCATCCTGGATGGGGTTCCGGGGATCGGCGTAGTACGGCTGACCGGTCGTGATGTGGTGCGTCATCCGCTGGTGCAGCGGATCATTGATGCCTACGAGTCCGGCGGCAGAACCGGAAACGGGAATCGTCCGAACCCGAACCCGGAAGGCATGGCACCTGATGGACCGTGAAGGTCCGAGACCACCGGTCGACTGGCGGGTCTGGGAGTGGATCCCGGACATGTATGCCCGGTTCACCTTCCGGCAGGCCCGGGCCTTCCGGGTCATTTCACTGGCATTCGCCTATCTGTTGTGTGTCGCGGCTCTGACCCGTGAACCCTCTTTCGATCGCGCACTGACCGTCGACATGAACGCGCCGGTGGCAGATCAGGAAATCCGGGCAGCCTTCTTCTTCGAGACCGTTGATGTGGAGCGCACCCGGGAGGCACGAAAGGCCGCCGCGGACGCCGTACCGGCACATTACCGGGTCGATGGAAATATTGTCGCGGAACAGGTGCGGAAACTCCGGGACCGGCTGACTCTGGTGCAGCAGGCGCGGCCCGACGTGGACCGGCTGGTGATCGAACTGTTCCGCGCTTCTACGTCCGCAGACGCGGAAACGGACCTGACCGGGCTGGCAGTCGCCCGGGTACTGGAAAACTGGCGCAAAAAAGTCGAGTGGAAATCCCTTCCGGATCCAGACCTGCTGGCCCCGCTTTTGACCCCGGACCGTTCCAGCCTGCCCAGGCGGGTGTTTGAACCCGAAACGACCCAGGCGGAAAACACTGATACGGCAGGTGCGGCCGCGTCCCCACGAAAAACTAAAGCCCTGGATCCTGATCCGCCGCTGCCGCTGACATACTCCGATGCGGACCGGCTGGCCGCGCTGGCGGTGGATGCCCTCGAGCAGGTGCTGAATCAGGGGGTGCGGGCGGGCAATCTGCCTGCGGACGCGGAATCCCGGCGCATCGTAATCCTGCAGGCAGGAACCGCCGCAGGCATGAACACCAACGCCATTGAGACCACCCTGGGTCAGGTAAGTGATCCGGCAAAAGCGGAAAATACCCTCGGTGAACAGTTGTCCGTGCTGGTCCGTCAACAGACGGGAGCAGGCGGCGCAGACACCTTCGCGACACAGTGGGCCGAAGCCCTGGATGCATTACGCGAACTAAGCCGCGACCTGATCGTGCCCACCCTTATGGAGGACAAGGTAGCAACGGCCACCGCCCAGGCCCGCGCCGCGGAGGCTACCCCACCGGTCATGAAAGAAATTGAAGCAGGCGAAATCATACAGGACCGAGGCCGGCGCTGGACCGCCCAGTCCCGCTCGGACGTGGAAACCTACCTCAAACTGCTCGCCAGTAACAACCGCCCATGGCAGCGGTTTGCCGGAACGCTGCTGGCGAACGCACTGCTTACCGCCCTGGTCTTTTTGGCATGGCGACGGCTTACGTCCTTCGTGGGACGAGTGCCCGCCCTGGTGGGCTGTGCCGGCATGACCACTGACAAGTCCTTCGCCCTGGGCGTGGCGCTGATCACCATCCTGCTGGTGACCGCCCGGGTATTCCTGTATTTCGAGCCGAGCGGATATCTGGTGCCCGCGGCGGCCGCGGCCATTCTGTTTGCCATACTGGGAGGACCAATCCGGGCCAGCATGCTTTCCCTGCTGGCCGCGCTGCTGGTTTCAGACCTGTTTCAGTACAACTGGCGGCTGATGCTGGTGCTTGGCGCGATGGCCAGCGCGGGCGGTTTTGCGGTCAGCCGGGTCCGGCGGCGGGGAGATATGACCGCTGCCGCCGTAGCGGCCACGCTGGCGGGTATCGCCGCTTCAGTGGCAGTTACCCTGTCCATGGAATCGCTGCTGAGTGAAAATTTCCTGCGCCGGGTTGGGCTGATCATCCTTAACGGTGGTCTGTGCGCGGTGGTGGTTCCAGGACTGCTTTCTCCGCTCGAGCGGTTGTTTCGGATTACCACGGATATCACCCTGCTGGAGTACTCCGATCTGAACAATCCCCTGCTCGGCGAACTGGCCATGCGTGCTCCCGCCACCCACGCCCACAGCCTGATGATGGGGCAACTGGCCGAGGCCGCGGCCGACGCCATCGGCGCGAATGGTCTGCTGGCCCGGGTATGCGCGTATTATCACGACATCGGCAAAATGTCCCGATCTGAACTTTTCGTGGAAAACCAGAACGGCGTGAACATTCATGACCAGTTGAAGCCCGAAGAAAGTGCCGCGCTGATCCGACAGCACGTGCTGGAGGGCGCGGAAATGGCCCGCCGTTACCGGCTTCCCGAACCGCTGATAGACGGCATCCTGGAACATCATGGCACCACGGTCATCGCGTTTTTCTACGCCAAAGCGCTGAAGTTGTACGGGGAGGATCAGGTCAACCCCGACGACTACCGCTACCCGGGTCCCCGGCCGCGCCGGCCCGAAACGGCCATCCTCATGATCTGTGACGCAGTTGAGTCCAGCGCGCGAACCCTGGAGCATCCGTCGCCGGAAAGTGTCCGGGCGCTGGTGCGGAAATTCGTTGACCAGCGGCTGGCCGAAGGTCAGTTTGACGACTGCGACCTGACCCTGAAACAACTGACCTCCGTGGTGGAGGTGCTGACCCGTTCACTGTTGTCCATGATGCACGCGCGGCTGAAATACCCGACACTGCCCCCGGTGGTCAGGAGAGACCTATGATTCCGGAAATTACCCTGGAAATCCGGCAGGCATCCCGCCACAAATGGCTGTACCGGCGGACCGATTTGGAAAACACGGCCCGTGTCGCGCTGATGGAACGGCAATATCGGCGTGGGCCGGTAACCATCAGTCTGTTGTGCTGCGACAACGAAGAAATGAGCCGACTGAATGCCGCCTGGCGGGGCGGAACCGGACCTACGGATGTGCTGGCGTTTCCCGCGGAACCGGTGCCGGGGCCAGGACCGGCCGTACTTGGTGATATCGCGATTTCTTTTGAACTGGTGCTGGAACGCCATGGCGGGGATCGTCCTGCGGCCCGCCGGGAAATCCGCCTGCTCTTCTGTCATGGTCTGCTGCATCTGCTGGGTATGGACCACGAAAACGGTCGGGACCGCGCGGCCATGCAGGCGGCACAGGCGCGGATACTCGGTATCCCCGAGGAGGACGCGTGGATTGCAGATGACGCCCACTAACGCTCATATCCGACCCCACCACTTCCGCCGCGTGTTGCTGAAACGGGCGGTTATCGCTGGAGTGTGTGTTGCGGGTGGAATCGCGCTGGCGGAAGGTGGCAGTCTGCCCGCCGGGGTAGCCGCAGATTGGAAAACCGTGGTACTGACGGCGTTTCCGCCGCTGCGGGGACTGACCGTGGGGCTGCTGCTGGCGGCGTCCGCCTTCTTTTCAGCGTCGGAAGTGGCTTTCTTTTCGACCAGCCGGATACGTTTTCGGGCCATGCGGGAACACGGGGGCGTGCTGGCCGCTCTGGCCGCGCGCCTGATGGATGAGCCCAGCGCGGTACTGGCTACCATCCTGATGGGCAATAGCCTGGTCAATGTGCTCCTGGGGATCACCATGGGTGAAGCGCTGGTAAGACTGCTCGAGGCGTTGGCCGGCATGCACGCGGGCGCCGCGTATGGTCTGTCGCTACTGATCACCACCCTGGTGCTGGTCATTTTCGGGGAGGTGCTTCCCAAGGCCCTGACCCTGCGGCGGGCGGACCGGTTCGCCCTGGTGGCTGCGCCTGGCATCTGGTTGGCCGGAATGATCCTGCGTCCTCTGCGGGTGGTAGTGACCTGGCTGACAGGACTGCTGTTCCGGCTGACCCGGATCAGTGAACTGCCTCCCGCGCCTTTCCTGACCGATGAAGAATTCCTCCTGGTTCTTGAAGATGGCGGCGCGCCCGGTGTGATTGAAGAAGATGAACGCCAGATGATCCGGGGAATCCTTCAGTTCGGCGACAAAACGGTACGCGACATACTCGTGCCCAGGATGGACATCGTGGCCCTTCCTGAATCAGCCACGGCCGCCGATGCCATGGCGATATTCCGGGAACATGAATACGCGCGCATGCCGG
>Ga0308390_1001997_pt1 | contig 12747 bp, 10 predicted proteins | sample Hotspr2Sample149_FD_202358 | JGI IMG/M metagenome (GOLD analysis project Ga0308390, IMG submission 202358) | Hot spring phototrophic mat microbial communities from Mushroom Spring, Yellowstone National Park, Wyoming, United States - 20040719_149 ...
CAGGACGCCGAGTGAAAAAGCTTCATTTCGGGAAGGAATAGCCATCACATCGCAAGCAGCAAGCAGGGCCGGTGCATCTTCGACAAACCCTAGAAAGCTTACCTGGGCTGCCAAACCGGCTGCCCGGGCCTGCTGTTGCAAGCGGGCGCGATAAGCAGCATCTGCCTTCCCAGCAAGCACAAGGTGAAACCACGGAATTCGGCGACGTGCCAGTTCTAGGGCAAAGATCAACGTCGCCTGTCCTTTGTCTGGTTCTAGGCGGTTAAGACAACCAACAACGAAGCTATCTTGGGGAAGACCAAACCGCCGGCGGCAAGCTGCACGGTCAAACGCGGGAGAACGGCGAAAACGTTCAGCATCTACCCAGTTTGGAATGACCACAAACCGCTCGTCATCCCATTCAAGCGCTGTCTTGAGTTGGTCACGCACGTAGCCCGATACGGCAATAAACCGTTCTGCCACTTTCAGCCACCACCTATACAGCCAATGCCTACTCAAAGGGGCGTAGTGGTGGCGGGTCAAAAACAGCCGTGGGCGGCGGGCTCCCAACCCCTGCTGCCAGCGGATGACACCAGCCGCTACCGGATAATCGCGTGCGTAGTGGGCATGGAGAATATCAATCCGATGGAAACGCACTAGGCGTGCTAGGCGATACATTGCTTCAAAGTCGAGTGCATGACGCACGCGAAGCGGGTGCAAAGCAACAGCTTGCTGAGTCGCTTCGGCAGCTTCACGAAGCCGCCTTGCCAATTCTCCTTCAGCCGGCGTGGCAACATGCAAGTGATGCCCACGCGCCGCCAGTGCTAAGACAAGTTCCAAGACGTGCCGTTCACCACCGCCGAAAGCATCGCCTGAGCTCACGTGCAAGAGCTTCATTCACGCCGCTTGACCATGTAGGGGTTCACCCGTGGATCGAAGCGGAACTGGTCATGTCCACCGACAAAGACCACGCATCCCACCAACAAGGCAACCAGGTAGTGAAAGTGGACGGCTTCCCAGCGCATAAGAGGGTAGACCTGAATGGTGAGCAGACGGCGTGACAACGAGGCGTGGTGGGTGTTGAGCTGGGCGCGCTCAAACTGCACTTCCAGCAAGTCTCGTTTGTAGAACTCCCGCCACACGTGTAGCGAGAAATCGCCTGGCCGGTACTGATCCCGCTGCAGCCGGACAAAGAAGCGCCCGGCCGGCAACTCAATGGTCATCCGCGCGCGATGTGGGTTGCGTCGCCGATTGACACGCAGTCGTGAGAGTCCTTGGCTACCATCGCGAACGGTTATTTCGTACCCCATGCGTCCAACACTCACATCGAGCGTCAAGCCATCGGCCGGGGCCACATACTGCCCTGCGCGCCGCCGTTGCCAGACCAAATGCGCCAAAACATGGTCGCCTTGCCGCAGGACAAACACTGGACGCCGGATACCCCTTCGTTCGACAATGATCGTTCCAGCCTTCCACTCATGAAAGTCCAATCGGGGTTCGTGCTGCAGGGTCGAGGTTGACAGTGCCTTCATGCGTTATGTGCTGAGTTCTTCTGGTTTCATGAGGTGGCAACCAACGCCGCTGGTTTCATCAGCTTCTTGTAGCCGTCTTCGCTTTCTATCCACTTGAGAATCTCCGAGACTCTCCAGATGGGGAAGGGATGTGTTCGTCCACTGGCAATCTGCCACGTCCAGAAGCGGTCAATGAAGTTGCTTTCGTTGCGTTGGTCAAAAGCTCGGGCCTGGGCAATAAACTCTTCATGGTTGAGTTTTGAGGTTAGCGTACCGCCAGCCAGCTTCATCATCAACTTAGTCAACACGTGGGGTTCTTGGACAACAAGCTGGGCGGCTCGGTCACAGCTCAACTCAGCTTTCTGATACCACGTCAGCAGAGCGCTGCGCACAGGCCATGTCAGCAAGTCTGAAACGCCCGGCGGGAGTGGCATCCGCGCCAAGGCATAGCTTCCCAGTTGGAAGAGCAGTTCGGCGGCCACTTTGTAAAGCAGATGGCTACAATGGATATGCCCTAGTTCGTGGGCAATGACAGCTAGGACCTCAATGTCGTCAAGCCGCTCGATAAGCGGTGTAAACAGGACAATGAAGGGCCGTTCGACGCCGCTAGTAAAGGAGTTAAAGCCAAGCCCGCCCGAGCTCAGCGGGTTGGTTACGCTGAGGTAAAGTTCCGGTAACTCCTTGATGCCAAGGGTTTGACAGGCAACTTCCAGTTTGGCGTGCAGGTCGGGACACTGTCTTTCTGAAACCTTGACGCCATTGGCCGTAAACATCACCCGCAGGTAGGTTTCGCCCGTGACTTCCAGTGCCTTCTTAAGCAGTGGATCAATGCCTGGAATGAGCTTGAGTGTCTCAAGGGCTTGAGCATCGAGTGGATGGATGTATTCGTGCGGCGACAGTCCGGGGAACTTGCGGTGAACTTCTTCGCTGAGAGGAAGGCGACACCGCCCGCAACGTACGCCGGCGCGTGGTGTCCAATCAGGGCGGACACGATTGCGTTGGCCGCAGTAGCGACAGCGTACCTGCCGCTCGTGCGTACCATTTGCGGACAGGCTGGATGTTGTAGGCGCAGCAGCAACAGAACCATTCTCTGCCGCACGGGTTACGCCGTCAGCAGAAGGCTCTGCAGAGGCTTGGCTGGCATCCGCGTCCGGCGCCGCGGCAGCTTCGGAGTGGGATGAGAGAGGATCATCGGGCGACATGGCAAGCGTCCTTGAACTCAAAAGGTTACAGAACAACTTTCAGGGAATGTTGAGCTTGCTTGATTTTGCCCGACCGGGCAACTCAAGCTAACCGACCTCACGGCAGCGGTGTGGCCCGCCGTGGATTTGGCAAATCCAACCCCCTAGTAGGCCCGCGCAAAGATGGCCTGCGTCCGGGTTGGACGCCCGGTCATAAAGCACGTCCCGGTTCGGTCAGGCTGGTCGAGCGGAATGCACCGCAGGGTTGCTTTGGTTTCTTCTTTGATCTGGCGTTCAAGGGCAGCATCACCGTCCCACCACACTCGCGCAAAGCCTTTCTCAACGGCTTGCTTGAAGGATTCGTAGTCGGTTACGTCATGAAGATGTGCATCCCGAAAGGCCGTTGCCTTCTTGAGCAGAGCAAGCTGGATGTCTTCCAGCAAAGAGGTAATGGTCGCTATTGCTCCTTGGCGGCTGACAACAATCTTGCCCTCCTTGCCAGGACGGTCCCGGCGTGCCAAAACCACCGTGGTCTTTTCAACATCCTTTGGTCCGATTTCGACGCGCAACGGCACACCGCGCATTTCCCAGTCATTGAACTTGAAACCGGGTGTTAGACCATCCCGTGCATCCAGCTTGACCCGGATACCTGCTGTCACCAACTCACGGTGCAGGCCGGTTGCAGCTTCCATCACTCGTGTGCGCTCGTCTTCATTTTTATGGATAGGAACAATAACCACCTGGATGGGGGCAAGGCGCGGGGGCAGGACCAAGCCCTGATCGTCGCCGTGGACCATAATGATGGCCCCCACAATCCGCGTGGACATTCCCCACGAGGTTGTCCAGCAATATTTCCGTTCACCATCGCGGTCAAGAAACTGGATGCCGAACGCCCTGGCAAAGTTTTGCCCCAGGTTGTGGGACGTGCCGGCTTGAAGCGCCTTGCCATCACCCATCATGGCCTCAATCGAGTAGGTCCGGTCGGCGCCGGCAAAACGCTCGGACTCAGACTTGATGCCGGGGATGACCGGAAGTGCCGCTTCGTTCACCGCAAAATCGGTATAGACATCCAGCATTTGGCGCGTTTCGGCTTCAGCTTCCTCAAAGGTGGCATGGGCAGTGTGTCCTTCCTGCCAGAAAAACTCCAGCGTGCGCAAAAACAGCTTGGTCCGAAGCTCCCACCGGACAACGCTACACCACTGGTTAATCAGCACCGGCAGGTCCCGGTAGGACTGAATCCACTTAGCATACGCATGCCCAATAACTGTTTCCGAGGTTGGACGTATCACCAGTGGCTCTTCAAGTTCTTTGTTGCCACCGATGGTGACGACGGCCAGTTCGGGCGAGAAGCCTTCAATGTGCGCTGCTTCGCGCTCTAGAAAGCTTTTCGGGATCAGCAAGGGAAAGGCGGCATTCAAATGGCCCGTAGCCTTGAAGCGACGGTCAAGTGCTGCCTGAATGTTTTCCCACAGCGCCCAGCCGTAGGGGCGGACGATCATACAACCGCGCACCGGGGCATAATCCGCCAGTTCAGCGCGGAGTACGACTTGGTTATACCACTCATTGAAGTCCTCGGCGCGCGTCGGCAGTTTTTGTTCAGACATGAGCAGTCCCAGCTTTGAGACAAAGGGTTAGCAGGGCCACGCAGCCCTTTACGCGGGGTATGTGTTTACCTTGCCCGTGCCGGTAGGTCAACGGGCGTTCAGCTAAAGCGTTCATAAGCTCGCATTCGTAACCAGCGAAAACCACTAGCTTAGGAAACCACATTGCGCGTATCGTTTGTTTCTATTTCGGTCAAGAACCAACCACAAAGCCCCCTGGCTGACCAGATGGGATTGCTGTTACCGAGTTTACGCTATGAAAGTCATTGTTGTTGGCGCCGGCCTGGCAGGGTTAGCGTGCGCCGTTGAGCTGGCCGATAATGGCTACGAAGTGGAAGTGCTAGAGAAGCGTCCGGTGTTGGGGGGGCGAGTCTCCTCGTGGCTGGACAAGGACGGCGACTGGGTTGAAACTGCTCCGCACGTCATTCGGGGCAGCTACAAATCTCTGCTCGCCCTTATGGAACGCGTTGGTATTGCTGACCGCATCCAGTGGAAAAAGCAGCAACTGGTGTACGCCAGCAAGGGCGGGAAAATCTCCAGCATCACGTTTTCCCCTTCGGCCGGACCGGTTGAAATCTTACGCTCGATGATCGGGAGCGAACTGCTTGGTTTCGGCGACAAGCTCAAACTGCTGACCGGGCTACTGCCGGCCTTTACCGGTGACAAGAGTTTCATTGAAAACCAGGATGTCAAAAACTTCAGCGACTGGGCAGCTAACCTTGGCGTCAATCGGGAGGCAATTGGGCGCTTCTTCGATCCACTGTCGCGGACAGTGAGTTTTTTACGTCCAGACGAAGTTTCAGCGCGAGTCATCATCTTCCAGATGGCCTCCATTGCCCAAGGGCTGAATGCCACACGCATTGGCTTTCTCGATGGCGATCCATGTCAGCGCCTGTTCCAACCTATCCAGGCTTACCTTGAAAAGCGCGGTGCCCGGATTCGGACCAACGCGCGTTTAGCGCGGATTGACTTCTCAAATGAAGCCCCCCGCGCCCTGGGCCTGGAGCTGACCAACGGCGAATATCTGACGGCTGACATCTATGTCTCGGCCATGGAGCTACACGCCCTGCGCGAGGTCCTACCAGGCCAGGCCTGGAGCTATCCGTTCTTCTCGCGGCTTTGGCAGGTGGAAGAAATTCCGGTCATTACTGTTCAGCTTCGTTTCGACCGCCCGGTGGTGACCATAGACAATGCCGTCTTTGCCATCGGCACGGTGATGTCGCTTGTCGTCAACCTGTCGGTTACCAGTCCGGGCTATGCCGATGACGTGTGCCTTATCGAGATGATTGTTGCGCCGGCCAAAGATATCTTCCATCTTGACGATGGTGAAATCGTCCGCCTATGCCTTGATGATCTCACCGAACTCTTTCCCGAAGTAGCCCAGGCGAACCTCGTCAAAAGCACCGTCGTGCGTATTCCACAGGCCCTGTATCGCTGTGAACCAGGCGCGGAGAGCCGGCGTCCTACGCAGAAGACGCCTATTGAGAACTTCTTCCTCTGTGGCGATTACACCCACCACGGGTACACACCAAGCATGGAAGGCGCAACACTGTCTGGTTTCCGTGCTGCACAGTTGATTATGGACATCTACGGGCGCAACCTGCAGTGGCATGGCGGCACTCCGCCAAGCTGATTTCCACTTAGCTGGACGCGCCCGGTTGGTCGCGTCAACGTACGGCAACCATGGATGTCACCATTGTCGGCGCCGGGCTGGCTGGCCTTACGGTAGCTTATCTACTGACGAAGCGTGGCTTCAACTGTGAGGTTTTGGAAAAGAGCCGCGCGCTAGGCGGGCGCATGGCCACCCGTCGTCATCAAGACCTCAGCTTTGACCACGGGGCGCAGTATTTCACGGTTAAGACAACAACCTTTGCCGACTTCCTCCATGAAGTCGGTGTTACTGAGGCTATGGTTCCGCTAGCCGCACCGGTCGTGAGTTATCCCTTTCAAGAATTTGCCACTGCATTAGCCAACGCTAGCCACGTCGAAGTCAGCACTGTTCCCCAGTTCCCGCACCGCTACATGTTTCGCGCCGGGATGACCACCCTGGCTAAAGCCATCGCAGCGCAAATAGGTGAATTTCGGGTCGTGCGAGAATGCTTTGTTGAAGCCATCGCCTGGGACTCTAACGCACGCCGGTGGAACATTTACACTCGTGGAGACAATACGACCCTCGGCGGTATTCGCTCGGCAGACTGGATTATCCTTGCCCTTCCGGCGCCACAGGCGGCACAGCTTTTGGCGCGTAGCCAGCCGCTTCCAACACCTTTCGCCGCGTTACAAACAGCCCTTGCAGGCGTGATCTATCACCCGTGTATCACTGTCGTTTGGGGTGCTGCACCAAGTACAGCGTATCCCGGCGCCGGCGCTTTGCGGGCTACTTCGGAGACATATCCCATTGGCTGGCTGGCCTGGCTTGATCGGTTAGCACCGTACCGAGTCCCCGCCGGAAGTAGCGTTGTCATTACCCAGTTTAGTCCGACGGCGAGTCACCACCTGCTTGACCAACCAGAAAGCAAGGTTATCCAAACTTTAGCAACCACCCTGGGTGAGCAACTTCAGCTTGATCTGCCGACGCTCCAGTGGGTTGTTGTCAAACAATGGCGCTACGCCAATCCGGCCGTCTGCTTATCTGACTTGAAAGCTGTGACGGATGTCGCCGAGTTCAACCTCGATCTCTGCGGCGACTATCTACTAGGTGGACGGGTCGAAGCCGCTTTCCTCAGCGGCTTGGCTGCGGCTGAACGCTTTCTGCAAAGGGTTTCTCGACCGTGATTCATCCAAGGGGGCAAAACCCTGCCGACTGCCGGGCCTTTTTAGCCGGTGAGAGCATTGATTTGGCGGGCTAATTCCATATCCCGCATGGTGAGCCCGCCCACTTCATGCGTCCAAAGGGTCAACGTGACTTGGTTCCAGTTATGCAGCAGGATGTCTGGGTGATGGTCAGCGTCTTCGGCCAGTTTTCCAACCCGATTGACAAAATCCAGCGCCTCTGCGAAGTTGCGAAAGGTCATGGTTCGCACCAACCGGCCAGATTGACACTGCCAAGACGACAGGGTACTGAGTTGTTTCTCTAGCTCAGCAGCTTCAAGTACTGACGGACGTGTCCGAGACATACGGCGATCTCTCCTTTGTCTTAGATTAAAAGCTCGGAAAGCACTTGGAGCAACTGCTCACGCCGGAAGGGCTTTGGAATGAAGCCATCGAAGCCATGGAGGGCGATTCGCTCCCGTTCGGCAGCGCCCGTGTAAGCTGTCAACGCCACAATTTTCGCTTTGGCTAAAGCCGGCTCAGCCCGCAACACGTTGAACGTAGCAAAACCATCCATTCCAGGCATGCCAATATCGAGCAGTACAACATCTGGGGCCGTCGCGCGTGCCGTTTCAAGACCTTGCGCGCCACTGGTCGCTAGGTATGGACAATATCCGGCTGCGCTGACAACCGTTTCGAGCAACTTCAGTAAGCTTTCATCGTCGTCAATGACCAACACCTTCTTGGCATGGGGAGCTAAGGGCGGTGCTGACTCACTCTTGTCCGGCGTGTGGCTTGCTGCCGGAACGGCTGTCGGAGAGGCCACAAAACCGGGCAGTTGGAAGGTTATCCGCATCCCTGTATCCTGGGACTCAACGGCCAATCTCCCTCCTTCACGCTCCGTCAAAAGACGTGCCAGCCGCAGTCCACTGGTTTTGACATTTTCATAAAGTGCTTGGGTGCTTTCTATCACGACCTGCCCGGCAGGCTCGAAGCGTATTCGCACGGTGGCTCCTTCTGGCAAGGCTCGGAGCGCATGGTAGACTGTCAGCCACATAGCCTGTCGCACCGTGGGTGAAATACGCACCGACGAAGCAGCTTCCTCCACCTCCATCAGAAGCATTTGTTGTCGGGCGCGAGCAACAAGTTCCAGCGCCTGGCAAATACGGCCTAGGACTCCCCGCAGGTCAGCGGCCTCCGCAGCTAAACCTTCTGCCTCTTCAAAACGAAACAGCTCACTGTACTCATCGAGAAGTTGCAACATGCTTTCCGCCGCCGACCGAATATGGCGAATACCTTCTTGTTGTTGCTGTGGGTCGGCAGTGCCTTCTACGAGACACTCCGTCCAACCGAGGATAGTCGCCAGCAAGATGCGCAAGTCATGTGACAAGCTCTCAAGCAGAGACGATAACCCAGTTGCTCGTACATAGGTCCTATTTCTGTCGGCCGGCGGTTGGGCCCGGGACATACGTACTTCCCTCTCCGTAGCTAGAACTCTCCCACAGTGACAACAGACGACCTAGAATGTGCTACCCCTACCTAGGCTTGTTTCATTTCCTTCCAAGGGTAGCGCCTGCTGAATGGTTTGCGTCAGCAATATAACATTGGGCTTTCACCTATGCGACAGACTCCGTAGGTGCTTTTTGACGCCCAGGCGGGTGCCTTCTTTTACGTGCAGATAGCCTCGATTCTTCACAACAAGCTGCAGTGTAGTGCATCCACCGTTAGCTTTGTGCTTCCATGAGCAGGGCCGGTTACTGCCAAACAATGAAAGGAAGGTTGGCATGACAGAGCACGAGGCCCTTATGCGCGAAGCCCTACGCCTTGCCGAGTGTGGGCGGGGACGTGTTAGTCCTCGCCCCTTGGTTGGAGCGCTTGTTGTGCGCGAGGGGTCCATCGTAGGACGTGGTTTTTACCACGAACCAGAGCCAACCCACGCCGAAGTCTGGGCGCTGCGCGAAGCTGGACTGCTGGCCCGTGGCGCAACCCTATATGTCAATCTCGAACCATGCTCTCACTACGGACGCACTCCGCCATGCACTGAAGCCATTATTACTGCCGGCATCAAGCGTGTCGTTGCCAGCATTCGTGACCCCAATCCCCAGGTCAATGGGCGTGGGTTTGCCCAGTTGCGTGCTGCCGGCATCGAAGTTCTCACAGATGTTCTTCCTGTGGAAGGCACGAAAATCAACGAAGTATTCCTCATCAATCAGATCGAACACCGCCCGTTTGTTCACCTCAAAGTGGCTATGAGTCTGGACGGACGCATAGCTACTCACACCGGTGCTTCCCAATGGGTGACAGGCGTGGCTGCCCGCGCTGCCGGGCAGGAGCTACGGCATCGCTATGATGCCATTGCCGTTGGAATCGGTACGGTTTTGGCTGACGACCCCCAACTTACTGACCGAACCGGGCAAGAGCGCCACCGCCCCCTGGTGCGGGTTGTGTTTGACTCGGTGCGGGTACGTCTTCCTTTGACGGCTTACCTTGTTCGGACAGCCCGTATCTTTCCGACCTGGTTGATTACAGTCGCCTCTGATCAGCGGACAGAAGCTTTAGCCCAGCTCGAGCAACACGGGGTACATATTCTCAGCGTAGAAGGCGACGCGCGCGGCCGTCCGCGCCTTGAAGCTGCGCTAAACCAGCTTTATGCCGCAGGAGTAACCAGCTTGCTCGTCGAAGGTGGCGGCACGCTAGCCGGAGCCTTTGTAGATGCCCGGCTGGTTGACAAGATCACATGCTTTCTTGCGCCACGCATCATTGGCGGCACAGCAGCACCACAAGCAATTGGCGGAAAAGGGGCAGCTACCCTTGAAGATACCCTCAACCTGACAGATTGTACCATTGAGCAGGTTGGCCCTGATTTTGCCATCACCGGTTATGCCAGTCAGACTATGGCGTATCTCTTAGCCCAAGCCCGGGCCGCTGCCGAGCGGCATTACGCTCGGACGCCGAACACGTTGGCAAGCCACTGGAGCCCATCCGGGGTACCGCTGGATTCAGGATGAAACAGTACCCCTTCGCAGGGCTGCGTACGGTGACGGAAACCGAGCAGCGCACCGCTTGGCGTCGTTGCAGTGACTTCCAGGCTTGTCGGCAAGGACTTTTGTCCAAGCCGGGGAAGGCGCGGCACCCAGGCGCGAAAGCGGTATCTGAGATTGCCAAAGGCCAGACAACCATCGTGACAGACTTCAACCAAACCCGGACCGATTGGGCGCTCAGGTGGGACTGTCAGGCCCAAGGCAGCGCCCAAGGCCAAGCCCCCTTGGCCAAATCCAAGCAGGGCAGCACGGCCAAGCCAGGCGGCAACTATCCCATCTATGACTTGCTGAGACACGGCTGGTGCCTGCCCGGTCACAAACACCAAGTGCGTTGGTGCAAGTGTGGCTAGTCTGCTCACATCCATCTCAGACAAGGGGGAGACCAAAGGGCTCCAGCCCAAAGCAGCAACGCTGTGGGCTACATTGAAAGCCACTGAGCTTTCATCATCAAGAATGATGATGGTTGGTGCCATAAGGCTGGAATGCGCCGAAAACGCTACTGGTCAGCTTTACTGACCGGGACCAACACCAGCGTCTGAAGCAGTGGCCGGCGGTAACGCTGTCCCCATGCACTGCCGGACGACCGACTTCAGGTTTTCGTCCTGACTGCGGGCTAGCACTTGGTCGAATACTTCGTTAGCCGTGGTCGTCTGTCCGTTAAGTCGTAGCATAAAGCCGCGAAATGCCAGCGATGACATGTCGTTGGCATCGTAGGCAACGGCCTGCCGGAAGTCCTCTTCAGCCAAAGCATACTCGCGCTGCTCCCAATGCGCACGCCCCCGGTAGTTCCAGGCGAAGTTCTTGCAAGCTTCGTCATCACACAAGTACGCAGCTTGGGCAAAGCGATCAAGCGCCTCGGTGAGCTTTCGCTGATGATACAAAGCAATACCAAGGTTGAGATGTGCCTTCCCGAATCCAGGGGCAACATCGAGTACGTCACGGAAATGACGTTCTGCCGTGGCGTAACTTTTTTGGGCAAGTGCCTGAATACCCCTGGCAAAGGCTTCTCTGGCAGCAGCTTGTGCAGCATCGGCTGGCGCATTCTTGCCGAGATCGCCAGAAGAGAGAGTGGGCATCCCTTCTTCACCTTGCCAGGATGCCTCGCCTTGCCGGGATGGCGTCCCTTCCTGCACATGTCGCCCGTTATCCTGTCCCCGCAGAAAGAAATAAGCGCCCAACATTCCACCTCCCACGATAAGAACCCCGGCTAGGGCTGCTATTGCCAAAACCATACCCACCTTGCGGCTCGACTTGGTGTCTGCTGGCATCACCTGCGGCGGTCCTTGTTGGGCCGACGGATAACCCGGCGTGGTGGGGGCTTGAGGAAATGCCGGGGGTAGCAGGGTTGCAGCTTGCCCTGGCACAGATTCCGGTAGGGAGCCAGAAGCAGCACCCGGCAGTTGTGCCGTTTCCCCAACCAACGGCGGTGGGCTGGCTGCTGCGGTGGACAGTTGACCCGCACTTTCTGTGGCAACTGTTCCTAAAGGCACGGTGGCGTCTTCTGACGCTGTGTCTGGCGTCGTACGATGTGATTCCTCAGTTGGAAAAGATGATGTGCCTGACACGAACGGCGAGGTATTCCCCGCAGCAAGCTGAAGTTGTGTCGCTCCAAGAAACACCGTGCCTGCTGCACATCCGGCTTCTAGTTCGCCGATGAAATCCCGTACGGTGGGCGTTCGATGCTCCCGCTTGCGTTGTAGAGCGCGCATCAGAGCTGCCTCGACAGCGGGCGGAACCGCCACATGGGGGTTGACCTTCCACATCGGTAGCGGGTCCTCTGTCAGCCGCTTGACCATGACGGACTGCATGTTGTCGCCAGCAAAGGGCAACTTTCCCGTCAACATCTGGTAAACGATGATGGCCAAGCTGTAGATGTCTGACCGTGGATCGAGCTGCTCCCCAGCCAACTGCTCTGGCGACATGTAAAGTGGCGTCCCTACCACAAATCCGGCTTGGGTTAAGTCCTGCCCGTGCTGAAGGGACTCACCAACCCGTTTGGCGATTCCAAAGTCGAGTATCTTGACCCAGTCGCCATGATTCCGGCGGGAAAGCATGATGTTGTCCGGCTTGAGGTCGCGGTGGACGATGTTCATGCGGTGGGCGGCATCCAGGGCATCGCAAGCCTGCCGGGCAATTGTCAGCGTTCGTTCCAGGGGCACGACACCCTCCCGCCGCAACACGGATGACAGTGTTTCTCCCTCAACAAACTCCATGGCAAGGTAGTGCAACCCCTGGTCGTCTCCAAAGTCGTAGATTGTCACCGCATGAGGATGATTGAAGGAACTCGATAGCTGCGCCTCACGGTTGAAGCGGGCTAGGGCATCTGGGTTAGAGGCAAAAGAGGCACTGAGAATTTTGATGGCACACAGGCGGGCGATTCTGAGCTGCTCTGCCTTGTACACTGCGCCCATCCCACCTTCGCCTAACTTGCTGATGATCCGGAAGCGTCCCGCAATGGTCCGTCCGATCAACGGATCGTTGGCAGGCGACGGCGGCATCATAGCCCTGGCCTCGCTCACGGTAATGTCCTCCTGGGCTCAGCGCAACGGCTTGCGGGTTCGCTCTAACTCTCCATTGCCCGATGTGCCTTGAAGCCCATGCGGCAGGTCTGTTTGGCGCGCCATGAACGCCCGGAAGCGTTCGGCTTCTGCATCCCGGTTGTAGAACTCAAGGAGCGATTGGC
>Ga0308390_1001998_pt1 | contig 12742 bp, 8 predicted proteins | sample Hotspr2Sample149_FD_202358 | JGI IMG/M metagenome (GOLD analysis project Ga0308390, IMG submission 202358) | Hot spring phototrophic mat microbial communities from Mushroom Spring, Yellowstone National Park, Wyoming, United States - 20040719_149 ...
AATAATTGATGTTCAGTGTAAAAGGCAATTTTTAGGGATGGTATCGAAAAACCTTCATTCAAGTTCCCTTCATGCAATCTTACATATTCGAAAATATCAATTTCTTCTCCGGCAACATCCTCAAATATGCTTTCTAAGCGATGCAGCTGCTGTTTGTCCGATGAAAATATATGAAAAACCCATCCCTGTTTCCCTTGATCTATTAGTTCGCTGACCAGCCATTGAAACTTTCCATGAAAAGCGAGTTGAGGTCTAACTCCTACATCTATTTCCGGTAAATCATGCCCAAATAAAGAAACAGTGGAATATAAATTTATTTTTTCTAGTAGTGCAGACAGGTCAATGAGTTGAAATTCTCCTTTTACTTCTGCTGATAAAGATGAAAAGATTTCTATTTCTTTCGTAATTAATTCTTTGAATTGTGATGAAAAGTTCCATAGAATAGTTTTTTCTGGCAAAAGCAACGAAAAAAAATCAGTCCAATTTTGACTTACATCATTTTTTATTTCTGGAAATAAAGTTATGCTATCTACTTGTCGAATCGTAAGTTGGTGAACGGGATGAAAAAATTTAATCTTTTCAATGCGGTCGTCGTCGAAAATAATTCGAGCAGGATATGTTTCTGCATAAGAGAAGATATCCAAAATATTTCCACGACGGCTGTATTCGCCTGGTGAACTTACCATGTCAACTTCTACAAAGCCAGTTTGTTCAATCCATTCCGAAAGAAAAATTGGATCAATGGACTGTTGAAGACTTAACGTTGTTTTTTCTTTCTCTACTGTACTTTTAGCCAAAATAGCATGGGCTAAAGCCTGCGGATAGGTAATGATAATAGAAGAATTATTTTCATAAAGTCGCAGTGTGGCTTTATTTCTAAACATCACATGATGCTTGTTCTTGTGCGTGAGGTTGTACTTGCTTTTGTAAGGCGTTGGGAAAAAAAGAATGGGCACATGATCTTCTTTGCTTTTCGAATGCATTTTAGATAGTGAGGTGAAATCATCCATTAAGTCATACGCAGCATCTTGATTTTCAGCCACTACAAGATGATGTTTTTCAGTAAAATCTTGATAAAGTAAAAAAAGAAGCACAGACAGCGACGATCCCGTTGCGTTTTTAAGTTTAACAGATGACGCTTTCCCTTCTTTTATAAAAGAAAGCAAACTCTTGTAAGCATCAAGGGAACGAAGGGAGGCAAAAAAACGCATATATGCTGTTATGCTTTACTTTCGAGAACTTTTGTCATCCACGAAGAAATGGTTTCTTCCGTGGGGAGATTTATGTCAAGCTTTAGTTTCTTTTTTACCACCGTAAGCTCAGCGAGAATTTTAGTGGGTTTCATGCTAAGCAAATCTTCTGGTTCAAGTATCCCAATATGAGGGAATAGTTCAATGATTTCCTTATCAATGCCAATTTTTGAAAAAATCTCTACATCGAGTTGTTTTTTACGTTCAGGCTTCATTTGAGGGAAAAAGATAACTTCCTGAATAGATGGGCTATTGGTCAGGATCATGGTTAAACGGTCAATTCCGATACCAAGACCAGCCATCGGTGGCATACCGTATTCCATGGCTTTTAAAAAATCTTCGTCGAGTATCATGGCTTCTTCGTCACCTTTTTCGCGTAATTTAAGTTCCTCCTCAAAACGTTCGCGCTGATCGATAGGATCGTTGAGCTCAGAATAAGCATTGCATAGTTCTTTACCGTTGACGATGACTTCAAAACGCTCAACAAGTCCTGGTTTTGATCTATGTTTTTTTGCTAAAGGTGACATTTCAATAGGATAATCCATGATGAAAGTTGGTTGAATGAGGTTAGGCTCTACCATTTCACCAAAGATTTCATCAATGAGCTTTCCTTTTCCCATGGATGGATCTAAGTCAATGTTCAAATTACGAGCAATTTCGCGCAGCGATTGCTCATCGGCTTGACTTATATCGACACCAGCATACTGTTGGATTGCTTCGAACATGGTGAGTCGTTTCCAAGGTCGCTTAAAATCAATTTCTTTCCCATCATAAATGATCTTAGTTGTGCCGTACAATTTTGTCACAATATATTCAACCATTTCTTCGACAAGCTCAGCCATCCAATGGTAATCTTTGTAAGCAACATAGAGCTCCATTTGAGTAAATTCAGGGTTATGGAAACGATCCATTCCTTCATTACGAAAATCTTTACCTATTTCATATACTCCATCATAGCCCCCGATAACAAGACGTTTTAGGTAAAGTTCATTGGCAATACGCAAGTATAGTTTTGTTTGCAAAGCATTGTGATAAGTGACAAAAGGGCGAGCAGTGGCTCCACCGTATACAGGTTGCAAAATGGGAGTTTCTACTTCCAAATATCCCCTTGCGTCCAGGAACTCACGCATGTATTTTATTATGAGCGAACGTTTGATAAAAATATCTTTTACATGTGGATTTACGATTAAATCAACCGTTCGGTTTCTGTATCGTTGTTCAGGATCAGTAAAAGCATCAAATACTTTGTCATCTTTTTCTTTGACAATAGGAAGAGGTCGAAGAGATTTACTTAGGACTTTTAAGGATTGAACATGAATAGATAGTTCACCCATATGGGTGTAAAAAATATATCCTTTGACACCAATGATGTCTCCAATATCAAGCAATTTTTTGAAAACAACTTGGTATAATGTTTTGTCTTCGCCTGGGCAAATTTCATCTCTTTTGATGTATAGCTGAATTCGTCCCGTTGAATCCTGAAGATCTACAAAAGATGCAGCTCCCATGATCCGGCGTGTCATGATTCGGCCAGCAATAGAAACTTCCTTCTTTTCTGCAGCAAATATTTCACCTTGTTTTCTGATTTCTTCAATCGTAAAATCGACAGGATACAATTCTGCGGGATAAGGATCAATACCCAGTTCTCTTAATTGTTTTAAAGCTTCTCTTCTAAATATTTCTTGATCGCTCAATGGCATATTTTTTTGCAAATTTAACGAAAGCTCAAAAATGAGTTGAAATAAGACGCTTTAAAACTAAACATAATAAAAAATACCTTAAGAATTTTTCCATATACAAAAAAATGCTAATTTTGCAACGGAAAGGGTTGTTAGCTCAGGTGGTTTAGAGCGCATGCTTGACAGGCATGAGGTCACTGGTTCGAGTCCAGTACAACCCACTACTGAAAAAGAAATTCTATTATTTTTTTAGCTTTTGTCTGATTATCAAATCCTTTTTGTAAAAGTTTTTCTTTTCTAATTAATAATTCGTCGTCAGTAAAAGGTTTTTGGAATAGCATATGCACTTTTTCTCGCATGACTTGTGGACTATCAGCTATGTGGCAAAGCTCTTCTAATCCTGTCTCTTCAACCATGGGACTGTTTACCAAAATATGTTTTCCACGATATAAAGCATATAAAAGTTTCAATTTAATTCCAGTGGCCTGAAAGGTTGGTAAAATATTAATGTGAGCCCGAGCTATCAAGTCTTCAAATTCTTCTTGTCTAAGACCTGTGATTAGAAAAATATGGGAATGCTTTTTTACTAATTTTTCTAAAAAGGCGGGTGGTTTATTTCCAGCAATAATCAAAGTATATGGTAGTTGTGAAAAAACTTCTTCAACTAGGAAAGCTGCTGCTGCACTATTTTCGCTCACATCTAAACTTCCATGATACAAAGCAAAAGGTTCAGAAGTCTGAGTCAAGATCTCAACATCATCGAAAGGATGAAAAGCCGTAGCCGTAAGAACATTTGAATTAAAATGCAAATAATATTGAGCATCTTTAGGAGAAATGGCAATGATTCCAGAAGCTTCTTTTAGAATTTGTTCATAGAATTTTAACTTTTTGCTCTCGATTTTTAGATAAAACTTATAAAAAAATTTTTTTTCGTTTTCAGATAGTGCTTGATAATATTCGTGTTCGATATTGTGCATACGCACGAACTGTCGCCTTCCCTTCAGTGCGCGATGAGAAAGGTAATAGGTTGTATGAATTCCCTCATATAAAATTGGATAGTCGTCCTGTAAAAGGCGAGTAAATAGCTCATCACTTCTGCGCGTTGCTACGATATAAGGCGTGGGGGTGAATAGATTTAAAAAACCTTTTCTTGGATAATAATAAACTTGGTCACAATATTTTTCAAGTTCAGGAGTTGGTTTTCGACCCCCGTACTGAAAAGCATGCAAGATAATTTTACATCCTGCTTGATGCAAGGATTTTATTTTGTAAAAAACATCTATTGCCCCACCATAATTAGCAGGCCATGGTATATCAAAAGCTACAACATGTAAATAGCGATCAGTGTTTAAAATATTCATACAATTTTTCTTTTAGTTTGATTTTTTCGACATCCCAGTGCAATTCAAGAGATGCTTTTCGTGCATTTTCTTTCCAGCGTTCTAGTCTACTGCGGTCGGATAACATAAAATTAATCTTTTCGGCTATATGACGAGGATCATGTGAAATGATGGTTATCCCAACTTGATAAGTCTTGATGAGTTTTTGAAGTTCATATAAATCAGAGGCAAGAACAGCCAACCCTGCATGCAGGTAATCGAAAAATTTGTTTGGCAAGCTGCATCTGTAATTTATGCTGGTTGGCTTATCAAGACTAAGTCCTACGTCAGCATTAAACGTATAAAGAATTAATTCATCAGGAGGAAGCGTAGGAATTATTCGAACTTTTTTGTGAAGATGAAATTTTTCAACTAAGCTCGGTAACTTGGGAAAAACATCGCCGTTACCAATAATATAAAGTATCGCGTTGTTTACCCATTGCATAGCTTCGATGGCTTCCTCCACACCGCGATCTATGTTAATGCCTCTTCCTTGAATGAGGAGAATGTATTTATCCAAAGGTAAATTGAGCTCTATACGGCTCTTGGGCTTAAACTCTTTTTTCCGTATGGGCACATTACGAATTACAAGCACATCTATTCCATAAAGTCGCCGATATAAGCGTGCTATGGCATCATTTACAGTGATCATCCATGTTAACTTTCGCATCGAATATCGTTCAATCCAGGTCCAAATATTTCTAACAAGTGGCCTGCCGTTAAGTTCTGGTACTCCCGTAAAAAATTCGTGACTATCGTAAACTATTTTCTTCTTTTTTTTAATACTAACCACCAGAACTGAAGGTAACAACGTATCTAGATCGTTAGCCCAAACTACATCAAATTTGTGAAAAAGTAAATATATAAAAAAAACAATATTTAAATGTAGGTAAAACAATGGTCCTTTATGAAAAGGTAAATGAAATCGTTTATGTTTATAGGGAAGATGTAAACTGCTTGGGCTATTGGGTAAGATACGACCTAGAACAAAAACATCATATCCCATTTCTTGCAGAAGTAAGCAAGAGCGTTTTACACGCTGGTCAGTTACAAGATCATTGGAAACCAGCATGATGATTTTCATAGTCAGGGGCGTTTGCCACCAAAAGGTTCACACGGATTGCAACGAAAAGGTATGGTTATTTTTGACAAAGTGAAATCTTCTTTTTTTAAGCTTGTTAGTGGAAGCTCATAGTATTTTGGGCAAGTAGGTGCTGGCAACAAAACACAAGGATGCGAACTATCGAGAGAAATAGTAACAAAGGAAAAAGTTGTATCAATGTAGACAAATCCTAGAGAATCCGTAAGTGTAAAAAATTTTATCGTATCGTTGTAGGTAAGTATTAAGTGCGTTGAAGCAAGCGGATGCTCTTTCGAATACCATGCAAGCATCTCATCAGAAGGTTTTATTCCTCCGCAATATGGGTTAGTGTAAAACAATTGAATCGGTTTGAGTTTCTTAATTGATGCATTAGCTTTTCTGGGCTTCGTGAAATCTTTTTTTTGAGAAAAGGAAACGCAACTACTTAATATTAAAGCAATTAGGAAAAAAATATTCCACCTCATCGCATATCATTAATGGTAACTCCCGGGTAATCTTTTTCATTGAAAGTAAAACGGCTATCAAGAACTTTTGGGTTTTCTATAAAATTATCAATGGTATAGGTATAAATCGAGCCGTTTTTATCGTAAATAGAAGAGCGATAAAGCATGTTATTGGTTTTATCAATTTCTACTCGAACTTTGTAAAACGATTGGGTTTTGAGTGGGACTAAATCTATGACTTGAATAATTTTATTAGCTTCGGGAACTTCCTTGATAAACTTTGCACGATAGTTTTTTTCGTAGGCAGTTAAAATTTTAGTTGGTGTATTCAAATTGTTGGTATCGAGATTATTGATCTGGACTTCGTTTTCATCTTTAATGTATGTCCAAACAGTTTTGCCGTCACAAATGATAATCTGGTTATCAATGTAAAGGCGATATTTGTTGTCCTTAATGTAAATACTTCCTTTTTTTGACTCGTTAACTTTGTTTTTCGGATTGGAAATGGTGTAAGTAAATTCAAACTTCATCGTGTTGTAAGATTTGTACTTTTCTGAAAGATTATGTAAGATTTCTTTAGCTTTGGGATCATCGACTTGTGCTTGAACTAAATTGAGCAAAACCAACGCAACAGAAAAAAGCAAAAATTTTTTCATGGTTTTTATATTTTAAATTAGGTTTGACAAAAATTGTTCCAAATGATTTAAATCTTTAATGAGAACATCACGCGGCTTGCTGCCTTGTGGGGGACCCACTATTCCTGCTTGTTCGAGTTGTTCAATGATACGACGAGCCCGAGCAAAGCCAATGTTTAATTTTGTTTGCAACAACGAGGTTGAACCCTGTTGAGTGGTGACGACGATACGAGCAGCATCCGCAAAGAGTTTGTCAAGGTTAGAAATGTCTCGCATATCTCCACCCTGCTCTTCATCTTCAACTTCTGGCAGAGGAAATGGCATAGGATAACCCACCTGATCACCAATGAAATTAACGATCTGGTCAATTTCTTCAGTGTCAACATAGGCACACTGAAGTCGAAGGAAATCACTTCCATGTAAATAGAGCATATCGCCCATCCCCACAAGCTGCTCTGCTCCGTTGTAATCTAATATGGTTCGACTATCAACTTTGGATGAAACTCTAAAAGCAATGCGAGCAGGAAAGTTTGCTTTAATCTTACCTGTAATAACATCAACAGATGGACGTTGGGTAGCAACGATGAGATGAATACCTACGGCACGAGCCAATTGAGCAATACGAGCAACAGGAAGTTCAACCTCTTTGCCTGCAGTCATGATTAAGTCAGCAAATTCATCAATGACCACGACTATATAAGGCATATAAAGGTGCCCCTTTTGTGGATTTAATCGTTTTTGCAAATATTTTTGATTGTATTCTACGATGTTTTTAACTCCTGCTTCTTTCAGTAGATCGTATCGCCAATCCATTAATTTGGTAAGAGAAGTAAGAGTTTTCACAACTTTTGTCACATCGGTTATAATTGCTTCCGTTTCGTCAGGTAGTTTTGCTAAAAAATGATTTTCAAGTTTGTTGTATGGTGCTAATTCGACTTTTTTGGGATCTATAAAAATGAATTTAAGTTGACTTGGATGTTTTTTATAAAGTAAACTGCATATGATTGAGTTAATGCCAACAGATTTTCCTTGGCCAGTGGCTCCAGCTATTAGAAGATGTGGTAATTTTGCTAAATCAGCGATGTAAGGTTCATTGGTAATGGTTTTTCCGAGTGCAAAAGGAAGCTCACCGGTATGTTGAATGAATTTCTCGTTTTCAAGCAAACTACGAAGTGAAACTATTTCTCGTTTTTGGTTAGGAACTTCAATGCCAATGGTACCCTTTCCGGGAATAGGAGCAATAATGCGTATGCCTAAAGCCGAAAGGCTTAAAGCTATGTCATCTTCGAGGTTGCGAATTTTGCTAATACGAACGCCAGGAGCAGGTACAATTTCGTACATGGTAACCGTTGGACCAATCGTAGCTTTAATTTTAACAATGTCTATTTCATAGTTGCGTAAGGTTTCGATAATCTTGTTTTTATTGGCTTCAAGTTCTTCACGAGTTACGCCACCTCCCTCGCGTGAATGATATTTTAATAAATCGGTAGATGGATATCGATAATGTTTCAAGGTAGCCACAGGATCTTCTATTAAATCTTGAAAATCAACAGCCTCTTCTTTAAATTCTATTTGGTCATTCGGTTGTTCTTCGACGACAAGTGGTATAGTTTTTTTAGAAGTTTCTTTTTCTTCATCGTGAATACTATCTGTAGAAATAATCTCATTTGAAAAATTTTCAGAAATATCAAGGGAAGGTTTTACATGAAGTTTTTCCTCTACATGCTCTTCACTAACTTTTTCTTGTTCTTTTACATTATTCACAATAAATTCTACGGGTGTAGTAATGTTATCTTGAATATCTTCATCTTGTTGCTCTGAAGTGATTTCATTATTTATAACATCCACATCATTTATAATATTTACGCTGAGCGATTTGTCGGAAGGTTCCTTCTCCACATCAATGTTATGCTCAACATTCTCAGAAGCAAATGGATCTAATGGAATTTCTTCAGGGGAAACACTTTCTTGTTCTTCAGTTGGTCTAGGGGTACGTTTAGAATGAATATATTGTTTTAATTGCTTCAAAAGTTCTGGGAAAAAAGCCAAAAGAATAACTCCGCCCAGTCCTAAAATAACAACTTCTGCAAAAAAATTTCCTAGCAATTTTACGAGCCAACCAGAAATGGTTGTGCCCAAAATTCCCCCAACTACAGGTTGGTTCATAAAAAAGTATCCACCAAGTAACGAAAGGTAAAAGGTTAAAACAAGAACTATAAGCAAAGGTCTCCACAAAGAGATTTTTGTTAATTGTAAGCCCCGCAAGGCCATTAAGATGAAAAAAGCAATAATGGCAAATACTCCTATACCAAAAGCTCGTTTTACTAATCTGTGAGCTAAGTATGCTCCGATAGTTCCACCTGCATTAGCTGCATCCATCCCATGACTTGCGAAAAACGAGGAAGAAGATTCTAACCATACATCATCTGATCGCCAAGTTGCAAGGTAAGAAACAGATGAAACTAACAGATACAATGAAAAGAGAAGCAATACCAAAGAATATATAGGTATCGCTTCTCTTGAGAATAAAAAACTTAATACTTTTTTTGAATTTATTACCTCACTAACCTCATTCTTTGCTTGATGAGATTTTGGGTTATGAGGTACTTCTTGTGATTTAAACTTATTAACAGGCTTATTTTCTTTTTTGTTTTTTCCCATAAAAACTAGGCAAACTCCTATTCTCCACCACCAAACATATTTTTGAGTTCTTCTTCAGTGGTTTCTTTAAAATCTGTTGGGATCATGAAATCAGTTTCTTTAATTTTAACTTTTGAAGTTTTTACTTCGCTTACTGAAAAAGTAATGCTTTTGCCTTCATCTAAAGGCATCGTATATTCCATTGGGAAACCTTTGAGTGTTGGAAAATTATTAAGAAAATTATATTCTGGCCCAGCGATTTCTTCATTATAATATACAATAATCTTTTGTTCATCACCGTATTCATCTTTCGTGATGTATTCAGCTTTTTTAGCTATATAACCAGCAATTTGCTTGCTTTCCTCAAGATAGTTAACATTTGGTTGAGCTTCTTTGAGTTTTTCAATAAATTTTACTTTTGTTGTTTTAATATAAAATTTACCCATGGAGCCAGCATCGATTAGCAGATACTGAACTGAGTCATATCCGTTGGAAATATTTTTTATGGTAACCCCTGGGTAAACGATTTCTGTCATGCTTCGTTTGCCTAAAATCTTTATTTGAGTTGATTTGGGTTGTTGGGCAAGAACTGAAGGATCCCAATCTCCATTGTAAGTAATGGTATAAGTGACAATACCCTTGAAATCTTTTGTTTTACCTTTTTGTGCAAAGGCAAGCTGCGAAAAAACAATTACTACTGCAAAAATTTGAACTAACCGTTTCATGATTTATTTTTTTGCAAAGGTATAAAAAACTTTTATGGCTAAATTTATATTTTTGCAAAAATTGTTATGAGAAATAATTTGCTCATCTTACTTTTTTCCATGGTGTTTCTTTATGGATGTTCTACTTATCATGATTTCAATTCTTTTGTTAGAAAAGCTCAATTTCTTGAAAATTCTTGGGAATCAAATAACTCAGGGGTTGTCTACACTGAAAAATGGATACGTACAAACGATACTTTGCAAGGAACTACCTGTATTTTTACGGCAAAAGATACAATTTTTTATGAAAAAAATAAAATTTTCTTTGATAATAAAGGAAAAATTGTTTTTACATCTAGCATAGGTAAATATGTGGCTACGAATGAAAGTGTTTTAGAATTAAGACATCTAACAAGTCATAAATTGACTTTCGCGAATAAAAATCAAGGCCTCACTTATACTTTTAAGCACGGTCAACTTATAATTAAAACATGGACGAAAGATAATGGCAATACCATCAAAGAAAAATATGTGTTAAGCAAGAAAAAATTATGAGAATCTTTTCATTTCTGCTTCTTTTGTCAAGTTTGATTTTTTATGGGCAAAAAGATACCACCAGTATTATTAATTCATTATACAACAGCTTAACTTTAGAAGAAAAAATTGGCCAACTCATTGCATATCCTATTTATTCCAATCGTAATGAAGCGTATAACCTATCGATTAAAGACACGCTACAAAAAATTCAGCCAGGTTTTCTTATTTATTTTCAAGGAAATATTTTATCTCATGCCCAATTACACAACAAAATCATATCCACTTTTAAGATACCTCCCTTTATTTCGATGGATGCGGAAAATGGCATTGGAATGCGTATTAAAGATGCCTTATCGTTTCCGTTGGCATTAACTATTGCTGCAACTGGAGATACGCTAAATGCTTTCCGTGTAGCTAAGGCTATAGGTGAACAATGCAATGAACTCAAAATTCATATCAATTATGCTCCTGTTGTAGATGTAAACACAAATCCTTTAAATCCCGTTATTGGAAGGCGTTCTTTTGGCGAAAGTCCTGATTTAGTTATCAAATATGCTCGTAACTACATCATAGGTCTCTCTGAATCTCAAGTTTACAATGTAATTAAGCATTTTCCTGGTCATGGGAATACATTTGCGGATTCGCATGTGGCTCTCCCAAAAGTTAAAGAAAGCTATTCAAAAATAAAACAAATACATCTCTATACCTTTGAACGCCTCATTCATGATAGACTTGCATGGGGTGTGATGGTTGGTCATTTGTACGTTCCAGCTCTTGACAAATATAAAAAACCGTCCTCTCTCTCTAAAAACATCGTAAATCAAATTCTAGTAAAACAATTTGGTTTTCGTGGGTTAATCTTTACTGATGCACTTAGTATGAAGGGTGCCCTATATAAGAACAATCCAGGTAAAGTAGAAGTTGACGCCTTGCTTGCAGGAAACGATGTATTGCTCATGCCGCAAAAGCCTACTTTAGCAATAAATTCCATAAAAGAAGCCATTCAAAAGGACGAAATTTCTCAAAAACTTCTTGAAATAAAAGTCAAAAAAGTTCTTTACTACAAGGTCAAAGCTGGACTTTTAAATACCAATCTCAAAATTGATACACAGAATTTGGTAAAAAAAATTAACCGTGATGATTATGTAAATCTTAAAAGGGAAATCTATGAAAAAAGCATTGTTTTGCTCAAAAACGATGGAATATTACCTCTTAACCCAACCAAAAAAACTTTACTTATTACTGTTGGGAATAATAATTCTCACCTTTATGAAGAACTATTAAAATACTTACGATTTCAACAAATCCGTTTTTCATATAAAGACAGTACAGATACATTAAAACCATTCGTAGATTCAATTCAACGTAATGTTGAGCAAATTGTTTTTTGTTTTCACCAACTCCCAAATTCTCCTGCACGAAATCCATTGCCTAGATGGAAATCGTTAGTTTATCGTGTAGCAAAGCTAAAACCAACTGTTTTGTGTTTGCTTGGCAGTCCTTTTCAACTACATGCGTTGGACAGTATTCAACTTTTAAAAGGTATTATACTTGGTTTTGAAAATGATAGTTTATTAGAAATTGCCATGGCTAAAGCTCTGGTTGGAACTATTCCGATTCAAGGTATACTGCCTGCTACTGTACACAAGCAATTTCCACAAGGAAGTGGACTAAAGACAACGGCTTATCAAGATATTTTGCAAGAAGGACATCTTGATGTAAACCGACTTTATTTAGATTCTATTGATTTACTGATAAAGAAAGCTATTCAAGATTCTGTTATGCCTGGCTGCCAGGTCATGGCTGTTTGGAAAAAATATATCATTTATAACAAGTGCTTTGGTAAACATACCTACGAAGGAAACCAATTGGTTAGATGTGATGACATTTATGACCTAGCATCACTTTCTAAAATTCTCGCAACAACTCTTGCCATTATGAAACTATATGAAGAAAAAAAGATTCAACTTGAAACACCTTTAAAAACATACCTGCCTCAACTTCAGGGAACAGATGTTGGTGAAACTAGTATTGCTCGCATCCTTACACACTCTGCTGGTTTTCCGCCTTTTATACCTTTTTATAAAAACACGCTAAAAAATACCTACCCATCCACGGAATATTACTCAACACAGCTCGATTCCATTCACACCATTGAAGTTGCTCATAACCTATACCTGCGAAAAGATTACAGGGATAGTATTATAAGAAAAATATTTACCATAAAACTTAATCCAAATCAAGGCTATAAATACAGTGATCTTGGAATGATAGTATTAGGCTTTCTCATTGAGAGATTAACTAGAAAGCCATTAAACGAATATGTAGACGATATTTTTTATAGACCACTTGGGTTAAACTACCTTGGTTTTT
>Ga0308390_1002001_pt1 | contig 12727 bp, 8 predicted proteins | sample Hotspr2Sample149_FD_202358 | JGI IMG/M metagenome (GOLD analysis project Ga0308390, IMG submission 202358) | Hot spring phototrophic mat microbial communities from Mushroom Spring, Yellowstone National Park, Wyoming, United States - 20040719_149 ...
CACGATAACGATGCCCAGGAATCTACCGATTAACCTGACCATCAGCTTCAAGCAATGCTGGTTCATAATGTGGGACATCCTTAACAGTACGTATGCCGATGAATCCACGATCGCGTCGTTCCATTGAGACAAGTGCCGAGGCGTAGATTTCTTTCCACGTTAACCCGAACTTTTCCATGAGCTCTTCAGGCTCGCCGCTCCCACCGAAACTGTCCTTTACTCCGACGAACTCTATCGGCACGGGAAAGTTCTTTCCAACAACTTCTGCCACCGCCCCTCCCAAACCTGCATGAACCTGGTGCTCTTCAGCCGTTACGATAGCACCGCATTGGCGAGCTGCCTCGACAATCGTTTTGACATCGAAGGGTTTGATTGTGGAGACGTTGATGACGCGAGCCTCGATCCCACGTTTTGCAAGGTGCTCTGCCGCAATGAGCGATTCCCAAACCATTGCGCCACAGGCGATGAGGGCAACATCGTTACCATCACGAAAAACCTGTGCTTTACCAATCTCAAATGGCATATCGTCGGTTGTAAAGAACGGAACTGCTGCCCTCCCGAAGCGGATATATGCTGGACCAACCATTTCTCCCATCGCAATTGTTGCTTTCTTCGTTTCCAGGTAATCGCACGGGACAAGGAGCGTCATGTGTGGAAGTGTGCGCAAGTAAGCAATCTCTTCGAGAACTTGGTGTGTTGCACCATCAGGACCAACACTAATGCCAGCATGTCCACCGCCAATTTTCACGTTCACTTCGTTGTAGCACACACTGATGCGAAGTTGATCAGCATTGCGCAGAGCGCAGAATGCACCATACGAGGCGAAGAAAGGTATTTTTCCGCTGAGAGCAAGCCCAGCGGCAATCGTCGTTGCATTTTGCTCAGCGACACCGATTGAGAAGAAGCGATCAGGGAATTGTTCTTTGAACAATGACGTCATCACTGATCCAGTGATATCTCCGCCGAGGACGACGACATTATCGTAGCGTTCGCCGAGAACGACTAGTCCTTCGCCAAAGCCTTGGCGTGTTGGTTTCGAGCCACGGAGAGGAAATGAAGTACTCATTATCAGGGTTGTGATGGTGAATTATACAGCAACAGGGTCTGGGATATCCTCACCTAATTCACGAAGCGCAATGCGAGCCTGTTCCCATGTGGGCGGTTTTCCATGCCACTCGTATCGGTCTTCCATGAAGGAAACACCTTTGCCCATGAGCGTACGAGCGATGATTGCAGTCGGTTTACCTAAGCCTTTTTCACTATTGGCGATGAAGTGGTCAAACGCGGCGCACAGTTCCGTATAGTCGTGGCCGTTGACCGTGATAACGTCAAATCCAAACGCTCGACATTTATCTTCAAGTGGGTAGATACTCATTACGTCGTGGACGCGTCCGTCTATCTGGCAATCGTTGTTGTCGATAATCCAGCAGAAATTGTCAAGTTTGAAATTTGCTGCAGCCATTGCTGCTTCCCATACGCTGCCCTCTTGGAGTTCACCATCCCCAGTGAGTGTAAACACACGGTAGCCGTTGTTATCGAGCAGTTTATCAGCCATCGCCATACCAACGGCGATTGAGATGCCTTGCCCGAGTGAGCCCGTCGAGGTTTCAATTCCGGGCAAGCCCATGTCCCGTCCCGGATGCCCTTGGAGGCGCGAATTAAACTTACGGAGCGTTCGGAGCTCTTCTTTCGGAAATGCACCAGTATTTGCAAGTGTAGCGTAAAGCACTGGACACATATGACCAGCACTCAGAACAAAGCGATCACGGGGTGACCACCACTGTTGTGGATTATAACGCATATATCCGCCGAAATAGAGAACAGCGAATATGTCAGCACTTCCAAGCGGTCCACCGCTATGACCCGACCCCGCCAAGACGAGCGATTTGATAATGTCGCGACGAATCATCTGGGCAATTGGAGCGAACTCATGCGGAGGGCGACGGCGATTGTCGAAGGTCTCAGACTCAAAAACAACTGGGAATTCGGCACTCATCGTAGATCTATGTAGGGAAGGATGCTCGAACATCTGCAAAAATAGCGTACCTGCATAATGGATTCTCCGAGTATGAGAGCACCATTCCTCAAAGGAGTGTCGAATAATTCACGACTTCGAAGCGCGAACGGACGATTCAACGCAAACAAACTCTACCTTATACTATGAGAGTTTTCACAGGGTATTTTGATTCGATACAGCGAACGTATGGTTCTTACGTAACCACTAACTATTTTTGAATGAACATAATCGCTCATTGAACAATTCTTGAGGAGGACCAATGAAACGCAGTGTATTGGCATGCGCGATGATTGCTCTCTTGATGGGCAGTAATGGGTTCGCACAGCAAAAGCGGATATCCCATTCTGCTCATCGTATACCGTCGGCACAGGAGCTATTGACGAACGGCTCTCAAGGAAAGGAATTTTACTTCTGTTTTCCGCTTAACGACAGTCCTATCCAGCCCGTCACAGCCAGAGAGATTTACGTTACCTCCTCCCGTAATACGCAGTTTCGATATGAAATCCCCGGCTTAGGATTTCAGAAAGTTTTCAATGTTCAAGCGATGCGTGTGACGGTACTCTCTCTGCGAGATGTTCCAATGCCTGAAGCTGAGGAGAGTGAGGTTCCACTCGATCTTGCAGCACGCATCATCGCTGATGACCCTGTTTCAGTTTACGTGTATAATGGAAAACAAGTCAGTTCGGATGGTTACTTAGCAATCCCTGTTCAATCATGGGGTACAGAGTACATTCATCTTGGTTGGCCAGACTTTCGTGAATTCCGCAGTTGGAAAGGTGGCTTTGCAATCGTCGCAGCGTATCGTGATACACGCGTCAGCATTGAGCTTCGAAAGCCAAACATCGGCGACCATGGAATTACGTCCGCAAAAACGGAGAAAGGCCGCAGATACGGCGCAGTCTGGACTGTAACGCTACAACCGGGTCAGTGCTATCTCGTACAGGGCGATGGTACAACCCGTGGTGAGTTTGACCTCTCTGGCAGTATCGTACGAGCGAGTAAACCAATTGGTTTTATCAGCTACCATCAACGTACGATGGTACCCAGCTTTGATATTTCCGGTGGTCGTGACCACATGATTGAGATGATCCCACCCACGTCGATGTGGGGAAAGACCTACGTCAGCGTAGAGTACGAACGAGACGGTTATGGCGATTTCTTTCGGATGGTAGCGCTCCAAGATGGGACCAACATTATCTGCACTACGTACGACTTTAAGACCAAGCAGAAACTTGAAGAATTCGTCATTCCCGGACTCAAGCGAGGTGAAGTTCGATCGATTCCGGATGCAGGGATTGTCGTTACAGGTCCGCGTCAAGCAACAGGTGTCCGCGGAATGTCTATTTGGAAATCGAATAAACCGTTCTTCTTGATGCAATACTCTGCCTCCGCTGAGTGGGATAACAACAACCTGTTCGATCCTTTCATGATTTATGTTGTCCCCGTCGAGCAATACACAAAAGCGACTATTTTTCAATCACCCTCTAATCCAGCGTACAGTCGCCATCGTTTCAATCTCCTCGTAGCAGCGAACATCAATGACCCAGAACAGAAAGATATTCGATCCATTCGAATTGATGGCACTCCGGTAACAGCGCTCGCGCCGGATATTCTCGGCAATCGTATTCCAGGCACAAATATTCACTATGCGAGGCTCTTTGTCAACAATGGTGCTCACTTAATAGAAGGCAACGCACCATTCGGCGCCTACATCTATGGTTGGGGTAGCTTTGACTCCTATGGTTGGCCTGCAGCAACAGCGTATCGCAAACTCGATGAATTTGACACCATCCCACCACCCTTAAGTAGGGACCAGCAATGTGGAGATTATACTTATACCGCCCGAGAAACTGGGCAAGACTTCAGGATCAACGATACACTCAACCATGTCGGGACCGGTATCAACTCGATCAATTTTGTCGAGGGTAAGCCTTCGTTCAATTATGCAATCGACATCTTAGAAGCAGACGGGACTCTCATAACCGACAATATCCTTCCACAAGACCAAAAAAACAGCATTGTAAAGTTTCGTCTCCGCGTCATTGATAAAGCCAAAGACGCTCAAGCATATTTCTACGTCGGGGATCGTGCGCTGAACTTTAGCTACGATAGTGTCTTTTGGGTTGCTCCAAAGGTTACAGTTAATCCGAACCCAATCAATGCAGGGAAAGTTCGTGTCGGAAGCTCTCAGGAAGTGACCGCTACAATCACGAACACAGCCGATTCAACATTCCTCATTACAGAGCTCCGGTTAAAGAAAGGAACAGTGTTTACTATTGTTGAACCAACCATCCCCGCTGCTGGTTTACCACTTTTTCCACGTCAGAGCATTCAGGTACGCCTCCGCTATACACCTCAAACCGAGCACATCCGTGACAACGAACGCGATGAAGATTCCCTTCTGGTCATAGAACAATGTGCTCCGTTTGCAGTTCTTGTGATAGGACGAGGCATTCAGCCCCACATCATTGTGGATGATTGGGATGCAGGAACAGTCTCCTCGGGCCAGTCGCGCTGCCACACCCAACAAATAGGGCGCGGACTACGCATTCGTAATCCAGGAACAGATATATTGACGATTACCGCAATTGATCGTTCGACCATCCAACCACCCTTTAGTCTAAGCGAACCAACCGATCCATCGCTGCCTCTTACGATTCCACCAGGTGGTGAAATATTTCTCAAGGAAATGTGCTTTTCCCCAACCATCGACAGCACATTCTCCATTACAGTTCGCTTCCAGTCCGATGCACCAGGTACAGGTAGTGACAAACCATGGTCAGAATGGAAAGGACAGTCAATATCTCCAGGTCCAATTGTCATTGGAAATAATTGGGGTCGCGTTCGAGTGGGAACAACGAAAGTGCTCAATGGACTAATTCGGAATGATGGCCAAGACCAAGTGCAGTGTACAGCAGTTTATCTACCTGCCAATGAGCAGAACTTCCGAATTGTACAAATCAACCGCCAGCCACCCTTCACATTATTCCCGAATGGCCAGGATCTTGTCAACGTTCAGATCGCCTGTACACCCCAAGTGGAATTTGATCTTGCAAGCCGTCTCTTCGGTGATTTTGCGGGTGTCGGTACACGATCAGATGCATTGACTGCATTTGGGTACCTTGAAAAAATTGAAGCCACCGGTGCACTCTTCCGTACTCCGATACTTGTAGGAACATCAACCCAGAGTCAGCCGGGTAACATCGAACAATATGTAACCATCACCAATTCGAGTCAATCGGCAGATCTTCGCGTTTATTCAGTAGAAATTCTCCCGATTCGTGATCCAAATCAGAATCTCTATCCAGAAGATTTCCAATTGCTCGATGGAGTGCAGAATATCACGCTCCCAATAGGTTCCACACCACAACTGCTTGCAGTGCAGTTTCAACCTTCTGGTGCAGGTCAGCGAAAGGCACGCGTTCGTATTGTCCATAACGCTGAACCGCCAATTCCAGATCCCACTGGACAAGCTGAGACTATCGTGGAACTGATTGGTTATGGTTACACTACGAACGAACCCACCCTGGAAGGGTACGACTTTGGTTCTGTGACTACGTGTGACCAACCGCGTGGAGCAGCCTTTGTCACCAATACCGCACCTGCTGGTACACCCGCCTCAGATGTCGAGGTCATCAATGCAACGATTTTTGGTACGGATGCGAATTACTTCACACTGGAGTCTCCCCCTACGCAGATGAATCCACTTGTAGTCCCAGCAGGACAATCACGTCTTCTTTCCGTCACATTCAACCCCGACCAGCCTCGGGGCTATCGAGCATTCATTCGCGTCGAATACCGTGGAGGAGAGAGTGATACCGCCGAGCTACGTGGGGTGGGATTCGTCATTCCAATTGAAGTGCAGACGAAGTTTGATTCACCTCTGTTCAACTTCCGTTCTGGGAGCGATGCATCAGCGCAGCTGAACGTTCGCTCGCTCAACTGGAGTGCTGCACAAGTCCATGGTTTTGATGTGCGTATTCGATATCACGCCAATCAGCTTCTCTACGTTCCCAATAGCATCAGCCGTGGGGATAACCTCGATCAAAGCTGGCAACTGTCCGCACAAGAAACTGTTGACCCAACCTCAGGGATGGCAGAGCTTAGCATACAAGGCCGTGGCCAGACACCAATTACCGAAAATGGCACCATCGCGACGCTCCGTTATACAGTCCTGATTAATGACTTGAGCGACCAACGATTCGCAGTTACTTCACTTGCAGAGTGTACTCCCTATGGCACTGGGGCGAGTTTACGCCGATGCGTAGTCCCAACCATGCTTAGTGATAGTCTTTTGCCTACAACGTGCTTCATTGATGGTCGTTTCGTCAAAATTTCGCAGACTCTATTTTCGATCGTTGAGATTAATCCCCACCCAGTTGCTTCTGATGTTGTCACTGTCCGCTTTAGTGTGGGCTTTGATGCACCGACGACGATTCGCTTCTACGATGCTCTCGGTAATCCACTACGCACTGTTCTCAACGGAGAGCTCACAACAGGCACTTACCAACTTGAGGTCCCTACCAATGAAATGAGTAGTGGACTATACTTTATCCGTTACGAAAGTGGTCCTGTTCGCAGGACGCTTCAAGTGCTCATCGTTCGATAGTATTACCACCTGTCGAATCGCAGGTAGATTGTTTTGTAGAACGTCAGCGAGAGATACAACGATCAACATCGCGCCACTACCCTATGGTGAGTGGCGCGATTGTTATGCAAGTGGAATGGTGATTAACGCAACATTCCCCTCCTGGCCGAGAGTTTCAACGCTGAATGTTCCACCGACACGCCGTATCTGCGAAGCAGCCAGCCCAAGGCGGAAAAGGATATCATGACGATCGCGTGCAAGTGCATCTACTAATAGTTGCTGTGACCGATTGTAGAAACCGATAAGCTCGGCCACATGATCGAGGAATGGGGCTAACACTTGAACTTCGATGACCTGCTTTTGCGAATTGATGATTGTCGTCAACTCAAGTGAGCCACTTCGTGCTCCAGCAGTCAATTCAGCAAATAAGTTCGTGAACGCTTCCGTTACAATTCGCTCGTCAGCAGCAAGCTTTGTTCCATGATCAACACTTCGTTCGATGAATATGCAACTGCCTCCTGCAACACGATAGTTATGCTGTGCTTGGTGGAGAATTCTCTCCAACTCAACCATTTCATTGTTATTGATGTCATGTTCAGCGGCAACATCGAGCAAGTCACTTACAATGGCAAATAATCGATCGGAGCTTTCATTTGCAAGCTTTACAAAACATGTATGTCGCTCGTTAGTTGGATCCATCTGCATTACCATGTGGTGCATACCTTCGAGCGTCGTCACAAGCGATGACCGCAAGTACCGTGTTAGTCGCTGCATGAATGCAGATTTCGACGCAGTCGCTTCCAATGCCAATTGTTCAGCCAATTGAACTTGCCGCGAAGGAAGCTCTAATTCCCTCCGCGCTTGATGTTCGAGAGTAACATCACGCCCGACGACATACGCAATCCCTTCCGATCGTGCGAGGGTGATATTTCAGCTTATCCACCGGACCGTACCATCAGTGGCAAGCATTTCCAATTCTAATGCATAGTTATCATGCTCTCGATTCCCAAGTGCACTCAGCAGGCGAATTCTATCGTTCTCTGTCGCAACGTATTGGATTACCATTCGCCCAATCAACGAGTCGCGTTCATAACCCAACACCGACTCGACTGCAGGATTCAGTGTTTGCCATCTTCAGTCGAGCGTAATTGTCCCGATGATGTCACATGAAGCTTCAAGTATGCGCCGATTTCCTTCAGTAATGCGATCGGCAAGCCGAACGGCTCGCTCATGCGAGGTGAGTACTGAGATCAAAAAACTGCAGAAGATCGCCGTCGTGATTAATCCACCAATTAATGCTACGATACCGGCGTAGTTTTCTATCCCCTGTGTCAAACTCGGTGCACTCTCAAATTGCAGCGTAAACACGCGATCAGCAATTGCAAGTTGCCGTACCGTTCGAAATGCATCTTGTAGTGCGTGGCCCATAGCACCAAATGTTGCAATCTTAATCGGTGGACATCCGGGCCATTCATCACGTACGTGGACGATGATGCTTCGATCTGATGCGACACTATCTCCGAGCGATGTTGAGAGAAATGTTCGCACGTCAATCTCGACAAAGAGTACACCATCGTACTGAGAATGTGCAGTTGGGAGTACGACATCGGCTGAACGCTTTTGATTGGTCAGGACCATGAGAACTATGTTCGCTGTATCGCCACGGAACATAAAGACCTGTGAGCCAACCATCGTACGCTTCTGTTGTGCACGCATCGCGGCTTCTGCGAGTTCCGGGCGACTCAGCAGATCGAAGCCAATTAGATCAGCTCGTTCGGGATAAGGTACTGCGTAGAGCACTGGTAATAGAGTGGTCGCTTTCCTGAAGGCTGAATTCGGTAATCGTAGTGCCGTTCCCAGCGAGCATAGAAGGTGAATTGGTCAAGCTCATGTGGTGACACCATGCTTGCATATCCAATGCTTCGAATGGCAGGATTTGATTCCGCAGGCACCGTTGAATAAAGCTCAAAGACGTCACGAACAACCTGCACACTGTTTCGAAAGAGGGCATCGAGGTTTCGAAGGAAGTTCTCATATGTCATCGTTCCCTGTTCTAACCGCGCTACAACTGAGTTGACAGCTTTATCAAATTCCATTTGCCGCTGGGTACGAATGGAATCATCGAGGAGATACATCGCTGCAACGCTAACGGCAATACCGATAAACGCAATTACAGCATCAGGAATATACTTACGAAGAGGCAAACGGAAACGGTGACTCTCCGTTACGGTTAGAGCAGTGTACATTGATAGTAACCGTCGGATAGTATGACGGTTAGAGTATCGGCAGTTGTGGGAGAAAGTGTAGCGTGCTCTTACTGCACAATGGTTATCTCGACACGTCGATTGGCCATTAGCCCCTGTGGGGTTCTGTTGCTTTGAATTGGTTTACGAGCCCCCATCCCTGATGCAAGGAGTCGTTCACGCGCGATACCTTTGCTCATCAAGTACCGCAAAACTTGAAGTGCACGCTCGTCCGAGATGCGCTGTATTTGTGCTGGTGTACCTCCAAAGTTATCTGAATGTCCTACAATGCGGACCTCTGCACGTGGATTCTGTTTGAGATACTCGACAACTGCATCAAGATAACGCCGCAACTCATCAGATAATGATGTATCGATTGGGCTCGAATATCCATTGAAAATCTGGATTTGGTTCGGCAGTACACGCGGAAGAGCCGGCGGGGGCGTACGTGTAGGGAGAGGAGGCACGAGATCACTTTCTGCAACTGTTGGTATCAGTGTCGCTACATAAAGTCCCCGAGTTGGTGCTACTGGTGCTTTCCACTGCTCATCAATCGTTACAATTTGCGCGGGTGCTTCGATTGGAGCATTAGGACTCCGAGGTAATATCGTTTCAGTGATAATATCCTCTCCAAACGTCAAACTCGCGCCTGCTCTAACGTAAATGCTATTCCAATTCGAACCGTTCTTGGAATAACTTGTCGTACCTACATGGAGTGTCGCAAATGGTGTGAGCGTCATTCTCCAAGAGCCTAAAAGCCCTGCGAAGAGATCCCAACCTGCACCAAGATGTCCACCTACACGCAACCAATTTGGTTCGAATCCCACTCGACGTTGTACGTCAATCCGCTCGTCTTTATAGACGATATCACTACGGTCGAGTGACTTCGCAGTAAGTACATCCACGTCAAGACCAGCAAGAAAATGCAATCCGGGATAGTCCTCATAGTAGTAGCGTGCTTGTGGCATAAATGTGATGTACGTCATCACATTCTGTGTCATGATTGTATTATCCAATTCGAAGGATGGATTAACTGGCATTCCTGGGACGCGTGTCACTGATGTCGTTTGCCGGAAATCAAAGATGCTTACCATGAACGATAGTCCCCATCGCGATCTTGTCGGATGATAAACATATTGTCCTCCAATCCCTACCCCTCCACCGCCTATGCCACCGCTATTGAGTACAAGATAGCCATCACTTGGGCAGACCAAATTCGCGGGGACAATGAGTCTGCCATAGTGTAAATGGTAGGTACCTGATATCATCGGTCCGACACGCCATTCTCCAGGAGAACGTGTGTAGATGATCGTATCACCATCATCGCGAACGTAGCAAAGCCTTAGCGTGTCAATGCCGGCAACTTGCGCTGCCAGAGGCAAACTCATGGCAAAGAGAATCCAAATCGTTCGCATAATCATGGCACCATTATCGCAGTAATTGAATCTTTAAGATTGCGCGCGAGAGCTCGATTGTTGGATCATCAACTGGGCTTGCTATGAGCACAACATTGTAGAGTCCTTGTGAAGCTTGGTCCGGTGCACTCCATACTATAGTGTTAACATTGCCGGGAGTTGTTCGAGGTATAACGACATTATCCAGCAGTACTGCAAGTTCCTTACCAGTGACATCATACACTTTCGCTGTGATTCGCACACGATCTGAGACAGTGTAGCGTATCGTTGCTTGCGTTGTCGTTGGATTGGGGTAAACAGTAGCGCTGGTAATGATACTATTGGGAATCCGAATCGAGGTCGTATCGAGGTAACGGCGGCTTCCATCATGCATAATAGCAGAGAGTTCGTATTCATAGATCACATCTCTCAAATCGATCGTATCAGGTGTGGAGGGCAAATAGTCGAAACCAACGTTGGTTGGTCCTTTTGAGAAAAGTGCGGAATCGTACGGTATACCGAACCGGCGAATCTCACGAAATTCTCTTTCGCTTGGTGGAAGCGACGAACACAAACATCGCCTCTCAATGACGAACCCTCTGACTCCTTGCTCACAGAGTGTCGACCACGAAAGCTGCACCAATCGGTCTCCGAGATATTCAGCACGGAAACTGCCAACCTTGAGTGTTAAACAGGGTTCTGGAGCCGGAGCGACGCGAAAAGAATCAATACGAACAATCACTTGCTGTGTACTATCAAGCCGTGGGTAGTTCCGCATTTCTACGTTATCATCTGTACGGTACCACCGTACACCATACGCTATGCTATCAACCTCGAGTTTGTATGCATTTGCCTGATAGTAGTCTATTGGTTCCATCCATCGAAGCGATGTACCGATGCGCTCACCATCAGTCATTGCGATACGAAATCGCCCTATTCGAAGCGCTGTATCAAGGGGAAAAAACGTCGCATTCCGGAATTCATCTGGACCATACACGAATAAAGAAATCCATCCCGGATGCAATCCTATGCAGTAACTATATGCCGTCAGCGGAGCGTTTGCGTAGGGTGCCAATGGTAAATCCGATGAATTCGGAATCAAATCTATGCGCATTGAACTCGGGGTGTAGCGACTTTTATCAACACCAACAATTTGAAATTGAAATGTGCCATTTGCCCAGCGTTCCCACTCGTTCGATGTGCGTCTTAGTGTCAATGAAAATTCCATCGTTTGTGGATCAACGATGGAAATATTTTCGATTGAAACAATTGAGAGAATCTCACGCCGGATTTGTTGAGAGTGTGCTCCAACAATTCCAATGGAGAATGCGAGAATGGATGCGTAGAATGTCTTGTATTTCATCGTGGCACGTTCGTTGTTCGACCGCGGTTGTTCCACGTCTTATTCGCGTCGCGTGTGGTAACGATGCCGCTCATATCTGTATCGTGATTGAGGTAGCCTTCCTGAACACATCCATTCCATATGGCGTCATAATCGGCACGGTCTGAAATGTCAACGCTTCCATCACCATTGACGTCCCCAGCAACCATTCCAAAAATCACTCCCGTAGTTGGTGAATAATCAATCGGTTTGAGTGCTGCTGCTCCTCCAAACACTACGCTGGGTACAGTTAACAGCAGCGCTTGCGTAGGCTCATCATCATTTACAAGACGCTGCGGTTCGGTTGTCATGATTGCCAGATGATTGCGATGGTGGATTGCAATGTAGTATGTAGTTGTGTCCACCATTGGATCGAAGCATAATCGAGATGAACCATCAACGTCCACGATAGCACCATCGGCTCGCAAAAGTGCTGTTCTATAAATACGATCTTGACTCGATGGGTTCCTCGGTCGTAATTCGACAAGAACCCAATCAACGATACTTGAATCAAACGCTCGAACTTGGATAGAAGATCGGTTAGGATCGCGATTGTAGGGATAGATATTGGGAGGTGTCGATGGAACAAGCCCGCGACGAACAAGATCGGTAACCATTACGCCATTTCGATATGGACCTTCCAAGAGAACACGTGCATCGAAGCAGACTTGTACAGGTGCTGGATAACCGATTGCAAATGCCCCCAAAACTGACACTGTATCGGCTAAGGAATATGCCCATCCAGAAGAATCGAGTGATGCAGGGATGCGCGATGACCGTATGTTTCGCCACTCTGCTCCATTCCAGTGTTGAAGGATGACGTTTGATCTATCAAGACCATTTGATTCATTCGTGCCAGGTTCTAAAGGGGTATCCAACCATGCGTATCCGAATGTCATCGGTAGTGCTATTAGAGATGCACCTCTTGCGTCCGTAGCATCTACAAAGAATGCTCGCTGCACTTTTTTCGTTCCATCGGGCAGGGGCGGAAAGGTTTTAGGAAGCGTCCGCAGTGTTACTGATGCCGGCACTGCCGCATTAGGGACCCTCAGTGCAAGCCACGTATAGCGGTTAGTATAGAGTTGCGGTAGACTATCACCACGG
>Ga0308390_1002004_pt1 | contig 12722 bp, 8 predicted proteins | sample Hotspr2Sample149_FD_202358 | JGI IMG/M metagenome (GOLD analysis project Ga0308390, IMG submission 202358) | Hot spring phototrophic mat microbial communities from Mushroom Spring, Yellowstone National Park, Wyoming, United States - 20040719_149 ...
TGTCGGACACTTTCTTCCCGAGCTCCACACCACGCAACCCGGGCGCCCTCTGACACGAAACGTTCTACGCAGGCGCGGCCGATGCCGCGGGTCCCCCCTGTGATGAGCACTACTTTTCCGTCAAAGCGTTTTTCCATGACTGGTTCCCCGGTTTGTACAGCATGCCAGATCCCCGGCTGAGGTTACGATATAAGGGCCCGGCAGGCTTCCGGCGTATCCGCAGACCGGACCGAAGGTGCGCCGGGTATGCGTCGGCACAGTCCCCGGAGCACACCTCCTGGACCCGCCTCCAAGGCTGGAACCGGTCCGATGACTGTCGCGGTTTCCGTCCATCGCACCGGCGAGCAGACCTGACCGGACAACAGTTCCCGAATCCTTTCCGGATCGCTTTCTCGCGAGGCCGAAACGGTCGAGTAAAACGGAGACGAGGGCACCGAGATCGGCGCATCCCGCAGTAATCGGGACAAGGCGTCCGCCACGGGCCGCATGTAAGGACTGTGAAAGGGGCCCGAGACCCGCAGGGGGATAAACCGCTTCGCGCCGGCCTGTTTCAGCGTGACCTCTGCGGCCGCCAGGCCCTCCAGCGTTCCGGAAATTACCGTCTGGCCGGGACCGTTAAAGTTGGCTACACAGGTGTTATCCGGGAGCGCGGCCTCGATGGATTCCGGGTTCAGGCCGAGTACGGCAGCCATCCCTCCTGGTGGGGACTGCGACATCAGACGGGCCCGTTCTCCGACGAAATACAGCCCCCATTCCGGATCCAGGGCGCCACAGGCTGCCAGTGCCGTAATTTCACCCAGGCTGTGTCCCGCACAGGCGGCGGGTTCCATACCCATCCCGCGCAGGTATAGGGTGATGGCCATTCCCAGGGCGTACATCGCCGGCTGAGCGTTTCGGGTGTCCTGGAGAGTGATTTCATCCGCCTCACAGAGCAGGTACCGGAGAGATGTTCCCTCTATCCGCGCCTCCGCCCGTTCGAGCCACTCCCGCGACTCGGGCATGTCATACCAGGGAATGCCCATGCCGGGACGCTGACTGCCCTGTCCGGGAAAAAGCCACGCGAAGTTCATCGGATATTCTGACTTTCTTCCCGCAATACTTCAATCTCGTGCTCCCGCAGGCGCACGATGTGTTCACGGATGTGATTTACCAGATCGTTACGCACCGATACGGCAGCGCCAAGGATTGCGTTCTCAATACCCCGTGCCGTGGATGCGCCATGGGCGATGACCACCACTCCATTAATGCCCAGTAGCGGTGCGCCCGGATATTCGTTGGGATCAACTTTGCTTTTGAGTTCCGAGAGCGCTTTATGGGCCAGAATCGCCCCCAATTTACTCATGGAGGATTTGTTGAACTGTTCCCGAAGCATTTTGCCCATGTAATAGGCTGCTGCTTCACTGGTTTTCAGGAACAGATTTCCTACAAATCCGTCACACACCACGACATCAGCCCGCCCCCCAAGCGCGGCCCGGGGCTCCACATTGCCCACGAAATTGAGGTGTTTCATCCGGCTCAACTGCTGGTAGGTTTCCTTGGCGACGGCTGTGCCTTTCTGGCCTTCCTCACCGATGTTAAGCAGGCCAACCCGGGGATTCTCCACACCGAGAGAATACTGAGAATAGGCCACCCCCATCTCTGCGAACTCGCACAACTGTCGCGTGGTGCAATCCACATTGGCACCCAGGTCAAGCATGACGACCCGTCCCGTCGCCGTGGGCAGCGCCTGGCTGATAGCCGCGCGGGCCACGCCGCGGATCAGTCCCAGCACCGTGCGTGCGGCTACCATGACCGCACCGGTATTGCCGGCACTGACTACCGCGTCAGCTTGCCCGTCCCGAACCAGCCGCATGGCGACCAGAATGGACGCCTGCTTTTTTTCACGAACAGCCAGGACCGGCTGTTCGTGCATGCCGATCACCTGTTCCGCGTGGCAGATCTGGATGGGGCCTTTCTGGGGATACGCCGCCAGCCGCGGACGGATTACCTCCTCATTCCCCACCAGAATAACTTCCACACCCCCCCGCAGACTGGCTTTGACAGCGCCCTCAACTTCCACCCCCGGGGCGTTGTCCGAACCCATCGCGTCAAGGGCTACGCGGATCATGACGCATCCGCCTCAGGCGTTCTTGGGCTTGATAACGATGCGGCCTTTGTAATATCCCGTTTTCAGGCACACCCGGTGGGGCAGTTTTGCTTCCCCGGAGTCGGGGCATTCCGTTACGTTGGGTTCAACCAGCGCGTGATGGGTGCGGCGCATACCCTGCTTGGCCCGCCCGGTCCGTCTTTTGGGTACCGGCATGTCTTATTCCTCCGGCGCTTTCTTGCGCGTCAGTTCCGGAAACAGTTTGGCCAGTTGCTTCAATCCTGTTTCCGGTACCGATTCTTCTTCTGTCTTCTGACCGCACGAGCACGGTCCCAGATTCAGGTTATGCCCGCATCGCGGGCACAGGCCCCGACACTCCGGAACACACAGCATGCGGCGCGGTTCACCCAGCGCGATTTCATCCCACAGCGGCTGGGTCAGGTCCACAACTTCATCCGGTTCTATCGGATACAACCGGTCTTCCAGGTCCTGATCTGTTTCGGCATCCGCGGTCCGGTTGCTGAATAGCCATATAATGGCAAGGTCCAACTCCGCCCGCGTTTCCACCAGACACCGGTCGCAGGGGCGTACATATACACCCTGAACACGGCCCCGGAAAAGGACATCGCCATTCACCTTGTCCAGCCGACCGTTGAGATTCACCTCCCGCATCGGCGGACGGATGGTTACGTCCGGATGCAATGCCGATACCGGAATCCGCGCGGCGATTTCCAGCCCCGCGTCATCTATAGAAACCAAGGGATAACGTAGATTCGACACGGCACGGCCCTCATCGCCGCTGATTGGGTGCTGTAATCGTACCAAAATTCGGGCGATGCAGTCAAAACGTCGGAGACACCTGTCGGGAAAACAAAGAAGGGAAACAAATATATTTTCTTGACAACACGCGGTCAAAAGTCTAAAATTCAGTATCAGTACAGGCTGCGGGCCGGAACCTGGCTTCCGGTGTAATACCTTTCGAAAGGAATGCGCCATGACCGCTGGTTTGCGTGAAACCCTGCAAAATGCCCTGAATCTAATGAAACAGTTTCCGACGGGTGTGTCAGCGGAAGCACGGGTGGCCCTGGATGCCGTGCGCGGGGGACTGGATACCCTGAACACGCGCCTCGGCGACCTGGAAACCCGTCAGGCCGGCACGCTGGATGCCCTGCGCCGCCTGCTGGAAGAGATCAGTGAGGGGCTGGAATCTGTCGCTCAGGTGGGAATGTCGACAGAAGAAGCCGAAGCCCTTCAGGAGAAAATCTGCCGGTTGGAAACTGATTTGCAGACAGCCGAAAACCGCATCCGGGAACTTGAGGATGTCCGGAACCGAGCCGCGGAACAGTATGAATCCCGGATCCGGGACTTGGAAGGACACCTGGAAAAGCGGGGAAAAACCATCGCCGAGGCCCGGGAACGTATCCTCCGGCTGCAGAAAAAAACGGAAGATTTCGCGTCTGAAAAAGCTGCTCTTGAAGCGCGGGTTCGGGAACTGGAATCTACCCTTGAACGCCGCAGCGCCGCGCTCAAGGCGGCAGAAAGCCGCTACAGCGACCTGCGCCGCCGGCTGGAAAGTCAGGCGTCAGGGGCTTCATCCCCCGTCGTGACCCAGTTGCGCGCTCTCGAAACCCAAATCGAGGAGTATAAGCAGGCCAACGCCGCCCTGGAGGCTGACCTCGCCCGGGTCCAGCAGGAACTGCGGGAAAAAGCCAGTCTGGTCGAGTCCTGGGAACAGCGGGGCGAGTTGCTGAAAAACCAGTATGAGGATGCCGTCCGGGAACTCGAAGAAGCCCGGAAACGGCTCGCCACCCTTCATGATGAGGCGGACCGGTGGCGTCGGGAGGCAGAGCAGGCCCGGCAGATGGCTGCTGCCGCGGAACAGCAGATTCGGGGTCAGCAGGAAGAAGCCGAGCGGCTGCGCGATCAGGTGAACACGCTTGAAACCGAAAAACGGGAGTTGACCGCACAACTCGAAAACGCCCGGGTCCAGCAGAACGCCGAAGCGGCCAGACAGTTCGAAGAAGAACTGGCCCGGGTACGCGCCGAACTCGACACCGTCCAGCAGCAGAAAATGACCCTGGAAAATGACCTGGCGTCAGTTCGCGCGGAAGTGGACCGTCTTCGGAACGAAGCTGCCGCAGCCGCTGAACAGTTACAGCAGGCTGACGCCCGGATCGTCGCGGAACAGAAACGGGTTCGGGATCTGGAGCGTGAAAAAACGGACCTCGAAAAACGCCTGGATGCCGCGCTGAAAGAAGTTGCCAAGGCAAAGGAAGGCCAGGAATCCGCTGAAAAACGCGCGGACACCGCCGAACAGGTTCGGGAAGAACTTCAGTTGCGTGTCAGCACACTGGAAGCGGAACTGAGCGAGCGGGATCAGACCATCAGCGATCTGGAAAAACGGGTGGACCAGGCGGAAGAAGCCGCCGCCCGGGTCCAGGCCGCCGAGACGGAAGCAGATCGGCTGCGTCAGGAAATCGCGTCGATCCGCGCGGCCCTCGAAGATGCCGAAAAACAGTGTGCGGAAATTACCGCGGCTAGGGAACAGTTGGCAATAGACCTGGCCGAGGCTCGCGGCGCCCTGGATGCCCAGCGGTCTGAGACAGAACGGTTGGCGGCTGAATTGAATCAGTTGCAGGAGAAGTTGCGCCAGGATAAAGTGTACTCGGGACTCTCGGAAGTGTTGAATGAGGCCACAAGTGAACTGGAAGCCGTTAAAGCGCAAAACAAACAGTTACTCCGGGAACTTGAGGAATTGCGCGCGCTCGGCACCGTCAAATCCGCGATTACAGATCCGCAGGGATTGCGGGATCTGATCGATAACTTGCCCGAAGAAAAGCGGCGCAACCTGGGCGAGGTCCTTGTGGCAGCACAGCTGATTACCGCGGAGCAGCTGGATACGGCCCTACAATACATGAAAAATAACCCTGACGCCGGAAGTCTGCCCCTTCTGCTGGTGGAGCGTCAGCAGGTCAGTGAATCCGTAATGGCGGTGGTGATGGAGGTATTCTACGGCCGTTCCAGGATGGACCTGGCGGCGGCGCAGCCTGACGCCGAGGCCTGCCGGCTGATCCCTGAAGATATCGCCAGACGGTATCTGGCTGTGCCATTGGGCTTTGAAGGCACCACGTTGAAAGTGGCTATGTTCAATCCGGAAGACCTGACAGCCCTGGATACGTTGCAGCAGGTTTCCGGCCGACAGGTAATTTCATTTACGGCCACGCTATCGGAAATTCGTCAGGCGCTGGATCGATTCTATTGGGAACCGGAGTGATTCAGGGCTCAACCGGAATGAAAGGGGTTAATTGGCGGCGGCTTCCAGTCGCGCGCCAGTGGCGGTATCCGCGGCAGGAGCCAGCCGGGAAAGCCCTCGGTTACAGATTACAATCCACGATTTCAGTGAATCAATATCTCCTTCCCGCAGGCTTTGGCGGAAGTGCCGGAGCCAGCGGTTTTCCCGCCCGCCGTATCCCGCCGCGGCGGCGGCGATCATATGCCATCCCCGCAATCCTGTAGGAATACCGGCCGATTCCAGATGACTTTCGAGATCTGCCGGCCTGGGGATTCCGGAAACCGCAGTTTCAGGATTTGGTATATCTGTTCCAGCCACAGACACACCGGCACAGCCGCACTGTTCTGACAGGCGTTCACATTCCGCAAATGTGTGACGGTCGTCCCAGCAGGAGGGGGAGGCGAACCGTAGCAGCACCCGCATCCCGGCGTCCAGACAGGCGTGGGCCAGTTCTCTGGTATCCCGGACCGAAAAGTCCACGCCATATACATCCTCCAGGAGCCGCTGGCTTCCGGTCAGCGCATCAATTTCAACAGCCAGACACCCGATATTCCTCAGTAGCCCCGCCACAACGGGGGGCATTCCCATTCGGGGACGCACTGTAACTGAGAGTACCGCGGAATGCCGGCGCACGATCTGTTCACTCAAGTCAAAACATTCCTTGAGTCCTACGGATTTTTCGAGCCAGAGTGCTGTGCCCGGTCGGAAACGCAGCATATTGTCCGATAATCTCCGACGAAATTCAGCAATGTCCTGAAGTTCGTGAAATACTGTACGTTCCGGGACTACTGGGAGAATACTTAGTTTACCGCTGTCATACAGGCAGGCGGGGGCCTCAGATTCCAGCATGTCCCATTTTGTGCTGCCTGCCAGTGTTTTGCAGCGGGAAGCCAGGAATTCCGCCGGCCGCCACAGTTTCCAGAGTGTTTCTTCTGGCGGTATGCCCGGTCCGCAGCCTGAAACCCGGATGTGAGGGAAGTATCGATGTATGGTTGCTGCCATCCGCCGGACTTGTTGCCAGGCGGTTGTACCCTGTGCGAAGAAAAGAATATCGTTTGGTTCCCAGTCTATGATTTCGCCGATCGCGGAGTCGCGCCACGCCTTCAAAGTCGCCTCAAATTCACGAAAAGCGCGCCTCCGTTTCCACCAGTTGACTTCCGATTGCAAAATTTGCCACGCTGCTGCGGGTTGAGCCAGGGCCGTGGGCGTGCCGTAATCCAATACCTGGACCCCTATCCCGGCGGTCTTTAGGAGACCTGCCGCTAATATCATTTCGCCGGGCAACAGGAAAATTTGATCCTCCAGTGGCCATCCGGTGATATGTATCAGCGTCACCCGGTGCGGCATATGCGGCCTCCTGTCCGTTTAACCTATATCTAGTGTTCTGTAAGCCAATACATACAGCATCTTGGTAGGTGCATCATACCATACGACTACTTTTTGTGCAACAAATTTTTTTAAACACAATATATTGTGGTTATAAAAAAGTAAAAAAAGTACAGAAATCCCGTTTCGGTATTATCTGACGATGGTGAATCCTGTCGGACGCAATAAAGGCACGGCAAAATGGATGGCTGCCCAACCATACTGCTCCGTTCAGCAGATGGGATACACCAGGAGGACGGTTCGGTGTGAGCGTAATTCCCGCAGAAATGCTGCTGGCTGGTCTAGTAACTGAACCCGTGTCAGGCCGCCGAGCAGGCTACTTTTCGAGCAGGTGAAGCAGGGTCAGCAGAAAATCCCGGTTGTCGGCGGTGAGGTAACGCATGGTGCCGCCCATGCGGTTGAAGGACTTGTTGAACCGCAGATAGTAATCCGGGTTGTCCATGGGTGGTTCTCCTCTGGACCAGTCCCAGTGCGATTCCTGAAGGTCCACTACGACAATATGATGCCGGTCCATGTGTCGGCCTTCCTGGATCAGCAGGTTCTGAGACATGGACATGGATTTTTCGAAAATCATCGGCGACATGACGGCGGAGCCGATGGACAGATACACGCCGCCGTCCAGATTGAGTACCTGCCGCGCGAAAGCCAGAAAATCCCGTTCAGCCGCACGGCCGATGGCGGCCCCATGGTTCATGGGGTGGGTGTAGATGATATCATGCCCGATCATGGGATGACTGGTAAACGGGACGCCCAGCCGGTACGCGGCGGCTTGCAGTCCGAACCGTTTCCACGGGTGGGGAACGGCCATCCAGCCGGGTTTCAGATCAAACCGGATGATCCGGTCCAGCAGATCCGCCGCGGCCGCGGCCTGGAGGGGATCCGTTTCCGCTTTTTCCCGGATTTCCTGGATCAACTGATCCCGGGAAGGGATTTCGATCCCTTCGTTTTCTACGAAGGCCCCAACGGATTCCCCGTATCCCATGCCCCGCCATGCCCCGACAATGATAGAAAGGTTGAGGTAAAAACCGGTCTCCTGCCACGTGCCGAACTCACCGCGGGCGACGTTGGCCCGAACGTCTTCACTGCTGTGTCCCTGAAAGGCAAACTCCCAGTCGTGGATGATGCCCGCGCCGTTCGTGGCCAGATGGGTGATCCATCCCGACTCGATCAGTCGAATCAACACGGGCGCCAGGCCGTTCTTGATGGAGTGAGCGCCGAACGCGATCATCCGCGACCGGCCTTCGGTCCGGGCCTGCCGGATACGCTCCGCGGTTTCCTCCACTATTGCCATTCCCTGGGGAGTGAAGGGACGGGGCTCGGCGTCAGGCGAAACGTGGTCACGTTCAATGAAGACTTTATCCTTACGCTGCGCAAGGGGCTTGAAGACAATCCGGGACCGGTCAAACTGGGGGTATGGCATAACATGAACTCCACGCGTGAGACGGAGGTATTGTACCTTTTCGGCAGAACGACCCCAAAACGGAGTGCTCAACAGGATAGGGCGGGTTTACTTTTCCCAATGGCTGGGAAAGATATATGCCGTCCGTATCCGGGACTATTTCGGCTCCACCTGTACGGCGTAACGGATTCTTCGGAACGTTTCCGGATCACCGGACAGCGGCCTGGATGCCAGCACCTCCAGTTTGCTGGTTCCCGGCGCATCCATCCTGAAGGTATAGGTCTGGTCCGCGGAGACTTCCCGGCCGTCCTGGGTCCAGCGGTAGACGCTGAATCCTTCCGGTGCGTGCAGGATGAGGTCCGACCCTGCCTTGACGGTGGTTATGATTTCCGGTTCAGCCGCGGCCTCCGTGATTTCACTCACCTGAGCGATGACCAGATCGCCCTGTTTTTCCGTGTACACCAGCAGGAGGGGGCCTGGTTCGGTGACGACATACCGCAAAGGCCGGTTTTCGGCTACTGTTGTTCCGTTGACCTGCCAGGTCCAGGTATTGCCTGGAGCGGCCTGCATGTCCACGCTGATCACATTGCCCACGTAGTAAACGGGGGGCAGATCCAGCGATATCCGTTGCCGGGCGATGACCTGGGCGATGCCGGCCCGCTGTTTCAGTTCTTCCACGGTTATGCCAAGACGCTGTGCAAGGTTTTCCAGCGCGGAGGGATGGTCCCGCAGCGGCGTGTACACCCGGACCCAGCCATCCCCGCGGCGGGTGGCGATCCGCAGGAGATAACTGCCCACCTCACAAGTTTTACTGGGTGTCAGGATCACCTGGCCGTTGGCTTTTTCAAAGCGGAACATGTGACTGTAGTCACTCCGGTCCACCAGCAATTGAAAACGGACGATTTCCTCGGCGGGTACCGGCGCTCCGTCCCGGCGTACCTGGAGCGTCTGAGACTGCTCCAGGCGTTCGAAGGTTACCTGTTCCGGGGAAACCTGAATCTGGGCCGCAACCGGAGCGGCAGCAACGAGCCAGACCAGTCCAGTTACGATGATCAGAGCCGCGGACTGAATGGTGGATTTCCGGTTCAGGCGGATAGTACTCATGAGACAGTCTCCCATGTCAGAAGCCGTGGTCTTATGGTAACGCATGTAACCGCGGATAGGAAAACCGATCCATGACAGTCATGTGCCTGTATGCCGGGAGATTCCCCTTCCGGTTTATCCTCGGGTGGCGGTGGAAGACAAGCCAATTCACAACCGTATTTGAAGGGGGAGTTTCCGAATGGGTACGAGTTCACACAGACGATGCGAAGCATCCTGGATGGGGAGTACGGAATTAGCGGAATGGTGGGTTTTGTCAGGGGGAGAGCCGGAAGAAAACCCCAAAGAAAAAACTGCTGCTTAAAGCCATTTTTCTCTCATGGAAACATTGAATAATGTAGTTTGCAGTAATCGAGTTCCAAGGATATTTTCTGGAACATTTTTCGGGGAAAGCGCTGTGATATATGTGATATAATGATTGATGGCGTGAAGCAGGTCGTTTCAGACAATAATGGATGAGCGTTGGAGGAAGTGCCATGATTCGTAAACATTTACAGGCTGACGGCATAGGGATCGGTCTTCTGCTGATCGCAGTGTCTGCCCATGCCGGACTTCTTGGGGAATACTATACCTATTCTCCTGCCGGCGTCCCAGGCAATCCTTTCACGGGTGGCAACTACCGCGGATCCCGTTACGACGCAACGATCAATTACAACTGGGGTGAAGGCAGCCCAGGCATCGCAGGCATTGGCGGCAATTACTTCGCTGTCCGCTGGCGGGGACAGGTCTATCTGCCCTCCACGGGCACCTGGACGTTCTATACCACTTCGGATGATGGGGTCAGACTGTGGATAGACGGTACATTGCGTATTGACAGCTGGGCCCTGATGGGCGGTGAAGAACGCAATTCCGGAGCGATCAGCCTCTCCTCGGGATGGCATACTATCCAACTGGAGTACTTCGAAAATGAAGGAAACGCACTGATTACTCTTTCCTGGCAGGGTCCCGGCGTGTCGAAATCAATTATTCCCGATTCGGCGACAGCCTATCCCTGGGGCCTCACCGGTGCCTATTATACCGCTGGTGGTACGGCCCCGGTTTTAACGGAAGCCAACCGAAAACATACCCGGGTGGACAGCGCGGTAGGATTTAACTGGGGCACGGGAGATCCGGCTGCCTCCGGGATTGGCTCGGACGGTTTTGGCGTGATATGGCGGGGCCGGGTCTATCTGCCCACAGCGGGAAACTGGACTTTTTACACCAATACCGATGATGGGGCGCGGCTGTGGATTGACGATATACAGCGGATCAACCAGTGGGTGGATCAGGGTCCCACCCTGGTTTCTTCCGGAGCCATCAGCCTTTCCGCCGGCTGGCACACGGTTGAGATGCACTACTATGAAAACGGCGGAGGTGCGGTGGCGGAACTGCAGTATGAAGGTCCCGGCGTTTCCCGGCAGGTGATTCCCTCCAGTTCGCTGGCTTCGGACCGCGGTCTGATCGGTTATTACTACGACGGCAACCTGCCGTCCGCCTCCTACCGGCTGGAGCGAATTGACACCACAGTGAACTTCAACTGGGGCGCATCCAGTCCAGCCAGCGTCATCGGAGCAGATAATTTTTCTGTTCGCTGGGCAGGCAAAATAGAGGTACCCACTACCGGTGATTATACGTTCTACGTGAACAGTGATGATGGCGTGGATCTTCGGGTGAACGGCCAACTGCTGATCAACCGTCTGTCTCAGGCACAGTCCCCAACGGAATATTCGGGCACGCTTACCTTAACCGGCGGGCGCAGGTACTTCATTGATCTACAGTACAACGAATTTACCGGTGGTGCGGTGTGCCAACTCAGTTGGTCGGGACCAGGCATCAGCAAACAGATCATCCCGATGAACCGGCTTCACCCCATTCTCAATGAAACACCGACTGATATCGCCCTCAGTGGAACTACCATCGGGTCGGGTGCACCGGTCAACACCCCGGTTGGCAACCTTTCCACGACGGATCCGGACAACACCAGCGGCGCAAGTCCCGCGCAGACCTTCACTTACGCAATTGTTTCCGGCGGGGGCGGCAACTTTGCCATCAGTGGGAACCAACTGGTCAAGGCTGCCGCTGAGGTTGCGCCGGGAACTTATACCGTTACGATCCGGTCTACGGACAGTGGTTCCCGCCCGGCCGGTCTTTATGTGGACAAAACGTTTAACATCACTGTTACGGACACGACGCCCCCTGCCAATCCCATTGTGACCAGTTCTTCCCATACGATCAACGGAAAAACCCAGAACAATGTGATTTCCATCAATTGGAGCGGCGCGTCGGATAATTACAGCGGCGTGGCAGGATATTCCTGGGAATTTTCCAACAGTTCTTCCACGATACCTGACACGACTGTGGATATCCCACACGGCACGGACCCGCACACCATCAGCAGCGGCCCGCTGGCCGAAGGCACGTGGTACTTCCACATCCGGACTGTCGACAACCTCGGCAACTGGTCCGACAAAGAGACATGGGGCCCCACCATTATTGACCGGACTCCTCCGGTGATCACCTTGAATGGCAGTTCTTCGGTAAGCCTCGAGTGTCCTGCCAGTTACACAGATGCCGGGGCCATGGCAACCGATAACGTGGACGGAGACCTCACCGCTTCCATCGTGGTGACCAATCCTGTTAACGGCAATGTGGCCGGTACTTATGTGGTACGGTACAACGTGTCCGATGCGGCCGGAAACGCTGCCGCCGAGGTAACCCGAACCGTCACGATTACGGACTCCACACCGCCGGTGGTGAATATCTTCGGCGGGACCTTCATGTACGCCGAATGCAATGTGCCGGTGACCCTCCCGACCGGTTATGCCAACGACAGTTGCGCGGGTGCCCTGCCGGTGACCATTTCCAGTTATGGAGGACTCAACACTACGGCCCCGCAAAAGGGCACGTATTACGTCACTTACCGGGCATTCGACGGTGTTCAGCCTGGTTTTCGGACCCTGGAAGTACAGGTACGGGATACCCAGCCGCCGGTACTGATCGTGAATACCGCTCCGATAACCGGCGAGTGCGGTGTGCCGGTAACCCTTCCGACGGCTTCAGCCAACGACTTGTGCGGTTCGGTGACCCAGTCAATCCTGTATAACGGACTGAATCCTGACAGTCCCGCAGTTGGTGTGTACACGGTGACCTACCGCGCGCAGGATGGGTCCGACAATGTGACGACCCAGAATGTGACGGTGACGATTCAGGATACTGCCGCACCCGTGGTTACGCTCAACGGTTCGGCCAGCATGCCCCTGGAATGTGGCGGCACCTTCAGTGATCCGGGGGCCTCCGCCGTGGATACCTGTGAGGGACCTTTGCCGGTGACGGTAGCAGGATCGGTGAATAGCGCGGTGCCCGGCGTATACACGCTGACCTATTCGGCTCAGGACAGCGGCGGCCGGACCGGTCAGGCCACCCGCACGGTGACCGTGGTAGATACCACCGCTCCGGTGGTGACTGTCGACGGCCCGAAC
>Ga0308390_1002011_pt1 | contig 12714 bp, 16 predicted proteins | sample Hotspr2Sample149_FD_202358 | JGI IMG/M metagenome (GOLD analysis project Ga0308390, IMG submission 202358) | Hot spring phototrophic mat microbial communities from Mushroom Spring, Yellowstone National Park, Wyoming, United States - 20040719_149 ...
AAGGTGAGGGCCTTTTCACCGCCAAACACCAGCCACACCAAGGCCGTAAGGGCAGTGATGGCCAGCACGATGGGCACAAAGACCGCCACCACCCGGTCGGCCAGGTTCTGGATGGCAGGCTTGGAAGCCTGGGCGTTTTCGACCAGCCTAATAATCTGCGCCAGCACGGTGCCTTCGCCCACCGCCGTGGCCCGAAAGGTGAGGGTTCCGTTCTGGTTGATGGTTCCCCCAATCACCCTGTCCCCCTCGGTTTTACGCACCGGGATGGGCTCGCCGGTGATCATGGACTCGTCCACGTAGCTCTGTCCCGAGACCACCACCCCGTCCACCGGGATTTTTTCACCGGGCCGAACCACCACCAAATCGCCTGCCAGCACCTCGTCCACGGGGATTTCCCGCTCGAGCGCCCCCTCCACCACCCGCGCGGTCTTGGCCTGCAGCGAGAGCAGCCGCCGCATGGCTTCGGAGGTGCGGCCTTTGGCCAGGGCCTCGAGGTACTTGCCCAGGAGAATCAGGGTAATGACCACCCCCGCCGCCTCGAAATAAGCGTGGCGGGCCTGCGGGGGAAAGAGGCCCGGAAAGAGCACCACCCCCAAGCTGTAAAAGTAGGCCGCGCTGGTGCCCAGCATCACCAGGCTGTTCATATCGGGCGAGCCTGAGCAGAGGCTCTGCCAGCCGTGGCGGTAGAAGCGCAGGCCCGGGCCAAACTGAATGGGGGTAGCCAGGGCCAGCATCACCCAGTTCAGGCTGCTCATCACGCCGTGCCCAAAGGTGGCCATCAGCCAAGCCTCTAGGGGTGGGAAGAGCATCGGCAGCATGGCGATCAGGAAGAGGGGCAGGGCGAATGCCGCCGAGATGAGCAGCGCACGACGCAGGCCCGCCACTTCCTGGGCGCGGGCCTCGCGCTCGAGGTCGGCCCGGCCCTGGCCCGTTCCCAGCCCCTGCACGCCGTAGCCTGCCTCGCGGATGGCCCGCTTGAACTGGGCCACGCTGGTGCTGGCCGGAAGGTACTTCACCCAAGCCCGCTCGGTAGCCAGGTTGATGCTGGCCTCCAGCACCCCCTCCAGCTTCTTCAAGGCCCGCTCCACCCGGTTCACACAGGCCGCGCAGGTCATGCCGGTCACGCCCAGTTCGACCTCGGCCACCACGGGGGTGTAGCCCGCCTCGCGCACCTTCTCCAGCAGGGCCTGGGAGGTGGTCTTTTGGGGGTCGTAGACCACGTGGGCGTGCTCGGTTGCCAGATTGACCGAGACCGCCTCCACCCCTTCAAGCTTCTTCAGCCCGCGTTCCACCCGGTTCACACAGGCCGCGCAGGTCATGCCCTGGATGCCGATTTGCAGCTCTTTCAGCGGTATTTGAGCACCTCCATCAGCTCCTCCACCATCTGCTTGGTATCGCCCCGTTGGGCCGCGCTGGCCACGTGGTGCTCGAGGTGGCTCTTGAGCACCAGCTCGCCCACCTTGTCGAGGGCCCCCTGCACGGCCTTAATCTGCTTGAGCACGTCCACGCAGTAGGGCTCGCCCTCGAGCATCTTGAGGACGCCCTCGAGGTGCCCCTTGGCCGAGAGCAGCCGGTTGCGGGCCTCCTGCCGCACCTTGGGGTCGAGGTGCAGGGTGTGCTCGTGGTTCATTCAGGCCACCCGGGCGGTGTAGCCCTCTTCCCGCACCGCCTCGATCAGCTTCTCCACCGGCGCCGTCCCGTGCACGGTAGCCCGGCCCTCTTGCAGCGAAACCTCCACCTGCTCGACCCCCGCCACCTTTTTGAGAGCCTCGGTCACGTGGCGCACGCAGTTGTTGCAGCGCATGCCTTCAATCTCGAGTTGAAGCGCAGTCTTCAGCATGACCCGATTATACCCACCCCTCCTGGGGTGGGACAAGGGGAACCTTCGTAGCCTAGGGGCGAGGCCGCCGGATGGTCTCAATGTAGGCGCCGTTGTACAGCACAGCAGTAAAAAGCTCCCACAAGTTCAGGGCCAGCTCAGGCTCGGTGGTGAGCTGGGTAAAGCGAAAATAGGCCGCATCACCCGAGGAGAGCACGAAGGTGGGCGTGCCGAATACCCCCAGCTCACCGGCTTGTTCCAGGTCGCGGGCCAGCTCGAGCCGCCGGCTTTCCTCGTCTTCCAGGTCAGCCATAAAGCGCTCCAGATCCAGCCCGGCCCGGCTGACCGCATCCACCAGGGTCTGGTCTTCGTCCAGCTTGCGCCTTTCCTGGTGACGCAGGCGAAACAGCTCGAGGGCAAAGCGCAGATGAGCGGCTCTTCCTTGCTGCCGTGCAGCGTGGGAGGCCAAAAAAGCCTGTAACGATTTAGCGCCTTCCAGGGGCTGCTCGGCCAGCTTCCAGGTTGGAGCATTGCGAGGAAGGCTGGCATTCTCGGGGTGGTTACCCTGCTCAAGGCTATAGTGATGAATGACCAAATCCAGGCCGAGCTGGGGGGCCACCACGTAGGCCAGTTCGAGGCCCCGCCAAGCATAAGGGCACAGGTAGTCGAGGTAGATGGTTACCGTCTGCATCGGCACGAGCCTACCGCACAAACCCCCAACTGGCCAACCTTCAGGTGAACAGCGGTACCAGCCGTCTATTTCGAAGGGAACCTTCCCCTACCTCAATCGCCAAAGTACTCGTAGGTGTGCGAACCTTCCAGGCCCAGCATCAGGTCGAGGTTCTGCACCGCTGCCCCTGAGGCCCCCTTACCCAGGTTGTCGTAGCGGGCCACCAGCAGGGCCTGTTCCTGGGCAGGGTTCTCGTAGATAAAGAGCTCGAGCAGGTTGGTGCCGTTTAGCACCTCTGGGTCGAGCACCGGGTGGTACTGGCCGTAGGTCTCCAGGGGCATCACCCGCACGAAGCGCTGCCCTTGGTAGCGCACTACCAGGGCTTCGTGCAGCTCGGCAGCGGTCACCTTTTGCGGCAGGGCCCAAAGGTGTACCGGGATGAAGTCCAGCATGCCCTGGCGAAAGCGCCCCACCGCCGGGGTAAAGATGGGGGGGTGTTGTAGACGCGAATAGTGGGTCATCTCGGGCAGGTGCTTATGGGTGAGCTCGAGGCCATAGGCCCGGTAGTTCCCGGCCAGCCGGTGCTCCCCCCGGCCCTCCATGGCGTCTATCAGCGACCGCCCTCCGCCGGAGTAGCCCGAGATAGCGCTCACCGAAGCAGCAAAGTCTGTAGGCAGAAGCCCTGCATCCACCAGGGGCCGCAGCAGGGCGATCACCCCGGTGGGGTAACAACCGGGGTTAGAAACAAACCGCGCTTGGCGGATCTGCTCGGGCTGCTCGGGGCTTAGCTCGGGAAAGCCATATACCCAGCCCTCGGCCACCCGGTGGGCCGAGCTGGCGTCCAACAGGCGGGTATGGGGGTTTTCCAGCATTCCCACCGCGGCTTTGGCCAGGTCGTCGTGCAGGCAGAGGATGGCCACATCCACCGCATTCAGCAAGCGCTTGCGCTCGAGTTCGTCCTTGCGTTTGGCAGGATCAATCGAAATGAGCTCTATATCGTCTCTATGCTGCAAACGGGCCCGGATTTGCAGGCCCGTAGTCCCGGCCTCGCCGTCAATGAAAACCTTGGGTTTGCTCATGGGTCTTCCTCGAGGTTTCTTTGCAGCACCTCCACGTCCAGACGATCCTGGGGGCGCAACGAGCCTTGCTTGAGCAGAATCAACCCCTTGGGGCCCAGGCTGCGGATGGTTACTCCCGCCACGATCTGCGGTTGGCTCAGGGGCAGCAGATCGAGATAGGTTCTGCCGTTCATAAGGGTAAAGATGTCCACCGGAAAATCCTCATTGACCCGGATGCAACCCTCCTCGCGGGTAAAGTCGGCAGGGCTGAGCTCGCGGGCCGAACCGCTACCAAAGCTATGCAGCACGGCCAGTAGCCGCTTTAGGTTCTCCTCGGAGTCTTCTACCACAATGTCCAGGTCAAAGGTAGCTCGAGGATAGCCGCTAAACGCCACCGCCAGGCCGCCTACCAGGATGAACTCAACCCCGCCTTGGCCTAGGGCGGCCAACAGACTTTCGAACGTGTGTGTGTTCATGCCTCGGTTCCAGACCCAGCTCGATAAGCATCTGTCGCAGAAGAAACACCTGGGCCAGCGGTGACTTTACCTGCGGCTGGCCCACCTGCTTGCGCACGCGCTCGCTCTGCCCCATTACCCTAGCTTAGCAAATGGTACAGCAGCGCCTTCTGCGCGTGCAGCCGGTTCTCGGCCTGGTCGAAGACGCGGGACTTCTTGTGCAGGGTGGCTTCCTCGACCACCTCCTCGCCGTAGTGGGCCGGTAGGCAGTGCAGGAAAATGCCGTCGGGGTCAATCAGGTCGAGCATAGCCGGGTTGACCTGAAAGCCGGCAAAGTCTTTGATTTTGCGCCGCTGACTGGCCTCGGCCTCCTGGCCCATCGAGACCCAGACATCGGTGTAGAGCACCTGAGCCCCCCTGGCGGCAGCCAGAGGGTCGTGGGTCAGGGTGATATCGGCACCCAGCTTGAGCGCCTCCATGAAGATGACAGCATTGGGCTCGTAGCCGCGAGGGGTAGCGATAGTCAGCTTGGCTCCAGAAAGCACCGCGCACTGGATATGGGCATTGGCCATATTGTTGCCATCGCCAATGTAGGTAATCTTCAGGCCCTTGGTGTTCGGAAAGGTTTCCTCGATGGTCTGGTAATCGGCCAGCAGTTGCACCGGGTGCAGCAAGTCGGAAAGCCCATTGATCACGGGCTTAGACGAGTAGCGGGCCAGCTCCTCGAGGGTCGAGTGCAGGTAGACCCGGGCCATGATGGCGTCTACCCAACGCTCGAGGTTTAGGGCAATGTCGCGTACCGGCTCGCGGGTACCCAGGCCGATTTCGGCGTTGGTCAGGCTCACAGCGTGGCCGCCCAGCTGGTTCATGGCCACCTCAAAGGTGGTGCGGGTGCGTAAGGACGGCTTCTCAAAAATCATGGCCAGGGTTCGGCCCTCGAGGGGACGCAACCCCTTGAAGGCCCCTCGCTTCATGGCATGGGCTGTATCGAGCACAGCCCGGTACTCAATAGGCGATAGATCGAGGTTAGAGAGAAAGTCACGGCCTTTTAGGCTGGCCACAGGCTGGATGAGATCAACCACAGGTCACCTCCACAGGCGTCCCACACGTATAAAAACACATCCCCAGAGTTTGATTATACATTTGCAGCCGGGTCTATCGGCCAAGGCTGCCTGAGGACACCCCAGGGGCTGGCTGGGCCGACTCGGCGATAACGGTTTCCAGCGCAACTTCGACCATCTGGCTAAAAGTCTCCTGCCTCTCCTGAGGGGTGGTCCTCTCGCGGGTGATCAGATGGTCGCTGATGGTGAGGATACACAACGCCCTCACACCGAACTTAGCGGCCAGGGTGTAGAGTCCAGCGGCCTCCATCTCCACAGCCAGAACACCGAACTGGGCCCATATCTGGTAGGGGTTGGGCAGGTCGTGGTAGAAGGTATCGGTGGAAAGCACGTTGCCCACATGCACCGGTATGCCCTTAGAGCAGGCCTGCTGGTAGGCCCGGTACATAAGGTCAAAGCTGGCAATAGGGGCATAGTTTTGCCCCGAGAAGCGCAGGTTGTTGATGGAAGAATCGGTGCAGGCCGCCTGAGCGATGACCAGGTCGCGCAGTTTGAGGTGCTCGGTGATGGCCCCGGCGGTGCCAACCCGTATTAGGGTCTTGCAGCCATAAAACTGAACCAGCTCGTGAATGTAGATGCTGGCCGAGGGAATGCCCATTCCGGTACCCTGCACGCTCACCCGCTTGCCTTTGTAGGTTCCGGTATAGCCGAACATGTTGCGCACCTGGTTGTAGAGCACCGGACTTTCCAGAAAGTTCTCGGCGATGTACTTGGCCCGTAAAGGATCGCCCGGAAGCAAGATGGACTCGGCAATCGCACCTTGCGGAGCAGATATATGCGGCGTCATATCCGTACTTTATCCTGTTGTGCCCGCATCAAAAAAGTACGGCCCACATAAGTCTTGAGGCTTTTTTTGGCGAGCTGGTACAGCACCGAACCAAAGCGCAAGGCGGCCGAACCAGCCCAGTTTTTGCAGCACTCAGTCAAACAGCAAACCGCTGGCGAGCTGAGCTACTGAGCGACCAGAAACGTGTTGCACAGCTTCGGGAAGAAGAGGCAGCAGCACCTCGAGGGAGTCCTTGCTGCTTTGCGGCCCACCAGGAAGGTTGACGATTAGCGTTTTGCCACGCACGCCCGCCACCCCACGCGACAACGCCGCCAGCGGGTCTTTCTTGTAGGTCTCCCTTCGAATGAGTTCGGCGATGCCAGGGGCTTCCTTCTCCAGCATCTCGCGGGTAGCCTCAGGAGCATGGTCGCGGCCACTGAGACGGATACCGCCCACGGTCAGGATCAGATCGAGACCCTCGCGGTCGGCCCAAAGCCGCAGCACCCGCTTTATCTGCGCAGGCTCATCGGGGATGATCTCATAACTAGCAACCTCGTAAGGGCCCAAGGCCAGAACCTCCCGCAAAACCTCGTAGGCGCGGTCTTCGGCATCGCCGCTTGCTCCGCGATCGGAAATGGTGAGGATGCCCACTCGAATCATTTGCTACAAAGTTTAGACCATAATGGTTTTGGCTTTGGGTTATATGTGGCACGAGAGCTCAACCTTGGAAGGCCGCTACATCTATCTGGAGCCTCTGCACCTGGGGCACGCCCCAGCCATGCTTGAGCACTTCGATGCTGAGATGGTGCGGTACCTGAGTAATGCACCAAAGGAGGCCACCATAGAGGCCATGCAGGGCTACATCCGTACCCTGCTGGCTGCCCAGGACCGGGCCAACTGGGCTATCATGGATAAGGCCAGTGGTCGGATGGCCGGTCGCACCGGCTATGTGCGGATCAACCCCGAACACCGCTCTTTGGAAACCACCACCTGGATTTTCACCCCTTTCCAAGGGGGATATGCCAACACCGAAAGCAAGTACCTGCTCTTGCGCCGGGCCTTCGAAGACCTGGGCGCTATCCGGGTTCAGTTCAGGGCCGATGCCCGCAACACCCGCAGCCGCAAGGCCATCGAGAAGCTGGGGGCTACCTTTGAGGGCATCCTGCGCAAGGATCAGATTTATCCAGATGGCACAATCCGCAACACCGCGGTCTACTCGATCATTGACGACGAGTGGCCTCAGGTGAGAAAAGCGCTCGAGGCCCGGCTTTATGGCTAAAGCACAGCTGCCTCACCCGGCTGCCGTGCAGAACGACGAAGCTCAAATCTGGCGCAAGTCCTCTAGTAGCTGCCAGCCGACCTCCTTGGGCGTGGCCTCGAGGTAAGGGCTTAGTTGCTGGCTGGCCCACAGCGCCAAGGGCTTGAGTTCAGCGGGCTCCTGCTCGGTGCGCACCAGCAAGGTTACCTGATAAAATTGCTGGGTCTCGGTGGGGGTACCGTCCTCGAAGTAGCTCATGGGAGGCCGCACTTTGTCAATCAGCACATATACCTCCCCCAGCCGGCAGGGAATCGCCTCACGGGGGTTGAACAACAGCTCCTTCGGGTGCCACAAGTACCCCTGAAACAGCTTGATGGCTTTCATAGCAATCACATGGTTCTTCCGGCCAAAAAATCAGCTTCGCCAAGCCCAATACTATTCTAGCCGCGCCACCTCCACCCCGCTCCGAAGGTACACCCTGGGCAAACGCCAAGAAAGCCGCGCGGCAGACTCGTAACTCACACTCCCGCTCAGCTCGGCCCAGCCCCACAGGCTGCTGGTGGGATTGAAATCGGGGGTGACCACTTCGAAAACCTGCGCCAGGCTCACTGGCCCTGGAAGCCTCACGGTGATCTGATCCATCGAGACCCGCCCCACCACCGGACAGACGCAGGGTTGGTCGTCGGGGGCTCGAGGTTCCGGGTGGTAGCGAACCGTAGCCCGGTTAGAGACCAGGCGGGGCATCCCGTCAGCATAGCCCACCGGCAGGGTGGCAATCCACTCGAGGCCCTGGGTGGTATAAAGGCCGCCATAGCCGATTCTGCGGCCTGGCGGAAGCGCCTTGACCTGAGTGGGCCTGGCCAGCAGACGGGCAATAGGTCTCAAACCCAGGCCTGGCAGCAGGCCGTACAGACCAATGCCTACCCGCACAGCGCTCAGACCGCAGGCACCATAACGGATGGCTCCCGCAGTGTTGCACAGGTGGTAGAAGTAGCCTGGCCCAAAAACCCGCTGCACCTGCTGAAACTGGGCAAGCTGCTCTCTTGTCCAGGATTCGTCCTCCTCAGCATCGGCGAAGTGCGAGTAAATGCCCTGGATAAGCAGGTTTTGATAGCGGGCAAAACGCTCTTTGAGTAGCGCGGCCTCCTGGGGCTGGAAACCTACCCGGCCCATGCCGGTGTCGAATTCGAGGTGCACGCTTACCGGCTTCCCCAGCGCGTTGAGGGCCTCAGCGCTCTCGAGGGTGGAGATGGAGGGGATCAGATCCAGCTCCACCACTTCCTGGGCTTGCTCAGGATGCAGGCTTCCCATAAGCACGATGCGGGCCGTAATACCTGCCTCTCGCAATTGGCGGGCCTCCTCAGTGGTCGCCACCGCAAGCCCCCAGGCTCCTAGGCGTAGCAATTCCTTGCCCACCTCCACCGCCCCATGACCGTAGGCATTGGCCTTGACCACCCCGATTACCTGTGCGTTGCCTGCCCTGGCTTTCAGCAGGTGAAAGTTGTGAGCCAGGGCATCGAGGTCTATCTCCAACCAAGCAGGACGCATGGCACACAGTTTACGCACGGGCGCGAAGTCCTGAAGCCGCGCATGGCAGAACTAGCTCTCGAGCCGCAAGTGAGTCTGCCGCATCCAACCTTATACCTTGCGAATCTTCATGCTTTGCACTTGGCCAGTCTCGGCGTTGATGCGGAAGACCTTGTACTCACGGGTGCGGGCCGCATCACCCAAGCTCAGATAGGCCGTGGGCTCACGCACCACGAAGGAAAGCGTAACCTCCCAGAACTGGTTGTCCGGTGTGAGTTCGACTTCCTCGAGCCGCAGTTCAGGGATTTGCTTCTCACTAAACAGCGTTTGGATGTACTCGGTGGCAATCCTGACCGCCTCCTTAACCTCGAGCATGGTAGCAATTGTAGCCTACTGGACACCACCTCCGGTGTAAGCTAGCAAGCGTGCCGCGCAAGGTCATTCTGGACTGCGACCCTGGACACGACGACGCCATCGCCATGATGCTGGCCCTGGCCAGCGAGGAGCTGGAGGTTCTAGGCATTACCACGGTGTACGGCAATGTGGGCCTCGAGCGCACCACCCGCAACGCCCTGGTGGTGCGGGAGCTACTGGGTTCCAGCGTACCCGTCTACGCCGGTGCCGACCGCCCTTTGGTACGCCCGCGCATCAGCGCCGAGGCTGTTCACGGGGTCTCGGGACTGGATGGCCCCCACCTGCCCACCCCCACCGGCCAGGCCGAGCCCCAGCACGCCGTGCATTTCATCATCGAACAGGTGCTGGCCCACCCAGGCCAGGTAACCCTGGTGCCGGTAGGCCCCCTGACCAATATTGCGCTGGCCCTGCGCCTGGAACCCCGCATCATTCCCCAGATACGCGAAATTGTGCTGATGGGCGGCTCAATTGACATAGGCAACTGGACCCCCAGCGCGGAGTTCAACATTCTGTGTGATCCCCATGCGGCCAAAATTGTCTTCGAGGCTGGGGTTCCACTGGTGATGATGGGCCTCAACCTGACCCACCAGACCATCGCCCACCCCGCCCGAATAGCGCGCTTCCGTGCCCTAGGAACGCGGGTAGGAACGTTTGTGGCTGATCTGCTCGAGTTTTTTCGTGTCCACCACCTCCAGCGTTACAAGTGGGATGGGGCTCCGATCCACGATGCCTGTGCAGTGGCTTTTTTGATCAGGCCCGAGCTGTTCAAGACCGCCCACTTTAATGTGGAGATCGAGGTCAACGAAGGGCTGAGCCTGGGCCGCACAGTCTGCGATTACTGGCACGTAACCGGCAAACAGCCTAATTGTGAGGTGGGTCTCGAGGTCGATGTGGATGGTTTCTACGACCTGCTGGTAGAGCGCATCGCCCGCTACGAATAGTCCGGTCTGTTATCGGTGAACCGGGCCCGCGCCTTCGGCTGGCCGGGTTCGATATAGAGCAGCCTTCACAGCTACAGTTGCCTCGGCACAGCACGTGCTGGATGGGAGACCGCGCCTATGAAGTGCGATAAGCTATGGGCCATGGGTATCGTCGTAGTTGGAGGCATCAATATGGATCTGGTGGTGCGGGTCAAACGGCACCCGCTGCCTGGCGAAACCCTGCTGGGCTCAGATTACGAGACCCACCACGGAGGCAAGGGGGCCAACCAGGCGGTAGCAGCCGCCCGCATGCTGCCTCGCTGCACCTCCCCCAGCAAGAGGCCCCTCCCCAATCAGGGCCCGAGCGTGCGCCTGATTGGACGGGTTGGGCAGGATGAGTTCGGTAATCAGCTCCGCAATGCCCTCAAGCGCGAGGGTATCAACGTGCACGCCACCATTCCCATCGCCGCTCCTACCGGAGTAGCCTTTATTGCAGTAAGTGAAGAAGGTCGGAACACCATCATCGTCTCACCAGGGGCCAACCACCGCCTGCGCCCCGAAAACCTCTCCCCTGCTGAGTTCGAGGGGGCGCGGGTGGTGGTGTTACAGCTCGAGATTCCCCTCGAGACCGTGCGCCGGGCCGCTGAGCTGGGCCGACAGGCTGGGGCCAAGGTCGTCCTCAATGCCTCCCCCCGCACAGCCATTACTCCCCAGGTTGCTCGAGCACACCGACATCCTGATAGTGAACGAGAGTGAGGCCTATGGCCTGACCGGGGTGCAGCCTGACTCGCCCGAGATGGCCCTCGAGCTCGCCCAGGTGTTGGCTGAAAAAGTAGCTAGCGTAATCATCACCCTGGGCGAGCAAGGTGCAGTATGGGTGGCCCCGGAGGGCAAAGGCCACCAGCCGGTTCCCAAAGTAGAAGCGGTTGATACCACTGGGGCTGGGGATGCTTTCATCGGGGCGCTGGCTACTGCCATCTACGAAGGTGCATCCTTATCCCAGGCCGTGAAGCGTGGCTGCGTGGCCGGGTCCCTGGCCGTCACCAGGTTGGGGGCCCAGTCCTCACTGCCCTGGCGCGAGGACGTGTTCGCCTGGCTCGAGCCATGAGAAACGCCCTGGCTGTGCATCTGGTGCTAAAAGAACAGCGGTTTTGCGGACATGGTAACCGCGCTGCTTAGCCCTCGCCCCGCACGTGCCGCTCCACCCAGTTCCGCAGCCAGAACTCGTAGTCTTCTGGTGAGAGGCGGGGCTGCTGGTAAAACCCTGCTTGCAGGCGTTGCCGCTGGGCTTCGAATAAAATCACCGCCGCCGCCACCGAGACATTCAGGCTCTGCACCATGCCCATCATAGGAATCAGGATGTGGGCATCGGCCTGCTCGGCAGCTTCTGGCGAGACCCCCCATTTCTCGGTGCCCAGTAAGATGCAGGTAGGGCGGGTGTAGTCAGCCTGGCGGTAGTCCAGCGCCCTTTCAGAAAAGTGCGCTGCCAGCACCTGAAACCCCCGCGATTTCATGTGGTTAAGGGCCGATAGCGTGTCGGGATGAACCTGCAGCCCCACCCACTTGGCCGCCGAACCAGAGGTTTCGTTGAAGGTTTTGCTCTTCAAGTCCAGGCCAGCGGCCTCCTCGAGGTCGGGAAGGCCGTGTTTAGCCGGGATGGCATGGGCCTCGAGCACCCCCACCGCATCGCAGGAGCGCAGTATGGCCGAAAAATTATGGGGCTTATGCACCCGCTCCATCAGCACTGTGAGGTCGGGCTGGCGCTTGTCTAGAACCGCGCGAATCTTGGCCAAACGTTCAGGCGTCACAAGGGCTCATTGTAGCGTTTAGGGAAGAGACCTAGTGGGGAGCAACGCAAGCCCTCCAAGGCCCCTTAGCTAGCGGTGGATGGGCTATGGAGATTGGCGCGTAGGCGCTCAATCAAGGGGCGTAGGAGATCGCGCTTAAGCTTGAGCGACTGGCGGTTAACGATGAAGCGGGCAGTGGAGTGGGCCAGCACCTCAACCTCTATCAAGCCCGCCGCCCTAAGGGTAGCTCCGGTCTGCACCACGTCCACCACCGCGTCGGCCAGCCCAGTGAGGGCCGCCAGTTCGACATTGCCAGCCAGCTCGATAACATCCGCAGCCATTCCCCGCTCGCGCAGCACCTGGGCGGTAAAGCGAGGGTACTTGGTGGCAATACGGCGGATGGGCCCAGTGGCAGCAGGGTGGCGGATGAGCGAGAGGCGGCAGGCCCCCGTACCCAGGTCAACCGGCTCGTACACGTCGCGCCCGGACTCCAACAGCACGTCGTTGCCCACCACCCCCACATCGGCAATGCCCAGGTCCACATAGGTGGGCACGTCATGGTTACGCAGCTCCAGAACAGCGACGCCCCCTTCGTTACCGTGCAGCAAGGCCCTCCCGTTTTGCACCGGCGGCAGCTCGAGCCCGGCCCTTACCAGGGCTTCGTAACCATCAGCGAAGTTGCGCCCCTTGGGTAGGGCTACCACCAAAGCATAGCGTCCGCGAATCATTCAAGCTCCCTTATATCACAAACCGCCCCTCTTGGCCTGAGGCAGGAGGCCTCGATCCCTGCATAGCCTGTGCTCGGACAACCACAGGTGAGACTCTGAGTGAAGCAAAATAGGGGAACCACTTTTAGGAAGAGGAGGTTCCCCAGATGCAGCTTACCACAGTCGGCAAAGAGGTCTTTAGAGGCGCCAGG
>Ga0308390_1002016_pt1 | contig 12697 bp, 14 predicted proteins | sample Hotspr2Sample149_FD_202358 | JGI IMG/M metagenome (GOLD analysis project Ga0308390, IMG submission 202358) | Hot spring phototrophic mat microbial communities from Mushroom Spring, Yellowstone National Park, Wyoming, United States - 20040719_149 ...
ATATAGTATCAAAGATTATAAGAAAGAGATGGAAAAAGAGATTTTTGAAACTATTTTGTCAAAGAGCGAAGAAAAAACTTGACATTTTTTTCATAGGTGCCCTTACAGCTAACCAAATTCTAAATTTTTAAACCTACTTTACTTTCTTATAACAAACTGCATTCTTACCAAATATCGGTCTCATTATATCCGAGCAACAAAATGGCGTCTCGCTGTGCCCTAAAAATAAATAGCCACCAGGCACAAGAGTATCAACCAATTTCTTTAATACCTTCTCTTTATCATTATCATCAAAATAAATAATTACATTTCTGCAAAATATAATATCCATAACTTGAAAATATGGGTCTTTTATAAGATTATGAACTTTAAACTCAACTTTTGATTTCAATTCATCTTTTATAAAATAAGAACCATTTTTTGATATGAAATATTTTAAAAGATATTCATTATTAAAATTTTTAAAAGATTTTTTTATTATATTTTCATCATATTCACCTTTTTGAGCAAATTTTATATTCTTTTCAACAATATCAGTTGAAATAATTTTATATAAAAGTTCATTTTTAGGTAAATATCCGCTATCTTCAAGAACCATCGCTATTGTGTAAGGCTCTTCCCCTCTTGAAATTCCTGCTGACCAAATTTTTATTGTTTTATCCTCAAATTCATATTTTCTTAATATTATTTCTGGAAGCACTACATCTTTTAATAATTCAAACTGCTCTTTATATCTAAAAAAATATGATTCTTTATTTATTACAAGCATAAATAATCTATCAAGTTCTTTATCAATTTCATTATTTATAATCATCTTTTCAAAATATTCTCTAATTGAAGATATTCCAAGAAGTTTTAAATGCTCAGTAATTTTATGTTTTAAAAAATTTAAGTCACAATCTCTAAATACAATTCCTGCTTCTTCTTTAAATTTTTTTGATATTTTTTCAATTATAATTTCTTCAATCATCATATTGACTTAATATATAAAGTTGTTATATTTAAAATTATGGAAATAACAAAGAAACAGAGAGATAAATTTAGCGATTTTTTGTATAATCTTGTTTTGCTTTTAATTGCAACTGTTGTTCTCCCAGCATTGCTGCAAAAATTTAACTTAATGCAGTTTATATTTGGAATATTAGTCTGTATTATATTAATTATTTTTGCTTTTAAAGTTTCAAAATAAAGGAGGTGATAAAATGGAAGGATTAACTTATTTTTATATTTTTGCTCTACTCTTAGGCACAGGTATTTTCCTTTTTGTCCAAATAAATGATTGGCTGGAAAAGAAACGCAAAAAAGCTCGCTCACATTAACCTCCATAACTAATTCCTAATTTATACTTTAAACTTGGGTATCAATTCATTTAATTTATTTGCCAAAGCTAAAAAATTATTCACTGCAACAACTGATTGCTCTATACCAACTACATTCTGTTCTGCTGCTTTATCTATCTCCTGCATTGACTCACTTAAAAGTTCTGTTGTCTTAGCCTGCTGCTCTGTTGCCAATGCTACCTCTTTCATCTTATCTGCTGTGTCTAAAAATACTTTTGTTATATTATCAAAAACCAATTTTATCATATTTATAAGATTTGCAGCTTCCTCTATTGATTTTGAAACATAACCTCCTGCTTCCACGACTGTCTCTATTCCTCTGTGGATATTAGTTAAAATTTCGTTTATCTTTTTTGATGATGACAATGAGCTATCAGCAAGTCTTCTCATCTCATCTGCTACAACTCTAAATCTTTTACCTGTTTCACCTGCACCAGATGCTTCAATTGCTGCATTCAAAGCTAATAAGTCAGATTTCTCTGATATATCTGTTATTGCTTCAATTATTTCATTTATATTTTTTGCATACTCTTTCAATTCTAAAATCTTTGATACTGCTTCTTTCATTTTGTTTTGAGCCTCTATCATCTTTGATGTCGCCTGTTCTGTCTGTTTGTATGTCTCTTCTATTGAAATTTTAGTTTTCTCAGTCATTTCTGAAACTTTTTTTGCATTACCAGCAACTTGCATAATTGAGGCTGTTAATTCTGCTGTAGATGTAGTAACATTTGCAACCCGCTTCCTTGTCATCTCAATATTACTTTTCATCTCTGTGTTTGCTGAAGATACTTCTGTTGCTGAGGAAGATATTTGAGATGAAGATGTTTTTATATTTTCAATTAAAATTTTCAATTTTTCAATCATCTCATTTATAACTTTTGCCAAACTCACAATTATCTCCACTCTGGATTCTTCATTCGCTTTAACTGTAAAATTACCCAAAGAAATTTGTCTTAATACTTCAAAATTTTCTGAGACAGATAATGCAACCTCCGATAATTCATTTATCATTGCTCCAGTTTCATCTATTATTATATTTAAAGTTTTAGCTAATTGTGATAATATTTCAATTTTTGAATCCTCATTTATCCTAATATCATAATTCCCTTTTCTAAATTCTTGTAAAACATTGAAAACCTCTGACAAACCAAGAGCAAGTTCCATTGATGTTTCACTTATTTCTTCTTCGCGGTTTTTAAGCTCTCCTTCGTATTCCACTATTTTTCTTACTAATTTATTGCTAATAAATAATCCAAATACTGAAAATATTATAAAAATTCCTATAATTATCAAAACATTATTAATTAAGGATTTTTTTATTATATCTATTTGTTTCTCTAATTTATTTTTTTCCAAATTTATTTTATATTCTAAATTACGAGCAATTGGAACTAAAATTTCCTCAAAGTCTTCAGTTTTTGCCTTCTTTCTAATCAATTTTATGAAAGTATCATAATAACTTACTAATTCTGGTATTTTAATGTTTACTTTTTTACATAAATCACCGGCATCTTTTATTGATAATTCAACTTTTTTAATCCATTCAGGTGTTTTACGAATTATATAATTTTTTTCATGCCTTCTGGCTTCAAGAAAATCAATTTGAATTTGATTTAATAAATTACTCTTCTTTTGATATTTAACTATATTTAGCACTATATAGTAGTTATAAATTAAGGAACCTATACCTAATATTGATAATATCAAAATAATCAAAAATAATTTACTTTCATTTTTTACTCTAAAAATTTTCATACATTTTCTCCTTTTTATAAAAATTTTTATATATATTATTTGTTTTTAATCATAAGTAAATTATAAAATATCTTCGTCCAAAACATTATTATGGTCTAATATCATAACAATCTCAAAAAATTTATAAAATAATAATTTGCGCTTCAAAATTTAAAATTGTATCTTAATTCTTTTCACATTATTCCCTTCATCAATAATTTCAATAATAGTTTTTTTCATTCTATCGCACCATTGTTTTACATCCTTTTCAAGTGTAGGGCAATCACCTATTAATTCTACAACATCACCGGCAGGGATAGTTGGTGCTTTTGCTGCTAATTTCAATACTGGCTGTGGACATTTTAATCCTTTTGCATCCAATACTTGAACTGCCATAAAATTTACCTCCTAATTTTAAATTTTATTATTTTTAATATTTTTTTTATTGATTTTTTATAGTCAAAAGAAAAACCTGTCTTAAATAAATCTGAATTATTTATATTTATTAATAAAAATTCAATCTTTTCAGGGATTTTTAATTTTAATTCTTTTAAAACTTCTAACAATTTGATTATGCCTGTATTATGAGAAAAAAAGTATTTATTATGTTTTATATTTTTGGGATACATATAATTAATTACGCTACCAATTTTATAATCTTTTGACATTATTGTATCAATAATTATAACTTGTTTATAGCCATCAAAAACATCAATCAATTTAAACCCTGCTTCACTTAATTTTAGGAAATCTATATTATTTTTATTCTGATAAAATTTTTCAAGTTCATCAATTACATAGAAAGGCAAACCATCATCTCCTCTAATATCATTTCCTAAACCTAAAATTAATGTTTTCATAATCTTTTAATTGTTTTAATTAAATTCTTTTTTTTATCATAAATTTCCACAATTAAAGGCATCTCACCTGGGAATGAATGTGTGGCACAAGCAAAGCAAGGGTCATAAGCTCTAAATGCCATTTCAACTTTGTTTAATATTCCATCACTTACCTGTCCATTTTTAATTAATGATTCTGCTGCTTTCTTTATTGAAAGACATATAGCGGCAGAATTATTTACTGTTGCTACTATTAAATTTACTTTTTTTAATATACCATTTTCATCTGTTTTATAATGATGTATTAAAGTTCCTCTTGGTGCTTCTACAACTCCTATTCCCTCATCCGGAATATTTTTGGGAATATTCCTTATATTATCACTTGTAATTTCTTTATCTGAAATTAGTTCCTTTACTCTTTCAGCAGCGTATAAGACCTCAATTAATCTTGCCCAATGATACGCAAGAGTATGGTGAACTGGTTTATGCTCTAATATATCAAACATTTTTTTATATTCTTGGTTTGCAAGTTCGGTAGCCATACCATCTGCAACATTTAATCTTGCAAGCGGTGCAACTCTGTATATCCCGCTATCATCACCATCAATAAAACCTTTCCAGCCTATTGATTTTAGATAAGGAAACTTAATATAACTCCATTCTTCAACATTTTCAGCTATATAATCGTAATACTTTTCAACAGGGAATTTTGCTATTTCTTTACCTTTTGAAGAAACAACTCTTATTTTTCCATCATAAAAATTAACAAAATTATTTTCGTCCACTAAACCCATATAATGTGTTACAATTTTATAAGCATCATTTAAAATCATTTTTTTATAAGATTCATTTTCAAGCACAACGCTGTGAAATGTTTTAATTACAAATTTAGCAAATTCAATCATTTCGTCAGAAAATTTTAAGATAAAATTTTTTAATTCATTAGTAATACCTTTTGAGATACCACCTGGCATACCGAAAATAGGGTCAGTAGGTCTTCCCATTAACTCTGCCATAACTTTTCTTGTATCCTTACGCATCTGAATTACCTTTTTCCCTATTTCTACACCAAATTTTTTAATAACTCCAATGACATTTCTTTCCTCTTTTGGGGCTTCGGGTCCGACAAGAAAATCAGGACCACCTAAAAAGAAAAAATGTAGCAAGTGGTCTTCAAACATAAATAGATTATAAACAAGTTCACGAACTTTTTTAGCCGTTGAAGTAGGTTCAACTTTAAACAAGGAATCCAAAGTTTTTGTAGATGCCATATGATGAGCAGTTGGACATACGCCGCAAATTTTACTTGTAATTCTTGGCATCTCTTCTGCTGCTCTTCCTTCACAAAATTTTTCAAAACCTCTAAATTCGGGAACCTGAAAAAAGGCGTTCTCTACATTCCCAGAATCATCTAAAAATATTGAAATTTTTCCATGACCCTCTAATCTTGTTATAGGGTCAATTGTTATAACTTTTTTCATTTTAGCCTCCTTGATATGATTGAGGATGGCAAACTATAACGATAAAATAAACCCGCAGGGTCAGGAATAGTTTCAATTACTTTTTTTACTTCTTCCTCATCATTTGTTTCAATTATTGAAGCTATTGCAGAAAGAATTTTGCTACCAGATTCAAGAACATTATCAGTGGGACCAAAACAACCCCTGCAAGGCATATTTGCTTTTATACAAGCTGCTCCACAACCTGTTCTTGTTGCCGGTCCTAAACAAATAATTCCTTGCTCTAAAAAACATTTTCCATTGTCAATAACTTCATAGGTTCTATTAAATTTTTTTATTAAAACTTTGTCTGGCTTGGTATCTTTTCTTTCACAGGCTTCACATAATGCTTTATTTAAAGTTAAAACAGAACCTTTCTGCGGTAATTTATTTTCTAATAAAGCAATTAATGCATTTTTTATTACATCAGGAGTAGGTGGACAGCCGGGTATATAATAGTCAACTTCTATTACTTTATTCAAAGGGAGAACAGTGTTATAAAACTCTGGTAGTTCAAGTTCACAGCCTTTATTTTCTGATTTTGTTTTTGGAACTATCTTTTTAGGATTCACTGTAGATTCTGTTTCAATATATGCTCTTTGGAAAATAGAGTTTTTGTCAAAAAAATTAGCAAGTCCTGGGACGCCGCCTAAATGTGAACAGGAACCAAATGATATAACAAATTTAGATTTTTGTCTTAAGAGTTTACTTATCTCTTCCTGTTCAGATGTCCTTATTGCGCCATTAATTAAACTTACAGTAATTTCACCATCCGCTAATTTTTTTATATCGTCGGTTTTAAAATCAAGAGCAACAGGCCAAAAAACAATATCAACTGCTGCTACTACATCAAGGATAAATTCATTTAAGTCAACAACAGCTTCTTCGCAACCGCCACAAGATGCACACCAATAAATTGCTGCCTTTGGCTTACTCATTTTTTCACCTCCAGTGGTCCTAATTTTTCTATTCTTGTATATATTTCGTTTATTATATTAGCAAATCTATCAGCTTCGCTTGCTGATACCCATTCTAAAACAAACCTATCAGATTCTATTCCTAATTCTCTAATAACTCTCTTTAAAAGAGCTGCCCTTTTCATAGCTTTATAATTTCCTTCTTTATAGTGACAATCTCCTGGATGGCAGCCAAGAATTACAACGCCGTCAGCACCATTTTGAAACGCTTTTAATACAAACTGCGGGTCAACCCTACCGCTACACATCACTTTTATTAATTTTATACCAGCAGGATATTTTTTTCGTTTCATTCCAGCAGTATCAGATGCAACATACGAACACCAATTACAAACAAATACAACTATATTAGGTTTAAAATTCATAGTTTAAATTACCTCCTTGATTTCTGCTAATATTTGACTATCTTTAAAATGCTTTGCATAAGCTGCCCCAGAAGGACAGGCTGCAACACAAGTCCCACAACCTTGACATAATACTTCCTGAATAACTGATACTTTTTTCTCTTCATCAAAATTAATTGCTTTATACGGACATAAAACAATACAGGTCTTACAACCGCTGCATAAATTTTTATCTATAACAGAAGTTATTGGTTCCAATTGTATTCGCTCACCCGGAATTAAAGAAGAAAGAATATTAGCGGATGCCAAACCAGCTTGCATAATTGATTGCGAAATATCCTTGGGACCACTTACTGTTCCAGCAACATATATGCCTTTTATCTCACTATTACTCGGATTTATACGATTATGACTCTCTTTTAAGAAACCATATTTATCTGTTGAAATATCTAAAATATTTTTTATTTCTTCGTTTGACTCTCCTTTTTCAATTGCTGTCATTAAAATTACCATATCAACTTTTAAACTTTTACCTTTTTTCGGTTTTGATAATTTTATTTTAACTTTTCTTTGCATAGGTTTTAGCTTTAAATTTTCAATATCATCAACTCTTATAAAATATCCTTGTTCAAAAACTTCATTAAAAAAGCCAAAATCATATTTATCAGGCAGGTTTAAATCTTTATAAATATGGAATACCTTTGCATCTGCTATTTTAGATTTTATTATTTTACCGTATTTTAGCGCAGCCATACAACATACATTAGAACAATATTCATTAAATTTTTGGCTTCTACTTCCAACACAATAGATAATAGCAAAAGTTTTAGGAATTGAACCGTCAGAAAGTTTTATTTCTCCTGCTGTTGGACCTGTCTGGCTTATCAATCTTTCAAATTCAGCAGATGAATATATTCTATGATTACCTTCACAAAATTTTTCTTTATTAAAATTTGAATGACCTGTTGCAACAACAATTGCACCGGCTTTCAATATTATTTCTTCTTCTTTTTGATTAAAATCTATAGCATTAGCAGAACAGACATTAATACATTTATCACATTTTTCACCTTTGAAGTTTAAACAGTTTTTAGGGTCAATTGCTGTAACAAAAGGTAAACACCCTTGATAAGGAATATAAATTGCTTTTCTTTTGTTTAATTTTTCATTATATTCATTTTCAATTTCAACCGGACATACATCAAAACATAATCCGCAACCAAAACATTTTGTTTCATCAACATATCTTGGATACTTCTTTATTTTAATTTCAAAATTACCAGCAAACCCTTTTACTTCTTTTAATTCTGACAATGTATACAACTTTACATTGGTACTGTGCAAAATTTCATCCATTAATGGGTCTAAAAGACAGGTTGCACATTCCATATTGGGAAAAAGTTCTTCCTGCCTTGTTACCATACCACCAATATTGGGATTTTTTTCTATTAAAAATATATTTCTATTTTTTTGTTTAAGTAAAATAGCGGCCTCAATTCCAGCAATCCCGCCGCCCAAAATTACTACATCCGGATTTATTTCCATATCTATCTTTTCCAATGGTTCCTGTAAAAGTAATCTCCTGTAAGCTGCTTGGACAATCTTCTTTGCTTTTTCTAAAGCTTCATCTCTATCTTCTGTCACATAAGCACAATGTTCTCTAATATTTGCAATACTTAAAAGATAAGGATTTAATCCAGAATCTTCCATTATTTTCATAAAAGTAGGTTCATACAATTTAGGAGAACATCCTGCAATTAATACTCTTGAAAATTTATTTTCATTTATTTTTTGTTTAAGAAAATTTTTCCCTTCTTCTGAACATAATAATTTATGAATTTCAACAGAAACTATTGAAGGAAGCGAAAAAATAAAAGTTTTAAGTTTACCAAAATCTATAATGTTTGAAATATTATCACTACAACTGCATAAAAAAACTCCTATTCTTTCCATAATTTTTGCCCCCTGTAAAAAAAAGATTGTTTCAAAAATTTATAAAATAAAAATTTTTTTTTGAAATAATAAAATATTAAGAGAGAGAGAGAGAGAGAGAGAGAGAGAACTTTCAAGCTTTAATTTTTTAGTGTAATAAATTCTATTCATTGCTGAACTCTTAAACCTGCTTTTGTAAATTCATTTATTAAAATATTAATTATTTCCTTGTCAACAATTATTTCTTTTAATCTCTCTTTTTCTATTGCTTTTATTCTTTCTTCTAAATCTTTTTGCATCTCTTTTGCTATTACATAAGGGCTTTTCTTACCTAAAACAACATCTATAATATCAGAGCCTAACTCTTTTTCGTGCACTTTTACAAGTAATAATATTAAACTCATTACTTCTTCTAAGCTTTTATCTACTAACTCAAATCTTTTATTAACTTCTTCAAATCTTTTATTAACTTCTTCAAATCTTTTATTAACTTCTTCAAATCTTATATTCATTTCTCTTCTTAAAGTTCTTTCTACATAAAAAATATAAGAAGCCAAGCCACCCAAACTTAATGTAAATCCTAAACCCATAAACCACATTAACATATCAAATCTTTTATCTGTTGCTTCTATATAAAGTTTGAATTCATCTTTTGTTACCATCTTATCTTTTATTTCTTTTATATCCCCTGCTATATCAGCTCTTAAAAAATTAGAAAATAAAATAAAAATAATTACAAAAATTATTCTTTTCATATATATAAAATATATTCAATAAATTTTTAAAGTCAAGAAAAATTTTCAAGAATTTTAGAACAGTCTCCATCAAATAGTTGACTTTCATTTTAAAAAGAATATAATAAAGAAAAAAGAATGGAGAAAATATATGTATAATATAACAGAAATTCTTGAAGAAGAATTTAAAGCAGCAATTCTAAAGCAAGATGAAAGAGCAATAAAAACAGTAAGCATTATAATAGGTCCTGCTATTGAAAAAATGAAAGATAATGAAAGTGATATTAAAGAAATAAAATCTGATATAAAAGAAATAGCAGAAATGTTAAAATTAAGTATTGAAAATACAAACAAAAGATTTGAAGATATGCAAAGGCAGATTGATAGACTCTATAGATTATTTATATTTAGCACTTCTTTTATTACATCTTTTCTTACTGCTGTTATTTTGATAGTAAGGTTTCTTTTTCCATCTTAATTTTAGAAAAATAAAAAGATTTTTTTATCTTTTTGCAAAAGGTTGAGTTTAAAATTTAATTGACAGAATAAATTCAAAATATTAAATTATAAAATAAAATTTTAATTAAAAGAGGTTTTAAAAATATGGAAAATCAACAAAAACCAAAAGAGATACAGGTTGAATTAAATGAACAAATAGCTGAAGGTGTTTATGCGAATTTTGTTATAATCTCCCATTCTGACAATGAATTTATATTTGATTTTGCAAGATTATTACCTGGTGCCCCGAAGGCTAAAATTCATTCCAGAATAATTATGACACCAAAAAATGCTAAATTGTTTTTAAATGCCTTATCTGAGAATATCAAAAAATATGAAGAGAAGTTTGGCATAATAAAAATATTGGGTGATGAAAAGATGCCAATTGGAATAAGACCTGATGATTCCGGAAAAAATACTGTAAATTAAAAAGGATTTTTTATGACATTGCTTGAATTAAAAAATAGAATAGAGGATTTAAAAAATAAATTTGAAGAGAAAAGGAGGTCTCTTTGAATTAGATAAAAAAATAGAGGAGCTTAAAGAAAAAGAATTACAGATAAGCAAATCTGACTTCTGGGATTTGCCAGATTCAAAAAAAATAATAAAAGAGTATAATTCTTTAAAAGATAAAATAGAATATTGGGAAAATTTTAGAAATAAATTAAATGAAATTTGGACATTTTTAAATCTTGTATTAGAGGAAGGGGACGAATCTCTTGCTGAGGAGATTGAAAAAGAGACAATCAATCTTGAAAATGATTATAAAAAATTAATTGAAATATTTTATTTTCAGGATGAAGCAGATGAGCGGGATGCATATTTAATGATTCATTCTGGAGCAGGAGGGACAGAAGCATGCGATTGGGCTTTAATGCTATTTAGACTTTATACAAGGTGGGCTGAGAATAAAAAATTTAAATATGATGTAATAGACTATCAACCTGGTGAGGAAGCTGGGATAAAGAGTGCGACAATTTTGATAAAAGGTAAATATGCTTATGGACTTTTGAAGTCAGAAGCAGGTGTTCATCGGCTTGTTAGAATCTCGCCATTTGATGCTAACCATAGAAGGCATACTTCGTTTGCTGCTGTTGATGTTACTCCGGCAGTTGAAGATGATATTGAAATTGATATTCAGGAGAAAGATTTAAAAATAGAAACTTTTAGAGCTTCAGGTCATGGTGGTCAGCATGTTAATGTAACTGATTCTGCTGTTCGTATTACTCATATTCCAACAGGAATAGTTGTTCAATGTCAAAATGAGCGTTCACAGCACAAAAACAAAGCAGCAGCTTTAAAATATTTAAGGGCAAAACTTTATGAATATTACAAAAGGGAGATTGAGGAAGAAAAACTAAAAAGGGAAAAAACAAAGAAAAAAATTGAATGGGGCAGTCAAATTCGTTCGTATGTTTTTCATCCTTATGTTTTAGTTAAAGACCATAGAACCGGAGTGGAAGTTGGCGATGGTAAATCTGTTCTTGATGGTGAAATTGATATATTTATAAATGCTTATCTTGAGAAAAATATGAAGATATAAATTCGGGGCCGACGGGACTTGAACCCGCAACACCCGGATCGACAGTCCGGTACTCTAACCAAATTGAGCTACGACCCCAAATTCATTAAATAATTATATAATAAATTTAAAAAATTTGTCAAGCCCTTTTAAAATATCTTTGTTAAATTTGACAAAAATTTATATTTATTATAATAAATTTTAGATTTAAAAGAAAAGCAATAATGTTTTAAATTGGCAAATTAGCCAGATTTGTAAGTCTGGGAAAATGAAAAAAGAAATAATTATGATGGTAAAAATAATTTGGTAGTTTATGATAAATTATAATTTATTATTTATTTTCGACAAAAAGTAGGTTGAATTATGGGTGTATAAAAATTGAGAAAGAGAAAAATGAAAGTATATTTGTATACCTCTGTAATTTTATCTTTATTTGACGAAATGAATCCGGAGAGAAAATTACTTGCAAAGAGTTTTTTTAAAAAAATAGAAAACTTTAAGATTTTTATATCTGAAATCACTTTTGCTGAGATTGAACGAACCCCTGATATTGAACTTAGAGATAAAATGAAACGCTTTATCAGAATTAAAAGTGAAAAATACAAAATAAAAATTGAAAAATAGGGATTTTGAAAAAGTAACGCGAGTGGGGAAAGCCTCGCTTAAAAACACAAAGTATATAAAATTTAAAAGTAGAAGGTAAAAATATGAGCAAGTTAATGGAAAAATATATTAAAGAAATAAAAAAAGGATAGAAAAAGAATTCCCAGCGGACCCGGCTTTACAGCAAATTCATATTGCCCGTAAAATTATTGCTAAAGAAGCAGAATCCAAAGGACTAAGTTATCTTGAATATATAAAATTATTAGGAAGGAAGTTTAAAAAAGTATAATATAATGTAGGGCGTTTGCTTGGGACGAGGCGTGTTTGTGTAGTGTTGGATACGGAGCTAAACTTTATAAGCTTTAAAACTTTTTAATAATTTAAATTTAACAAAGTATCCCTCCGTCCCTAATAGACTACAAAAATTACAATTAAATGTATGGCGAACCTTTAGTCCGCCTTTTTTGTTGAGGCTTTCAGTCCCGCACTTTTTTAAATTCCTATTTTTCAATTTTCATTTTGTATTTTTTACTTTTCACTTTAATAAAGCACCTATGAAAAAAATGTCAAGTTTTTTCTTCGCTCTTTGACAAAATAGTTTCAAAAATCTCTTTTTCCATCTCTTTCTTATAATCTTTGATACTATATCCATTTGAAATTAACATCTCCTGTAAA
>Ga0308390_1002034_pt1 | contig 12631 bp, 7 predicted proteins | sample Hotspr2Sample149_FD_202358 | JGI IMG/M metagenome (GOLD analysis project Ga0308390, IMG submission 202358) | Hot spring phototrophic mat microbial communities from Mushroom Spring, Yellowstone National Park, Wyoming, United States - 20040719_149 ...
AATATCGGGAGGAAAGTCTATTTTTTAATAAGTCTCCTATTTATAACGCTATCAAATTTTTATTGGGCTCATATTATATCGCCAGGTTGTATCTTTATCTATTATTGTTGAATTAGTGTAATGAACATTTATATTGGAGAATAAAATCACATAAGGGGTTTGATAATAAGGAGAAAGAGGGTCTTTTGTATTAAGCCGTTCGTAAGGAGAACAACTAAATAACAACAAAATTAAAATTAAATAATTAAAATTTAATTTCATATAAATTTAATTTAATATTTTCGTTAATCCATTTAACATCAAGGTAAACATCAAAAATGTTATAAAGCCAAATTCCGATTGACAAATAGAAAAAATAATTGGACAATTGGTTTTTTAACAAATATTCGTCGTAAAGGTTAACAGCATCAGTTGTTGTCTTAGCCTTAAGGTAATCTTGATAAATTTTTTCGGCTTTTATATGATAGAGGACTCCTGAAGCTATTGATAAAGTAAAAGTTGAGTAGAGGAATATAGATTTGGTATATCTTTTTAAAAAAAGTTGACCCAATCCAGGGCATAGAGCAGATTTCCAGATAAAATTTATAGAATCTAATTTTTTATAAATTTTTATATTTGAAATTGCTGTTTTATTATTTTCTATATTGGAACTAATTATTTTATTAGTTGATATGTTATTTGTATAATAATAATTTGTAAAGGTGTAATTTGAATTATCAGTGGAATTAAATGCTATAATTTTTTGATTACAAAATAAAACAAAAATTCCAAGACATAGTAAAAGTTTTTTAATATTCAAATTAATAACCATCTGACATAGCGCGTCGCATATCTCTTTTATATAAGTCATCGTAATAGAACCCTCTATTTTTCAATTCATCTTTTTTCCATTGAGGGAATGGAACATAGCGCCAGAAAATTGCTCGTGAATCTTTATGTAATTTTTGCCTTCCTTCCCATTCTTCTGTTATCCAGGTTATATAGTCATTAACAAATTCGTCTTTTATATTACCTTTTAATTTATTTTCAGTGAAATATTCATAATATTTTCCTGTTAAGCCTTCTTCCATCCATCTATAGGAGGCATATTCTTTAGCTACTTGCCATCTTAAATCGCCAAGTGCATAAAGCAAAGCAAGAAGAAGTGAACGGGTTGGGTATAAAGGAACGGCTATTCTACCGCGGCTTGCTGCTCTTTGACGCATATCAAATGGTTCCCAGCAGATTCCCTTTTCTGCATAGGCTGGAACAATTATAATATATGGAATAATTCTATTGTCTTGATTTTTAAATCTTCTTATAAAAACTCCTGGGTCTCTTTTTTCAATTTCTTCAATTACTTTTATAACTGCTTCCCTTGTTGCAATATAAGCGATATTATTTGGGCAATAATCAGAAATTAAAATTGGGAAATGATTACCTCTGGGACCGATACACATTTTTATCATTTGTCGGACAGAATTGAATTCGTCCATTATAACTTTATCATCAACCATTTGTGATGTTCCAGATATTTTACTTTGCATATCAGCAATTTGCATATCAATATTTTTTAGTTCACGAATAGACCTATTCATTTCATCATCAATATTTTTTAATTTTCTCAAATCCTCTATAATTTGTGTCATTATTTGTTTTTGTTCAATGTTGTACGGAGCTTCAGCGTTATCATACATTGTTAATTTTTCGTGATTCATAAGAAGGTTAACTTCACTTAGAAGAGATTTTTCAACAATAGCTCTTTCAGTTGCCTTTTGTTTTAAAATAGTTATTTCTGCGTTTCTGCTATCTTGCTTAGCTGAAATTTTATCTAATAAAGCATCAGCGTCTTTAACTTTTTTTTGTGCTACCTCATCAGCCATACTTGGTTTTATTCTACCTGTTGCTATTTCTTTTAGCCATTCATCCATATAAAAGAATGGAAGGTCTGTATCTTTTTCCCATTTTATACTTTTAAATATTTCTTGCTGTTGAGGTGTTAGCAAATTTATATCAACCATACCATATCGTAGGCACATTAATTTTTCTTTTGGAAGGTCAGATGTAATATTTGGAATAAAACCCGCTACAAAATTCCAATAAGTAGAGATTAATCTTTGTTTATATAGAGTTCTATCTTCTTTAACAGGAGCATTTAAAGCTTTATCAAGTTGTTCAACAAGTTTTTGTGCATATTCATTTCCATTTTCTAATACTTTTTTAAAAAACTCATCAGCTTTAAAATGACTTCTTCCATCTTTAATTTCAGCGACATCTTTTTCGGTTTCTTCCAGAAGTTTTGCAAGTTCTGGGTCAAGGTATTCACCCATTTTAATTCCTCCCCTTATTTTAATTTTTTAAAAATTATAAAATTAAATTTTTATTGTCAATAAATAATTTATGCTTATTAATGTTAAGAAAATTTATTAATTTAGCTACATTTTGAGAAGCCGCAGACAGGGCAGAGGTTACATCCCTCGCCTATAATCATTGTGCTACCGCATTCAGGGCAAATAAGAGGATTCCTATCAATAATAACAGGAAAATGATTTTTTTCATTTTTTATTTTAGAGGTTTCTTTGAGAAAATTTTCTATATTATGATTATTTATTTTTAACTCATTATTAAAGTTATTAGAAATTTTTCCATTTTGTGGTTTAATTTCATTAAGGTAAGTTTCAATTGCGATGCCGATAGCATCAGGGCAAGATAGGACTAAACCTTCTTTCATTCTTATAGGATTAGGGCATCTTATGCCTCTCAATTCTTTTATAACGGATTTAACATCAATTCCTGAGCGTAGTGCGAGTGAGATTAATCTTGCAATAGCTTCGTTTTGTGAGGAAGGGCAACCACCTGATTTACCAAGTTGCGCAAACAATTCACAAAGTCCGTTTTCGTCCTCGTTGATAGTTACATACATATTACCGCATCCTGTTTTTACTCTTATTGTAGCACCTTTTGTGTAAAGTGGTCTTTCGCGAGGTTGTAAATTTTTTGTTTTGGGTTCATAAATTTCTCCACCAGAAGTATTTAAAACTTGTAATTTTCTACTTTTATCGCGATATATTGTAATTCCTTTGCAATTTAATTTATATGCTAATAAATAGGCTTTTTTTACATCTTCAACTGTTGCAGTTTCAGGCATATTTATTGTTTTACTAACTGCGTTATGAGTATATTTTTGAAAAGCTGCTTGAATTTTTATATGCCAATCATAACTAATTTCAGAGGCGGTTACAAAAACTTCTTTTATATCTTCTGGAATGCCTTTAATATCTTTTAATCTACCCTTCTCCATAACTTCTTCAACTAATTCATTTGAATATAATCCATTTTTCTTTAAAATTTCTTCAAATAAGGGATGTATTTCTCTAAATTCTCCAACAGAAATTTTTCTTATATAACCATAAGCGAATATTGGTTCTATACCTGATGATACACCGGCAATAATTGATATAGAACCTGTAGGCGCTATAGTAGTAATTGTTGCGTTTCTAATTTTTATATTTTTTTTCCACCAGTAAGAACCTTTCCAATTTGGGAACACGCCTCTTTTTTCAGCCAATTCAACTGATTTTTCAATACCTTTTTCAGTTATAAACTTCATTACTTTTTCAGCCAATTCTAATGCTTTTTGGCTATCATATTTAATATTAAGTTTAAGGAGCATATCAGCCCAACCCATAACGCCAAGTCCAATTTTACGATTAGCTAGTGTCATTTTTTTTATTTCTTCAATTGGAAAATTATTCATATCAATTACATTATCAAGGAACCAGACACTATTTTTAACAGTTTTCTCAAGTTTTTGCCAATCTATTTTGCCATTAGTTATCATATTTGAGAGGTTAATTGAGCCGAGATTACAAGATTCGTAAGGAAGAAGAGGCTGTTCACCACAAGGATTAGTTGATTCAATTTTTCCTATATGGAGAGTTGGATTAGTTTGATTTATTTTATCAATAAAGATTAAACCTGGTTCGCCATTTTTCCAAGCCTGGAAAGAAATTTTTTCAAATAATTCTGATGCTTTTATTTTTTTAACAACTTCATTTGTTCGTGTATTAATAAGAGGGAATTCATCATTATTTTCAAGGCATTCCATAAATTTGTCAGTTATAGCAACAGATATATTGAAATTTGGGAGTTCGCCTTCTTTATCTTTAGCGGTTATAAATTCTAATATATCCGGGTGGTCAACTTTTAGTATACCCATATTAGCTCCGCGTCTTTTACCACCTTGCTTTATAACTTCAGTAGCAGCATCAAATACTTTAATAAAAGAGATTGGACCTGAAGCGATACCTCCTGTTGCATGAACAGAATCATTTTTGGGTCTTATTTTAGAAAAAGAGAAACCAGTTCCACCTCCTGATTTATGTATAAGAGCTGTATTTTTTAAAGTTTCAAATATTGATTCCATTGAATCTTCAATTGGTAAAACAAAGCAGGCGGATAGTTGCTGAAGAGGCATACCTGCATTCATTAAAGTTGGTGAATTAGGCAAAAAGTCAAGGGAACTCATAATTTTATAAAATGTATCAAAAGCAACTTCGGGATTCTCTCCGTATAATTTTTCAGCTTCTGATATATTTTTAGCAACTCTTTCAAACATTTCTTGAGGAGTTTCAAATTTTCCGTTTTCTTTTTTTGCTAAATATCTTTGTTCTAATACACGAATAGCAGTTTCAGAAAATTTTAATTCCATAATAATTTCTCCTTTTTTGTTTTTGCTTAAAAAATATATTTATGCAATTTTCAAAGTCAACTAAAAAGCATTATAGAATTTAAAGCAATTATGTATTAAATAAATTTTAGTCAAAATAAAATTTTGCAGGTAAAAATAATTTTTTATTTTATAAAAAAAGCTTGACGATGTTTTAAAAAAATATATATTTAAGCAAAGTTAAAAAATAGTAAAAAAGTAAATTAAGATTTTTAAAATTTGAATTTATTTTGATAAACTATTGTTTAATAAATTATTTGCAAAAAATTTTTAAAAAAGCTTGACAAAATGTTTTAAAAAGTTATATTTAATTAAGTTAATAAATATTTTTTATTGACTTAAGCCCATATTTTGGGTATGAATTACATATAAAAAGAGCTTGACAAAATTTTTAAAAAAATTATATTAAAGATGATATAATTATCTTCAGAAAGTTCTTTGACAAAAGGGAACAAGGGAGAAGGGAGAGAAATAGCGAGCGTTAGTAAGGAAAAAGCAGGATTAAGCTTTCCATAATAATGAAATAAGTTTTTATGGAGGGTTTGATCCTGGCTCAGAACTAACGCTGGCGGCGTGTCTTAGGCATGCAAGTCGCACGAGAAACTGGCCGCAAGGTCAGGAGTAAAGTGGCGGACGGGTGAGTAATACATAGCTAACTTACCCCCAAGACTGGGATAACCTCAAGAAATTGGGGCTAAACCCGGATGCGGTTAGTAACCTGAAATGGTTACTAATTAAAGTGTTGCCCTTTAAAGGCAGCAGCTTGGGGATGGGGCTATGGCCTATCAGCTAGTTGGTGAGGTAATGGCTCACCAAGGCTAAGACGGGTAGCTGGCCTGAGAGGGTGGTCAGCCACAGTGGGACTGAGACACTGCCCACACTCCTACGGGAGGCAGCAGCCAAGAATATTGGGCAATGGGCGAAAGCCTGACCCAGCGACGCCGCGTGGGGGATGAAGGCTTTCGGGTTGTAAACCCCTGTTAGGTGGGATGAAGGGGTAAGAGGTGAAAAGCCTTTTATCCTTGACAGTACCACCAGAGAAAGCCCCGGCTAATTACGTGCCAGCAGCCGCGGTAAAACGTATGGGGCGAGCGTTGTTCGGATTCACTGGGTGTAAAGGGCGTGTAGGCGGCATTGTGTGTCAAATGTGAAATTCTACGGCTCAACCGTAGAAAGTCATTTGATACTACAATGCTTGAGTGTAGCCGAGGAAAGCGGAATTCCCGGTGTAGGGGTGAAATCTGTAGATATCGGGAGGAACACCGATGGCGAAGGCAGCTTTCTAGGCTACAACTGACGCTGAGGCGCGAAAGCGTGGGGAGCAAACGGGATTAGATACCCCGGTAGTCCACGCCGTAAACGATGAACACTAGGTGTTGGAAGGTGTTAAACCTTTCAGTGCCGAAGCTAACGCATTAAGTGTTCCACCTGGGGAGTACGCTCGCAAGGGTGAAACTCAAAGGAATTGACGGGGGCCCGCACAAGCGGTGGAGCATGTGGCTTAATTCGATGGTACGCGAGGAACCTTACCAGGGCTTGACATGCATCTGACAGCTCCCGAAAGGGAGTCTCCCGCAAGGGCAGATGCACAGGTGCTGCATGGCTGTCGTCAGCTCGTGCCGTGAGGTGTTGGGTTAAGTCCCGCAACGAGCGCAACCCCTGTCCTTTGTTGCCAGCGGGTAATGCCGGGCACTCAAAGGAGACTGCCGGCGATGAGCCGGAGGAAGGTGGGGACGACGTCAAGTCATCATGGCCCTTATGCCCTGGGCTGCACACGTGCTACAATGCCCACTACAAAGGGTTGCGAATCCGCGAGGAGGAGCTAATCCCTAAAAAGTGGGCCCAGTTCGGATTGGAGGCTGCAACTCGCCTCCATGAAGTCGGAATCGCTAGTAATCGCGCATCAGCCACGGCGCGGTGAATACGTTCCCGGGCCTTGTACACACCGCCCGTCACACCATGGAAGCCGGTTATACCCGAAGCCAGTAACCCAACCCGCAAGGGAGGGAGCTGTCGAAGGTATAATTGGTGACTGTGGTGAAGTCGTAACAAGGTAGCCGTACGGGAACGTGCGGCTGGATCACCTCCTTTCTTTAAATTTTTAACACGCTTGCTATTTATCCTTTTTCTTCCTTGTTCCTTAATTCATAATAAAATCTGGGCTTATAGCTCAGGTGGTTAGAGCGCACGCCTGATAAGCGTGAGGTCGGTGGTTCAAGTCCACCTAGGCCCATTATAAAAATTTATGGGGATGTAGCTCAGATGGGAGAGCGCCTCGTTTGCACCGAGGAGGTCGCCGGTTCAAATCCGGTCATCTCCATTAAGAGATGGTTTTTATAAATTTTGTTCTTTGATAATTGAAAAAAGGTAGATATCTAAAAAATAACATATGGTCAAGATACTAAGGGTGTATGGTGGATGCCTAGGTGCAGAGAGGCGATGAAGGGCGCGGCAGGCTGCGATAAGCTCCGGGGAGCTGCCGACAAGCTTTGATCCGGAGATTCCCGAATCGGGCAACCGAGTACCCGTAATGGGGTGCTATCCTAACTTTTAAAGTTAGGAGGCGACACCGGGTGAAGTGAAACATCTCAGTAACCCGAGGAGAAGAAAGCAAAAGCGATTCCCTAAGTAGCGGCGAGCGAAAGGGGAAGAGCCTAAACCACTCTTGTGTTAAAGCCCAGCTGCGTTGCAAGGGTGGGGTAATGGGACTTTACCGGGGCAAGAGCTGGCTTGCTCGGGAAGTGAAAAAACCTTATAATAGCCGAAGCCTACTGGAAAGGGGCACCAAAGAGGGTGATAGTCCCGTAGGCGAAATTATAAGGTCTTCCTGGGTAAAGTTCCCGAGTACCACGGAACACGTGGAATTCTGTGAGAATTTGGGAGGACCACCTCCTAAGGCTAAATACTTCTCTGCAACCGATAGTGAACAAGTACCGTGAGGGAAAGGTGAAAAGTTCCCCGGAAGGGGAGTGAAATAGAACCTGAAACCATACACCTACAAGAAGTCGGAGCTCTATGTTCTACTTTTTAAGTAGGACAGGGTGACGGCGTGCCTTTTGCATAATGAGCCGGCGAGTTATATAGCGCAGCGAGGTTAAGGGAGGAAATCCCGGAGCCGTAGCGAAAGCGAGTCCTAAAAGGGCGTTAAGTTGCGCTATATAGACCCGAAGCCCGGTGATCTACCCATGGTCAGGATGAAGCGGTGATAAAACACCGTGGAGGTCCGAACCCGTTACCGTTGAAAAGGTATGGGATGAGCTGTGGGTAGGAGTGAAAGGCTAAACAAACCGGGTGATAGCTGGTTCTCCCCGAAATAGCTTTAGGGCTAGCCTCCTGCGTTTAATAATGGTGGTAGAGCACTGGATGGGCTAGGGAGGCTACAACCTTTCCAAACCCAACCAAACTCCGAATGCCATTATTTAAAAGCAGGGGAGTCAGACTGTGGGCGATAAGGTCCATGGTCAAAAGGGAAACAGCCCAGACCGCCGGATAAGGTCCCTAAATTCAGGCTAAGTGGTAAAGGAGGTGAAGCTGCCATCACAGCCAGGAGGTTGGCTTAGAAGCAGCCATCCTTTAAAGAGTGCGTAACAGCTCACTGGTCTAAATAAGCGGCTTTGCGCCGAAAATCTACGGGGCTTAAGCCTGATACCGAATCCGCGGTTTGATATCTCTAATTATTTAGAGATATCAAAGGTAGGGGGGCGTTCTATCTGCTGTGAAGCCACACCGAGAGGAGTGGTGGAGCGGATAGAAGTGAGAATGCCGGCACGAGTAGTGATAAAAGAGGTGGAAATCCTCTTCGCCGAAAGCCTAAGGTTTCCCGGGCAATGTTCGTCAGCCCGGGGTTAGTCGGTACCTAAGCTGAGGCCGAAAGGCGTAGGCGATGGAAAATCGGTTATTATTCCGATACCAGCTGTTAGCCGTTTGAGCGAGGGAGTGACGCAGAAGGATAGGCGAGCGCAAGATTGGTTGTTTGCGTCTAAGGCTGTAGGTGGGGGATGTAGGCAAATCCGCATCCCTGAGTAGGATTCTACTCAACACCGAGAGCTGATGGGGAGTCCGGTTTCGGCCGGGCGAACTCGCTGATTCCACGCTGCCGAGAAAAACTTCTAAGCGAGGCTAATGGCTGACCGTACCTCAAATCAACACAGATAGGCGAGGAGAGAATCCATAGGCGCGCGGGATAACCCCTGTTAAGGAACTCAGCAAATTGGCCCCGTAACTTCGGGAGAAGGGGTGCCCTTAGTAGGTGAGAGGTCTTGCACCTTAAGCCGAAGAGGGTCGCAGTGAAATGGCTCCGCCGACTGTTTACTAAAAACACAGGTCTCCGCTAAGACGATAAGTCGATGTATGGGGACTGACACCTGCCCAATGCCGGAAGGTTAAGGGGAAGGGTTATCCTATCGCAAGATAGGAGAAGCTCTGAACCGAAGCCCCGGTGAATGGCGGCCGTAACTATAACGGTCCTAAGGTAGTTAAAAGCTGCCTGCCCTAAGAGTAATCTTAGGGGTAATATTCTGCTATATGCGGGGAAATCCTCAAAAGAGGTTGATGCTCGTCTATCCATATTTTGGATGGGACAGCAAAAATTCAACCTACACGGGGACAATCCGCAGGGAAGGAGGTTAAAATGAATATATCTCCCCCTCAGAGACCAAACGCAGAATATCCTGGCAACTCTAAAAACTCTGGATTGTCAGTAGATTGGGTTGTTGGTTTTGCTGATGCGCAGGGATGTTTCCATATAGTATTAAACAAAAATTCGGAAATGAAATTGGGTTGGCAAATATTACCTGAATTTCTTATTGTCCGGCATAAAAGAGATATTAACCTTCTTTACAAGTTGCGAACATTTTTTGGATGCGGAGTAGTTAGAAAACATAGCGATGATAGATATTGTCTGCGGATAAGAAAATTAGATAATCTTGTTAATGTGATTATTCCATTTTTTGAGAAACATCCTTTAAAGTCAAAGAAGAATATTGAATTTAAGAAGTTTGCATATATTGTGAAATTAATGATGACAAATAGGCATCTAACTGTTGAAGGATTTAACGAGATTGTAAAAATAGTGAAAGAGATGGAAAAGGAGAGTTGTCAGGATAAAGATAGAGTCCACTCCCTGTAGAAATACAGGGGATAATAGGTGAGCGAAATTCCTTGTCGGGTAAGTTCCGACCTGCACGAATGGTGTAACGAGCGGAGCACTGTCTCGACAGGGGACCCGACGAAACTTAAGTCTCAGTGAAGATGCTGGGTACCCGTGGCAGGACGGAAAGACCCCGTGAACCTTTACTGCAACTTGGCATTGGATTTTGGTAAGGTATGTGTAGGATAGGTGGGAGGCTCTGAAGCAGGGGCGCCAGCTCCTGTGGAGCCGTCGGTGAAATACCACCCTTATCTTGCTGGAATTCTAACGGACTGTCTTGAAGCAGGCAGCCGGACAGTGTCAGGCGGGCAGTTTGACTGGGGCGGTCGCCTCCTAAAAAGTAACGGAGGCGCCCAAAGGTTCCCTCAGCACGGTTGGCAATCGTGCGTTGAGTGCAAAGGCATAAGGGAGCCTGACTGTGAGACCGACGGGTCGAGCAGATGCGAAAGCAGGGCTTAGTGATCCGGTGGTAGCGTGTGGAAGCGCCATCGCTCAACGGATAAAAGGTACTCCGGGGATAACAGGCTGATCTCGCCCAAGAGTCCACATCGACGGCGAGGTTTGGCACCTCGATGTCGGCTCATCGCATCCTGGGGCTGAAGAAGGTCCCAAGGGTTGGTCTGTTCGCCCATTAAAGCGGTACGCGAGCTGGGTTTAGAACGTCGTGAGACAGTTCGGTCCCTATCCGCCACGGGCGTAGGATATTTGAGGGGATCTGTCCCTAGTACGAGAGGACTGGGATGGACGAGCCTCTGGTGTACCAGCTGTCGTGCCAACGGCATCGCTGGGTAGCTATGCTCGGAAGGGATAATCGCTGAAAGCATCTAAGCGAGAAACCCACCCCAAGATAAGATATCCCTGGATTATTAGGCTTTTGCCTGATAATCCTTGAAGCCCCCTCGGAGACTACGAGGTTGATAGGCCACAGGTGTAAGCACAGCAATGTGTTTAGCCGATTGGTACTAATCGGGCGATAGTCTTGACCATGTGTTATTTTTAGATATCTACCCTAAATAAATTTAATACCAAAGAGGAAAAAATGGAAAATTTATCTTTTGTTAAAATTATTGAACAGGGTTTTAAAATTGGACTTAAAAATTTTTTAACTATTTTGACAGCATTTATACTTTGGCTTTTGACTTGCTGGATTCCGTATTTAAATATTGGAACTACAATTGGATTGTTTATTGGAGTAGTTGTTGAAATGAGTAAAGGTAATATTGTTTCGCCATTGAAAATTTTTGATAAAATTTATAGGAAAAGAATGGGAGAAGTTTTGCTTACAGGAGTGCTTATAAATTTAAGTGTTTTAACAGGATTGATAGCTGGTATAATACCAGCGATTGTGTTTAGTATTGCTTGGGGATTCGCAGCAATTTTGGTTATAGATAAAGAGATGGATTTTTCTAAGGCGATAGCAGAAAGTAATAGATTAACATATGGTAAAAAATGGAATATATTTGGTGCTTATTTCTTTTTTATATTGTTAATATTTATGGTAAGTTTAATTTTTTTATTGATTTTTCGAGCGTTAAATTTGCCTTTAGGGATAACTATATTTTTGGGGATAATTATTTTAATGATATATATTGTTGTTTTTATGGGAATGGAAGCGCACATTTATAGTGAGATATCAAAGAATATTTGATAAATGGAATAATAAAATCCCGGTGGTTTAAGCGGAGGGGAAACGCCCGTTCCCATTTCGAACACGGAAGCTAAGCCCTCCAGCGTCGATGGTACTGCAGGGTTACCCCTGTGGGAGAGTAGGTCACTGCCGGGTTTTTTATTTTTTATTAATTTGAAAAAGCGTTTTTTCAATAAGTTTTAACTTTGACAGTTTTATTTAAGGAAAATTTTATATGGGGTTTACTGAGAAAGATTTAATAAAAGATTTTGAGGCAATTGGTATAAAATCTGGTGATGTGCTTTTAGTTCATAGTTCTCTTAAATCTATTGGTTATGTTGAGGGAGGTGCTGAAACAGTTATAAAAGCACTTCTTAAAGTTTTAGGAGATAATGGAACTCTGGTTATGCCAACTTTTACAGGTTCTGAAAAATTATCTGCTGAAAATCCGCCATATTTTGATGTTAAAAATAGTGTATGCTGGACAGGGTTAATACCTGAAACTTTCAGGAAGATGGAAGGAGTAAGAAGGAGTCTGCATCCAACTCATTCAGTTGCAGTATTTGGTAAAAAAGGAGAATTTTTAATAAAAAATCACTTTTATTCTAAAACGCCCTGTGATAAAAAATCACCTTTTTATAAACTTGTAAAAGTTGGTGGAAAAATTTTACTTTTGGGGGTAACTTTGGATTCAATGACACTAATTCATACGGTTGAAGAGTTGGCGAAGGTAAGTTATCATATTCAGGAAAAGAAGGTTGAGGCAACTGTTATAGATGAAATAGGAGAAGTGAAAAAAAGGTTTTTATATATACACAAATATGGAACGCCAAGATATTTTAGAAAAATAGAGAGTGAATCAATTGAGAAAGGGGTAATGGTTAAAGTAAGTATAGGGAATGCGGTTTCGTATTTAACAGATGCAAAGAAATTTTTTAAATTAGCATTAAAAAAAATTAAAGAGGATAAGGATTATTTTATTGTTCCTTAACAAAATTTTTAAAAAAATTTTTATTTTTAACTGCAGAAGTTCAGATACATATTGGACTGTTTAGAGAGAAATAACAGTTGAAGGGTTCCCTTCAACTGTTGAAATTTTTTTTAAATTTTTTAAATTTTATTTTTTTTAATTTAAAAATTTAAATTT
>Ga0308390_1002055_pt1 | contig 12586 bp, 21 predicted proteins | sample Hotspr2Sample149_FD_202358 | JGI IMG/M metagenome (GOLD analysis project Ga0308390, IMG submission 202358) | Hot spring phototrophic mat microbial communities from Mushroom Spring, Yellowstone National Park, Wyoming, United States - 20040719_149 ...
CGCTTTTTTGGCTTCTTTCTTTGTAGCATTAAAACCCGGATAACGAATTTCTACTGCAAATGTAGTAAGCCATATTAATTCTTCTCTAAAGTCCTCTAACTCAGGAAGAAATTTTTTACAATCTTTAAGCAGAATTTCTAAATCGTGAATTTTACCAAAAGATACTCCGTTTTCTTGTAGAATTGCTTTTATATATTTTTCAACACATTGCTGACTGTGGAAGCAAACTGTGTATGCTGGAAAAGGGATTGATTTATATTCTCTTACAGCAACCATATAATCCTCTTCTGCCTTTTTAATCCATTCCTTTGTTATTTCTTTCATAAATTTAATCCTTTTTTAAGTAAAGTTTTTAAAAATAAATCGCCTTTTTTAACTCTTTTTTTTACTTCTTCAGGGCGTCTTACTATGAGGTCCAAAGGAAACGGATTCGGTATTTCTTTTCTTATTATTACTGCCTGTTCAACAGGTTTTAGTTTTGTTCTCATTATAACAAGTAAATCTACATCGCTATCTTTTTGGGGTTTACCATAAGCGTAAGAACCAAAAAGTATAATTTTTTGGGGTTTAAACCTCGTCTTTATCTTGTTAGCATAATCAATTATTTCTTTGAATTTTATTTCTTTCACCTTTGAAATCTACCTCCGTTTGAGTTTATTAATCCCACCTCAAAATTTAAATTTGGCCTTGCTTTGTTCAAATTTTGAACAGAATATAAAATAATCATTGGATTTTCAATAAGTAGTTTAAAATTTTTACCTAAAATTTTTCTTGTTTCTGTGGCGAAAAATTTGGTTTTTATATGATTTAAAAAATTTTTCATAAAATTTGCAAAGCTACATCCCGCAATTTGCGGGATAAATGCAACCGATACAAAATTTGGTGTTCAATAAGTTGCAAGATTCCTTAATGTTATCTTTTTATGTCCATCCTACTTCGTTTGTATTCTAATTTTAACATTTTGTTTGCTTCATCAAAAATAACAACGAAACTTTCAAAAAAGTCAATCCTGCCCAGAATGTTCAAACTAATTGTTAATTCGTTAGAAAAAGCAACTTTGCAAGGAAACTTTATTTTACCTACACACAAAATGACATTATGAACATATCCAACAATTTTCCCACCAATTCCCTGAAAAATTCTGTTTTCTCCTTTTTCAATTTTTATCCCAAGATATTCTGCAATACTGCTTTGAAAGATAGAAATTGTTGCTCCTGAGTCTACCAAAGCATCGGTTCTGAGCTTTGTACCATCTTTATTAAGAACTACTTCTTTTATCGGATATAAGTTACCTGCTTTAAATTTGTATGAAAATTCCATCATAAAATATACATCTCCTCATCCTTACGTGGAACCTTTGTTACTAAAGGCAATTTTTTGATTCGTTTTTTCTTAACTTCTTCCATCACTCTTTTTGCAGAATCACCCACTGCAATAACTTTGTTAGATAATACAGCAATCCACTTACCTGCATATTTTTCTATCTCTTTACTGTGTTCTGAAATCCAAAGTAACTCCTTTTTATCTTTATACATCTCTGTCACCTCCTTTTGTGTGCACATATAATTAAAGTATTAATGCATTGATATATTAGTAAAAGTTGATATCAGTTAAAAGTCTTCTTGTCTTTGTGACAAAAAATTTGGTTTTTATATGATTTAAAAATTTTTCATAGTTATTTTTAAAGAAATAGTTCATAAGGGACTAAAAAGATGCTTTCTTTAAATTTCAATAGATTTTTCCCTCTATATAACACAATTCCAAAAGGAACTTTAGTTTTAAAATCATCCATAAAAGAATACATACCTGCTATATCTCTGTATTCAACTGTTTCAGACCATTTTATTTCTATAGGGATTAATTTTTCGTTGTATTCAATTACTAAATCTACTTCTGCACCTGCTGAAGTTCTCCAATAAAACAATTTTGCTAAAGGCAAATATATAGAAATAAGAGTTTTTAGTTCAAGAATTATCTTATTTTCAACAAGAAATCCAATTCTTCCTAATCGTTCTGCATCCTCCAAATTATTTATACCTTGTAAATATAATGCTAAGCCGGTATCGTTCCAGATAATCTTAGGCGATTTTATTAGTCTTTTCCCGATATTTTTAAAATATGGCTGAATTAAAAAAATCTGAAATGTTGCTAAAAGTAAATCAAGATAATGGTTAGCAGTAGTATAAGGGATACCGCTATCTTTGGCTAACTCTGAACGATTAAGAATCTGACTACAGCGGAATGCACACAATGATAAAAATTTTTGGTAATCATATAGTCTCTGAATCCGAGAAAGGTCTCTTACATCTCTTTCTAAGTAAGTTCTTACATATCCTTTGAACCATTCTTGTTTTAATGTATCATCTTTAATAAACCAAACATCAGGAAAACCTCCGTTTAGTATTATCTTTTTAAAATCAATCTTTTTGGGTTTTAAACTGTTTAAATAATCCCAACAATTACGAGCATTTTTTAATTTTATAATCTCTACTGAATTGGGAACGGATTTTAAATTAGAGCTTAGCTCAAAAATAGTAAATGGCATAAGTTCTAAAAAAACTACTCTACCTGCTAATGACTCAGAAACTTTTGGTAAAAAAGTAATATTTGCGGAACCAGTAAGTAAAAATTTTCCAGGAATACGTTTTTCATCAACAATTCTTTTTATGCTGACTAAAATCTCTGGTAGTTTTTGAACTTCGTCTATTGTAATAAAACTTGATTGTGTTAAAAAATTATAAGGGTTATTTTTGGCAGTTAAAACTATTGCTGGGTCATCAAAGTTAAAATAAATTCTTTTTTTATCATTCAATAAATCTTTTACTAATGTCGTTTTTCCTGTTTGTCTTGGACCTATTATTGCTACTATTGGGAATTCTTTTAAAAGTTGTTTAAGTTTTTGCAGTTGAACCCTTTGGACTAATTTTTTCATATATTGCATTTTAACATTTTTATGGTTAAAATTCAAGGTATGTGGTTCAAAAAATTTTGCAAGAAAACCCGGACCGACGCGGGGTCGGATAAATCCGACCGCTACATTAAGACCGTTGTTTGGTTATTTCGTTATTCAAATTGCTACACTGCAACATTTATACATTTAAAAGTTCTTCTTCTAAAGAGATAACTTTAGAGGCGTATAGTAATGCAGCTTTTATATCCTCTTTAGTAATAAAAGGATACTCTTCTAATATCTTTTCTTCAGGATAACCATAAGCAAGTTTTTCTAAAAGTAAATCTATAGATAAACGAGTTCCTTTTATCAAAGGAGTTTTCTAAACTTTACCCTTTAGTATTTTTTCTATAACCAATGATTTTATTGTTTCTGCATCTTTTATTGATTTTTCTATTTCTTCTTTTGTATATTCAACCTCGTATCCAACAGGATATCTACTTTCAATATAAAAATCTGTTATTTCTTCCATTACAGGAATAAATTTTTCAAAAGATTTATCAAATTTTGCTGCATCTTTTGTAAGTTTTATAAATCATGTATTTTTTCTAACTTCCATCCGTTAAAGATAAGGAATGCTTTGAGATACTTTTCTATTGCTTGATGAATGAAATATGCTGAATCTTCAAGAGGTCTGTTGTGTTCAAAAAGAAATTTTGCTTCTTCTAAATCCTTATTTGCTTTTGATAGCCACTCTTCTATCTCTTTTTTAACCATAGACAATTTTTCCTTTTTTAAGTATTTTTGAAATAAAACTATCACCTATTTCTAATCTTTTATTAATTTCATCGGGTGTGTAAACTAATATATCAATACCAATTAGACCATTCTCTTCACTAAGTAATCTTCTAACTGTAAGCATTCTTTTCCTATGTTTTTCAGATGTATCCTTAATTATAAGTAAATCAACATCGCTATCTTTTGAAGGTCTGCCCCACGCAAATGAACCAAAAAGAATTATTTTCTTTGGTTGGTAGTATGTTTTTATTTTTTGAATTATTCTATCAATTAATTGTTTTTTTTCTAACATAAATTATATTCCTAAATTTAGCTTCATTATGTTCAGTTCAAGTTTTGAACATAATACAAAATAATTATCATACTGTCAACAGGTGGTTTAAAATTTTCAGCCAAGCTGCAGAATCACACCGACTGAAAATTTTCCAGAAATTTCCTAAAAAATAAACCGATAGGCATTTGAACACTGGATTTTGAAAGAATCTTGCAAATTTAATAATATTTTAATCCCCCCTGCTTTCGCAGGAACTCCAACCAAAACCTTTTTAGAAAATCTCTGAAATTTTCACAATTCTTTGCCTTGTAGTAGTTCTTTGACAAATTTGTTATTTTCTTTTTTTAATTTCTCTATTTCATTTTGCATATAAACAACTATGTTGACATCAAAATTTAAATTTTTAAAATAATCAATAAAATCGTCTTGTCTCAAAACAAAATTTTTTGAAGTTTTTTCTACAATAATAGCAATATCTATATCGCTATATGGAGTATAGTTGTTTTCAGCAAATGAACCAAAAAGAATTATTTTTACAACTTCAGGGTGATTTCTTTTTATTTTTAAAGTTATATTCTTTAAATCTTTTTTTATTTTATTTATATCTACTGATAGTATCTCTACACCACTTAAAAATTTTCTCTGAAGCATTTATTGACTCCTCTGCCATATCTTTGTCAAAATAATCTGATGGTGCTCCTTCCGGGAAACTATTTGGATATCTTGTTTCTATATAATATCTACTTAATATCCGAGCATATTTATAAAATTCTTTAGGAAAATAAAAATTTAGTTTATTAAGTCCTTCTAAAATTCCAATTATATAATTTCCTTTAACAGATAAGTTTTTCTTTTCGTAAACTGCTTTTAAAGCTTTTTCTGCTGACTGTTGTGATGCAAAACAGGACCATTCATAATCTTTGTCTTTGAGCGAATTTTTTGCGTGAGATAGGTCTTTTTCTGCTTGTCTTAACCAATCCTTAATTCTTTGTGCCATATTTTTTAAAAATGCGTAGCAAAAAATGATTTTTATGTTGTGAATAAAAATTTATTTAAATATCTGTTTTTTTAGTGATTTTGCGTAATCAATGAAAAATTGTTTCCATTTTTTGTGGTCAATTTTTTTTAACATTCTTGGGTAATCTTTGAGTTCTGCTGCTTGAAGAAATCTTGCTCCAAGTTCAACTGCTGATATATGCCAGTCAAACTTTGCTTTTGCTTTCATTATTAAATCTTCAAAAGAATAATTTTTTTCTTTTATTATAAAATAAATATCAATAAAGTCTCTTGCCCGAGGGTTTAAAACTATTGTATGAACCTTATCAACTGCTATATCATAAATGCTTTCTACTCTTAGATTTTTATAATTTACACCTTTCTCAATTAAAGGGAATGGATAATAATTAAAGTCAACTTTCAATTTTTCACCATCATTAAAATTAAAAAATAAACTAAACAGTCCTAAAACTTTTTTGGTCTCAAAATTTTTTACGCCTAATTTATTTTTGTTTTTTTCAAAAAATCTTGTAACAGATATAGCGTCAACTTCTTCTTTTTCTATAAAAAAATCTAAATCTTCAGAAATACGATGTTTCAAATAAAATTCTGCTAAAGCAGTGCCACCTGCTAAATAATAACGTTTTGTAAAATATTTTTCATCACAAATTAAATTTAAAACTTTTTTCTGGTGAATTGTTAAGATACTTTTATTTTTTTCTTCCATAACAAGACTTCTAAATATTTACGATATTGAGGGTCTAATCTGTCTTTTATTTTTTTCCAATACTTTTTTACTTCTTTTTCATCTAATTTTTCGCCTGCCAAACCATAGTTTATCATTTGTTCTATTCGCCAGATTTTATATGCTTTTGGGTCTTCTTTCTTAAATCTTTTTTCGTCTACTGACCAGTTATATGGCATATTTTTTCTCCACTAATAAAAATTTTATTTCTTTTTAGATTGAACCATTTTTAAATATTTTAAATCTTCTATATCTTTGGGACATTAACAGTTTCTTTATTTTTATATTTTCCACAACTTTATTTATCCGGGCTTCATTGGTATAATATATTTAAAAAGTAAAAATAAAAATTCATAACATCATTTGAAAAGTAATCATTTCTCATATAATTTTTTATAATATTCTCTGACATCTAAAGGATTTTTGCCATAGAAACGTTGTTTCAATATTTTTGCTATTTTTTGTCTTTGTTCAGGCTTCATTTTAATATTTTGCAAAATATCCCATTTTTCTGCCTCGTTAAAATTATTTGCTATATTAACTACTCTTTTCATAAAAATTTATTAACTTCCAAACTTTAAAAAAGTTTCTACCTTTTTTAATTTCTTAAGCCCCAAAACTTATTTCATTTAGAGATACAACTTTTGAAGCGTCAAGAATTTCTATTTTGAGTGGCTTATTTTTCATTTGAATAAATCAAAATGAACTTTAACAAAATTTTATCTGTATCATATTTAGAGTTTACAAATCCTGTGCAAGTATTACACAATTTTGTTCATTAAAATATTTTGAAATTATGTAAAACTCCTGTAAACCTAATTTTTTTACTCTTTTTTCAAATATATTTATCTCGTTTTCCATTACTTTTGTTTTTACCTCAAATGCTATTTCTTTGTTTAAAATAAAATCAATTTCTTGTCCTTTATATTGTTGATAATAATTAATTGTTCCATTTATTTTTAATCTATTGAACACAGCATTTTCAAGTTCAGCGCCATCAGATATTTTAGCAAGATAATTTAGAATACCATTATCACAGAAATAAAGTTTTTTTGCACCTCTGACCTCGCTATTTATATTTTTTGAAAAAGGTGAAATTAAATATATAAAATATGTTTTTTCTAAAAAATTTAAATATGAATAAAGAGTATTTCTTGATACACCAATCTCTGACGCTATTTTTGAAATATCTATTTTTGAGCCTACTCTTGAGGCAAGAAGTAAAATTGTATCTCTAAATTTATTTAAATTCTCAAAATCTGCTAAAGTTTGAACATCCTTTTCAAAATATGATTTAAGAATATCACCTAAAATCATTTTTTTTCTTTCTAAATTATTTTCAAGAACAACTGCTGGAAAACCACCCCAAGATAAGTATTCTTCATAATATTTTATATAAATTTCGTATTCAATTCTATTTTTATTTTCTACTTTTTTACTGAATTCATTATAGAAATCTTTCTTTTTTTCTTTAAAGATAAGAAACTCCTCAAAAGTAAGTGGAAAAAGTTCATAGTTTATTTTTCTTCCTGCAAGCGATTCTGGAAACAAATTCTTTAGATAAAAACTACTTGAACCTGTTAAAAAAAATTTTATTTTGTAATGGTCATATAAATATTTAATAACTTTTGAAATTTGAGGAAGATATTGAATCTCGTCAATAAATATATACAATTTCTCATTTAAATTTAAATCAAATTTTTTTAAATTCAAAAGAACATTTTCAAAATTCTCTTCTTCAAATATTTTTTGGCTGAATGGATTTTCTAAATCAATAAAAATCTTATTTTTACTTTCAATTTGATTAAATATATCCATAAGCAATGTAGTTTTCCCAACCTGCCTCATTCCTGTAAGTAAAACAATCTCTGGCTTTTTTATTTCATCAAGCAGAACAGTCTTTAATTTCCTTGGAAATATTTTATTTTCCATTTTTGTTAATAAATATTATGCAAAATTATTCCAAATTTGTTAATAATAATTAAACAAAAATTAGATTTCTATGAAATCTTTTTTTATAAATCTCTGCCACCAGGTTTTGTATTGGTCTGTTCTGCTAAGATGAATTTGAAATGGCGAAAATGGGTCAATTGATTTTTTAATTTGGGTTCTTATTGTTCTATTTTTTATCCAATTTTTAGAAAGTTTGTTGGAAATTATTAAAACATCAATATCGCTTTCTGGTCCCCAATCATCTTTAATAACAGAACCAAAAATTAAAACTCTAACTTTTTTATCAAGCAATTTTTGGGCAATTTTTTTTATCTTTTTACCATACTCTATGTAATTTTCAAAATATTTTTTTCTTTCTTCCCAGATTTTTTTATCTATTAAAGTTAAGTTTTTCATTTAAATTTTCTTCAATAAATTTTAAAAAATTTTGATATCCATCAAGTAATTTTTGAGTTAAACTTTTATTAAATTCTTTAGGAATATAACGAGCAGTAAAATAAGAATCGGTCAAATCATCAAAGAACAGTTCGTTTTCTAAATAGTAATTATATATTTCTTCTTTCTCATATACTTCTGAAACTCTTTTAATTAATGTCTCTAAATAATGAGTTTTAGGCCAATCACCAACTTTTTTAGCAATTAAATATTTAAGCAGAAGTTGACAAGATTGCTCTAAATTAAAGGCTGATAAGTCATAAATGCAATTTTTAAATAAATAGATTGCATTTAAATAGAATTTTCTACTTTTTTCTTTTAAAAATTCAATTTCCTTCTTAGGCATAACATTTTTATCTACTGTTTTTGCACAAGTTTAAGATAAATATTCTTCATAAATTTTTTTTATTCCTTCTTCCAAACTTGTTTTAGGTTGCCAGCCGAGTTTTTTTATTCTTGAAATATCTAAAAGTTTTTTAGGCATTCCGTCAGGTTTGGTCAAATCATTTTTTATCTGTCCTTCAAATCCAACTATTCTTTTTATCATTAAGGCTAAATCTTTCAATAATATATCTTCACCTGTGCCTATATTTATAAACTCTCCAATATCTTTATAATCATAATTTTCCATTAGAAAAAGAGATGCATCTGCCAAATCATCAACATATAAAAATTCTCTATAGACATTTCCTGTTCCCCATATAATTACATAATCTTTATATATACCAAGTTTATTTAAAATCTCTTCTATGGACTTTTTATCTTTTAAATTTATTTTTTCGTCTAAGCCAAAGCCGATACGATTTTTTTGTAAATCTTTTACAATATTCTCATAATCATTTTTTGAAAGCAATTTAGCAAGATGGAATTTTCTTATTAAAGCAGGCAGGACATGTGCTGTTTCAAGGTTGTAATTATCACCAGGACCGTATAAATTTGTTGGCATAACTGAAATAAAATTTGTTCCGTATTGTTCGTTATAATATCTACAAAGTTTTATAGCTGAAATTTTTGCAATAGCATAGGGTTCATTTGTTGGTTCCAGTTTTCCGGATAAAAGATACTCTTCTTTCATAGGTTGTGGGCAGTTTCTTGGATAAATGCAGGACGAACCGAAATTTAAAAGTTTTTTTGTTTTAAATTTAAATGCAAAATTTATTATATTTGAAGCAATCATTATATTATCATAGATAAATTCAGCAACATAAGTAGAATTAGCCAGAATTCCGCCAACTTTTGCAGCAGAAAGAAAAACATAATCAGGTTTCTCTTTCTCAAAAAATTTTTCTGTATCAGTTTGTCTTCTTAAATCAAGTTCTTTACTTGTTTTATAAATTAAATTTCTATAACCTTTTTCCTTTAATTTTCTTAATATTGCTGAGCCAACCAATCCTCTGTGCCCTGCAATATATATTTTAGAATTTTTATCCATATTTAAATTATAATTTAAAATTCTTGCCCTCCATTTTTTCAAAATTTTTTTTATTGCCAATTATCTTATTAAAAAAATTCAAAAATTTAAAAAAATCCTCTATTGAAAAATTTTTTAAAATAACTTTTCTGTTCTTTTCAAGCATTTCAAAATCTTTTTTTATTTTTTTATTTTTTGCCAAAAGTTGCATTTCATTAATTGCTTCTTTACTTATTATTCTCATATTCTAACTTTAATTTTTTAAATTCTTTCTGAAAAGAAAAAATAGAGAAATATTTCTCTATTAAATTCCAATTTAGATTTTCTTTATAATGTTCAATAAGTTTTTTAATATCAAACATTTCTCTATCAAATCTTTTTGGGTTATTTGCGATTGCTTGGATTTTAAGACCTATTATATCTTCAGGGATTAAAACTCTGATTTTTTTATTAAAAATTTTTATTATTTTGGCTCTTTTTAGCATTTCGGTTGAGATTTTTCTGAAAGCGTAAATAATATCTATTTCAACAAAAGGTTTTAATTCAGAGAGATACTGTGCGACATTTTCTGTTTTATAAAATGGCTTATACTCAAATTTTTTTAAAATATTATCAATCAATTTAGCGCTTTTTTTTTCGATTAATAAATCAATATCAAAAGTTGCACGGGGCAGACCTAAAATTGTAAGTGCCAGTCCGCCAACAACTGCGTATTTAATTTTATTTTTCTCCAATTCTTCTAATATTAAAAAAAGAACTTTTTCAAAATTCATTTTGATAAATTATGATTAGTGTAAATGAATCCTTTTTCTTTTGAAATTTTTATTCCTTCACCTATTGGCTGAAGTCCTACCAATTTCATATCGTAATCAACCATAATTTTTATAAGTTCTGAAAAAGTTACTCTGGGTTGCCATTCTAAAATTTTTTTTGCTTTTTTAATATCAGCGAGAAGGAAATCAACCTCTGTCGGTCTAAAATATCTCGGGTCAATCTCAATAACAACATCGTTTTCTCTTAATGTATCAATATTTCTCTTTTTACTTTTTACAATTCCCTTTTTTTCAATTCCATCTCCTTTCCAGGCAATTTCAATGCCGGCATAATTAAAAGCATTTTCGACAAATTCTTTAACAGAATGAGCCTCGCCTGTTCCAATAACAAAATCTTCAGGTTTTTCTAATTGTAAAATTTTCCACATTGCTTCAACATATTCTGGGGCGAAACCCCAATCTCTTTTAGCATAGATATTACCGAGATAAATTTTTTTCTCTTTTCCGGCGAGTATATGAGCCAATCCTCTTGTTATTTTTCTTGTAACAAAAGTTTCACCTCGTCTTGGTGATTCGTGATTAAAAAGTATTCCATTACAGGCAAATAAATTGTAGGCTTCTCTATAATTGACAGTCATCCAATAAGCATACAATTTTGCTATTGCGTAAGGACTTCTTGGGTAAAAAGGTGTCATTTCATTTTGTGGCGCCGGGGCATTTCCAAAAATTTCTGATGAAGAAGCCTGATAAAATTTTGTCTTAATTTTACTCCTTCTTATCGCTTCTAACAACCTTGTAACCCCAAGACCTGTTATATCTCCTGTATATTCTGGTAAATCAAATGAAACTCTTACATGTGATTGTGCACCAAGATTATATATTTCATCAGGTTGAATGTTATAAATTATTTCTGTAAGCAATCCAGGGTCTGACAAATCGCCATAATGCAAAAATAATCTTGCATTGGGACTATGAGGGTCAACATATAAATGGTCAATGCGATGGGTATTAAATGTAGAACTTCTTCTTATTATTCCATGAACTTCATAACCTTTGGATAATAAAAACTCAGTGAGATAAGAGCCATCTTGACCTGTTATTCCTGTGATTAATGCTTTTTTCATATAGATTCAACTCCTTTTTTACTTTTTCTTTATAAAAATATTACATCTTCCGTAAGATTAAATCTTTCGCAAACTTTCAAAAAAATTTCTGTTAATCCTTTAAAAGCCATTTCATTTCATCTTTTTGGGCATCCTGGAATGTTTTATATTTATAAACTCCTTTTTTTATTTTTTTACCAATATTATTTAAAAAATCCATAGAATGCATAGACAAAATCATCTCAATATATTTTTTATCAGGTTCAAAGAGATAAAGGTCAAATTGTGCTTCCTTGAAAGTTTTATATTTTTTTATACTTTTCATAAAAATTTACTGATGTTTCAATTATTTTTTCAAGATTTTGGTTTTGAGGTTTCCAGTTTAAAACTTTTTCTATTTTTTTAGAAGAGGCAATTAAAATTTCAGGGTCTCCTTTTCTTCTTGAAGTTTCAATAACTTTAAAATTTTTTCCTGTAACTTTTTTTACTGTTTCAACAACTTCTTTTACAGTCCAACCATTTCCTGAGCCTAAATTAAAAACATCGCTTTTATTTTTTTTAACAAGGTAATTGAGTGCCTTAATATGTGCATCAGCGAGGTCTTCAACATATATATAATCTCTTATGCAAGTGCCATCTTTTGTTCTATAATCTGTTCCGTAGATGTATAATGCTTCTCTTTTTCCTAAGGCTGTTTGAACAGCAAGTGGTATAAGATGGGTTTCGGGGTTATGCAGTTCACCTGTTCGGAGTTTACTATCAGCACCTGCTGCGTTAAAATATCTAAGTGATATATATTTGAAATCATAAATTTGAGAATACCAGTTTAAAATTTTTTCTATAAGTAATTTTGATTCTCCATAAGGATTTGTTGGAACAAGAGGTGCATCTTCTTCAATTGGTAATTTATCGGGGTTGCCGTATAATGCGGCAGTTGATGAAAAAATAAAATATTTAACATTGCATTCTACAATTGCATCTAAAAGTGAGATTGTTCCTACTGTGTTATTATAAAAATATTTTTTAGGATTTTCCATTGATTCTCCTGCTTCAATAAAGGCAGCAAAATGCATAACTGCTTCTATATCATATTTCTTTAAAATTTTTGTTAATAAATTTTTATTGTGGACATCTCCTTTTATAAATTTATTTGTAAAAATAAAATCTTTATGTCCTTTTGAAAGGTTATCATATCCTAATGTCCAGTG
>Ga0308390_1002058_pt1 | contig 12567 bp, 11 predicted proteins | sample Hotspr2Sample149_FD_202358 | JGI IMG/M metagenome (GOLD analysis project Ga0308390, IMG submission 202358) | Hot spring phototrophic mat microbial communities from Mushroom Spring, Yellowstone National Park, Wyoming, United States - 20040719_149 ...
TGGTATTGGCCTTGCGGGCGGATCCAAATTCCTGGCTTCACATGGACATGTGTAACTGCGGCATAACCCAGATCATGGTGCAGGAAGAGAATGACTTCGTGCTCCTGTGCCACAACGACTGGTCGCATCTGCCACCGGATCTGAGAACCTCCTCTCTCCGACCGGCCACCTGATACGTAGGTGTAAGAGACTCAGAACAATCGGCCTTGGGCGTCTGCGGCAGGCGGGGTGAGTCCAAAATGACGGTAGGCAAGTGGCGTGGCGACGCGACCCGCCGGGGTCCGTTTCAGCAGGCCGGACTGAATCAAAAAAGGTTCGTGCACTTCCTCGAGGGTCTGTTTTTCTTCGCCTACCGCGACAGCCAGGGAGGCCAGGCCTACCGGACCGCCGCTGAATTTTTCCATCACAGTGCGCAGAATCAGCCGGTCCATGTCATCCAGCCCCAGCGGATCGATTCGCAGCAGGTCCAGGGCGGAACGGGCCATTTCCGCGGTAATCACCCCGTCACCTTTTACCTGGGCGAAGTCTCGCACCCGCCGGAGGAGCCGATTGGCAACGCGGGCAGTTCCCCGTGCCCTGCGGGCGATTTCCATAGCGCCCTCAGGAGTGATAGGAGTGTCCAGGATGCGGGCGGACCGGGTTACGATGGCAGTCAGTTCTTCGTGGGAGTACGGTTCCAGCCGGCAGATATCTCCGAACCGGGCCCGCAGCGGTGGGGTAAGCAGTCCTGCGCGGGTGGTGGCGCCTACCAGCGTAAAAGGCTGCAGACCGATTTTCAGGGATCGGGCGGTTGGACCGCGGCCCAGCATGATGTCGATTTCGAAGTCCTCCATGGCGGAGTAGAGCGTTTCCTCGACAGCGTGGTTCAGCCGGTGGATCTCGTCAATAAACAGAATGTCGTGGGCTTCCAGGCTGGTCAGGATGGCGGAGAGATCCGCCTGACGTTCTACCACCGGACCGCTGGTCTGTTTGATCTCCACCCCCATTTCGTGGGCGATGATTCGGGCGAGCGTGGTTTTACCCAGCCCTGGTGGTCCGATGAGAAGGATGTGATCCAATGGTTCGCCCCGCTTGCGGGCTGCGGCGATGGCGATCTTTAATTTTTCCTTGACCAGTTCCTGCCCTGGGAATTCGTCAAAGCGGCGAGGACGTATCCGTTCGTCGTACTGCAGATCATCGTCAGAAGGTACGGCGGCGTCCAGCATGCTATCGCGGGCCATAGCGGTTATCTCCGTGCCAGACGGGCCAGTGCCCGTTTAACGATCGTTTCCACTGGGGTGTCGGGAGGACACTCCCGGCGGGCTGCCTGAACGTTCTCCCGGGCTTCAGCGGGTGTACAACCCAGGGAAATCAGTGCTTCCACCGCGTCATCCGGCTGTTCCCGTCCGGGGGTAGCACCGGCAATGGGACCGCCCAGCAGGACCTGCAGGTCGGTATCCTGTCCCAGTCGGTTTTTTACCTCGAGCAGGATCCGCTGAGCGAGTTTTTTACCCACACCTGGGACCCGCGTCAGCGGAACGATGTCATTGTGTTCAATGGCGGCCAGAAATCCGGCAGGGTCCAGCATCGACAGGATGGAAAGGGCGACCTTTGGTCCGATGCCATTGATACCGAGCAACAGCCGAAACAGCACGCGCTCTTCTTCCGAGACGAACCCGAAGATCTGAAAATCATCTTCCCGGATATGGCAGTGGGTAAGCAGACGGATTTCGCTGCCCACAGCCAGGCCGTTCAAGATACGTTCAGGCAGGTTGACCTGATATCCCACACCGTGAATGTCCAGCGCGATCCATCCCGTGCCGATCAGTGCGACTTTTCCCTGGAGAAAGGCAAACATATCTGTTCCTGAGGTACTGTTTTTACTCACCCTTTCCGGTAATAATAAGGGAAAGGGGGTGGATTAGGCATCCTCCGACTTGTCATAACAGGCGAAAAGGATTATCATTCTAGGTGAACGCACTGATGGAATAATACATCCATGCCCCAGTTGATCATCGAACAGCCGGGAATGCCAACCTTCTCAGTGCCGGTGCTTGCCGGAGAAATCTCTCTTGGCCGGGCGGAAGAAAACGAAGTGGTTCTGGTGGCTGAGGAGGTCTCGCGGCATCATGCCAAAATTATCCGGCGGGGGACTCAGACCGTTATCCGGGACCTGAACAGCCTGAACGGCACCTTTGTCAACGGACAGCGGGTGGTGGAACGGGCTCTCAGACATCTGGATGAAATCCTGCTGGGTGGCAAGTGCAAAATGGTGTACCGGGACGATACCCGGTTTAGCAGTGACGCGGCTACTCCGGCCACCGTTCGTCATGAGAGCCGTTTGGACCAGAGCGTACGTTCTATCCGTGAGGAAATGGACCGGGTAGGATCCGCGATGACCATGATCGGCCGTCGCGGTACGCCGCCACCGCCCAAAGAAACGCCGATACCTTCCCAGGAAGAGTTGGTACGGATCGGACGGGCTTACCGCCGGCTGGAGGCCCTGCACCGGGCCAATCAGGCCATGCTGGCCAATACCAGCCTGCAGAGCCGTCTTTCGCACTTGCTGGATGTGGTCCTGGAGACCCTGGAGGCGGACAGGGGATTTATTCTCCTGCGTGAAGAGAAACAGCGGACTCTGCGGGTCATGGTGGCTCGGGCCATGGGCCGCGATCTGGAGGCCTCGTCGCCCAGCATGGGCATCGCGGGACGAGCCGCCATCGACGGGGAATCCGTACTGATGACGGATGTGGCCCATGATGATCGATTTTCAGGCAGAGAAAGCGTAATACTCTCCCGGATTTCCAGCGCGATATGTGTGCCCCTTCGGGTGGAGGACCGCATTGTGGGTTCCATTTACGTCGATACGCGGCGGCCGGACATGAAATTTTCTGAGGAGGACGTGGAACTGTTGGAATCCATGGCAGGACAGGCCGCTTTGGCAATTGATAACCTGCGGCTCCAGGAAAAAATTCTGGAGGAAGAAAAACGACGGGATAACCTGTCCAGGTTCCTGCCCAAACCGCTGGTGGACAAGGTGCTCAGTGAGCCGGGCGGTCTGCAGTTGGGTGGTCAGAAAATGGTGGTGGCCATGCTGTTCTGTGATATCCGGGGATCCTCTCAACTGGCCGAAACCCTTGCTCCCCATGATCTGGTGATGACCCTGAACGAACATTTTACCGCCATGACCGAGATCGTTTTCCGGCATGAGGGTACCCTTGACAAATACATAGGCGATGAGATCATGGCCGTGTTCGGAGCGCCCTTTAAAATCGGCAACGAGGCGTACCGGGCGGTGGCTACTGCTTTGGAAATGCAACAGAAAACTGCCGAACTGAATGTCATTCGGGCGCAGGAAGGCCGGCCGGTTATCCAGATCGGCATCGGCATAGATCTGGGCGAAGTTATCGCCGGATACATTGGATCTCCGCGCCGCATGGATTTCACGGTGGTCGGGGATCGGGTGAACACGGCGAAACGGTTCTGCGATCTGGCGGGCCCGGGCAAGATTGTTGTAGGCGACGGCATATGGCAGGCCCTTCAGGGATACATTGTGGGCCGCCCACTGGGCACGCAGCAGTTGAAAGGAAAACAGCAGGCCGTTCGGGTGTATGAAGTACAGGGACTCCGTGCCGGTCCAGTCCGTGCTGTAAAGCCGGGTCCGGAACCGTCAGCGGGAACCCGATGAAAGGATGCGCAGTGGACAGAACAGGCTCGGTAAAAGTAGGAGTATTTGGGATTGGTCTGGATACCTACTGGCCGCAGTTTGAGGGGTTGCGGGAACGGCTGACCGGTTATCTGAGCAGGGTGGAGGACCGCCTAAGAACCTTTGGCGCGGATGTGATCTGTGAAGGTCTGGTCGACAGCGTGGAGAAAAGCCGTGCCTCAGGAAGCCGTTTTCGTCGCGAAGAAGTGGATATCATCTTTCTGTACATCACAACCTACGCGTTGAGTTCCACGGTTCTGCCCGTCGTTCAGCGGGCAGGGGTGCCGGTGGTAGTGCTTAACCTGCAGCCGGTATCCCAACTGGATTACGCGGCTTTTAACGCCATGGGGGACCGCGGCCGAATGACCGGCGAATGGCTGGCTCACTGTCAGAGTTGCACGGCTCCGGAACTTGCCTGTGCCTTCAACCGAACCCATATTCCATTTCACCTAGTTTCCGGTACCCTGGATGGAGAGGAAACCTGGCGTGAAATCGGTGAGTGGATTCAAGCCGCGCGAATCGTCCGGGGCATGCGCCAGAACCGGGTGGGTGTTCTGGGACATTATTACTGTGGCATGCTGGATGTCTACAGCGATATGACCCAGCAGGCGGGCGTTTTCGGCTGCCATTTTGAACTTTTGGAGATGTGTGAACTGCACGCCCTCCGGGAAAGCGCTACGGAAGCCGAAGTGGACGCGATGGTCCTGCGGTTTCGGGAGGAATTTGACGTATCTCCCGAATGCGAGGACACGGAACTGATCCGGGCGGCCCGCACGTCTGTGGCCCTCCACAAACTGGTTAAGCGTCATCAGTTGGGATCTATGGCCTATTATTATGAGAGTCAGCCGGGATATCCGTACGAGGACATAGTAACCTCGGTAATCGCCGGTAATTCCCTGCTGACGGCTCATGGCGTCCCCGTGGCAGGAGAGTGCGAAATCAAAAATGTCCAGGCCATGAAGATGCTGGATCTGCTCGGGGCCGGTGGTTCTTTTGCCGAACCATATCTGATGGATTATGACGATGATGTGATTCTCCTCGGTCACGACGGACCGGGGCACATGGCCATCGCCGAAGGCCGGGTCAAACTGGTGCCTTTGCCTGTTTATCACGGCAAGCCCGGCAAGGGGCTTTCCATTCAGATGTCGGTCAAACATGGTCCCGCTACGGTGCTTTCCGTGGTGCAGGACGGAGAAGGCAGGTTGAAACTGCTGGTGGCCGAAGGGGAGTCTGTTCCCGGTCCGGTACTCGAGATCGGCAATACCAACAGCCGTTACCGTTTTGCTGTCGGAGCGAAGACGTTTTTCGATGCCTGGTGTCAGGCGGGGCCGGCGCATCACATGGCCATCGGAACCGGGCATGTCGCCGGGGTACTCGAAAAGGCGGCAAAATTGTTGGGAATAACCTGTTCGCGGATCTGCTGAAATTCAACCGATAGGAAGTTGATTCGGCCAGCGGTTTGGTATAAAGTATTACTGCCAGGTAAGTGGGGGTGGCCCCCAGAAACAAGGAGAAACCAACATGTCAAATAGGAAACTGACGCGGCGGGCCTTTCTGGCGTCTGCGACGCTGGCGGCTGGGGCTGCCAGCCTGAAGTGGAGTTGGGCGCAAACGGTGAATACCGCGCGGGTTGTACCCCGAAAGGTTTCGCCAAACGAAAAACTGAATGTGGCCGGTATCGGTGTGGGCGGCATGGGCAGCGGCGATATTCGGAGTGTCGGTCAGTTCAAGGATCTGGTGAACATTGTGGCCCTGTGCGATGTTGATACTTCCGAAAAACAGATTGGCGAAGCCAAAGCGGCATTTCCGGAGGCGAAGTTCTACACGGACTACCGGAAAATGCTGGAAGAAATGGACAAGGAAATTGACGCGGTTACCGTTTCCACTCCCGACCATACTCACGCGCTGGCCGGTTATATGGCTATGAAAATGGGTAAACACTGTCGGATTCAGAAGCCACTGACTCACACCATTGCTGAGGCCCGGTTTCTGACCAATGTGTACAAAGAAAACCCTGATCTGGTAGCCGTCATGGGCAATCAGGGTCATTCAAAGAATGGGGTTCGGGAATTGTGCGAACTGGTCTGGTCGGGGGTGCTGGGCGATATCCGCGAAGTGCATTCCTGGACCAATCGCCCCATCTGGCCGCAGGGACTCAAGTCTCCGCTCAAAGAGCAGCCTGTTCCCGAAACCATGCAATGGGATCTCTGGCTGGGCGCCGCGCCTTTTCGGCCTTACAACAAAGGATACGCTCCTTTCAAATGGCGGGGCTGGTGGGATTTCGGATGTGGCGCCATCGGCGATATGGCTTGCCATATCATGGATCCGGTCTTCTGGACCCTGCATCTGGACAAGGCGCCGCGTTTCAGTGTGGAAGTTGTGCGGCAGGAAGGTCAGACAGAACAGTGTTTCCCCAAGAAGAGCGTCATTAAATTTGAATTTCCCGAACGGGAAACGCCCCACGGAAAAATGCCGCCCGTGACAGTCTTCTGGTACGACGGCGGGGAACTGCCACCGCGTCCGGAAGGCATTCCGGCGGACGAGCAATTGGGTGATGGCGACAATGGCTCGCTTTTCATCGGTTCCAAGGCGGTTGCCTCCTGTTGCACCTATGGAGAGAATCCTAAACTGCATCCGGATTCCCTGAACAAGGATCTCAAGAAACCGGATCCCATGCTGCCCCGGGTGCCGGACGAGAATCCCTATCTCGAGTGGATCAAGGTCTGCCGGGACAAGTCCGTGGCGATCCCGGATGGTATTTCCTACCTCGACTATGCCGGACCGCTGACGGAAGTGGCGAATATGGGCAATGTCGCCCTTGCGGTGGGCGTTGGCATGAAACTGGAGTTTGACGTGGCTTCCATGTCCTTTACCAATAACAAGGATGCCAACAAGTACCTGAGCAAGGAATATCGGAAACCTTTCGACTTCCTCCCCCTGTGAAAGACAACTCTACGTGCAATTGTTTTTCGCGGTCCAAAAATTTTGGACCGCGATTTTTTTTGTTGTGAAATCCGGCAATCTTTGTAATAATATAATGTTGACACATTTTGTGACTGTCGCATTTCGCGGCGGAGTGCAGGCATGATTACCAACGAAGAAGCCAAACATCTCTACGAGGAAGCCCGGGGCCTGGTCGAAGCCGAAAAATTTGAGCAGGCCCTGGAAAAACTGGATGTCCTCGATCGAGAACGTCCCAACAGCCGACGGGTAACCTACTACCGCGCGTTATGTTTGGCCCGGACAGGGAGGGCGGATCTGGCTAAGGCCTGCATGGCCAGTCTGACAGACCGGATTGAGCCGGACGCGCTGGAAAAATTGAAACAGATTATCGCCCGGGTGGAAGCAGACAGTAAGGCGGCAACGGTTGGCCATGAACTGCCATCGGAACTGGAAAAAGATAATTACGAACCCCTAACCGTCCTGGAACCGAATCTGTTGCAGATCCAGTCTGTCATTCCCGCTTCGGTGGATACCTGCACGATAATGGCTGTGATCCGAAGCGGCATATTCCGCGTGGGCGACAGCCTGAAACTGCCGGGAAGCAAAGGTGCCGAAGAGTTGGCGGAAATCCTCCGGATAGGTACAGCGAATGCCTCCCTCCGTTTTGCCCGCGAGGGCATGGTTATTCCCATGCTGGTTAAAGCCCCGCCCGAGAAACTTGTTTCCGGCATGAACGCGGGCTGCCGCCAGAAAGGGCATCCTAAAAAGTCTCAGACCTCCCATGTGTTGCCGGAGGAACACACTTCAGTAATCCAATGGGATGAAACGCTGGAGAACGCGGAACGGCTCCTGCGGAAAAAAGATCATGCCGCGGCCGCGGAAATCGTGGATGCTTACATTCAAGCCCATCCGGAAAGCGTGCTGGCCCATCGGTTGATGGCCGAGATACTGCGGGAGGCTTCTCCGCCGCTGGGCAATACAGCAAGGGCATTGGAACTGGCGGGATTGGCTTATGAAAGAGGAGGATACGCGGACCCCCCAACGGTGTATCTGTACGCCGAATTACTGGCCAGCCAGGGCGATGCCAAAAAAGGCGTTCGTCATCTGGAAGAATTGTACGAAAACCTTGAGGACCCACATGCCAGAAACGCGCTGGCAGAACGCATCCGTCAGTATCGGCGGGATTACAATCTGGGCGTGGTGTGGCAGTTTTCGGATTTGTCCGGTGAAATCCTGTTTGAGACTTCCGACCGGAGTCAGTTGATCGCCGCGTTGCGGGAAAGCGAGATTCTGCGAAACGCACGATGCAGACTGGACCGGGTGGGTGGTTGGCAGGACGCGAAATCCCTGCTGTTAACGGCTATTCCGGAAGCGGCAGAGATATACGGCATCGCAGTGTCCAAAACGTCTGAGCAAGCCAATAGAAAATTGACCATGGCTATCATTCTGTTGGTGGTGGGACTGATTCTGGCCATTGTCATGCCCATACTATTCAGTAGGTTCTAGGTAAATACCGGACAGGGAAGGGGCCGGAAATACGTTATGAATATTTCAGCCAGATGTGAATATGCCTGCCGGGCGATGCTGGAACTGGCATTGCACGAATGGGATGAAAAACTGTTATCTGTAGGACAGATCGCGGAACAGCAGGGAATACCCGAGAAATATCTGGTGCACATCATGCTGCAGTTGAAGCGCGCTGGACTAGTGGAAAGTTGCCGGGGTGCCTCAGGCGGATACCGTTTGCAGCGGGGACCGGACAGTATTACCCTTCTGGATATCATCGAGGCAATTGATGGTCCGATTCTGACGCCTCTGCCGGTGGATGACAGGCAGGGGATTGCGGTTAAAAACGCGTTCAAAAAAGCCGCAGCCGATATACGTGCCACCCTCGGAAAAATCACGTTGCGGCATGTGCTGGAATCCGATCTGCCCTCGGGAATGTATTATATCTGAACGTTCCAACTGTTCTGTTGTCGACTCTGATGGCTCAAGAGGGCGAATATCATGATTCATCATGACGGCGAAGCATCCGGAAACCGGTTTCGGGAAGCGTGGACAAGGCTGGTCGGACGGGGGCAGATGACCTGGACGCCTACCATGGCCGTTATCGCGCGGGCTCGGGGATGTTATCTGTGGACCGTTGACGGCCGGCGGCTGATCGATTTCACTTCCGGCGTGCTGGTCAATAATATCGGCTATGATCACAAAGGCTTCGAATCCAGGGTGGCAAAACTTATGAAGGGGGTACCCAGAAACGCCTATAACATGGTTACCCCCCTGCAGGTTGAGGCATCAGCCAGGCTGGTGGCCAGTATGGTCCGGACCAATCCGCGGGTCGAGAAACTGTTGTGGGCCGCCAGCGGATCGGAAGCGATTCAGAAGGCCATGTGGTGCGCTCTGCACCGGTATCCGGACCGGCCCTACATGCTCGCCACCCGTGGAGGATTCCATGGAAAGAAAGGGCTGGCGGCTGACGTGACGGGTGAATCGAGCGCGAATCCGTTCGTCCGCATGATCGCGTTTCCTTTGGATGATCATTCGCTGACAGAGTCCGCCGTATGGGACGAACTGGAGCGCTATTGGGCCGAAACCGGCGGCAGAATATCTTTGCTCATCACGGAGCCGTACCTGGGCGCGAAAGGATCCTATCACCCGCCGAAATGGTATCACCAGTGTCTGGAACGCTGGTGCCGGGAACGGGATGTGGCGTTTATTTTCGATGAGGTGCAGTCCTGTTTCGGCCGCACCGGGAATATGTACGCCTACGAAACCTACGGGGTACAGCCGGACCTCGTGGTCCTCGGCAAGGGAATGGCCAGTGGTGTGCCTACCGCTGCTGTCGCGGGCCGGGCTGACCTGATTGAAGCCCTGGACTACGGTGAGGGGTCGGATACGTTTAGCGCCCATCCCGAGGCATGTGCTGCGGTGATCGCGACGCTGGAAATTTTTGAACAGGAAGACATTGTCCGGACGGCCCGGAAAACGGGAATCCGGCTGGGAAAGGGGCTGGCCCGGTTACGCGAAAGGTTTCCGTTTATCCGCGCGGTGCGTGGTGAAGGCATGGTGTATGGCATTGAAATGGACTCCCCTGAAACCGCGGCGCGCTGTGTGCTGGAGGCCTACCGGGCCAAAGCACGCCGCGGGGTTCATTTCCTGGGGCCCCTTGCCGGAAAAGTGTTGCGGGTCAGTCCACCGCTGATTCTGGATCGGGACATCCTGATTGACGCTCTTTATCTGCTGGACAAAGCCTGGGGACGGGTCTCAGACACGGCCTGATTCCGGAGATCTGCGGTGTCTTCTTCCTTGATTATGTTCGATTATGACGGGGTTATTGCCGACAGCCGGGAGATCTTCCAGCGCGCTTTTCAGGATGCCTGTGTGTCTTTTGGGCTCGAACCGCTTGCTCAAGATGAGGCCTTTCTCCGGGTTTTCGAAGGTAACATGATGGCCGGACTGGCGGCCGCAGGCTTGCGCGAGACATATTTTCCGGCTTTTCTGAGCAAGCTGGAGGATATGTTGAACGCGGCGCCCCAGCCTCCAGTGTTTACGGGGATGGCTGAAGTGGTCCGGACGCTTTACCAGCATTTTCCTCTGTGGATTATCACGTCAAATGTGTCGGATGTGTTGCGCCCCGTGCTGGAGGATGCGGGAATCGTAGACTGCTTCCAGGAAATTATGGGAGCCGACGTGCATCCGGACAAAACGGAAAAGATCCGGCGGGTACGCGTCCGGTTTCCGGCAACCTGTCCGGCATGGTATGTGGGTGATACGTTAGGAGACATACTTGAAGGTAACCGGGCTGGCTGTAGAACGGTGGCCGTAACCTGGGGCTGGCATAGCCGGGACCGACTTGAACAGGGACGGCCCGACCGCTGGGCGGAAAGGCCGGCAGATCTGCTCGAAATCTTTGGCATCGATATACAGGGAACTGGAGATGAATACGCCTTCCGCTGAAATCGTGATGATCGGTTCTGAGTTGTTGTTGGGTGAGCTTCAGGATACCAACGCGACCTATCTGGCCAGAACCCTGGCGGAATCGGGCATTCCCCTGCTGTGGAAAACCACGGTAGGGGACAATCTCGCGCGTATCACGGACGCGCTGCGCCTCGCGATGAGCCGGTCCGACATCGTGCTGTGCAGCGGCGGTTTGGGCCCGACTGAAGATGACCTGACCCGAGATGCCCTGGCGGAACTGATGGGGGTGCCGTTGGTCTATTATCCTGCGGTGATGGAGGCTATCGAGGCCCGGTTTGCCCGTTTTGGTCGGAAGATCACGGAGAATAACCGCAAGCAGGCCATGGCGCCTGAAGGCGCGGAAATGATTCCGAATCCCAACGGTACGGCGCCAGGCATCTGGGCGCGGATCGGACAGAAAGTGGTGACATGTATGCCGGGGGTCCCTTTTGAACTGAAACCGATGTTTCAGGACTTCATTCTGCCTCGGATTCGTCAGGAATTCGGTTTTTCGGGCGTCATCAAAGCATGGAATCTTCGGGTATGCGGTATGGGTGAGTCCCGGATTGATGCGTTAATCGGGGACATCATCCGTGAGTCCGTGAATCCGCGAATCGGCCTGTTGGCCGGACCGGAGGGTGTACTTATACGGATTTCGTCTCGGGCCGATAGTGAAGCGGAGGCTGAAAAAATGATCGCGCCTGTGGCTGACAAGGTTCAGGAACGCCTCGGCGGAATCGCTTTCGGAAAAAACGGAGAGCAGGTTGAAGAGGCGCTGGTCGAACAACTCCGCAGGCAGAACCGGTCCATCATGGTATGTGAAACGGTAACGGGTGGTGAAATCTGCCGCCGGATTATGGCCGCAGGTGCGGATGTAATCCAGGAAGGACGGGTAATACCTCCGGGTAAGGAAAATGGCACGGCTCTTGACATTGCGCAAACCATGTTGATACAATCAGCTTTTGCCTGTACTCTGGCCGTGATTGGGTACTCGAACGGTGAACGCAGTTCGGCGGCGGTGATGTTGGATGGAAAAGTTCACGCGTTTGAACTGCCCCATTACGGTGAAGGCAGGCTGTTACAGACACGTCTTGCAGTTGCGGCGCTGGAGGAAACGCGCCGCGTCGTTACAGGGCTGGTAACGGAAAGCAAGATGTAACACGATAGAAGACCGGGCTGGAAGGCCTTACAGGAGTTCCTGACGCGGGAACCTTAGGCACACCGCGTGTATTTAGATAAGGTACATACCGTCGCCCCATGCGCCGGGACAACGCGCTTCTCCCTGTCGGAGAGGTATCCGACACTGCTCAAGTGGGCAAGTATGGACTGCCGCTGCACACAGCGTGCGGAGCGTGGTTTCGGCCAACATAAGGACGATTGGCCATGTTTGAAGTCATGGCGCTGGTGCTGTTGACCCAGCAACCGTTGCAGCCTGTGGTTGAGGGGTGGGCATCCTACTACACCACCCGGGAAAACAGCCCCATCACCGCTTCCGGTGAACCGATGATTGACAGCGCGTTCACCTGTGCCATGCGGAAGGGTAACTTTGGCGATTATTTTCTGGTGGTCGCGGATAATGGACGTTCCGTGGTGTGCCGTCTGAATGATCGTGGTCCCCATGTGAAAGGCAGGGTTGTCGATTTGTCCCGTGCCGCCATGCGGGCACTGAGTTCCCACCGGGATCTGGTGCGGGTAAAAGTGTATCGTCTTGGCAGTTCTCCGCCGCCGGTTTGGCTGGCGGCCCGTCAGTCGCGGGAATAGCATTCATCACCATTCCCCCTTGGATTCCCAGATTCTACAATAAGTGCAACACCTGCTCAGTTTTGGCGTGAATGAAGTGGGCGGTCAACGCGCGGGATTTTCCGATGCGCGCCATGGGGTGCATCCATCCGGGAGCCAGCGCGCTGGCTCCCCGAATGCCTTGGCTGACTGGAAATGAAAGAAAACATTGGGATGCCCTGCGGCAGTCGGAGCCATTTCGC
>Ga0308390_1002060_pt1 | contig 12561 bp, 13 predicted proteins | sample Hotspr2Sample149_FD_202358 | JGI IMG/M metagenome (GOLD analysis project Ga0308390, IMG submission 202358) | Hot spring phototrophic mat microbial communities from Mushroom Spring, Yellowstone National Park, Wyoming, United States - 20040719_149 ...
GTATCTAAACTTTATTGATGCCAGAGATAGAAACCCCTATTACCATTTGTCAAAGAACATATTTGCTCTTTCTCAAAAAATTAAAGTTTTCCACAACTTTTCACTTGACTTTTAATATCAAGCTTTTAAAATTTTTTAGCAAAAACTTTTAAATTTTGACATTAGTCCAAATTATACCACCATTTGCTTTTTAAAACTTAATTAAAATATAAAATTTCCAAAAAACCAACCAACAAATGTTCCTAAAATAATAATAGTTGGAACATATACAATTGCCTTTTTAACTCCGAATACTTTTGCAATTGCAAGCCAGTTTGGAAGACTTAAACCAGGACCTGTAAGAAGTAATGCTAAAGCAGGACCTTTTCCCATACCAAGTTTCATTAGTTTATCAACAAAAGGCGCTTCTGTCATTGTAGCAAAATAACTTATAGCACCTATTAAAGTTGCAAAAAATGATTGTAAAATCCCATTGCCACCAAGCCATTTCCTAATAAAATTTTCTGGCAAAATTTTGCCAATTACACCAACAATAAAAACTCCTAATAAAAGTAAAGGAAAAATAATCTTCACAAACATATAAGTTTCGTTTAGCCATTCTTTTATTTTTTCAATTTTGTAAAATTTTAGAGCATATATTATAATCATAATAGTGAATATAGCCCACACATATACTTTGTGAATATAAGGACCTTTTTGAACAATGTAATTAGGTCCTAAAAGAGATAATAGAATAAGGAAAAGAAGTATTAAATCTTTTTTAACTATGAAATTTAATTTTTCAATTTCAGTTTTTTGCTCCTGAAAGTGTTTTTCTTTTCCAAAGAAGAAAGAAAGGACATATCCCACAATAAAAGCCATAAGAATAGCAGCAATTACTCTTGATAAAGCCATTTTAGTTCCGAGTATGCTTCCTGTATAGACTAAAGCAAGAATATTGGAGGCAGGAGCAACCCACAGGACTATAAAAGCAACGCCAACACCTGCACCTGAATAGTAAAGACCGCTTGCAACAGGAATAACAGTGCAGGAGCAGGCAGCAAGAAAAAAACTTGAAAACGAAGCAAGTGTGAATGATTTAATTTTGCTTGCCTTTTCACCAAGATAAGCCAAAATGGCTTCACGATTGATGAAGGTTACAAGCGCACCTGCCAGAAGAAAAGCAGGTATAAGACAGGTTATAACATGCTCTAAAATATATTCTTTCAAAGAATTTAAACCAGCTAATATAAGTTGTGTAATCATATTTTAGTTCTCCTTTTAATATTTGGCTTTCCATATTTTCTAAATGAAAGCGTTTTATTCAATCTTATATCATCTTGCTTAAAATATTCATCAGGAATTAAATTAACAATTTTTAGAATAGATTTATAAAATTTATCATTTGCATTATTTAAAGAATAAAAAACGAATTGTGCTTCTTTTCTTTCTTTTAAAAGCCCAGCAATTTTTAATTCTTTTATATGTTTTGAAACATTATACTGAGGGATTGAAAGTGAATTAACAATTTCGCAAACGCACAATTCTTTTTTAGCCTTTAATAGAAGGTGAACAATTCTTAATCTTGTTTCATCCGAAAGTGCCTTAAAAACATTCAAATATTTATTCATATTTCAAACTCCATATATGCGTATATGCCAATTTAAGTATATAATATAAAACATTTAAACGAAAAGTCAAGATATTTTTTAATAGAAAGTTTTGCTTAAATATATTAGTGGATAAAAATTTTTTACAGGGGACTTTGCTGGCAGGCAAATTTGCAATTCAACATTATAACCTAAAAAATTTAACCTAATACCCAGCCCTAAACTAATTAAAGAAATATATTTATTTTCGCTTTCAATTAAAGAGTAATCTGAAAAAAGAATTATATAAATTCTATCAATTAGAATCTCATACTCCAATTGTGCGCTATTTTGAAATTTTATTTTTGTTTCAAATTCACCTTCTGCATAACCCCTCTGAAATTCTCCACCAATTAAAAATTTTTCATCAAATGGAATTTCTTTATTAAATAAAATTGCACCTGAATTCATCTTATAAACTATACAAAAGCTTGACTTTTAAAAATAAATGTATTATAATATATATGAGGAGTGGGAAGAAAAAATTTTAAAAGAAAGGAGGTGAAAAAAAATGAGTAAGGGTTTACTAAAAATTCTAATCACAGCGGTGGCTCTAACATTTATTACATCTTTGGTTTATGGTGTTGGAACTCCTTATGGAACAAGAATTACCAATACTGCTATTGTAACAGGTGCGAATTTTACAAAAACTCAAGCAGGAATTGGAACTAATGTTCAGAGGATTGTAGGTGGTCACTGGGTTGGTGAAGCAGACCAAAATGTCTCAGCAGGTCAAGTTATTACAAATACTACATACCTTACAAACCTAGGTAACGCTATATTCACATTCCAAATCAGGGTTACAAACTGGCAAACTAACCTTGGAGTAGCAGGTGCATGGCCTTGGATAATCTATACTAATGGCAATTTCTCAACAGCCTATTTAACAGGAAGTGGAAATGGAACTGGTTATGGCGGTAATTATACTATTGGCTCCAATACTTCTAAAAGAATTGATTTCGTTGTTCGTGTAACCAATACTGCAACTGGCGGTTACTCAGAATGGCGTTTACTTGCAAGAACCTCTACTCCTAAACAGAATACTAATAATTATCAAGGAGATAATGGAAATTGGTATGGTGGTCCAGGGGGTGAAGGTTGGGGTAACCCTGTAACAGATGGTTTAATTTGCTATGGTCCAGGTAGAGACGAAACTTGGACATTGTCAATTAATGCTCCAAATATTCAGATTACAAAAACAATTGATTCAATTTCGATAGCCGATGCGTCAGGTCCTCGTAATGTTGCTGTTCCAGGTGCAACTATTACATTTAGAGTAAGAGTCACAAATAGTGGTAGCGGTGCAGCTAACAGAGTAATTATTAGAGACCAAATTCCTACTAATACTGCATTCGTAACAGGTTCAACACAATTTGTTTTTAATCCAGGTGGATTTAAGTTTGCTTACAGCGGTGTCGATCGTATAGTTTATTGTTCTAATTTAAATAACAACGCACTACCGGCAAATCAAAGAGTAATATTCACATTCCAAGTTACTATTAACTAATACTCAAAGAGAAAAAATTATTTTTGCCTTATTTTAAGCTGTTAGAATAACCTTTCTAACTAAAAGGTTATTCTAACAGTCTTTTTTGTTTTATAAAAAAGGGTAAAATATTTACTAATAATATTTATAAATTATCTATTAAAGGGTTAAATATTTTATTTAAGAAAATTTTTAGAGTGTTTAAGTAAATCTTTTTTAAGATTGATATTTTAATTCTTTAAATCATTAGTTTTTATTTTTAATTTTTTATTAACTAATTTCTTGCCTTTTGTTAGGAGTGAAGTGAAAAACTTTTTAGGTATTCTTTAAAAATAATATTTGACAAAATAAAATAATTTTTTATATTTTTATAAAATGAAAAAGTTAATAATAATTTATTTAATTTTAATTTTATTTATAGGATGTTCATCTGGTCCAAAGATTATAAGGGAAATGGTTCCAATTGCGGGAATGAGTTCAAAAATTGATTCAAATAGAATAACAGAAGAGAAGGAAGGGGTAAGAATTACAGTAGAATATTTAAATCGTGATAAATTACAAAAAATTGCGAAAGAGAACAATCCATATACAGATAGCAGTGGATTTCCTATTTTAACTACATTTAAAATTACGATAGAGAATACTCGTGATAGCAAGATAAAATTTGAGCCTGAGAATGCAATTTTACTTGATGGTTTAGGGAATCAATTTAATGCTTTAACATACGAGGCTTTCAAGGAGTTATATCCGACATCTGTTTATCAGAGGTATGAATATTCATTTATATTTAACCGATATTATATAGACACATATTGGACAGATGATTACAAGAAGAGGAGCAAGGCAGTGAAGTCTTTATTTAAAGGTGGTTATATTTATTCTGGAGTAAAGGTAGAGGGTATAGTTCCATTTCAGCAGTTAAGCGAATATTCAAGAGAGGTGACATTAATTTTACCTGATATAATACTATATGAGAAAGCGGGTGGAGATGAAGATTTAAAGGAGATGAAGCGGATAGAATTTAGTTTTAAATTTAGGCAAGAGATAAGGCGCAAGGATTAAGTTAAGGGAGATAATATATAACGGGATGTAGCGCAGATTGGTATTAGCGCGCGCGGTTCGGGTCCGCGAGGTCGCGGGTTCAAGTCCCGCCATCCCGAAATTTATAATTTTTTTATTTTGCTATGGAAGAAATTTATAGCCTTCATATAATTATTTCAGGCCGAGTCCAGGGCGTAGGCTTCAGATTCTTTACTCAAAATATTGCTAACTCACTTCACTTAACAGGTTTTGTAAGAAATTTATACAATGGCGATGTTGAAATTTATGCCGAAGGCAACAAAGACCAACTTGAAATATTTTTAGAAAAAGTTAAAAAAGGACCTTCACTTTCCTATGTTGAAAATGTTCAGACTACCTGGACAAAAATTGATAAAAAAAGATATAATAGATTTAATATCGCTTTTTGATTATGAAAAAAATATTTTTAATTTCTCTTATTTTGATTTCAATTATAGAACTCTTTTCTGCACAGAGAAATAAAGAGAAAGATTATGTAATTATAAAAAAGGGCGAAACTCTTTATCGTATTGCTAAAAAATATAATGTTAAAGTTGATTATTTAATTAAAATAAATAACATAACAAATGTTAGTGCTATTAAAGCAGGAAGTAAAATTTACATTAGAAAGGATTTAAAAGAATCAAAGAAAGATGAGGATTTGAGAATAGTTTTAAAATTTCCTGTTGAAGGGAAAATTATTAAATATTTTAATTGTGGTGATACCCCTGTTGAATTAAATGGAATAGATATATTAACAAAGAAGAGAAGTCCTGTCAAAGCGGCTGAAGGAGGTGTTGTAAAATATACAGGAGTTTTAAGAGGTTATGGAAATATAGTTATAATAGAATATTCAAAAGAGATTTCAATGGTTTATGCTTATCTTGGCGAAATATATGTTAAAGAAGGAGAAAATATTAAAAAGGGTGATTTAATAGCAAGAGTTGGTAAAGATTACCAAAACCGTGAGAATGTTTTGCATTTTCAATTATTAAAATCAGGAAAACCAATTGACCCTTTAAAATATTTAAAAGATGATTGAAAAAGATAAATTACTTGATTTATATTTAAAAGAAGTTTCAAAATTGAAAGTTTTGACTCCTGAAGAAAGTAATGCTATTTTTAGAGAAATAGCTAAAATTGATAAAAAAATAAATTATTATAAAAATAAATATAAATTTAAAAATGAAGCAGATATAAAAAGTAAAAGAATTCCTGAAAAAATAAAAGAGGAATTAGAAAATTTAATTATTGAAAAGAATAAGCTAAAAGAAGATTTAATAAAGGGGAATTTAAGACTCGTTGTTAAAATTGTATTCTCTTTTTGTTCAAAGTCAAATTTAAAAGTTGATTTAATAGATTTAATAAATGAGGGTAATATAGGACTTATAAAAGGCATAGAAAAATTTGATTACAAGGCTGGTAAAAAATTAAGCACTTATGTTAGATTCTGGATAGAGGAATATATAAGGCAAGGTATAAATAATCAGGCATATATTATAAAGATTCCAGCATATATTTTAAGAATAATTAAGAGATATAAAAACATTTCTGAGAATTTAATGGAAAATCTTGAGGTCTTTGGAGCGCGTAAGTTTTCTAATTTAGAGTTAGACATTGATAATATAATAGAAGTTTTGCAATATATAAAAGAGCCAATTTCACTTGAAAGTTCAATAGATGGAAAATATGAATTAAAAGAGTATATAGAGGATTTAAATAGCATGACACCTTTTGAAATAGTATATTATATAACCTTAATGGAGAAATTAAATGATTTGATAAAGAAGTTGAAGCTTAATGAGCAGATAGTAATAAAAATGAAATTTGGAATAGATTCTGGGAAAGAATATACTTTTAAAGAGATAGCAAGGCATTTAGGTATAAGTTGTGAGCGAGTTAGGCAGATTTTAAATTCTGCGTTAGCCCATTTAAAGAGTGAGATGATAAAAAATGAATTGATATAAGTAGTGCAACTTTTAAGGGTGCTTTATCAAAGTAGCGCGAGGCTTTCAGCCTTGCCTTAAAAAATACAAAATGAAAATTGAAAAATAGGAATTTAAAAAATGTAGGGCGAGGAGGTGCCCTGAAATTTAGCGCGAGGAGAAAAGCCTCGCTAAAAAACACAAAATATATAAAATTTAAACGTAGGAGTTAAATTATGGAATATTTAAAAAAAATTCAGGAGAAGAAAGCAAGAGGCGAAAAAATAGTAATGTTAACAGCTTATGATGCAATCACAGCAAGAATTCTTGAAGAAGCAGAGATAGATGCAATTCTTGTTGGCGATTCCTATGGAATGGTGAAATTAGGTTATGAGAACACATTACCTGTTACAATGGAGGAGATGCTTATAGCTGTTAAAGCGGTTTCGCGTGGCATAAAAAAGATTCCTGTAATTGCTGATATGCCTTTTCTTTCTTTTCATATTTCAAAAGAAGATGCAATAAAGAATGCTGGACTCTTTTTAAAAGAGAGTAAAGCTTCTGCTGTAAAAGTTGAATCAACTGAAAGCAATTTTGATATAATTGAGGCGATAATAAAAGCAGAAATACCTGTTATGGGACATATTGGAATTGTTCCTCAATCTATTTACAAATTAGGTGGTTATAGAGTTCAAGGTAAGACAGAGAAAGAGGCAAAGAGGTTAAAATATATAGCGAAAAAACTTGAAGAAATAGGTTGTTTTGCTATTGTTCTTGAAGGAATTGTATCAGAGGTAGCAAAAGAGATAACAGAAAGTTTAAATATACCAACGATAGGTATAGGGGCAGGACCTTTCTGTGATGGCCAAATTCTTGTTATTGATGATTTATTAGGTTTAAATCCTGATTTTATTCCAAAGCATGCTAAAAAGTATGCTGAACTTTATAAAATTATAAAAGAGGCTGTTATAAATTTTAAAAATGATATTCTTAATTTAAAATTTCCTGGAAAAGAGAATTATTTTTAAATTTTCCGATAAAAAGAAAAAATGAATTATAAAATTTTTATTTTTTTTATTATTGTTATTTTTACATCTTGCACTTTAAAAAATTTAAATAGAATAAATTTTTTAGATAAAATTTTTGATTTTGAGAATTTTAAAACTATTGGAAACATTGAAAGTGAAACAAGCGAGGAGAAGATAGTTTTATTTAAAGATAAATATGGAAGAGTAATTCAGGAGTATAATAATTATTATGGTTTTTGGCATCAGATAAAAAGAGGAGATAGTTTATATAAAATTAGCAGAATTTATGGAGTTTCAATAGATTTACTTGCAAAAGTTAATATGATAAGAAAGAATACAGTTATAAACTGGCTTGATTATCTTTTTGTTCCTGTTGGTGAAGATTACATTTCAGAATGTGAGAGAACAGAGGTAGAATTAAAGGGTGATAGATTTATCTGGCCTGTTTGGGGGAGGATAACATCAGGATTTGGTTTAAGGCGAAGGAGATTTCATAAAGGATTGGACATAGCAGCTCCGCTTGGAACAAAAGTTATGGCTGCGGATGATGGAATAGTAAAATTTTCAGGTAGAATGAAAAAATATGGATATGTTATAATTATTTCGCACTCTGATAACTTTGAGACAAGATATGCGCATTTATCAAGGACATTAGTTAATGTTGGAGATAATGTTAAAAAAGGTGAGATAATTGGTTTTATTGGTAAAACAGGCAGAGCAACTGGCTATCATTTACATTTTGAAATTAGAATTTCAGAAGTTTCGTTTGACCCATTAAAATTTTTACCCGAGAGTCCAACAAAATTGGCAGAGATTTATCTTGAAGAGAGATTAAGAGGCTTAAGACCATAAATATGATATTTCTTAGATTAATTTTTATTCTTTTTTTAATTGAAAAATTTTTATTTTCTTTTGAATTTAAACCATTATTTGATTTTGGAGTTGAAAAATATAATTATGAAGATTTGCTTTTAGTAGAATTTACCCCTGAGATTAAATTTAAAAATTTATATTTAGGAATAAAAATTGATGTTGAGATTAATAGTAATTTTAAAGCAGAGAGTTACAAATGGGATGGGAAAGAAGATATTATAAGGAAGTTAAGATTTTTTAGATATAGAAATGAATTTTTAAATTTTTATATTGGACCTATATATGAATTTTCGTTTATTGACAAATTTTTAATATATAAATATACTAATCAAGTTTTTGAGCCTATTCTTGAGAAGCGTGGAGCAATTTTAGATTTAAAGTATAAAAGTTTTGGATTTCAATCATTTATTGATGATGTTATTGATTTTGACAATTTTGGATTTAATTTTTATAGCAATTTAGAAAAGATAGTATTTGGTTTGGGATTTTTTATTGATAATGATATATTTGACCCATATTCTGATAAAGGGCTTGATGCTCAGGATCTTAAAGTAAGTTGGGCTGATATAAATTTAAATTATAAATTAGAATTTAATAAATTTTTGATTACTTTTGAGAATGATTTTATAAAGAATATAAATTATAAATTTTACTTTTTAGGTAGTGGTTTTAAGTTTGGGTATAATTATTTTTTAGTGAGATTAAAGTATATTTATAATAATGAGCAGAGGATAATTCCGGTTAATTATTTTTATGATTTAGAAAGGATTGTTTTGGAAACAGCAGAAAGTGGCCAAAGTGGTGCTTTTTTAAATATTGAATTCAATAAAAATGAATTTATAAATATAGGGAATGAAATTCTTTTGCTTAAAAATAAAATTCCATTTAGTTGTATATATTTAAAAACAGGTAAAAATTTTTGGACAGCATTTCAAACCGAAATCAAAGTATGTAATAAAAATGTTGAAAAGTTTGTTGATATACTTTCTGATAGGAATAAAGATAGTTATATAATATTTTCTGTTAAAATCCCGTTATCAAAAAATTTATTTTTAACTTTTTACTATATAAAGTCTTTTAAAAATGAAAATGAGAAATTAAGTGCTTTAAGGTATTCCTCAATAAGGACAGAATTTAAATTTTAGAATTATTTAATAAACATTGAAATACCAGTTAATAGCGTTAGAAAAGCTATTCCTAATCCTAACATCCACTTTAAATTTTTAATCTCTTTTTCTAATTTTTTAATCTCGTCTTTTGTAGCCATTTTTTCTTCAAGTTCACTTACATGGTTAAAAAGATATTTTAATGAAAGGAGAGAAGCATCTTTTGTATCTAATTTCCCTTTCTTTTCTATTCGTTTAAGAACTTTTTTAGCTTCAACTTCTAAGAATTTTTTTAATATTTCTTCATCGCTTCTCATAATTTTCCTCTTTTATACTTTATTATAATATAATACATAAAAAAATTTTTTCAATAAGAAATTGAAAAAGTGATTTTTATAGTTGACACTCAAAAATAAAAAAATTATAATTTTAAAATTAGTTTATAAAACTAAAAAATATGATATAGGAGGAAAAAGGATATGGCTACTAAAAAGAAGTTTGTATATTTTTTTGGAGGAGGTAAAGCAGAGGGGACTGGTGAGATGAAAGATATATTAGGGGGGAAGGGAGCAGGTCTTGCTGAAATGACAAATGCTGGAGTTCCTGTTCCGCCTGGATTTACAATTTCAACTGAAGCTTGTGTTTATTTTTACAAGAATAATAAGAAATGGCCTGCGGGCTTAAAAGAAGAAGTTGAAAAAAATCTTAAAAAACTTGAGAAACTTTTAAATTTAGAGTTAGGCAATCCGGATAAGCCATTGCTTGTTTCTGTTAGGTCAGGTGCTAAATTTTCAATGCCGGGTATGATGGATACCGTTCTTAATTTGGGTTTGAATGATAAAACAGTTATGGGTTTAATTAAAATGACAAACAATGAGAGGTTTGCTTATGATAGTTATCGCAGATTTATTCAGATGTTTGGCAATGTAGTTATGGGAATTCCGCATGAGAAATTTGAACATATTTTAGCTGAATTGAAAAAATCAAGAGGAGCAGAGTTTGATACTGATTTGAATGCAGAGGATTTAAAAGAATTGATAGCAAGATATAAAAAGATGGTGAAAGAAGAGATTGGGCGAGAATTCCCTCAGGATGTTAGAGAACAGCTTGATATGGCTATAAATGCTGTATTTAATTCCTGGATGAATCCGAGAGCAATAACTTATAGAAAATTGAATGATATTCCTGATGATTTAGGAACAGCGGTAAACATTCAGGCGATGGTATTTGGTAATATGGGAAACGATTCTGGGACAGGGGTTGGATTTACTCGTAATCCTGCAACAGGTGAGAAGGAATTTTATGGTGAATATTTATTGAACGCTCAGGGTGAAGATGTAGTTGCAGGAATAAGGACTCCTAAACCTTTATCTGAGTTACAGAAAGAGATGCCTGAGGTTTATGAACAGTTAAAGAATATAACGGCAAGATTGGAGAAGCATTATAGAGATGTTCAGGATTTTGAATTTACAATTCAGAAGGGCAAGCTTTATATGTTACAAACAAGAACAGGCAAGAGAACAGTGCTTGCTGCATTAAAGATTGCTTATGATATGGTTCAGGAGAAATTAATTACAAAAGAAGAAGCAATAATGAGGATAAATCCTGAATATTTAGACCATTTATTACATCCTATGTTTGACCCTAAGAAAAAAGAGGAATTTCCTGTTGTAGCTAAAGGTTTGCCTGCTTCTCCGGGTGCTGCTGCTGGTAAGATAGTTTTAACAGCTGATGATGCTGTTAAGATGAAAGAGAAAGGCGAAAGGGTAGTGCTTGTTAGACAGGAAACAACTCCTGATGATATTCATGGGATGCATGCATCGCAAGGAATTTTAACTGCAACAGGTGGGATGACCTCACATGCTGCTGTTGTTGGAAGAGCTATGGGTAAACCTTGCGTAGTAGGTTGCGGCGCTGTTCAAATAGATATGAAAGAAAGAACAATTAAAATAAAAGACAAAATTTTGAAAGAAGGTGATTTCATTTCAATTGATGGTGGAACAGGAGAAGTTATGATAGGAGATGTTCCAACTTCGCCTTCTGAAATTATAAAAGTTTTAACAGGTAAGATGGATGCAAAAGATTCAAAAATATATCAAATATTTGATACAATTTTGAAGTGGGCTGATGAGATAAGAAAAATAGGAGTGCGAGCAAATTCTGATACTCCAACTGATGCTAAAATGGCATTTGCCTTTGGTGCTGAAGGAATTGGACTTGCAAGAACTGAACATATGTTCTTTGGTGAGGATAGATTACCTATTATGCAAAAAATGATTATGGCTTCTACAAAAGAGGAAAGGGAGAAATATCTTGCACAACTTATGCCGATGCAGAAAAGTGATTTTATTGAATTTTTCAAGGCTATGAAAGGTCATCCTGTTACAATAAGGCTTTTAGACCCACCTTTGCACGAATTCTTACCAAAGAGAGAAGAACTTATGGTAGAGATTACTAAATTAGAACTTCAGAATGGTGACCCAAAAGTTATAGAAGAGAAAAAGAAACTTTTAGCAAAAGTTACAGAGTTACACGAATTTAATCCTATGCTTGGTTTAAGAGGTTGTAGATTAGGAATAATGTTCCCTGAAATTTCTGAGATGCAGATAAGAGCTATAATTGAGGCTGCTGTTGAAGTTGCAAAATCTGGTATGAAAGTTTTACCTGAAATTATGATACCATTAACTGCTTCATTAGGAGAGATGAAAGTTACGAAAAAACAGGTTGTTGAGATTGCTGAAGCTATTTTAAAGAAAGAGAATATAAAGATAGATTATAAAGTTGGGACAATGATAGAAATTCCGCGTGCTGCTTTGCTTGCTGATAAAATAGCAGAAGAAGCAGAATTTTTCTCATTTGGAACAAATGATTTAACTCAGACCACATTTGGATTTAGTAGAGATGATGCTGGTAAGATTATAAATTATTATGTTGATAAAGGAATATTAGAGAAGGACCCATTTCAGATTTTAGACCAAGAAGGAGTTGGACAACTTATAAAATTAGCAATTGAGAAAGGACGAAGCACGAGAAAGGATTTAAAAGTTGGAATATGTGGAGAGCATGGTGGTGAACCTTCTTCTGTAAAATTCTGTCATAGAGTTGGAATGAATTATGTAAGTTGTTCGCCTTATAGAGTTCCAATTGCAAGACTTGCGGCTGCTCAGGCTGCTATTGAAGAGAAAAAAATGGCAAAAACTTTAAAAGCAAAAAAGAGTTCAACTAAAAAGGTTTCTAAAAAGAAGAAATGAAAGCTTTCTTACCCCCTAAATTTAAATTTCAATCTCAAATACCAAATTACATAACAAAAGCCGGACTTTATATTATGCTACTTTCAATCCCTTTCTTCCGTCCTTAAAACTTTAATATAAAGTCCGGCACTCCCTCTTTCTGAATTTTAACCATCTAAAATTTTATAACTTCTTATATTCTTCTCTTATATTCTTCTAACATTAA
>Ga0308390_1002063_pt1 | contig 12553 bp, 8 predicted proteins | sample Hotspr2Sample149_FD_202358 | JGI IMG/M metagenome (GOLD analysis project Ga0308390, IMG submission 202358) | Hot spring phototrophic mat microbial communities from Mushroom Spring, Yellowstone National Park, Wyoming, United States - 20040719_149 ...
TGATCGCCGATCCGGAGGTCCAGGTCGTCTGCGAGCTCATCGGCGGCATCGAGCCTGCCAGAACGTTCATCCTCCAGGCCATTGAAGCCGGAAAACATGTGGTCACTGCCAACAAAATGCTCCTCGCCAAACACGGCCCCGAACTGAACGAAGCCGCCGTCCGCAAAGGCGTGGAACTGCGCTACGAGGCGTCGGTGGGCGGGACAATCCCCATCATCAAAGCCCTGCGCGAAAGCTTGGCCTCCAACCACATCCAGATGGTCTGCGGCATCCTCAACGGTACCTGCAATTACATCCTCTCCCGCATGACCTATGAAAACCTGGAGTTCGGCGACGTGCTCGCCCTGGCCCAGAAACTGGGATACGCCGAAACACCACCGGACCTCGATGTGGAAGGTCATGATACCGCCCACAAGTGCGCCATTGTGGCCTCGCTGTGTTACAGCACCCCGGTCCCGCTGGAGCGTGTCTACGTGGAAGGCATCACGTCCATCTCCCGCCTTGACGTGGCTTACGCCCGCGAAATGGGTTATGTCGTCAAACTCCTGGCCATTACCCGCCGGATCGACGGAGAAATCGAGGCCCGGGTCCATCCCACCCTGGTACCTGAATCCCATCTGCTGGCCAATGTCCGGCACGAACTGAATGCCGTGTACGTGGTCAGCGACTGTGCCGGCCCCACCCTCTACTACGGAAAGGGAGCTGGCCGCATGCCCACGGCCAGCGCGGTGGTCAGTGACCTGATGGATATCGCCCGTCAGGGCCGGTGCACACCGGTTCCGCCCTTCCGGTATGTCCACAATCTGCCGGTGCGGGATATCGGCCTCCTGCAGAGCCGGTACTACCTGCGGCTGACCACCGAAGATCATCCGGGCGTGCTGGGCCGGGTCTGTACCGCCCTGGGACGTCACGGCGTGAGCATCGCCTCCTGCATCCAGAAAGACACGCAGGCCGGAGAGCCGGTTCACGTGGTCATGATGACCCACGATACCGTCGAGTCGGCCCTGGCCGCCGCCGTCAGTGAAATCAACACCATGGAATTCATCGCGGCCCCCACCAGGGTGATTCGCATCCTCTGAAGATTATATGATAAAATTAGTCGGAATTGTAGGAATTAACCGGCCGATGCTGGTGTTTCCTCTCAAAAACAGCAGCATCTCACCCACGGTAACCTAAATGGAGCTCCGGACATGCGCTACTTCGAAGACAACAGTTACTCCATCGGCAGAACACCTCTCGTTCGGCTCAACAAAGTCACCCAGGGCATCAAAGCAGCCATGATCCTCGCCAAAATCGAGGGAAGAAACCCCGCTTACTCCGTCAAATGCCGCATCGGCGCCAACATGATCTGGGATGCCGAAAAACGGGGCGTCCTCAAGCCAGGCGGAACCATCGTCGAACCCACCTCCGGAAACACCGGCATCGCCCTCGCCTTCGTCGCCGCGGCACGGGGATACAAACTCATCCTTACCATGCCAGAAACCATGAGCCTCGAGCGCCGGGCCATGCTGAAGGCATTCGGCGCCCAACTGATCCTCACGCCCGGCGCCCTGGGCATGCGCGGCGCCGTCGAAGAGGCCGAACGGATTGCCGCCGAAAATCCGGATTATTTCCTGCCCCAGCAGTTCAAAAATCCCGCCAACCCGGAAATCCATTTCAGAACCACAGGTCCTGAAATCTGGGACGATACGGACGGCCAGGTGGATGTCTTCGTGGCCGGCGTCGGCACCGGCGGCACCATCACTGGCGTCTCCCGCTATTTCAAGCAGGAACGCAAAAAAAAGATTGTCTCCGTCGCCGTCGAACCTGCCGCCTCTCCGGTGCTTTCTGGCGGACAGCCCGGCAAACACAAAATCCAGGGCATCGGGGCGGGCTTCAAACCGGACGTACTGGACATGTCGCTGGTAGACCGCGTGGAAACGGTCACGGATGACGAAGCCTTTGAAATGGCCCGCCGGCTGGCCCGGGAAGAAGGAATTATCTGCGGGATCAGTTGCGGGGCCGCCGCGGCAGTTGCCGTGCGGTTGGCGCACATGGACGAATTCGCAGGCAAAAATATTGTGGTCGTATTGCCTGATTCCGGTGAACGGTACCTCTCCACACCGCTTTTCCAGGCCTGAACTTCAACTGAGAGGAAACTGAATATGAGCAGCACCCAGAAAAAACCTGGACTGGGCACCCTGGCCGTCCACGCGGGACAGGAACCCGACCCGGTCACCGGCGCCCGCGCGGTCCCCATTTATCAGACCACTTCTTACGTCTTCAAGGATCACGAACACGCCGCGCGGCTGTTCGCCCTGAACGAATTCGGCAACATTTACACCCGGCTGATGAACCCCACCACAGACGTCTTCGAGAAACGCATGGCCGCCCTGGACGGCGGCGTGGGAGCCCTCGCCACCTCCTCGGGTTCCGCGGCTATCACCCTGGCCGTCCTGAACATCTGCCGGTGCGGCCAGAACTTCGTCTCCTCTCAGACCCTTTACGGCGGAACCTATAATCTTTTTGCCCACACGTTCAAAGACCTGGGCATTGAGGCACGGTTCGTGGACAGTTCCAACCCTGAAAATTTCCGGGCCGCCATTGACGAAGACACCCGGTTCCTGTATGTCGAGAGCATCGGAAACCCGGCGAATGATGTTCCGGATTTCGAAGCCATCGCTGCCATCGCCCATGAACATGGCATCCCCCTGATGGTGGATAACACCGTCACGTCTCCGGTGCTGTTCCGGCCCATCGACCACGGCGCGGACATCGTGGTGTACTCCGCCACAAAAATCATCGGCGGACACGGCACTTCCATCGGCGGCGTCATCGTCGACAGCGGCCGATTCGACTGGAACAACGGCAAATTTCCCGAACTGACCGAGCCCAACGAGAGTTACCACGGCATGCGGTTCTATGAACACTTTCAGGGCATCGGCAACATCAGTTACATCATCAAGGCCCGGGTAACCCTCATGCGTGACATGGGGCCCTGTCTGTCGCCCTTCAACGCGTTCCTGCTGCTGCAGGGGCTGGAAACCCTGCATCTGCGGGCGCCGCGGCACTGTGAGAGCGCCCTGGCCGTCGCGCGATTCCTGGAATCGCATCCCGCCGTGGAATGGGTGAACTACCCCGGCCTGCCATCCCACCGCAGTTACCAGCGTGCCATGAAGTACCTTCCAAAAGGACAGGGCGCGATCCTGGGTTTCGGCATCAAAGGCGGATCCGAGGCCGCCGTGAGGTTCATCAACGCCTGCCAGCTGGCCTCTCACCTCGCCAACGTACTGGATGCCAAAACCTTGGTCATTCATCCCGCCACCACCACCCACCAGCAGTTGTCCCCCGAAGAGCAGCGGGCCGCCGGGGTTTCCCCGGAGTTCATCCGGGTATCGGTGGGATTGGAGGATGTGGAGGACATCATCGCGGATTTTGACCAGGCGTTGGCGGCTTCCCAGCGGGGGTGATATAATTGGTGCAAAGCATCTGAATGTCAGACGGGCGGGCCGAAGGGCTCGCTCGTTTCGCATTGACTGTCAACCGGGTACCGCCTTAATCCATGAGCGATTATCCCGAAACAATCGTGGGCACTCCTGACCGGAGCGGGGGATTTCCCCCGGATTCCGTCGGTCTGGTTCAGACGCAGTATGTCACGCTGTTTCACCCGCCCAACGTGCTCACGCTGGACTGCGGCGCCACGCTGGGGCCGATCCAGGTGGCCTATGAAACCTATGGCCGACTCAACGAGGACCGGTCAAACGCCGTACTGATCTGTCACGCCCTGTCCGGCGACGCCCACGCCGCGGGATACCACAGCCCGGATGACCGAAAGCCCGGCTGGTGGGAAATCATGATCGGACCGGGTAAAGGGATCGATACCAACCGTTATTTCGTCATCTGCTCCAACTTCCTGGGCGGATGCAAAGGCACCACCGGTCCCGGTTCCATCAACCCGGAAACCGGCCGGCCCTACGGGCTTTCCTTTCCCGTGGTTACCGTGGCGGACATGGTGCGGGTTCAGCGGGAACTGATCCGTTATCTGGGCATTGACCAGTTGCTCTGCGTCATCGGCGGATCCCTGGGCGGCATGCAGGCCCTGGAATGGGTGACCCGGTATCCAGACGTGGTGCGGGGTTCTGTTCTGATCGCCACCAGTTACGCCACCGGCGCCCAGCAGATTGCCTTTGACGCCGTCGGACGCAACGCCATCCAGGCCGATCCCAACTTCAACAACGGGGATTACGCTCCCGGACCGGGGCCGCGCAAAGGGCTCGCTGTCGCCCGGATGATGGCCCACATCACCTATCTCTCAGACGAGTCCATGCGCAGGAAATTCGGACGGAAACTGCGTTATTCGGATCAGTTCGGGTACCACTTTGACAGCGAATTCGACGTGGAAACCTACCTCGACTATCAGGGCGAGGGGTTCGTCAACCGGTTCGATGCCAATTCCTACCTGTACGTGACCAAGGCAATGGACTACTTCGACATCTCGGCGGGATTTTCCTCGCTGGACGAGTCGCTGAGCCGGGTTCAGGGGAAGACCCTGGTGGTGTCCTTCACGTCGGACTGGCTGTTCCCTTCCTATCAGTCCCGGGAAATCGTCTACGCGCTCGCGCGTACCGGCCGCGACGTCTCGTACTGCAACATACAGAGTGATTATGGGCATGATTCCTTTCTGCTGGATGTGCCCAGCCTGCGACGGCTCATTCGTGGATTTCTGCACAACCTGCTGACCCCGAAGGAACCTTGTCCAGTCTGCGAATCCCCCTGTCCCACCCGGCAGGAAACCGCCCCTGACGGCAATTATATCTTTTCGGGACGTCATCGGATTGACTACGACACCATTGTGGACCTTGTTGACCCTGGATCCCGGGTGCTGGACATCGGATGCGGGACCGGGGAACTGCTCTGTAAACTGATCCGCGCCAAAAGGGTCAAGGCCCTTGGACTGGAAGTCGATGAGGAGGCGGTCATCCGATGCGTGGAAAGCGGTATTTCTGTCATCCAGGCGGACATCGACAAGGGGTTGGCAGATCTTCCGTCCCGGCTGTTCGATTACGTGATTCTGAGCATGACCCTGCAGGTGCTGGCATTTCCGCGGTTCGCGCTATGTGAAATGCTCCGCATTGGCCGACGGTGTATCGTCTCCTTCCCGAATTTTGGTCACTGGCGCGCCCGGACTGCCCACTTCTTCCGGGGACGTGCCCCCGTGACGCCGATTCTTCCCTATCAGTGGTACGATACACCAAACCGTCATGTAGTCACGATCAAGGACTTCCGGGATTTCTGCAGCCAGTTCGGACTGCGCGTGGTCCGGGAAATACCGCTTAATGAAACAGGTGTTGTGCGGTTCCTGCCCAATCTGTTGGCCGATGAAGCGCTGTACGTACTTGAAAAAAACGAAACGGATCCCGCTGCCCGGCACCAGCCCTCATCAGCCGCCAGCGGTAAATGACGGGGAACCTCCGCTGTTTATCTGAGGCCCAGCACGTCCTGCATGTCGTACAGGCCGGGCCGTGCCGCTGCCGCGAACTTCGCCGCGATCAGGGCGCCCCGGGCGAAATTATCCCGGTTGTGGGCGCGGTGGGTCAGTTCAATCCGTTCGCCCGGCCCCACGAACATCACTGTATGCTCGCCGACGATGTCGCCCGCCCGAACGGCATGCATGCCGATCTCCCGTGACGGCCTCGGTCCGACCAGTCCTTCCCGGCCATGCCGCAGCACCTCGTCGAGGTCCCATCCCAGCCCTTCAGCCACACGTTCCGCCAGTTTCAGGGCGGTACCGCTCGGGCTGTCTTTTTTGCGGTTGTGATGGGCCTCCACGATTTCCACGTTGTAGGCCTCGCCCAGCACGGCGGCCACTTCCCGGGCCAGTTTGAACAGCAGGTTCACGCCGACGCTCATATTCGGGGCATGGACCACCGCCACCTGTTCCGCGGCCCGCCGCAGCACAGCCTGTTCGGCCGCACCCAGACCGGTGGTGCCGACCACCGCCGGACGCCCCAGTTCCATGGCCACTTCGACGTTCCGGGCGCATCCTTCAGGCTGCGTGAAATCGATCAGCACGTCGGCTACGCGCAGCGCATTGAGGGCACTGGCGGTAACAACAATCGTTTGCGGCCTGCCGGATTCCATGCCGTAGGCCAGTTGTCGGCCTGAGTGCTCCGGCAGGTCCAGAGCCGATCCGACCTCCACGCCATCGGCCGCGGCCATCTCCAGAATCCGGCGGCCCATTCGGCCGCACGCGCCCGCCACGCACACTTTCATGGCATACCTCCCGCGTCAGGTGATTCGAATTGCTGCAGTAAAATGATGGCGTATTGTACACCATCCCAGGCATGTCTCCGGGAACCGGAAGCCCCTGATCCGGGCGAAAGTAAACCGTTATCCGGCTTCGGGCGGCAGGATCCGAATTACGACGCGGACCTGTCCCGTTCCGGACGCGCCGGCCCAGCCATACCGGGCGGGGAAGGCCTGTCCGAACCTGGGACAATAGACGTACCAGCCGGCCTGAGAATCAACTGACGGGACTATTCCGTTTTCCGGCCGGGGGGGTAGCGGACCGGACGCGCCAGATGCGGATGGCTCCGGATACCACCCTGTACCGGTTTCCACCCGCAGGACCGGTCCCGCCATCCCGTCCTGGAACAGCCGCCACTCCCGGCCGCTCCGGGCCGCAACAGCCTGTACGCGCGGATGGAGATGAATCAACACCCGAATAGCCAGCGGACCATTCCCCTCCACCATATCCTCAATCCAGAGGGACCCGGCTCGATCCGCCCGAAACACGCGGGTATGAAACCATCCCTGATGCCAGAGATACCGCAACAGCAGTTCCCGCTCTCCGCCGCCGCGATCCGTGAACCGGCCATTTACAAAGCGGCAACGCCGGGCCACCCGGAAAACTCCCCAGCATTCCAGGGGCTCCGCTCCATTAATCATCACTGTATTGTGGGCCAGAGCGGAGCGGCAGAACCCGCGCAAAAGACTTTCCGCGTAGCCGTGGGTACCGGCATCCACTACCCAGCGCAGACCGTCCCGGGAAAGTTCCCAGGTACCCGGGTCGGCGTGCGCGTGACCTGGCTGGTGATCCGGTCCCAAAGCGCCACCTTTAATCACTACCGTCCCAACGGCAGTGCAGATCCGGGACGTCCCGGCAGGGTATAGGGAATCCTTCATGATCGGTCCGCGTTTGGAACCGGGGATATCCCTGGGCGGACCCATCTCTCGGGAAAGGGTGATGAGCAGGCGGGCCGGAGGCGTCTCGCCAAATACGGCGTCGTTGAACAGCGGGATCTCGCCATCCTCATGAATCGAGGTTTCCAGGGCGTCTGTCATGCGTTCAATATGGCGGGTCAGCCACTCCGGCGGCTGCGGCAGGACCGCCCGCAACGCCAGCAGGTCGAACAGAATCAGGGCATGATACATCCAACTGCGTTCATAATGTTCCCCCGTAGTGAGCAACTGGGCTTGCAATGCCTCGTGAACGCCAGCCATGGCCCGTTCATGAAGCCGGTGGTTGCCGGTTGCCGTGCCGGCAAAAGCGAGGGCCGTCCATTCCCGGAGGAGATGATTGCCGAGCAAATCGTATTCCATGGTTTGCTCCAGCCGCCGGATCTGTCGGGCCAGTGAGGTTCTGATGGCCTCAGAATCCGCGCCTGTTCCGGCCACCGCGAAAATCCAGTGAAACAGTCGATCCGCGGTGGGATAGGGGTCCCAGGCTGGATCCGCCGGCGGCGGATTCCGGTCAATCCAGTCCTGAGTAATTTCGAGGATCAGTTGCCGGGCGCGGTCCTCCTTCAGGTCCTGCCGCAAGGCGGCCATTACCAGCCAGCGCAAAAACCGGAATCCGTGCAACTGGAACCTGGCGAGTCCGGGCAAAGCGTTGTTCTCCCAGGGCAGACGTTCCGGAGTGGCCAGAGGAATAGTTTGTCCGGCAAGACACAACCGGCCTTCGAGCCAGGGCATCAGGGGGGCGTCGGCATCCAGTCCCGCCCGGGCGGCGGTTTCCAGCCATCCGCGCAGCCCGGTTAATGCGTCGGTATCCCATGCCGCCGGCAGCGCGGGCGGTGGACAACGGCGTATCCGCAACGGCCGGACCAGCCGCCAGAAGACCTGGGACGGATACAGATAACGCAGGGTATGCCAATACAACCGGAGACGTCGCATGGGTAATGGAAATTCCGTGTTTCCATGATACCGCAAACAGCGGGTAAAAATGGCCGGTCAATGTGCTGTGGGGTGGAATGTGGTAAAATAACGAAAAGCAGGCTGGAATTCGGAAGTTTTAACAGTTCATCGGAAGGAGCGATTCATGCGTTACGGCTGGCTGGTGGCAGGGCTAGTTCTGGCGGGTTTTGTTCAGGGCACAGCACAAGAGATCAGTCCACTGAACCCGGCATTTACCGCATGGCTGGAGGCGGGAAAAAGTGGCGGGGGAGATGAGGGGCGGTTTGGCTGGATACCTTCGCCGGTGGACCTGAGCCACCTGCGGGCGGGTGGCAGCGTCAAGGACGGTATTCCGTCGTCCTTTGACTGGCGGAGCCAAAGCGGACTGACGGGGGTAAGGAATCAGGGGATCTGCGGGGCCTGCTGGTCCTTCGCGGCCTGCGCTGTGCTGGAAGGGTGGCTGAAAATCCACACCTCGGCTGCGTGGGATTTTTCCGAGAATCACATGAAGAATCATCATGGATTCGCGTGGGGCCCCTGCGCGGGGGGTAACAATCAGATTGCCGCCGCCTACCTGAGCCGGGGTGCCGGCCCATGGTTGGAGGCCGATGATCCATATTCTCCCTGGACTGTTACCGAACCGGTCAATCCGGACGGCGGTCCGAAGTTCTATACGCGGTTCAGCCCGCTGTACAGTGTGACTCCCGGCGGAAACCGCACGCTGGTTCAGCAGGCCATTATGGACTACGGTCCACTGTCCGCAACCATGATCTGGAACGACAACGCGTACAACAGTACCACGAAGACCTATTACTACTCCGGCAACGGCACCGGGAGTGAAGATTACGGGCACATGGTGACGCTGGTTGGGTGGAATGACGCAAAGGTGGTACCGGGAGCGCCGGGGCCGGGGGCCTGGATCTGCAAAAACAGTTGGGGCACTTCGTGGGGCGAGTCGGGATATTTTTATTTGTCATATTACACCAGCCGGTCTCTGGAAGAGGTGGCGGGATTTTTTGATCTGGTTCCGGCCTCCAGCATCGGACGGATTTACCAGTACGATCCCCTTGGGCTGCTGGGGAATGCCGGAGACGGCAGTACCACGGGCTGGTGCGCGAACCAGTTCACGGCGGCGGCAGACGAACAACTGACGGCGGTGGCCACGTATGCGGTGGACCAGAATCTGAGCGCTCAGATCACGGTGTACACGGGGGGGTATTCAGGAGGAGGTTTTTCGAATCCGGCAGTGACCGTGTCGGGCGTGTTTGAAGAGGCGGGCTTTTTTGTGATTCCGCTGCCGCAGCCGGTTCCGCTGACGGCTGGTCAGCAATTCGCGGTGGCGATCCGTTTCCAGAGTTCGTCCATGATCAATCCCTGCCCGATTGAACAGCCAATTCCGGGGTACGCGAATGCCACGGCCGGCCCGGGACAGAGTTTCATCAGTTCCGACGGGGTATCATGGACGGATATCAGCACCCTGGGCGGCAGTTGGGGATCCATCAACTTCAACATCAAGGCCATCGCATCCGCGCCGGAGCCGCCTCAGCCGGTCATCCGGATTGCCGGGACCCGGCGGGTGGAAGAGGGCCAGCCGATCCAGTTGTCGGTCAGCGTTGAAAACCTGTCCGGAACGCCGACGTACCAGTGGTACCGCAACGATATGGCCATTCCGGACGCGGTGGAGGCCACGCTGACCATTCCAGCCGCTCTGCCGGAACACGCTGGCGTCTATAAAGTTTCGGTGGATGACGGCCAGAAAGCGGTGTACTGGAGTGATCCCTTTGTGGTCACAGTGCTTGCTTCGGGCAGTCTGCCGGCCGCAGGCGGTATCATGCTGGGGCTTCTGCTGGCGGTGGCGGCCGCAACCGGCGTCCGCCGTTTGCGCCGGTAACCGAGGCGGCCTTCAGGGCGGCGGTACCACCGCGATCCATCAACACAGGGGGGAATTTTAGGCGGGTAATTGCGTCTATGACGCGGGACGGACTATACTGTCTGGCGGTACAGTTTCAAAAGGTCACCTCATGCCAGACGCCGAATCCCCGCCCGCGCCGGTTGTCTCTCTGTCCGAACCGACGTCCACCCCGGCCAGCACCCGTGTGATGTCGGTTGACGCGCTGCGCGGATTCGATATGTTCTGGATTGCCGGCGGTGGTCCGCTGGTGATGTCGCTGGCCGCGGTATTGTGCCATCCCAACCCGGCTCCGGCGTGGCTGGTTCATCACATGCGGCATGTGGAGTGGACCGGGTTCTCGGCGTGGGACCTGATCATGCCGCTTTTTCTGTTTCTGTCAGGTGTTTCGATTCCCTTTGCCTACGCGCGGCGGCTGGACACAGCGCGCGACTATCGCGCCATTTATCGGCGTATGGCGCGGCGTTTCGTGCTGCTGTGGATACTGGGGATGATCGCGCAGGGCAATCTGCTGCAGGTGTTGTGGGGCTGGCTTTCCGATCTGGCCGGTCAGGAAACGGTCTCAGGCGGGGCTCAACTGCACCTCTTTTCCAACACGCTTCAGGCCATTGCCGTGGGGTATGTCATCGCCGCCATCGCCTTCCTGCATCTTACTCCGCGCCAACAGATCGGCCTGTGCGCGGCTCTGCTCGCGGCCTACTGGGCCATCATGATGTTTGTGCCCGGCCCGGATTTTCCGGCGGGATGCCTTGAACCCAGGCAGAATCTGGCCCTGTGGGTGGATGACCTGGTGCTGGGACGTTTCCGGGACGGTACCACCTACGCGTGGATTCTCGCCGGGCCCGGTTTCGGGGCGTCGGTGTTGCTTGGGTCTTTCGCGGGCCAGATCCTGCGAGTCCCCTCGTGGACCCCGCCGCGGCGATTGCTGGCGCTGTGCGGTCTGGGTATCGGGTGCCTGGCGGGCGGGTATTTGTGGAGTTTTCACTTCCCGATGATCAAGCACCTTTGGACCAGTTCGATGGTTCTGTGGGCGGCCGGCTGGAGTTACCTGCTGCTGGCGCTATTTTATCTCATGGTCGACATGGGAGGTTTGCGCAAACCCGTTTATCCCTTCGTGGTGCTTGGCGCCAACGCCATTGTAGCCTACATGCTTCCGCACATTCTCGACTTCGAGGATTTCGCACGGTGGCTGTTTGGGATTCCGGAACCATCCCCGTCCGTGATTGTTGATTTTGTCGTGAGCGTCTTTGCTTTTGTGATGGTATGGATACCGCTCTACGTGCTGTACCGAAAGAAGATTTTTGTCAAGGTGTAACAGCCGCTCCGGTAAGCCAAGCGGTGCGAGACGGGACGCGGGATTCACGGGTCAGCCGGAGGAAGTTTTTTCCGTCCCCGGGACAATCTGCTGACCCAGGCATCTTCATGCTGTCTTGCCGTGGCTATTGCCTCCCAGAGCACCTGATCCGCGGGAGATACCGGCCGAGAGACCTGGACGGAGACTGAGGAGGATGAGCGTTCAGGAGGCGAAGCGTAGGGAATATTCCCGGGGATGGGGGCGGGAAGAGACCGCACCGAACCGGTTCCCGGGCGCAGCAACTGTGCAGGAGAATCGGAAGCCGGTGTGTGTTCCGATTCGGTCGGAGGATCCTGAGGTTCACAGGCGCGGTTCCCCTGGCATCCGGACTGTCCCCCGCGCGCCGCAGGAACCGAATCGGCCGACGCTGCCGGAGACATGGCCAGCGGATCCGGATGTTCGGAAATATCTTCCGACCGGATTTCCTCCAGCATCCGGGCGGCCTGGGCCTGAAGCCGGAAGGTCTCCCGCAACAGGGCGGCAGGAGGCAGAGGAGCCTTTTCATCTTCCATTGCGGACAGCATGCGGGCTTCCAGGCGGGCCGCAAGCAACAGCATCGTCGTCACGCCAGCCAGCCGGAGATTCAACATCGGATGTCGCGGTTCGGGCTAGGATGCTGACAACACTTTGAAGAGATTCCTCCACATTAATTCTGTTTCTGAAGAAAGACCCTGGGGCATTCCGGGAATGGCTGAATGGTCCTGCGTATTACCGGCATGAAACAGGAATTCATTTGCGGACATTGCGACAGCGGCGGACATGGCAAACCCTCCAAGTCGTGACCGGATAACCAAATGGCCTCTATTTATATAGGCATTTTGTTGCGTTTTCCGGTGTGCTTCGAAGGTTTTTAAACACGCGCAAAAAAAGACAATGATGTTGCTAAAAATGTTTATAAACCATCAAAAAGGCGCCGGAGGCCCTTTATTTCAAAAGTCGGACCTCCGGCGGAAGGGAGGGAGGAGAAGGGACAGAACCATCAGGACTTAAAAGCCGCCGGACAGGACTTGTTCTGTTTATCCTGGGATTTGTCGCAACCGGATTTCGCGGTTTTACTGTCGCAGGAACTTTTCGCGCCGCAGGATTGCTTTTCCCCATCGTCTTTGGCTTTATCATCGGCATCGGTTTTCTCAGCT